>Ga0326597_10002309_pt1 | contig 28616 bp, 43 predicted proteins | sample RVTome_12_FD_203789 | JGI IMG/M metagenome (GOLD analysis project Ga0326597, IMG submission 203789) | Soil microbial communities from uranium-contaminated site in the Upper Colorado River Basin, Wyoming, United States - RVT100D185 | ecosystem: Environmental > Terrestrial > Soil > Contaminated >... | reverse complement strand
ATTAAATCCTTTCAACTTAGACCTGCCGGTAATCTCAATTTCTCTGATTTTTCCGTATTTAATTTTAGCTCCCATTTTAGCTAAAACTTTCAGTAAATCCTGGGTCTGATAATCAAGATCGGCCAACTTGATAACGGTTTTGCCGGAACTGCCGGCCGAAAAAAGCAAAACATTTTCCGTGGCGGTCACGCTAATCTCATTGAGAATAACCTCCCTGTCTGAATTATCCTTTCTCCTTTTCAGATGATAAGTTTTCTTCTCTGTCTCAACTTTCACTCCCAATGACCGGAAAGCGTCCAGGTGAGTATCGATAGGCCTTGATCCGATTACGCAACCGCCGGGAGCCGGAATAGATATTTCGCTACAGCGAACCAAAAGAGCTCCAAGCAACAGAACCGATCCCCTAAAATGCTTAACCAGGTCTCCGGATATCTTTTTTGGATCAACTTTACCGCAATTAATTTGGAGTTTCCTCTCCCCTTTCCAGGCAGTTTGAGCCCCCATCAAATTCAGGATTTCAATCATCTTAAAGACATCCTCGATCTTGGGAATGTTATCGATCGTACAAGTCTCATCAGTTAAAAGAGAGGCGGCCAGAATAGGGAAAGCGGCGTTTTTAGCCCCCATTACCTCCACTTCTCCTTTCAGAGGAATACCGCCGAATATGACAAATTTGTCTTCCATACACTCCTATTCTAGACTAAATCTGCCTCTTTATCAAGGGAGCCGATTATGATAAGATAAAAGCTATCAATGACCAAAAGAATCAGAACCGCAATTTTTGGAGTCCTGGCAATCCTTTTTTTAATTGCCGCCCCATTAACCGTCCTTTATGCTCTGGGTTGGCGTTTTGATTTCGATCAAAAGCAAATTTATCAGACCGGAATCTTCTATTTCAAAGCAACACCCAAGAATGCTGAAATGTATATTGATGGCCAATTTCAGGACAGAACTGATATTTTCTTTGGATCAATACTGGTTAACAATCTAATTCCAAAAGATTACAACATCGAGATAAGAAAGCCGGGTTATCATTCTTTTGCCAAGAATCTGCCGATTGTTGCCAAAGAAGTGACTGAAGCCAGCAATATTACCCTGATCCCTGAACAGATCAGCTTAAATCCGGTCTTGGACAAAATTGAAACAATCTATCAGTCAATAGAAAATGATCTGATAATTACCAAAGAAACAAACGAAGGACGATGGGGGTTGAAAAGCTTTAACCTGAAGAATAGTGTTAAAAGTCATCTGCTCGACGAGAATGAATTTTCCGACTTTGATTCGGAGTTGGTAAGGGTCGTTATTTCCCCTGACGGCAATAAACTGCTCCTGGAAATCAGAATCAGAACCAGCGACTATTACCTTTTGGATATCTCCGGCGAACCGACTCTGACAGACTTGGAATACCTGGATATAGGGAGCATAGATGAAATCCATTTTCTCAGAGACGACCTTTTAATAATTCAGACGATCGTGGAAAGAAATCAACAGATAACCACCCTCAACAAAGTCGATGTTGAAAACGCCGAGATTGAACCCTGGGCCTTCAAAGATGCCGTCACCGTTTCAGTTTTCGGAAACAATGTTTATTATCTGAACAACACCGGAGCCCTTTTGAAACTCAACCAGAATCTGGAAAATCCGGAAAAACTCAATATATCAAATATCAACTACAGTAAAAACAAAGACTACCAAATAATTATCAGCGAGCCCCATCTCTTTTTAAAAAGTGGCAGTTCTCTCTATTTCCTTGATCCAAAAACCAGATTATTTAAACTGGTCTCAGATAATGTTTTAGGTCAGGCGATCTCCCCGGACAATAAAAAGATTGCTCATTGGGACAATCATGAAATAAGGGTGATGTATCTGGAGCCCCAATATGACCAACCGACCAGGGAAAAAAACGAAAATATATTTATCACCAGGTTTTCGGGGGAAATAAAGGATGTTTATTGGTATAATAATTTCTACCTGATCTTTGATGTCGACAATACCATCAAGGTTTCAGAAACCGATAACCGAGATAAACTAAATATTGTCGACTCAATGGAGTCAAAACACCAAGGATTCTTCTGGATCAATCAAAAACTCTACCTATTAAACGAAGACACTCTCCTGTCTTCCGATATCTTACAATAAAAAAGCCCCTATCAAAGGGGGTCTTTTTTATCTTTTGGCCCATTGTGGAGCTTTACGGGCCCGTTTTAATCCCGGCTTCTTTCTTTCTCTGGCTCTCGGATCCCTGGTTAAATAGCCGGCTCTTCTTAACTTCTTTCTGAACTCTTCGTTGCCTAAAACCAGAGCTCTGGAGATGCCGTGTCTCATTGCCTCGGCCTGAGCGTGAATACCCCCGCCGCTGGCAATTACCGAAACGGTGAACTTGTCCCGAACCTCCATTTTATCCAAAGAAGCGGTGGCAATATTTTGCAGTTCTGAGGTCGGAAAATATTCGGTATAATCCTTATCGTTGACAATAATTTTTTTATCGCCTTTGGTGTAAAGACGAACTCTGGCTCTGGCGGTCTTTCTCTTTCCCAGACCCTCAAAATATTGAGTTGTTTTAGCTTCAGTCATTATTCAAACTTTAATCTTGTAATTTGGACATCTCTTAACTTGTTTTTTGGCATCATTCCGTAAACGGCCTTCCTGATCACTTCTGAGGGATTCCTTTTAAAAATCTTCTTGAAAGGCACTTCCTTCAGTCCGCCCATGTATCCTGAATGATGATAATAAATCTTTTGGTCGGCCTTGTTGCCGGTCACAAGGATCTTATCCGAATTCTTAATAGTCACAAAATCGCCCATATCCCTGTTGGGCAAATACCCCGGCTTATCTTTGCCTCGCAAAAGCAGGGCAATCTCAACGGCCAGTCTTCCCAAGACCTTGTTAGCTGCGTCAATTTTGTGAGTCTGCCTGTCCATTAACATTAAACTAATTCGATAATAGCTATTTTGGCGCCATCGGACATTCTTGGCCCTTTCTTGATTATCCTGGTATAGCCCCCTTTGCGATCCTTATATTTTGGTCCGATAGTATCAACTAACTTGATAACGGTTGGGCGGTCAAATGATTCGTTTAAACTTTTAATGGTGGCTAGATCAGTTTTTTTTGACTTGGTGATAAACTTTTCAGCGTACCTTTTCAATTCCTTGGCCTTGGCTTCGGTAGTTTCAATCCGACTGTGAATAAACAAAGACCGAGCCAGGGAATTAAGCAAGGCCTTTCTCTGACTCTTTGGTCTGCCGAATTGTCTGCCGATCTTTTGCTTTTTCATGATTACTTTTTATCTTCCTCTTTCTTTTTATCTTCTTCTTTCTTTTTAGCCGGAGCTTTTTTTTCGCCTGTCGACGGGGCAGATTTGGGGGTAAACTCATCTCTTAAAAGAGTGAAGTGTAAAACAATCAGTTCGGCTGCTTTATGGAAAGCTTCCTCGGGAGTCAGAATTCCGTCAGTTTCAATATCAAGAGTCAGTTTATCAAAATCAGTTCTGTCCCCGACTCGCATATTTTCCACCCGGTAGCTTACTCTCTTAATTGGAGAATAAATGGCGTCAATCGGAATAATGCCGATCTCCAGTTTCTCCTCAATCTTTCTGGATTCTGTTGGTTCATAACCGATCCCTTTGGCAACCGTAATTTCCATATCCAGTTCGGATTTAGAGCTGGTTAAAGTAGCGATATGCAAATCTTTGTTGACTACTTCCATTTGAGCCGGAACTTTGAAATCAGAGCCCTTAACCTTTTTCTCGCCCTTGACTTTCAGAGTAGCTTTGACCGGTTCATCGGAATGCATCCTGAATCTCAGCGACTTTAAGTTCATGGCAATAGTCATAATATCTTCTAAAACGCCGGGCAGAGTGGAAAACTCATGAGTAACCCCCTTGATTTTAACCTGAATAATGGCTGCTCCCTCCAAAGAAGAGATTAAAACCCTTCTCAGAGAATTGCCAACGGTCACTCCGTAGCCGGGATAAAGACCCTCAATTTCAAACTGAGCCCGATTACCGTCAGAGCTAATTATCTTTGGAGGTTTTGGTAATAAAATCATGGTATTATTATTTAATTATTATTTACTATAATACTCAAAGATTGAAGACATTTCGGCCGGAGCGGTCATCTCTTCTAAGCTTGGTTGGCCAATAATATCGACTTCCATTTTTTTATCATCCAGCTTAATCCAAGAAGGCGGTTTGGCATTTTTAAAAATCTTGGCAATGTCGCCAATGGCTGATTTTTTGGATGTTTTTGGATGCAAGCCAACCTTATCTCCTTTTTTAATCACATAGGAAGGGATGTTAACCTTGCGGCCGTTGATCATGAAAAATCCGTGACTGATCATCTGTCTGGCCTGAGGTCTGGAAGTGGCTAACCCGGTATGAAAAACAACATTATCAAAACGACTCTCCAGTTTTTTGAGCAGAGCCGTACCGGCGTCTTCGGTGTCTCTCTTGGCTAAAACATCTTTAACATAATTTCTAAACTGATATTCTGACAGATTATACCAATTTCTCAGCTTCTGCTTTTCTCTTAGTTCTTTAGCGTACTCTGATAAGCTACCTCTTCTTTTCTTGGCTTTCTGACCCGGCGGATAAGGCCTTTTAACAATGGCGCATTTAACCGAATTACACCTTTCGCCTTTCAAGAAAAGCTTTTCGCCAAATCTACGACAAATTTTACATTTACTGTCCGACATAATTATACTCGTCTAACCTTTTTAGGCCGGCACCCGTTGTGCGGTATCGGCGTATTATCTTTAATTGATTTTATCTCCAAGCCATGACCGGCCAAAGACCTGATAGCCGAATCTCGGCCCGATCCAATTCCCTTAACAAAAATATCAACGCTGTCTATTTTTAGTTTCTTAGCCATCAAAGAAACTCCTTCGGCAACCTTGCTGGCGGCAAAAGGAGTGGCCTTTTTAGCGCCCTTGAAACCAATAGAGCCGGAACTGGCTGACATCAACTTATCGCCCAAACCGTCGGTGAGGGTAATAATAATGTTATTGTAAGAAGAAGATATATATATCCTGCCGTCTTTAGTCTTGCTGGCGCCCTTAATCTTAAGATTACTGACTCCTGAATCAACCTCTTCTCTTTCTTTAATCAGCTCTTCTTCAGTTTTTTCAATTATTCTTTTCTTTCCCATATTACTTTGGCGCCGGAGCGCCGCTTCGGCCGGAACCGACTGTCTTGCGAATATTGCCTCTGACTGTCCGATTATTGGTTTTAGTCCTCTGACCTCTGACTGGCAGTTTTCTGGCATGACGGTGCCCCCGCCAAGAATTAATATCTCTGAGACGCCTGATGTTGGTCATCAACTCCTTCTTTAAACTTCCTTCAATCGTATAACTGGCCTCAATAATATCTTTGAGCTTGTTAATGTCGGCAACAGTCAGTTCCGATGCTCTAATCTCCGGATTAATATCGGCTTTTTTTAAAATTTCCATGCTCAAAGCATTCCCTATGCCAAAAATATATGTTAGGGCTATTTTAATCTTCTTATTATCCGGAATATTTACTCCAACGATTCTGGGCATATATTATCCTTGTCTTTGCTTATGTTTTGGGTTTTTCTTGCAAATCACATAAACTCGCCCCTTTCTTCGGACGATTTTGCAATCTCGACAAATTGTCTTAACCGATGATCTAACTTTCATCTTTTGCTCTCTGCTTGCCCCGATAGACTATTCGTCCTCTGGTATTATCATACGGACTCATTTCCACAACCACATCATCGCCGGGCAGGATTTTAATGCGATAAACCCTCATCTTCCCGGCCAAATGGGCAAGAATTTTGCTGCCGTCTTCCAGCTCTACTCTAAAAGTGGTGCTGGGAAGAGCTTCGGTGACAATTCCTTGTTTTCTGAAATGTTTTCTTTCTTGTTTATCCATTTGGGGCACCATTATCAATTAGTGAGTCTATCAAACATAATCCTACTCGTCAACCCCGTCGTCATTGAATTTAAAATTGATTTCGATATCTTTCTCGTTTTTAGGCATAGAAAAGCGAATAAACGGACGGTAATTCAGTTCGGCTTTAATAACTTTTGGCAGACTGTTTAAAAATATCTTCGATTCAGAAATTGATTTTCCAAGAAGCGATCTTTCCACGCTAACAACATCAATATCGTCATAGATATTAGCTGATGCCTCAATATCAATAATCATCTGACCCGAACCAAGATCAACGCTAAAAACATTGTACTCTATATCCAAACTGCCTTCTTGGATAATACGATCTGAGTCAAGATCGGAAGTAACCTTGCCAAGAATAAAGTTTTCGATCTCAGCTTGACTAAAAGCAACGGCTTCAGATTTTACCCTGGCCTCTATTTTAAACTTATCCGTGCCGGCGCCAACTTCATGAGAACTTTTTTCTTCCAAAGTTTCCGTCACTATCGCCTGATCCAGCAAAACCATATCGTCCCGGATTGACCCGAACAGCTCATTCTTACTCTGGCTGTTTAAATCGCTAATCAAAGACTCTCCGGCTTGATTGAAGTCATCCTGGCTGACAGAACTGACTTCTCCTCGATGACCGCCACTCATAGTATTAAACGATTTAGCGTAAGTTGAGGTATAGAGAGCGGTACCGGCCAGACCGGGTAGGGCAAAAGTTGTCGGTTCAATATTATACTCGGGTCCCGGCTCAGCTGCTTCAACCGTTATTTCAACTTCCCCGGGAATTGTTTTCCCTCCCTCCTGACTGGCTCCGGGGACAGTAATACTGCCAATAGACCAGAAAAGCTTGCCGTCCGCCGAGACAAAACGGGAAGGAATAAAATTACGAGGACTGGAAGAATAGGCGTTGTAAACGGTGATTTTTCCCCTTGCTTTACCCTCGGTCTGAATCTGACCGGTGGAAGCAAATTCGGCGGAGCCGACCTTTTCACTGGTGACCAGGCGACCGGAAATAGTATTGGCGGCCAGATCAACACTGGAAATATTTAAGTCAACAGTAACGGTTTCAGATAAAGTAATCCTCTCGGTCTTCGGCCAAATATCAACATCAACATCAGAAAAAAGAACAGAATAGACAAATCCGGGAACCAATAGAAGGACGGCAATAATTACCAAAAAACCAAAAGCCCCTCTTTTTTTCTTCGGCTTTTTCAAAGCTGTTCTTTTCTCCAGAATCGGCTCTTCCGTTTTCTCCTTGGGCAAGATCCGGGCGGGAGGAATAATATCAAAGAATTTCTTTGGCATAATAAGACATTAGTATAGTTGGCGTATATTCTGATTTTTTTAACTTCTTTGGTAAATTGGAAACATTATCAATTAAAGAATAAGAGTAATCTGACAGAACTTGGGCCAGATGAATAATTCGAAAGTCGTTCAAACCAAGTCGTCCGATTATTCTTTCTATCTCTTGAAAATCCTTTTTAGTTAAATAAGTCAAAAGGGTTTCAAATTCCAGCTCCTGTCCATCATTTCCATGCAATCTGTCCACATTATAACCGTTAATCTTTCTGACAATCGGTTTAAAACCGATAAACTTGAGTTCGCTTGGCATTATTCCGGTATCGTTCAAATACTCTTGACCAATTTGATATTTAGCCCTGGAAATTATCCGAGTGTTCAAACTGGCTTCTTCGGAACGAGAAATTATCCCTCCCGTCCTTCTTATTCTGTCCCCTATTTTTCGGGCTTTGAGAATTGAAGACGGAAGAGACAAAAAAGCGGGAAGATCAGAAATATCCGAAACCTCTTCACCCTTAAAAATCCGACAATTATCAACCAAACCATTTAAAGTATTCCTGATTCCAGTCTCCAAATCATCATAATCGCTACGGTAATTAGTCAAAAGAGCCGGATTGTCTTTCTGGTTTTCAAAAATCAGCCCCTTCACATAATCTTCTTCGGCGTCTAAAACCAGATAGCGAACAGGTCTTTTAAAACGAAATGGCAACATTCTACATTATACCACAAAGAATTCCTACTCCACAACGGCTTTAATGCGACGAACTCCGGCCGAACTTGATTCTTCTTTTTTAATCTTAAAATGTCCTATCTCCCGAGTATTTTTAAGATGAGGCCCGCCACAAAACTCTTTGGAAAAAGCATTCCCCTTCTCATCTTCAATAAAGTAAACTGAAACTATATCGCCATACTTGCCGCCAAACTCCATTTCTGCTCCAATCTTTTTCGCATCATCTTTAGGCATTTCTCTGCGAACAACATTTAGGCCTTCCTCGATCTTAGAATTAACAATATCCTCAACTTTTTTTAATTGCTCAGGGGTAAGCTTGTCCGGATGGACAAAATCAATCCTCAATCTGTCAGAAGTAATATTGCTTCCGCGCTGTTTGACATGATCGCCCAGAACCTGTTGCAAAGCCGCCAACAGCAAATGATGAGCGGTATGCAGACGGATAGTCTCGGGGTTAGTGTCAGCTAATCCGCCCTTAAATCTGCCGGCGGTAGCAGTCCTGGAAATCTTTTGGTGCTTAGTAAATTCAGAATAAAAATCTTTCTCGTTAATTTCTATTCCCTTTTCTTTGGCTAACTCTTTGCTTAGCTCTAAAGGAAAACCATAACTTGAATAAAGATTAAAGGCAATCTTGCCGTCAATATGATCAAGTTTATCAAACTCCCGCAGACCGTTCTCCAGGGTTAATTCAAATTTTTCCTTTTCTTCTTCCATGACCGCTAAAATGTTCTTGTCTTCAGTCTCCGGATAAACATCGCCGTATTTAGCAACAATAACCGCGGACAAATCAGCCAGAAAGCCATCAGGCAACTTTAAAAGATTAGCCACTCTGATGGCTCGTCTCAACAGTCTTCTCAGAATATATCCTTGAGTAACATTGCCGGGCCTGATTCCGTCAGCAATCAAAAAGACCGAGCTCCTGATATGATCCGCCATAATCCGAAATTCCTTTTGATTATCGGTATATTTAACTCCGGCAATATCTTCGAGCAAGGCAATAAAATCAGAGAATATATCTGTTTCGTAGCTGGAATTAACATTGTTTAAAAGCGACAGCAGTCTCTCAAAGCCAATACCGGTATCAATGTTAGTTTGAGGCAATTTAGAGTAATTGCCACTCTCGTCTTTGTGATATTCCATAAAAACCAGGTTCCAAATCTCAACATAGCGCTGGCACTGATCGCAGTTAGGGCTACAACCGTCAGTGCAACCGTATTCAGAGCCACGATCATAGTGAATCTCCGAGCAGGGTCCGCAGGGTCCGGTGGTAGCTGTCGGTCCCCAGAAATTATCTTCCGAGCCAAAATCAAAGATTCTTTCACCGGGAATTCCCTGATCTTGCCACAATTTATCGGCCTCATCGTCCCTGGCTATCCCGTTCTCTCCGGAAAAGATCGTAATATATATTTTCTTCTGATCAAGGCCTAAGACATTAACTAAAAAGTCCAAGGCATATTTAATAGCTCCGGCTTTAAAGTATCTCCCCTCCTCATCGGTCCCAATGGACCAATTCCCAAGCATTTCAAAAAAAGTGTGGTGAGTATCATCACCGACATTATCAATATCAACCGTCCGAAAACATTTTTGTGAAGAATAGAGGTGCCTCGTGGAAAAATCACTCAAAACATCCTTACTGCCGGACAAGTATGGAACAAACTGTTGCATCCCGGCCGTTGTTAAAAGGACGGTATGATCTTCGGGCAAAAGTGAACCGGAAGGCACAATCCGGTGCCCCTTGCTCTCAAAATACTTTAAAAACTTATCTCTTAATTCACTGGAGTTCATAATCTCTTTTTATACCAGTATATCTGACTTAGAGCAATATTGACAATATATGTGATTTGTGATACAATGTAAATATCGTTTGCACACTACCATATCGTAAGACCTTAATAGAAAGGGTAAAGATGTTAAATTTCAGAACACAAGAATTGTTTATCATAGTTTGTGGAGGTGGTTTCTTAATTTGCGTTATCTTCGGATTAGCGCAAAGCACGGACTCAACAACCACGATCGAACCGAAGCTTATTCTAGCCACCGAGTTCCCGGAGACCCGTTACTACAAGGTCTCTTGGACATCGTGGAAAAAGGAACGTCTGCTCGTTGAGATAAAGAGCAGACACCTCCGCACGATAGCGGAGATTATCGAGATGGCGATGGCCGATATCGAGAAAAAGGAGAGGTATACGATAACTGATACCGAATATATCTATTCGGGAGCAGCTCGAAAAGGCATGCTCATCTCAATTAAAAAACCTTAGTACGAGTTCTGCGTACAACAACATGGGACGACCAGTTCGCCAGAACCGCTCGTCCCTTTTTTCTTGCCGGAGGTTTGGTCTATTTTGTATTCTAATAGGAGCTACGCTCCTGTAAAAAAGCTCCTGCAAAACTAAAGGGGCATCGCGTAGATGCCCCGTTTATTTCGTTATATTCTATATTCTCAACAAATAATGCACCACCACCACAAACGCAATGAAGCCCCATAACAGGCCCAAAGCGTTTTGGCCGCCGACCATAAGTATCGAGCTTGCCCCCAGCCCGATCCATATAGCAAGTAGTTGGTATCTCGGCCGGACTCGGCAGTGCCAGCGGGTAAAAAGGAGGCTGTCGATTGGGAAAACCATAATGGAACAGACTATAGCCGCCATAGCTCCGCCAACAACTGAAGCTCCTTTATCTTCATCAGCCCCGAGCATCACCATAAGCGACACCAATACTATGTTAATCAGAAAGCTTGGCAAGGTAAAGAATAAACATAACACCAAACTCTTAAAAAAAATTTGGTCTGGCTCTGGCTTGAATGATTTTCGTGTTTCTTTTTTGAACGCAATCATCTGATGCTCCTTTCGTAAAGATTGTTATATTTTGAATGTGCGAATACACTCTAATATGATTTAACAAAAAATGTCAAGAAAATCTTTTTTGATTTTCTTTGAAATTTTAGAAAAAAGAGTGGGCGCGGATTGTTCTACACACACCCGTTGGCGTTGAACTAAATAAAACAAAGTAGCCAAAACTTCACCACTTCGCAGTAGTGAAGTTTTAGGCCACTTTATTTTCCGCTCCAAACTTCACCACTTCGCAGTAGTGAAGTTTCAGGCCACATTATTTTTCGTTCTAAACTTCACCACTTCGCAGTAGTGAAGTTTCAGTCCGGACACTTTTTCGCAAGCGAATGAGAGGCGAAGCTCCTCACGGGAGATCACAAGAAACCCAAAAAGCAAAATAGTCAAAAACTTCATTACTTCGCAGTAGTAAAGTTTTATGCCACTTTGCTTTTCGCTCTAAACTTCACCACTTCGCAGTAGTGAAGTTTTTTAGCTTGTTTTTAATCTGAAAATATGTTAGGAAGATTTATTAAAATTTTAATTGAAAAATATGGAAAAATATTCAAAAATTTCTAATGACCAGAAAGGTGAATTGATTCAAGAATTCTCTGAATCAATTTCTGTCTTAAATAATCCGGATGAAATAATGTGCTTTCTAGTAGACCTATTAACGAAACAAGAAATATTAATGATCGCTAAAAGAATTAAAATTGCCAAGATGCTTATTAATCAGGAAAGCTATCAGAATATAGGAGATGTTGTGAAAGTAAGCTCGGGAACAATAGCAAAAATTAATCAATGGCTCTTAGATTCCGGTGATGGTTTTAGATTGGTTAGCTCTAGAACTAAAAAAAGTCGGCCAATGAAAAAAATTAATGATTATCAATTTAACGATATAAAAAGGGCTTATCCAATAATGTTTTGGCCGGAACTTCTGATCAGGGATATAGTTAAAACTATGAATAAAAAGCAAAAAGAGAAATTGAATAATGTCCTAAAAAAGATGGATCAAAAATCCAATCTTTACAAAGATTTTAAAAAATTTCTGTGATTTTATTTTCCGCTCCAAACTTCACCACTTCGCAGTAGTGAAGTTTTAGGCCACTTTGCTTTAATGTGTTTAACATGATGTGTTTAAGATGTGTTCAATTTGATATGCTTGATCTGATATATTTATCTGATATGCTTGATCTGATGTGTTGAAGATATGTTTGATCTTTGTGTTTGATATGATTGGGCACAAGCCGATTGGGCGCAATTAATAATGGAGAATGGGGTTAAATTCTTTTGGCTGGAGAGAAGCGCCTCCGACCAGCAAACCGTCAAAACCAACATCCAGATAGCCGGAAAAATTATCAGCTTTAACGCTCCCGCCATAGAGAACTATCATCTTTTTATTCGTCATCTTCAAAATTGCCTCTCTGACTTCCTCGGCCGTTTGCGGATCACAGGGGTTGCCGGTCCCAATCGCCCAAATCGGTTCATAAGCAATAATCACCTTTGACAAATCAACACCTTTAAGACCAGTTTTAATCTCTTCCTCTAAAATATTCTCTGTCTTTCCTTCCTCTCTCTCTTTTTCGGTCTCACCAACACAAACTATCGGAATCAGGCCGTTTTCAATAACGGCTTTTGTCTTTTGGTTAACAATCTCGTCGGTCTCGCCAAACTCTTTTCTTCTTTCCGAATGACCGACAATAACATACTCACAACCGATACTTTTAAGCATCGGGGCTGAAACCTCTCCGGTGTAAGGCCCGTAATTATCAATGGCCACATCCTGAGCTCCCAACTTAACTCTCTTTTTCTTTGAAGCCAGTTCTTCTAAATAGACAAAAGGTGGACAGATGACGATCTTATCACCGGCCTCAGAGTCCACTTTATCAAAAAGATCCTTGGCTTCTTTCAAGGTCCCAGGATTCATTTTCCAATTTCCAACAATCAGTTTCATTACTCTATACTAACTTTTATTTCATTTCCGTCAAAACCTTTACTCCGTTTTTAGTAACCGCAATAGTGTGCTCAAAGTGAGCCGATAGTGATCCATCGCTGGTACTATAACCATAGCCGTCTTTAGATTTCTTCACCCGCCAGTCACCCATAGTCACCATTGGCTCAAGACAGAAAACCATCCCGACTTCAATCTTTGGCCCTGTTTTTCTTTTGCCAAAATTAGAAATCTGTGGCTCCTCATGCAAATCCCGGCCAATCCCGTGACCGGACAACTCTCTGACTATTCCAAAACCCTGATCTTCCAAGTAACGGCCGATGGTGTTAGACACATCGCCAAAGGTCAGACCGGTTCTTATCTTAGCTATTCCTCTTTTTAGAGCTTTCTTGGTCACTCTTAACAGTCTCTGAGTTTCCGGACTAATCTCGCCCACCCCGACAGTAACCGCCATATCGCTATAATACCCCTGATAAGCTACTCCAAAGTCAAGCGAGATAATATCTCCCTCTTTTAATATTTCCTCCTTATGGGGGGCTCCATGAACCACCTCTTCGTTAATTGAAGCACAAATTACTCCGGGAAAACCACCATAATCAAGAAAAGCCGCCTTCACCTTATGCTTGGCAATTAAAGAACGAGCCAGATCATCTAACTCTTTAGTGCTGACTCCGGGATGAACCGCTTCAATTAATTTCTTCATAATCTTTGAAGCAATTTGACCGCTTTCAGCTATCAGCTCTATTTCTTTCTCAGTTTTAATCTTTATTGACATTGATCAGTATTTGTAATATAATTTACACCATAAAAGAACTTTTGCAAAGAAGATCCTTTTAAAAAGTTGGCCATCACCATCTTTGGCCTCAAGGAGTCCAGGATGTATGTGAGGTTATGCAGCACTGGTTTTAGTTTAAGGAGATTGAGGTGTCAGGCACTCAAATCATCATGCTCATTATCGGGATCGTAATCCTGATAGTCGCCCTAAAGAAGTGAGCCCTCAATGGCCCCTGCGATCAAAAGCAGGGGCCTTTATTTTACAGCTCTAAGAATAGCTTTTAAAATCCTCTTAGTCTCTTTCCTGGCATCTTCAATATTTCCGGTATTGATAATCGTATAATCAGCCATGGCAATCGGTCCTCCTTTCTCCAAACCATCAATTTCCGCATAGTCTCTCTTTCTGGCATCTTCCTTACTAAAAGGTCTGAACCTCAGATCAGGGTCGTCTTCAACAATTCTTTTTTCAAGTCGCTCATGTCTCATTTTTGGTGAAGCATAAACAGCAATAACTGTCATCCGATCACCGTATTTATCCTTTAAAACTTTATACTCACTCCAACTGTATAAGCCATCACCGACTACATGGCCCTTAAAAAGCATCTTATCAAAGACCGGGATAGCCAGGTCGGCAATAGCGGCCATTCCTCCGGCTTCTCTGATTCCTTCCCTAATTTCTCTCTCATTGTCTTCGTTGATTTTTAGACCGGCCTCTCTTACTTTATCCAGAACAATCTGGCCAAACCGAAAGAAGCTAAAGCCTTCCTTAACCAAAACCTCAGAGACTAAACTTTTCCCGGCCCCAGCCATACCAACAACAAAGACAATCCTATTTGACATGTTTTACAATATCACTCAACACCCCTTCAATAGATTGCTCTCCATTGATTACAATTAATCTCTTAGATTTCCGGTAATAATCAATAATCGGCTCTACATCTTTTTTAAACCAGGTTAGCCTTTTCTTGATAGAAGACGAGGTGTCATCTTTTCGGGTAATTAGTTTACCGCCACATTCCGGACATTTTTTCATGGTTCTGTACTCCCCGACAAAAGGAAGGTTGTTTTTACATTTAGAGCAAACCCTTCTTTTGGTCAATCGCCAAACAGCTTCTTTATTGGAAATATCAATTAAGAAGACCCGGGCATCCCAATTATACCAGTCAAAAGCCTCATCAATCAACTTAGCTTCCAGAATCTTACGGGGATTACCATCCATAATTATCCCCTTAAAATTCTTCTTGTTCTTCAACTTCTCCGCTTCATCTAACCAAAGCTTTAAGATTACCGCCGTAGGGGCCAAAGCCCCGCTATTGATTACTCTATCTAAGTTCTTACCGGTAAAATCATTCTTCTTAGCTCTACCCCTTAAAAGAACTCCGCTACCAACATAATCCAGCTTGTACTTCTTTTGCAACATCTTAGACTGGGTTCCCTTTCCGGAGCCGGACTTACCCAATAAGATAATAGCTTTTGTTTTCATAGCTTTACGAATAGTTTTTCGGAAATAATCTTTTTCAGTTTATTAATATCCGCTTTCATAATCTCAAACTCCATCTCCACATCAGTTATTCTTTTTAAGAAGTGGCCCGGAGTGTCGGTTAATTTTTCTATAGATTTTTCAATTCTTTCCATTCTTATCCATAACAATTTCAGTATATCAGTTCCAGATTATTAGTCAAAAAACTACTATTTTTGCACTTAACCTTTGTGCTTGAGCCGAGCTGTATTGAAGCCTCGCTTCAATACAAACTGTAAGCATATTATGAGTTAGGTTCAACCTAACTCAGACTTAGCTCTAAAAAAACAACGTAATAATATGGCGATAGCAATATTATTACGTTGTTTTTTAAAATCAGGATATAGAGTTGTTTTTTTTAATCAGCCTATAGAGTTGTTTTGTTATAGACTCAGCAATATAGACTATATTGCTGATTTTAAAAATTTTATCCAAAAAATCTCCAAACAAAAAATAAACGATCGTTTATTTTTTGTTCAGATAATTTTTATGTTCAACACTCGGTGTTAAACACTCGGTGTTGAACACTCGGTGTCAAACATTACAAAACACTCCCACGCTCTGGCGCGTGGGAGTGTTTGGTTTTGTAGTGAGATGATTTTATGAAAAAACTTAGAAAGTGTCGTAGTCTCTCATCTGAAGCTGAGAGTTAATCTGTTTCATGGTCTCAAGAACCACCGAGACCACAATCAGGACAGAGGTTCCGCCAACCAGGAAGCCAAAACTATCCTGGACCCCGGTCAGTCCTCCCACAATACTTGGCATCACCGCAATCAGACCCAGAAACATTGCTCCAACCAATAAAACCCTGTTTAAGATGTATTTGATAAACTTGGCAGTCTGCTCCCCCGGCCTGATTCCGGGAACAAAGCCCCCCATTTTCTGCAGGTTTTCAGAAATTGACTTCGGATCAAAAGTAACGGCGGTGTAAAAGTAGGTGAAGAGAACCACGAAGAGGAAGTAAAGGATCCCTCTAATCCAGGAGTTGGCCATAAAGAGAGCCACGGCCGTAGCGGCGCTACCAACCCAGCCTCCGGCTCCGCCCAGAAAATTGGCGATCATTTCGGGCAAAAGCAGAATGGACAGAGCGAAAATAATCGGAATAACTCCGGCCGGATTGATGTTCATCGGCAGATAAGTTGACACTCCGCCGTACATTTTGTTTCCTCTGACTCTTTTAGCGTAACTGATCGGAATGTTTCTTCTGCCTTCGGTAATTAAAACCACGGCCCAGATAATCACAATTGCCAGAACGGCAAACATACCGTAACCGGTAATCTGAGTCGGATCAACGGAAATATCCTGAAAGGCCTGGAAAATACTCATCGGCAGGCTGGCCACAATTCCGGCAAAAATGATCAACGACACGCCATTGCCAATTCCCTTTTCGGTAATCAGTTCCCCTATCCACATTAAAAGCACCGTTCCGGCCGTAATCGTCAAAAGAGAAGTAATCATGCCCACAAAATCAAGCGGTGGGGAAATAACCGGATCCGGCGGTCTTTGTAGCCAGGAAAGCATGGCATAGCCCTGCAAAAAAGCCAGGGGAATGGTCAGCAGGCGGCCATACTGATTAAATTTTTTCTTACCGGCCTCCCCCTCTTCTTTATACATTTTTTCCAGAGCCGGAAAGATCATGGTCAGAAGTTGGAGGATAATAACGGAGGTGATGTAGGGTCCGATTCCCAGCATAATAATTGAGAACTGGCTTAAAGCGCCGCCGGTCAAAACCGACAAAAAGCCGACCAGTTCAAAACGATCAAAGAAAGCAGTCAGGTTATCGGCGTTGATGCCGGGCATCGGAACGGCCGCCATCAGGCGAAAGAAAACAAACATCATTAAAACAAACAGGATTTTCTTCCTCAGTTCCTTGATCTTAAAAATTGATGTAATCTTGGATAACATTATTTTTTAACTTTAGTTTCAGCTGATTTTGATATCTGACAATTCTCAAACTTTAGCTTCTTGGTTAAGTTGCCGCCAGCCAGAATCTTGACTTTGGGTAGTCGCCCTTTTATCTTACGCACTAAACCGTGATCAGACAAGGTCTTGGGGCTCACAATTTCATTATCAGCAAAACTCTTTTCAATGTCAGCCAAATTAACTATGGCGTAGCTCTGAACCGCCCTGTTCCGGTAGCCCTTCAGCTTGGGATATTTTTTAATCAATTCCCTGATAACCGGAGTAAACTTATGCGTTCCGGCTCTGGACTTCTGTCCCTTCATCCCGCGACCGGAATAAGTGCCGCGCTTGCCTCCCCGGCCAACCCGTTTTCTTGATTTTAATTTATTTTTTGGTTTCAGGTCAGACAATTCCATAATTATTTAAAAGTATTGGTTAAATCGGTTTTTAAATTCTTTAAAGCCAAAATAGTGGCTTTGGCATTATTAACCTTGTTGGACGTATGACCAAGTTTCTTTGAAGATATATTCCTGATTCCGGCCATTGAACAAATGATTCTGACGGTTCCGCCGGCCACCAGACCCCGGCCCTTGCTCTGGGGTTTTAACATAATCTTGGCGGCTCCAAACTTAGCTTCGATCGGGTGAGGAATGGTTTCGTCAACTATCGGGACAATTACAACATTTTTTTTGGCTAGACGGGTGGCTTTTTCAACCGCCGCGGCCACATCAGCTCCTTTGGCAATACCAAAACCAATCCGACCCTTCCCGTCACCAACAACCACTCCGGCCCGAAATCTAAACCTCCGGCCACCGGCCGTCATTCTCATTACTCTGCTTAAATCAAGCACTCTTGAGTCAAAATCATCTTTTTTCTCTCTCGGTCTGCTTCTTTTAAAATCTTTTTTCATAGTTAAAACTTTAAGCCGCCCTCTCTGGCTGCGACTGCTACTTCTTTTACTCGGCCGTGGTATTTATACCCCCCTCTGTCAAAAACAACTTTGGATATACTTTTCTCCATCGCTTTCTTGGCGATGCTCTGACCAACCTGATGAGCGGCTTTAATTCCCTGCTCTTTGACACCAATATCATTGGCTGAAGCCAGAATAACCCCGTCATTATCATCGATCAGTTGAGCGTAAATATGATTTGAAGATCGGAAAACGCAAAGCCGAGGAATATCTTTGGTTCCTTTGATTTTAGCTCTAACCCTTCTGTGCCTTCTTTGTCTTTTAACAACTTTATCTAACATAATTATTCACTGCCGACGGCTTTTTTGCCGGACTTTCTTCTAACATATTCTCCTTCATACCTGATCCCCTTACCCTTATAGGGCTCCGGTGGTCTGACGGCCCTAATTTTGGCAGTCATCGCTCCAACCAGTTCCTTGTCAATACCGGAGACTATAATAATATTCTTCTCAACTTCAAACTTAATTCCTTCCACCTTAGCAATTTTTATCGGATGAGAAAAGCCCACTAAGAGAACCAGATCCTCGCCTTCCAAATTAGCCCGATAGCCGACTCCCTGAATTTCCAACCGCTTAAAGTATCCCTCGGACACTCCAATAACCATATTGTCAATCAAGGTTCTTGAAAGCCCCCACAAAGCAGAAGTTCTTTTTGTTTCTCCGGCCGGAATTACAATAACCTCTTTTTCTTTAATTTCCACTTTAATTTCCGGCCGGATATATCGGGACAATTCCCCTTTTGGTCCTTTAACTGAAATCAAATTATTATCACTTACGGTTACGGTGACACCTGCGAGAATCTCTATGTGTTTTTTACCAATTCTAGACATATTACCAAATTTCACAAATTATTTCTCCGCCGACATTCATCTTTCTGGCATCGGTCCCAACCATGATTCCTTTTGGCGTTGAGACGATCACTAATCCGTATTTCCCTTTTGACCCTTTAATATTCTTTGACCCAACATAAATTCTCTGGCCGGGCTTGCTAATTCTTTTTAGTCCCGAAATAGTTGACGGATATTTTAAGCTAATATCAATAATTTTCTTGATGCCCCGGCCCTTTTTCTCAATCCCTGAAACCAGCTCCTGCTTTAAAAGAATCTTCGCAATCTCAAACTTAATTCGGGAATAAGGAACAGCCACAGTTTTGTGGGAAACCGCCTGAGCGTTCCTGATTCTGTTTAACATGTCTGTGATTGGATCTGTCATAATTTTTTACCAAGATGATTTTTTAACTCCGGGAATAAGACCTTTATTTGCCATTTCTCTAAAACAGATTCGGCACAATCTAAAATCACGCATATACCCGTGCCGGCGACCGCATTTAAAACAGCGGTTGACGGCTCTGGTGGAATACTTCGGTTTTTTCTTGGATTTTGCAATTTGGGATTGTTTGGCCATGTTATTTAATTGGAAATTTTAATAATCTAAACAACTTAACGCTTTCCTCCTTATTCTTGGCAGTGGTCACAACCGTAATCTCAAAACCGAAGACAATCTTGGTTTTTTCCGCCGAAATCTCCGGGAAAATAACCTGTTCTTTAATACCGATCGTCAAGTTCCCGGAATCATCAAAAGCGCTATCGCTGATGCCGGCAAAATCTCTGGACCTGGGCAAAGCCACATTAATCAACCTTTCCAAAAAATCATTCATCTTCCTTCCTCTTAAGGTCACCTTCACTCCGTTGGTCATACCGGCTCTTAACTTAAAACCGGCAATGGATCTCTTGGCCTTGGTCAGGACAGCTTTCTGACCACAGATAGCGGACAGGTCTTCGGCAATCGGCTCGGCAAACTTCTGGGTTTCAGTCGGCGTTTTGCCCATTGCCAACTTGCCAATTCCGGTATTGACCACAACTTTCAAAAGGCGAGGCACAGCCATAACATTATTGTAGCCGAACTCTTCCATCATCTTTGGCGCTATCTCCTTATTATACTTTTCTCTGTTTAGCTCAATCATATAATTGCCTCGCATTTTTTACAGATTCGATGTTTTTTCTTGCCCTCAACCCGATAACCGGCTCTGACGGCCCGGCCGCATTTGCCGCAAATCAGCTTCACATTAGAGACCGAAAAAGGAACGGGTAATTCGACAATTTGGCCTTTTTCATTCGATCTTTTTGGCCGATTATGCTTCTTCCTTAAATTAATGTTTTCGACCACAATCCGATTCTCTTTGGGCAGAGATTCGATAACTTTTCCTTTCTTTCCCCTGTCTTTTCCGGAAATTACCAGAATTTGATCTCCTTTCTTGATTTTCATAATATATCGGCCGCTAAGTTAATAATCTTGTCAAAGCCCTTATCTCTTAATTCTCTGGCCACCGGACCGAAGATTCTCCCCCCTTTGGGATTCTTGCCTTCGTTTTCAATAATGACCGCGGCGTTATCATCAAATCGAATATATGATCCGTCCGGCCTTCTTTGTTCCTTATTGGTTCTAATCACTACTGCTTTAACCACATCGTGTTTTTTCACCGGCCGTCTAGGTTCAGCCACCTTAACCGCTCCAACAATAATATCCCCGATTCCGGCATATCGTTTCTTGCTTCCGCCCAGAACCTTAATGCATAAAATCTCTTTGGCTCCGGAGTTATCGGCTACTTTTAACCTTGTTTGGGGCTGAATCATATTTTTCCGGCTACTTTCCAGCTTTTAGTTTTACTAATTGGACTGGTTTCTTCAATAATAACAGAATCGCCCACGGCAAAGCTCCCCTCGGTATAATGAGCTTTGTAATTCTTGTGAACCCTGTATCTTTTCTTGTATTTCTTGTGTTCTTTGACGGCTTCCACTCTCACCACCAGGGTTTTAGTCATTTTATCGGACACCACTGTCCCTTGTAATTTTCTCTTAGGCATTTTTCTCCTTAATTACTGTTTTAATTTTGGCAATATCTTTGCGGACAGCTCTGATACTTCTGACATTCTTAACTTTGCCGGCGGCTAAATCAAACCTCAACTTTCTTAATTTCTCCTTATCGTTTTCCAGCATATTTAACAGACTTTTGGCTGTCTTTTCTCTTAATTCCTGAATTTTCATCTTTTTACAAACTTAGTTTTAACCGGCAGTTTATCACCGGCCTTGCGAAAAGCTTCTCTGGCCATATCCTCTGAAATTCCTTCCAATTCAAACATAATTCGACCCGGCCTGACGGAGAAAACATAAAACTCAACAGCTCCTTTTCCCCCTCCCATTGGCACTTCGGTCCCTTTTCTAGTAATCGGCTTGTCGGGAAATATTCTGATCCATAGCTTGCCTCCCTTTCTCAAATACCGGATAATAGCCCTTCTAGCCGCCTCAATCTGTCTGGCGGTAATCCATTTTTCTCCCATGGACTTTAATCCATAACTGCCAAAAGCAACCGTATTGGATCGTTGACTGATTCCTTTCTTGCTGGTTTTGGTAAACCATTTCCGATGTTTTGTTTTCTTTGGCTGCAACATAATTATTCAAATCTTTCTCCTTTAAAAATCCAGACCTTAACCCCGATGACGCCATAGGAACAATGGGCTTCGGATTGGGCATAGTCAATATCGGCTCTGATGGTCTGTCTTGGCAGTTGGCCGTCTCCCACCCATTCCCTTCTGGAAATCTCCACCCCGTTCAGTCTTCCGGCAACCTGAATCCTGGCCCCCTTAATCTCTTTATGAGCCATAATCTTTTCCAGCCCCTGCTTGAGAACCCGGCGATAAGGCATTCTCTTTTCAATCTGTTCGGCAATAGCTCCGGCGGTCAGTCCGGCTGACAACCAGGGATCCTTTATCTCCCTGATTTCAATTCTGGTGGCCTTTTTTTTGTCGACTCCGATCTTCTTTTCAATCTCTTTTTTTAACTGTTCAACTCCTTCTCCGCCCCGGCCGATAATCAAACCCGGTCTGGCCGTGGAGATGATAATATTGGTTTTGCTGGGAAATCTCTCAATCTCAACCTTTTCAATACCAATACTCTTTAGTTTTTTATCTAAATACTGCCTAATCCTAAAATCCTCCTCCAGATACTCCGGATGATTTTGATAAAATCCTCTGGTCTGCCAGTCATTGATCCTTCTGATTCTATAAGATTTTGGATGGACTTTATGGGACATAATTATGACTAAATTGATTTTCTCCTAAATAGGCGTCTGATGCCTTTGGTTTCTTTTGTTGGTTTGCGATCAGTTGTTTCCGGCTTTGGCGGAGTAGCTGTCTTTTCATCTTTTTTGGCCACCCTTTTGGGCAAATCCGGTTGTTTTTGAACCGGAGTGACCTTGGCTTTCAAATTACTGTCAATCTCTTCCAAGATAATCGTGATGTGGCTGGTTCTTTTAGCAATCGGAGCGGCCATTCCTCTTGATCTGGCCCGCCATCTTTTGTTAATCGGACCGCCGTCAACTCTGATCTCCTTAATTTTTAAATTGTCTTCAATGGCGGAAAAATTATTCTTGGCGTCAGCTATCGCGGCATTTAAAACTTTCAAAACCGGGTCAGTTCCTCTTTTAACCGTAAAACGCAAAATGGTTCTGGCCGCTTCAATTTTTTTACCCCTAACTTTGTCAGCTACTAATCTGACTTTTCGGGGCGCTATTCTTAAATATCTTAATTTACTGACTATCATGTTATTTCTTGTCTAATTCTCTCTGCATCTTTCCGCCATGTCGGCCAAACTTGGTGGTCGGGGAGAATTCTCCGAGCTTGTGACCCACCATTTCTTCGGTAATCTTGACCGAAATGTGATCTTTGCCATTATGAACGGCAAAAGTAAAACCAATCATCTCCGGCACTACCGTGGCATGGCGAGCCCAGGTCTTGATTATCTGACCCTGATTTCCCTTCTCTACTTTTTTAAGCAGTTTCTCGTCAATATAGGGACCTTTTTTCAAACTTCTGGCCATAATTAATTCTTTTTTCTTCTTTGAATAATTAATTTCTTTGTCCACTTCTTTGGCTTCCTGGTTTTGACTCCCAGAGCCGGCTTGCCCCAGGGGGTTTTTGGATGCTTCATTCCGATTCCGGTCCTTCCCTCTCCTCCTCCGTGAGGATGGTCGACCGGATTCATGGCCGTTCCTCTAACTCTTGGTCTCTTTCCTTTCAAACGGTTTACTCCGGCTTTTCTTAAATTAACATAACGCCATTCGGGATAGGAAACGGTGCCAATACTGGCAAAACAGTTGGCCAAAACTCTCCTGATCTCTCCGGAAGGCATCTCGATGTTAGTATATTTGCCTTCATTAGCCAAGACTTTGGCGGCTGATCCGGCCGATCTGACAATTTTAGCTCCCTGGCCCGGCATCAGTTCAATATTGTAAATCATCGTTCCAACCGGAATATTGCTGACTTTCATTCGATTGCCGACTGTCAGTTCTGTTTTTTCAGAACAGATTATTGTCGATCCAACCTTAATTTTATCGGGAGCCAATCTGTATCTTTTCTCCCCGTTTTCGTATTCCACAAGCATAATGAAAGCAGTTCGATAGGGGTCGTATTCCAAAGCCAGAACTTTGGCCGGCTGATCAATTCTTTTCTGGCCAAAGTCAATAATTCGGTATCTTTTCTTCACGCCGCCACCCTTATGCCTGACCGTAATCTTGCCGGAGCTGTTTCGTCCGGCTCTTCTTTTCAAAGTCAAAAGCAAGCTCTTTTCCGGCCCTTTTTTGCTTAATATTTTCCTGGCATTAATCTTTTTCTTTCTCATGTTATTTCGGCATTATTTCAATCTTTTGGCCTTTCTTAACCTTAACAATGGCCTTTTTGTAACCCGGCTTGTGGCCGATATGTCGGCCGACTCTCTTTTTCTTTCTCTTGCCGACAATAATGGCAACACCTTCAACCTTCACTCCGTAAAGACTCTCGACGGCTCTCCTGACTTCAATCTTATTGGCGCTCCTGTCAACATTGAAAACATACTTATTATCCTCGGTCAAATTAGTGGCCTTCTCGGTTACATGGGGTGATTTTAAAACAAAGGCCCTGGCTCGCTTACCGGTCGCTTTTGGCGCTTCTTTTTTGACCGGTTTCTGCTCCGGTTTTAAAATTTCTTCTTTTTTCTTTCCTTCTTTGCTTTTAAATATATCAAGAATAGCCATATTATCCGACAAATGTCTCTTTAATCTTTTTAATTCCGGCTTCTGAAACAATCACATTTCTGTAGCTGAGCAAATCCAGAGCATTTAAATCAGTCGCCTGGATCGAAACTGCTTTGGGAATATTTCTGATTGACAGGATTAAATTCTTGTCCATCTTGGATAAAACTACCATCTTTGAACCTTTGGCCAGTTGATCCAAAATCTTATTCATCTGACCGGTCTTGGGCTTATCAAAATCAAGCTTATCAACGACAGTCAACATATCATTATTTAGTTTGCCGGACAAAATCATCAAAACCGCTTTTCTTCTCATTTTAGCCGGAATGACCTTTTTGTAATTCCTCTCATTCCTGGGACCGAAAGTAACTCCGCCGCCCTTCCATAAAGGAGATCTGGTTGAGCCGTGTCTGGCCCGACCGGTTCCTTTTTGACGCCAGGGCTTTCTTCCTCCGCCCCTGACCTCGGCTCTGGTTTTGGCGTGAGCGCTGTTTTGTCGGCGGTTTGACTGCTGACTTAAGACCACCTGATGAACCAAGTCAGGATTAATTTTAACGGCAAAGACGCTCTCAGGTAGCTCAGCTTCTTTCACTTCTTTTTTGTTTTTGTCGTAAACCTTGACTTTCATTATTTTTTAATTGAAGCCCCCGGGCTTCTTTTCTCTAACCTCATTAAGAGAGGCTAATTTTAAAGAGTATTACTCTCTAAAATTAATCTCCCAATTACAGATAATTTATAAACTCTTCAACGGTTATTTTCGCCTGCCTTAAAATATTCTTCAGAGTACCAACTTTTAAATCTTTGTTGTGCCTTGGTGCTGAAATCGGCGGCAATTTATCGTTTTTGTAGAAGATATAATGACTGCCGGTCGTATGATCTAAATAAAAACCGGCTCTTTTTAGAGCCTTGATCGCTTTGGCGGGCTTAATTCGGGGCAGTTTAGGCATGAACTTTATTCTTAAAAACCTCTACTTTGTGGAACTCTGAAAACTCCAACGGGATCTTCCGATTATGTTTTGCCATAACTTTTAAGCACCCTTCTACCGCGTCCTTGATATTAGCCAAGGTCTCTTCCAGAGTATCTCCTTCAGAAATACAACCTGGCAAAACAGGCACGGTGGCCGTGTAGCCGCCCTCTTCTTGTGGCTCTAATTCTACTGTATAAGTTAACATATTTACTTACATTTGTAGTTATTCTATTTAATTTTAAAGGAAAAGTCAATTTGTCTGATTATGAGATTGGTTTTAGAAAAGAATTGCTTCCTTCCCAAAATAAATCCCAAAATTGACAAGCATTAATTGGTGTGATATAATTCTGACACTGAACATTTACTGACCTTTTTCTGGAGGCCGTTATGGAACATGAAGAATTCCTGCCTCAGAAAAGGGGCGAAAATATTTTGGGGATGATTATACTGGTTTTTGCTTTCATTCACGCTGTTTCCGTTCTGTTTTGCGGCAGTGGCCCGCTCGGCGCAGTTATTGCCGGCATTGAAGTAGTATATATCCTCAGCTTTCTAGCATCCAGGTAGGCGCTATTTATCGCCTGCCTTTTTTAATGAACTTATCTCTATCAGGGTTCCTCTTCTGCCAGCCACCGCTCCCTTAATCGCGATAATATTACCGTCAATGCCGGCAATTTTTAAATTCTTGGCTGTTATTCTGTCGCTTCCGGTCCGGCCGGGCATTTTTCTTCCCTTAATAACTCTTTGAGGAAAACCCGATCCAATGGACCCAATCGTTCTTTCTTCATGCTTAGTGCCGTGAGTCGCGTCTCGACCGGAAAAACCGTGTCTTTTCACTCCCCCTTGAAATCCCTTTCCCTTAGAAATGCTGGAGATTTTTATCTTTTCACCAACCTCAAAAACATCCGCCCTGATTTCATCACCGACCTTCATTTCTTCTTTTGATCTGAATTCTTTAATATATCTGTAAGGTCTGTCTTTCTGGGGTTTTTTAATATGCTTCTCAGTTAGTTTTTCGTAACCGATCTGGACGGCTCCATATTTGTCTTTTTGGTCAGTTTTGATTTGAGTCACAAAACAAGGGCCGGCCTCAACCAAAGTTACCGGAATAACTTTCTTGTTCTCGTCAAAAACCTGAGTCATCTCTATTTTTTTACCAAGAATAAACTTCATATATTAAAAATCGGGCAAACGCCCGATCAAAACTCGGCATTTGCATATCATGCATCCCGACAAAATTATCGGAACAGATATATACATACTACGACTTGACTTCAATGTCAACTCCGGCTGGTAAGGTTAAATTCATTAAAGCGTCAATAACATTCGGGTTGACCATAAGAATATCGATCAGTCTCTTATGAACCCTGATCTCAAACTGTTCCCGGGCATCTTTATGAACAAAAGTTGACCGGTTAACAGTGTGTTTTTTAATCTCGGTCGGCAAGGGAACCGGCCCGGAAACCTCAACACCATAACGGAGGGCCGTCTCGACAATCTGTTTAGCACTGCTGTCGATAACTTTGTAATCATAGGCCTTGAGCTTAATTCTAAGCTTTTGACCGGCTTCTTGATTTTTAGCTTTGGAGTCTTTTGACATCAGATATTGATTTGTTAACAAATCAACTCCGATAACCATCGGAGTTGATCTGACTCGTACTTACTTGATAATCCCGGTTACCACTCCGGCTCCAACAGTTCTGCCTCCTTCTCTGATCGCAAATCTCTGCTTCTCTTCTAGAGCCACCGGAACGATTAACTTAACCTTTAAAGAAACCGTGTCGCCGGGCATGACCATTTCGGTCCCTTCCGGTAATTCAACATCTCCGGTTACATCAGTGGTTCTGATATAAAACTGGGGCTTATATCCCTTAAAGAACGGGGTATGTCTTCCGCCCTCTTCCTTGGTCAGAACATAAATTTCGGCCTCAAACTCAGTGTGCGGGGTTACCGATCCGGGCTTAGCCAAAACCTGACCTCTTTCAATATCTTCCTTTTTGGTTCCTCGGAGAAGAATTCCGACATTATCTCCGGCTTCACCCCGATCCAGGATCTTGTTAAACATCTCTACCGAGACGGCCGTAGTCTTGGTGGTGTCCTTTAGTCCGATAATCTCCACTTCTTCATTGGCGTTAATGGCTCCTCTTTCAATCCTGCCGGTGGCAACAGTTCCTCTGCCTTCAATGGAAAAGACATCTTCAACTGCCATCAAGAACGGTTTATCGATGTCTCTGACCGGATCAGGAACAAACTCATCCAGTTTAGCAATTAACTCCAGAACCTGTTTAACCGGTTCGTCATCGACCGAGCCGGCTTCCAAGGCCTTTAGAGCACTGCCTCTGACAATCGGCGTGTCGTCGCCGGGAAATTCATATTTGTTCAAAAGCTCCCTGATTTCAGACTCAACCAGGTCAAGCATTTCCGGATCATCAACCTGATCAATTTTGTTTAGGAAAACCACGATTGACGGAATACCCACCTGCTTGGCCAGCAAGATATGTTCTCTGGTCTGAGGCATTGGGCCGTCAGGAGCCGAAACTACCAAAATAGCTCCGTCCATTTGAGCGGCGCCGGTAATCATGTTTTTGATATAGTCGGCGTGACCGGGACAGTCGATATGGGCATAGTGCCTCTTTTCTGACTCATACTCAAGGTGAGAAACAGAAATGGTAAGACCTCTGGCTTTTTCTTCCGGAGCGGAATCAATCTGATCCACGCTCTTTTCAGCCGGAATCAACCCCTTTAAAGCCAAGGAGTGTAAAATTGCGGCCGTTAATGTAGTCTTTCCGTGATCGACATGACCAATGGTTCCGACATTAACATGAGGTTTCCCTCTCTCAAATTTTGCTTTTTCTGCCATATTATTTTTATTAATTATGTGAGAATTGTGGGTTGTAAACTGAGCGCTAGAAGCAAACGGTAAGTTCACAAACCCCAATCCCTATTTATTATACCTTGGATACTAACTAAATACCAATGCTTTGTCAACACTATTTACGCCGGCCTTCAACAATCTCGGCGGAAACATTGCCCGGCGCTTCGGCATAACGGTCAAATTCCATGGTGAAATTGCCCCTTCCTTCGGTCAAAGACCGCAGAGCTGTCGCATAACCAAACATTTCAGAAAGCGGAATTGTAGCATCGACAATTTTTAATCCGGCTCTGTCGCCGGTTTCTTCAACCTTGCCGCGCCTCGAAGCTAAATCACCAACAACATCGCCGAAGAAACTGTCGGGGATAATAACTTCCAGCTTCATAATCGGTTCAAGAATGATTGGACTGGCTTTTTTAGCCGCATCCTGAAAAGCCATTGAGCCAGCAATCTTAAAGGCCACTTCGGAAGAATCAACATCATGGTAGCTTCCGTCATAAAGAGTGGCTTCAATGTCCATCATCGGATACCCGGCCACTATCCCCCTTTCCATGGCCTCTTTAATACCCTTTTCAACCGCCGGAATATATTCTTTGGGAATATCTCCGCCTTTAATCTCGTCGTTGAACTTAAAGCCAACCCCCGGCTCGGTCGGCTTAATTTTAATTAAAACATGGCCGTATTGACCCCTTCCCCCGGATTGCTTAATATATTTAGCTTCCGCAGACGATTCGCCTTTAATGGTTTCCTTGTAGGCCACCTGGGGCTTGCCGATTGAGGCCTCCACATTGAACTCTCTTTTCATGCGGTCAACCAGAACATCCAAATGAAGTTCTCCCATCCCC
>Ga0326597_10002308_pt1 | contig 28616 bp, 21 predicted proteins | sample RVTome_12_FD_203789 | JGI IMG/M metagenome (GOLD analysis project Ga0326597, IMG submission 203789) | Soil microbial communities from uranium-contaminated site in the Upper Colorado River Basin, Wyoming, United States - RVT100D185 | ecosystem: Environmental > Terrestrial > Soil > Contaminated >... | reverse complement strand
CACTAGGCCCTCAACCTAGCGCGTCTGCCAATTCCGCCACTCCGACATGGGGCACGGGAGTGTAACGCACCCCCAACACCCCACTACTCCCGTCAGGAGCCGAAAAAGCGGTTGATCGCCTCGGTGTCGTCGGAAAAGGCCCACCGTTCGGTCACCTTGCCATCCTCGATGTGGAAGATCTCGGCGGTGCGATACGAGAAGGTCTTACCGTCCTTCGTCACGTGGGCCTGCACAAGGGCGATGGTGTGGTCGTCGTTGGCGACGACGTCGTGGAGTTCCCCCTGGAATTCGAATCCGCCCTCGTCAATGCCGGCGAACGATGCGATGACCGCTTCCTTGCCGACGATCGGGTCGGCCGACCCGATTACGTGATACCGAATTTCGTCGGCCATGGCGCCCGACAGGGCCTCGATGTCGCCCGCAATCATCGCTCCGAAGAGCGATCGATACAGCGCCGCGTTGGGATGTTCAGCCACTGGATTCCCCTCGGTTGTCGAGGGGAAAGCCTACGCGCCGGGCCGGCCCTGCGAGATACCCTCTGCCAGTATCTTGCCGCCCTTGTCGACCAGGTGGCAGGCCACGTAATGGCCGTCACCCTTGTCTTCGAGGGGTGGGTGATCTGTGGAGCGGCAGATGTCTTGCGCCCATGGGCAGCGGTCGAGAAACCGGCAGTGCGGCTCGGGGTTGATCGCCTTGGTGACGCCGCCCTTGATCTCGACGGGGGGCCGGGTGTACGACGGATCGGGAACTGGCACCGCGGACAGCAGGGCACGCGAATAGGGGTGGAGCGGGTTCTTCAACAGGTCCTCGGTCTTCGCCATCTCGACGATCTTGCCGAGGTACATCACCGCGATCCGGTCGCACATGTAGCGGGCAACCGCGAGGTCGTGGGTGATGTAGAGGTACGAGACCGAGAACTCCTTGGCGAGGCGGAGCATGAGCTCCATGATCGAGATGCGGATCGAGACGTCGAGCATCGAGGTCGGCTCGTCGGCGACCACGAACGACGGGTCCAGGACCAGCGCCCGGGCGATGGCGACGCGCTGCCGCTGGCCGCCCGAGAGCTCGTGCGGGTAACGGAACATGAACGCCTGCGGGGGCGTCATGCCCACCGCGCTCAACAGCTCGGCCACCCGGGCCTCGCGCTCGGCCACTGAGCGGACCTGCTGCACCACCAGCGGCTCTGCGATCGTGTCGTACACGGTTCGCCGCGGGTTCATGGACTCGTAAGGGTCCTGGAAGATCATCTGGACGTTCCGCCGGAACGCCCGCATGTTCGACCGGCTGATGTGGGCGACGTCGATCATCGACCCGTTGTCGGCCATCTGGATGCTGCCGCTGGTCGCCTCCATGAGCTTGACCAGCATGCGGCCCGTGGTGGTCTTCCCGCAGCCCGACTCCCCCACCAGGCCCAGGCTCTCACCAGGGGCGATGTCGAAGTCGACACCGTCGACAGCGTGGACGAATTCGGTGGGCTTGCGGAACGCCCCACGCGAGATCGGGAAGAGCTTCTTGAGGTTCTCCACCCTGACGAGCGGCTTCGTTGTGATCTCGAGGTCGCTGGTCATGCCACTCCCATTTCGGTGATCTCGGGCACCTGGTCCCAGTGCCAGCACTCGACCAGGTGGCCGCCGCCCACGTCCTCCAACGGCGGCGAGTCGGTCACGCATTTGTCGGTGGCAAAGGGGCACCGCGGGTGGAACCGGCAGCCCGTCGGCGGGTTCAGCAAGTTGGGCGGCTCGCCCTTGAGGGGTGCCAGCTTGCGGCGGGGACCGGTGATCGACGGTGCCGAGTTGAGCAACAGATAGGCATACGGGTGCTTGGGTCGCTGGAAGACCTCTCTGGTGCTCCCCAGCTCGACGATGCGACCGGCGTACATGACTCCGATCGTGTCGGTCACCTCGGCGATCACTGCGATGTCGTGCGAGATGTAGATCATCGCCATCCCCAGCTCGTGCTGGATGCGCTTCAACTGCTCCAGGATCTGGTCCTGGACGATCACATCCAGGGCAGTCGTCGGCTCGTCGGCGATGATCAGCTGCGGATCACACGACAGAGCCATGGCGATGATGGCCCGCTGGCGCATTCCGCCGGAGAACTCGTGCGGGTAGCGATCGAGCATTTTAGGGTCGACCCCGACGAGGCGGAAGAACTCCTCCATCCGCTCCCGGGTGTCTGCGGCCGTCAGCCTCGGCTTGATATGGAGGTCCATCGCCTCCTTGACCTGATCGCCGACGCGCTGTACCGGGTTCCACGCGTTCATCGCGCCCTGGAACACCATCGAGATGTCGCTCCAGCGGTGGGTGCGCATCTCGTCCTCGGACAGGGCGAGGAGGTCCTCACCGTTGAGGCGCACCTCGCCGTGCCGGAAGTGAGCGTTGTCGGCCTGAAGGCGGAGCAGCGCCATCGCCACCGAGGTCTTGCCGCACCCGGACTCCCCCACCAGTCCGAGGGCCTCCCCGGAGCGGACCGTGAACGACACGTCCTGGACGGCGGAGACCGAGCCCTTCTCGGTCTCGTACTCCATCGTGAGGTCGTCGACCTCGAGAAGCGGCGGATTGGCGGACCTTGAAGGGCGCGTGCTTACAGGGGATTCAGCTGTCTGCATCTGCCTCAGCGCCTCCTCAGTCTCGGGTTGACGACTTCATCCATCGCCCGCCCGGCGAGGAAAAACGCCGCCGCCAGGAGGGTCACCGCAAGACCGGCCGGGAACAGGAGCCACCAGTAGCTCGTCCCGGACAGCAGGTAGCCCTGGCTGTGGGCGACGTAGATCATGATGCCCCAACTCATCTGGACGTTCATGAGGCCGAGGAAGGAAAGGGTCGCCTCGAGGGCGATGGCCTCGGTCACCGTGAACATCATGTAGAGGAAGCTGAGGGGCAGGACGTTCGGGATGATGTGGCGGAAGATGATGTGCGCGTTGGACCCGCCGGCGACGCGAGCCGCATCGATGAACGGCTTCACCGACACCGACAGGGCCTGCGACTTCAGGACGATCGCGGTCCCGCCGAATCCCGATAACAGGCCGATGAGGATTCCCAGTAATGGCAGCGTGAGCGTGAAGAGCGATGCCACCACGATGAGGACCGGGATGAGGGGGACCAGCAGCACCAGATCGGCGAATCGCATCAGGAAGCTGTCGATCCAGCCCCCGAAGAACGCCGCGATCGATCCCACAGTCGTCGCGATGAAGACGGTGACGATAGCGGCTATCGCTCCGAGCGCGAACGCGGCTCGCGTGCTGTACATCAGCTGGGAGAGGATGTCACGGCCCAGGGGGTCGGTACCCAGCCAATGCTTGCTGGAAGGCGGCGCGGGCTGCGATGGGATCGAGACGGTGTCGCCGACTTTGACGAACGGAGTGGTCTTCAGCCGTGCGGTGGCATGGTCGATCTGCGAGGTCGGGTCCTCGACGTCGTCCTTGGTCTCGACCACCAACAGTTCGGTGCGCGGTGCGTCGTAGCCCTGGACCGGGTCGTAGATGCCCGGATCCCACACGCGATCCATGAGGAACGGATGGATGATGGCCATGAGAGCAAAAGCGAGAATGATACCGAGGCCGATCAGGCCGACCTTGTTGCGGGCAAAGAGGCGCCAGTTGCGACCGAGCGCCTTCCGGAACAGACGGAGCCGGATCCTCCACAGCGGCTCCTGGACCACCGGGCCGCCGCCTGGAGCCTGAGGCAGCTGGTAACCCTGGACCTGTGGCTCTTCGAGATCGACGCGCTCGGTCACGGTTGGCTCCTCCTTTCCGTCACTGGTAGCGGATACGTGGATCGAGGTAAACGTACAGGATGTCGGCGATCAGGTGCCCGACGAGGGCCAGTACCGCGATGATCGACAGGGTGCCCATTGCCAGCGGGATGTCCTCGAGGATCACCGCTTGGAAGAGGAGGAGGCCGATCCCGGGCCAGGAGAACACCGTCTCGGTGATGATGCCGCCGCCGATGACGAAAGCCAGGGCCAGGACGAGCGAGGTCACCACCGGCAACAGCGCATTGCGGGCGGCGTGCCGGTCGCGGACAACCTTCTCCGACAGCCCCTTGGCCCGAGCGGTGAGGATGTAATCCTCACGCAGGGTCTCCAGCATCGAGCTGCGTGTGAGCAGCATGATCCCGGCGAAAGCGACGAGCGTCAGGGTGATCACCGGCAGCATGGTGTGGTGGAGGATGTCCCACGCGTACGGCTCCATTGGCGAGAGCTTGAAGAACACGAACGGGAAGATCACGGCGACGAGGAACGACCAGTTACGCACCCGGATCGCCGGAGCGAACTCCAGCCGGCGGCGGGCGTAGAGGGTGATGAGCCCGGCCACGAGCAGCGAGACGGATGCGATCCCGATCATCCACATGAACACCTCGTTGGTGCTGTAGGGCGCGCCAGTCCAGTCGTTGACGTCGATGAACTTGTTGATCGGGAAGATCCGGAACCCGATCCATTCGGCGAGTGTGAAGCCGAACAGCCAGATCATGAGGAGCGCGAACCACGGATAGAACACGGTGTAGAGCCCGACTCCTCCGAGGGTGAGCATGTACTCCGTGGCCTTGCCCCGCTTCCACGCCAACACCTTGCCGGTGACGAAGCCCAGGTAGTAGGCGAGCAGCGTTGCCGACAGGAAGAGGACGATCGTCCGGGGCAGGGCGGTCAGGATGAGCTTGCTCACCGGGGTCGGGTACTGGGAGAGGCTGTTGCCCAGGTTCCCGGTGAAGAAGTTCCTCATGTACTGGATGTACCGGCCCCAGAGCGGCTGGTCGAGGCCGAGCCGGGCGGCGAGCCGGGCCTTCTCTTCCGGGGGGATGTCGGGGTTGCCGATGTACTGCTGTGTGAGGTCGCCCGGTTGGGCCTCGAGCAAGAAGAAGAGGATGGTCAGGAAGATCGCGAACAGGATGACCATTTGGACGAGGCGCTTCGAGATGAATTTGGCCATCCGGGTCCTCTCCTCCGGTCCGGCGCCCCTTCTGAAGTCGGGGACGGTAGCAGATTGTCCGTCGCGTCCTCGTTGGCCTGACGGCCCTCCCTGCCGGCTTCGGCGCCCAGGATACCGCCACTCAGCGCCGCCGTCACGACTGATTCCCACCGGCCGCCGGCGTGGCATCACAACGCACCCGGCAGCCCCTCCCGTTCCCGGGCAGCCACGGCGCGGAAGTGGGGCGGGACCTGAGTCCCGCCCCACTTCGTCTGCGCTCTTACGAGCGCCTTACGACATTCGACCCTTAGGCAGCCGCGGCGACTATGCCCGGGAATCCATTCGCGAACTGGATACCCGAAAGGGTGTCCGTGAACGGGAAGTTGATCGAGGACGAGTTGTACGCCTCGAGGATTCCGGTGTCGAATAGCACGACGTAGGGCTTCTTCTCAAAGAGAATGTCCTCCATCTGCCACATGATGTCGAAGGCCTCTTCGAACGTCTGAGCGGCGTTGAAGTCCTCGACGAGCTGGTTGAACTCCGGATCGTTGAATCCGGTGTTGTTGTTTCCGTCGTTCACGAGGGTGTCGTTCTTGCCGGCCCAGAACGACTCGTGGTACGTCGGAAGAGCCGGGTTACCCAGGCTCCAGCCGAGGAGGAACATGTCGAAGTCGAGGTTGCCCTCGTCATCCGGCACGAACACCGCGTTCACCAGAACGTTGAAGTCCGTCGGGAACGCCGTCGCGTCAAAGCCAAGGTCCTTGAGGGCCTGGGCGATGATCAGCGAGTAGGTGGCGCGCAGCGGGTCGTAGCCAGGTCCGGGCGACAGGATGGTGAGCTCCTGGACAGGAGTGCCATCGAGCATGATGCCCGAGCCGGGAACGATCGCGTTGTCACGGAAGTCGGGCTCCGAGCCTTCCGGCCAGGTGAACCCGCCGGCCTTCAAGGCGGCGACTGCGAGATGCAGACGCGCCTCTCCGCCGGTCGCCGTGTAGGTCGTGTCGTCGTCGGTGCTGTCAGCGTCCTCACCAGGATCGATGAACGGCTCGCCGTCGTGACGCACGTCGGTGGAAGCCTCCGTGTACGTCGCGGAGTAGGCAGCAGCCTTCTCCTCGTTGTACCAGTTCGTGTTCCCCTCAGGGAGCGTCGCGTACAGCGGGAAGGCAACACCCTGGAGCACGCTGTTGGCCACGTACTCCTTGTCGATCATGAACGCCAGCGAATCGCGGAACTCCTGGCGGCCCGTGGGATCACGGCGCAGGTTGAACGCGAGGTACCGGAAGCCGTTCGTCGGGTTGACGACGGCGGTCAGGTTCGGGTCGCCGGTGATCTGGTCCTGAAGACCGCGCTGGAGACCCAGCGGGTTGTACAGGAAGTCCACCTCGCCGGCCTTCAGGGCCAGCACGGCGGCGGTCTGATCACCGTAGAGCTCGAACGTCTGCTCGCTCATGAACGGTCCGCTCGAATAGGTCACGCCGCCCGAGGTCACCTCACGACCATTGTCGTAATAGTTCGCGTTGGCGACGGTGCGAGCGAACGCACCGGCCTCACGGCTGTCGAACACCGTCGGGCCACCCGACGGATCGCCGATACCGGAAGCGGCATAGAGCACCTCGGCCGGGTCTTCGGAGCCTGTGGCTCCGTCGACCACGTCCTGCCAGAAGTGCTGCGGCATGATCGTGGCGATACCAGGACCATGGGGCCAGATCGCGAGACCCGGCATCATGTTCCAGGTGAACTTCACCGTCTTGTCGTCAACGGCGACGACATCGATCAGGCCAAGGGTCGACCCGTCCTCGGGAGCCCACTGGTAAGCGCTCACCCAGTTACCACCGAGACCGAAATCGCGCACCGTCTTTGCGGTGAACTCGATGTCGTTCGCGGTGATCGGGGTGCCATCGCTCCAGACGGCGTCATCGCGCAGTGCGACCGTGACGGAGAATCCGTCACCGTCCGCCACCGCGACGCCGGGATCATCGGAAGCGGCCACGTCGTTCGTTAGCTCCAACCCCGGAAGGTTTATGGCGAACAACGCGGGCTTCGTCGGCCCGAGCACATAGGCATTCCAGACCGTGCTCTGGGGATCGTTGTACGCCCAGACATTGTCGGTCGTGGTGTCCTGGAAAATGCCCGTCCGATATACGAACCCTTCCGCAGGCGGAGTGGTCGTAGTAGTACCGGGACCGGCAGTGGTCGTAGTACCTCCCGGTTCGCTCGTCGTTGTGGTGGCATCGTCATCGCCGCAAGCGGCAGCCACCAGAGCGAACACCGCGAAGGCAACTACGAGCCGCCATCGGCCCGAGAGCTTCGGAGTTCTCACTATTTGTCTCCAATCGTCAGTCTGGCGGGCGGAGCGGTGCGGCGTGCGCGAGTTCGCGCAGCACACACCACGTGCCCACCTGTTGGGAAGGGTACTCGGGGTCATGCAGGCGGGCAACAGCACTTGGACGCGATCGACCGGAATCGGAGGCCGCCCCCCTCCCTCGCGCACTCCGTGGGGTTGGCCGCCTCAGGTCCCGCCCTAGAGGTCGGCGCGGTGCCAGGCCGCGGCGTTCCAGGTGTCGACGGTCATCGAAGACCCGCTGAGCACCGGAACGACCTTGTATCCGGCGATCTCGTCCGACCACGCCGCCCCAACGCGAGGCTGCTGATAGAGCGGGAGGAAGGCCACCTGACCCGCAAGTATCGACTCGGCCTCACGGATGAGGTTCGATATCTCCTCGAGGCTCGCCGTGCTGTGCAACCCCCGATTCACGAAGCCGTAGCGCACCGTCCCGTTATTGATCACCGACGATGCAGCCTGTTCGTACGGGGTCCCGTCGAAGGGGCTGCCGGCGACGAAATCCACCTCGGGCGTCCCCCACCGGTAGAAGTTCAGCCCGCCCGGCGTTGGCGCCCGTGCCGGGTCGAAACTGTCCTGAAACGCCAGCAGGCTGGTGAGTAACGGCGCCCCTTGCCATCCCCAGGACGCCATGTCGTAGATGCCATAGTCGAGGGTGTCGCCGAAGAACACCGCGGAATCCTCGACCCGAATATCGGTCCGGATCCCGACCGCCCCCAGCATCACCGCGACGAGCTGGGCCATGCGCTGGCGGTCGGCTCCCCGCGACACGGTGAGGACCGCCCGCACGGGACGGGCCCCGCAATCCACCTCGGGTTTGGCGCACAACGCCTCGATCAGTTCTCGAGCCTTGTCCGGGTCGTAGTCGTATTGTTCCCACACCCCCTGAGAGAGCCACGGGAGGTAGGCGTCGACATAGGAGTCGAGGGGCTGCAGCACTCCGCCGAACAGCTCGTCGACGATGCGTTGCCGGTCGATCGCATGGGCGACGGCCATCCGATACTCGACGTGCTCGTTGTAAGAGCTGGTGTTGCGGTCGAACCGGTTCTCGCCGAACTGGAAGTTGATCTGCTCCCAATCGCCACTGCCGATCACTTCGACCGCGATTTCAGGGTCCTCGGCGGCCAGCAGCCGTTCGATCTGCTCGACGTCGTCGGCAAAGGCGACGACATCGACCTCCCGGGTCAGGAAGGCGTCGACTAGGGCCGCCCTGCCCGCAAAGAAACGGAACTCGATCCGATCCAGATACGGGAGCTGCTGGCCGGTGATCGGGTCGAACTCCATGTAGTTGTCGTTGCGCACCACGCTCAGGTGGGAGCCCTTCACCCATTCTTCGAACACGAAAGGCCCGCCCGCCATCCAGGCCACGTTGTCGTAGGAACGCAAGAAGTCGCTGCCCTGGACGGCGTGCTGCGGGATCAGGATGTTAAAGATGAGCTGGACAGCCAGCGTGGGCTGCTCCATGGCGAACTCGAAGGTCTTCTCCTCCGCCACGATCGACTCCGGGATGATGTCCTCGTAGATGCGCGTGTCGAGGACGTACGAGCGATTCGTGATCGTCTGGTAGGTGAAGAGGAAGTCTTCGCCCGTGATCGGGGTGCCGTCCGCCCACACCCGGTCCTGCTTGATGCGGTACCGGACCTGCATCGTGCCGTCCTCATTGATCGACAGCCCACCGTTGTCGATCGTCGGGATCTCCTCCACGACATCAGGCACGAGCTGGAGCGTCTCACCATCGAGACGCAGCACGCCTGTCCACAAGGTGCGCCCGATGCGGCTCACCGCGTACGCCGCGCCGCCGGGCAGGAAAGGGTTGAGGATGTCGGGCTCGATCTCGACACCGACGATCGCCTCTCCGCCGTACGGGTTGGGCAGGATCGGCTCCGTCGTCGTGGTGGTCGGAGCGCTCGTCGTGGTGGTCGGCGGGAGCGTGGTCGTCGTGGAAGTCGTGGTGGTGGGTGCAGTGGTCGTCGTCGGTGCGGCATCACCGCCGCAGGCGGACGCAATCAGTAGCAGCGGGATGGCGAGGGTGAAGAGGCGACGGCGCATCCAGCGCATTCTTGCCACGCTGTCGGTGTACCCGCGCATCAGGCGCTGCTGTAACTCAGCCTCAGGTGAGGACCCAGGAGAGGCCGAGGGTGGTGCCCACGAACATGAGTGCCACCGTCACGGTGATGCGGTCGAGGTTGCGCTCGGCGACCGTGGATCCTCCCCCACCGCCGAGCGGGCCCATGCCTCCCCCGAAAGCATCCGAGAGCCCGCCGCCCCTCCCCGCGTGGAGGAGGATGAGCGCGATGAGTGTCAGCGACAGGAGGAGGTGGAGTGCGATGAGAATGGCGGAGAGCATGGCCTTGGGAGTATGGGGTCAGGGTGTGACGGTCGCAAGTCGGTGATACGCCTTCCGCCTTCCGCCCTCCGCCTTCCGCAAGACCGAACAGCCTCGCGCTGGCCTTGCCGGATGGGAGCCAAGAGCCAAGAGACAAGAAAACTCGCGCGTCCGGCGCGTTGAACCTTGGTTCTTGAATCTTGCTACTTGCTACTTGCTACTTGCTACTCATTTCGCCTTCGCCTGGTCGGCGACTGCTTTGGCGGCGGCTGCGGCGGCTTTCGGGTCGCCGAGATATCCGCTGGCGACCCGCCTCAAGTCCCGGTCGAGGGTGTAGACCAGCGGGATCCCGGTCGGGATATTGAGGCTGGGGATCTCATCTTCGCCAATCCCGTCGAGATGTTTTACGAGTGCCCGCAGGCTGTTGCCGTGCGCCGAAACCAGCACCGTCCGCCCGCTCCTCAGATCGGGGACGATCCGGTCGTGCCAGTAGGGGAGCATTCGGGCCACCACGTCGGCCAGGCTCTCCGACGCCGGCAACAGGTCGGGGGTGAGCCCGGCGTAACGGGGATCGTGCGACGGGTGCCGGGGATCGTCGGGATCGAGCCTTGGCGGGGGGACATCGTACGAACGGCGCCAGATGTGCACCTGATCCTCGCCGTGCTCGCGGGACGTCTCGGCCTTGTCCAGCCCCTGGAGCGCTCCGTAGTGGCGTTCGTTGAGCCGCCAATGGCGACGGACGGGTATCCACAGCCGTTCCATCGTCTCGAGCGTGAGATACAGCGTGGAGATCGCCCGCACCAGGACCGAGGTGTGGGCCACGTCGGGAAGCAGCGACTCCTCCACCAGCAGGTTCCCCGCCGACCTTGCCTCGGCCTCCCCGGCATCGGTGAGACCGACGTCGGTCCAGCCGGTGAACCGGTTCTCCAGGTTCCAGGTGCTCTGGCCGTGGCGCAACAAGATGAGGGTGTGGGTCATTTCGGTAGACGGTAGTTGGAGAGTCGCCGCGCCTCTTGTCTGCGGCTCCGCCACCCGCCTCCCGCAAGAACCGGTCGAGCCGTGTCTTGCCAATCGCCAATCGCTACTCCCCGACATGCCATTCGTCGGCGTTCCACATCAGGCCCTGGTATCGGTTGACACCCGGACCGATGATCCCGCCCCTCATCGCAACACCGATCTGATCGGCAACGAGGAGCGGAATGATCACCACCTGGTCGGCCAGGATCTCCTCGGCGCGGACGAGCAGATCCTCGACCTCGGTCGGGTCGACGGTGGCACCCAGCTGCTCCATGAGGGACCGATATTCGGCGACCTCGGGACCATCGACCGTCGAATCGATCGTCCCCCATCGGAAGAAGTTGGCGCCCACGAACGGAAGTCCTTCCGGGTCGAAAAGGTCGACGAACCTCTCGGCGCTGCCCGGTCCGGGGCCGCCGTGAAACTGCCATGTCGAGACGTCCCACGATCCGTTGTCGACGGTCGTGCCTAGGAACAAGGCCGAGCCCTCGAGTTGCAGCTCGGCATCGAACCCGGCCGAGCGCATCATGGTCACCAGCGCCCCGGCGAGGTCCACAGAACGGGTCGACTCCGACGGGACCGTGATCACCACCCGAGGCCCGTCGCCCGCGAAGAGATCGCGCTCGATCCGGTTCTCGAGTTGGAACAGCAGATTCGCCACCTCGTCGGGGTCGTACTCGTAGCGGTCCCACGGGTCTCCGGCCTCCACTCCGTGCAGGCGAAGCGCAGATGCCAGCGGGGTGCCTCCCACCTCCACTGCGAGCGCGCTGCGATCGATCGCGTGGGCGATGGCCCGCCGGAACTCGACGTGGCGATTGAGGGTCTCGCCGTTGCGGTTGCCCGGACCGAACTGGAAGTTGAGGTGGTCCCACCGGAGTCCGTCCTCGATCTCAACGCGCCCTCCGTCCAATGTGCCGAAGGCAGCGGCGTTGCGTCCCGGGTCGCCGATGGCGACGATGTCGACGTCGCCTGCCTCGAAGCCGTCGACGAGGCGCGGATCAGGACCTGACCCCGGCTCGTAGAAGCGGAAGATGATCCGGTCGAGATACGGCAGGGGCTCGCCGTCGGGACCCAGATGCCAATAGGCGTCGTTCCGCACCACCTCGAGGAATTGCCCGGGCCGCCAGGTCCCCAGCGCGAACGGTCCGCCCGACACCCACAGGGTGTCGGTCCAGTCGCTCTCGAAGTCCGAGCCCTCCACCTCGTGGCGGGGCACGATCAGGTCGAAGAGGAACTGGTACTCGGTCGTGGCCGCCATCGTGAACGAGAGGGTGCGCCCCTCGGCGACCACGCTGTCGGGGAGGATCGGCGCGTAACGACGGGCGACGTCCTCACGGATCGCCAGCGACGGATCGACCGCGAGTTGGTAGGTGAACTCCAGGTCGGCGGCCGTGATGGGCGCGCCATCCGCCCACTCGGCGTCCCCGTTCACCGTGACCGAGACATCTATGGTGCCGTCGCCATTGTCGACGACTCCCCCGTTCTCCAGCGAGGGGATCTCCTCCAGGGCGTGAGGAATTGCCACCCCGGTGAGCGGGTCGATCCGATAGCCGACTGCGAACACCGCAGGCGCGATCAGATCGAGCACCTCCGTGTCCGGGCCTTCCAACAGAGGGTTGAGGGTCCGCGGTGATCCCCCGATGCCTACCCCCACCACAATCGTGCCGCCGTAACGGGAGGGCGCCAGGGTGGAGAGGGTCGTCGACGGGCCTGCTCCGGTGGTGCTCGTCGTCGCTCCGAAATCGGGGGCCACCCCCGGGCCGGTGGCACATGCCGCCAGGAGCAGCACGCCGACGGCGAGCCGCACGCCGGATGCCGCCCGCCGGGTCGTTCGGAGTCCACTCATGAGCCGCAGGATGGCGATGGTAGGGATGGTGCTGCCGATCTCCTGGCAGCCACTACACCCAATAGCGAACGATGGCGGCGAACTGGTCGGGATCGAGCGAAGCGCCACCGACCAGGGCCCCGTCGATCTCACGCTTCGCCATGAACCCCGAGATGTTGCCCGGGTTGATGGAGCCCCCGTAGAGCACCCTCGCGGACGCCGCGGCTTCGGCGCCGCCCAGCTCCGACACGACCGAGCGGATCACCGTCGCCGCAGCGGCCGCGGCGTCGGGATCCGCGGTGCGACCCGAGCCGATCGCCCACACCGGCTCGTACGCAACCACCATCGTCGCCAGCGTGTCGGCGTCGATGCCGCGGAGAGCGGTTCGCGCCTGGCCCGAGACCACCTGGTCGGTCTCGCCGTCATCGCGCTGATGCAGTGTCTCGCCCACGGCGAGAATCGGGGTCATTCCGGCGCCGAGCACGGCTCGCAGCTTGCGGGCGACGGTGGCGTCGTCCTCGCCGAACACCTGACGACGCTCGGAATGGCCGACGATCACGAACCCAACACCGAGCTTCTCCAGCATCGTCGCCGACACGGCGCCGGTGAAGGCACCCGCCTCCTCCCAGTGGGCGTCCTGCGCCCCGAGGTGGATGCGCAGGTGGTCGGCCTCGATCACGGTCTGGACCGAGCGGAGTGCGGTGAACGGCGGGCATACGACCACGTCGACGCGGTCGTAGTCGTCGGGATCGAGGCGGTACGACAGTTTCTGGACCATCTGGATCGCCTCGAGGTGATTGGCGTTCATCTTCCAGTTGCCGGCGATGAGATCCCTACGCGCCATGTCGCAACGCCTCCAGTCCGGGCAGCGTGCCCCGCTCGATCAGCTCCAGCCCCGCCCCGCCACCGGTCGAGAGATGTGAGACGCCGTCGCCCAGGCCGAGGTCCTGGAGCGCAGCGATGGTGTCTCCCCCGCCCACGACCGAGTAACCGTCGCCGGCGTCGACCGCCTCGGCGACGCGACGCGTACCCGAGGCGAAGGCGGGCCACTCGAACACGCCCATCGGGCCGTTCCAGAAGATCGTGTCGGCACCCCCGAGGATGGCGGCGAACCGCTCCGCGGTCTCCGGCCCGATGTCGAGGCCCATGCCCTCGTCGGGCATGTCGGTGGCGGGCACGATGCGATGCGGCGTGTCGCGATCGAATCGTTCACCCAGCACGATGTCGGTCGGGAGCGTCACCCGGGCACCATGGCCGGACTGGAGCACGGCGCGGACATCGTCGACCTGGTCCTCCTCGACGCGAGAGTCGCCGACGTCGTACCCCTCGGCCTCGAGGATCGTGAAGCACATTGCCCCGCCCACGAGCATGGCTTCGACCTTGGGGAGGAGGGCGGCGATCACCCCGAGCTTGTCGGAGACCTTCGCCCCGCCGAGAGCCACGACGAACGGCCGGTCCGGGTGGTGCAGGATCCGGTCGAACGCCGCAACCTCGGCCAGCAGGAGAGGTCCCGCCGCCGATGGGAGATGCCTGGTGACGCCGACCGTCGAGGCGTGGGCGCGGTGTGCCGAGCCGAATGCGTCGAGGACGAACGCGTCGGCCAACGCGGCGAGGCGCTCGGCAAGGCCAGGATCGTTCGCAGTCTCCCCTTCTTCGAACCGGGTGTTCTCAAGGAGGACCACCGCGTCTCCGTGATCGGCCACGGCAGCTCGGGCCCCGGGCCCTGCAACGTCGTCCGCCACCATCACCGGGAATCCGCCCAGCCGTGCGAGCGCCTCACCGACGGGCTTCATCGAATAGGTGGGGTCGAAGCCCTTGGGGCGACCGAGGTGGCTGCACAGCACTACTGCCGCTCCGCGAGCGAGCAGCGTCTGGATCGTGGGAAGCGCGGCCCGAAGACGGAAGTCGTCCCCCATCCGGCCACCTTCGAGGGGCATGTTGAGGTCTGCTCGAACGAGTACGGTCCTGCCGCCGACCTCGATGTCGTCGATCGTGGGGAGCGGATCGGTCACCCGGGTCACGCTAGCCGTCGGAGGACCGCTCCCAGCCTCGCCGGGTCGTGCTGCGGCCACTCCGCCGCCGGGTCGGCAACATCGGCGCGAACGACATCGATGGCGCGCGGCGCATCGGCGAACGTGACCGCCGTCAGGCCGTCGGGTATCCGGAGCGCCCCCTCGTGCACCACGAGCGCATCGGGTACCCGCACCCCGCCGATGCCGGTGAGCGCATCGACGTGAGCGGCGCCAGACATCCCCAATGTCTCGCCGTCCTGCGTGGTCAGGTTGCACACATACACCAGCCGCCCGGCGGCTTGATTCACTGCCTCGGCCACGCCCGGCACCCGCAGCCCGGCGATGACCGAAGTGAAGAGGCTGCCCGGTCCGAGGACGATCTGGTCCGCGGCGGAGAGGGCCGCCGTCACGCGCTCCCCCGTCCGCACGTCACCCGGCACCACCCGCACATCGGTGATCTCGCCGCGGGAGCGGGCGATCGCCACCTGCCCAGAGACCACCTTCCCATCGACGTCCGCCTCGAGGATCAGCGGCACAGGTGCGGCCGGCAGTACCGTCCCCTGAGTCTCGAGGAGACGCCCCAGCCGGTCGAGCGCCTCCTCGAACGAGCCCGACAGGTTGGCGAGCGCGGCGATGATCAAGTTGCCCAGCGAGTGACCTGCCACGTCGGACTCCTCGAAGCGGTACTCCATGAGGTCGCGCCAGGTGGTCCCCTCCGGGCTGAGCGCCAGCAGGGCCATGCGGATGTCACCCGGGGGCGGGATCTCGAGTGCGGGAGACAGCCTTCCCGAGGAACCTCCGTCGTCGGCCACGGTGACGATCGCCGTCACATCGCCGGCATAGTGCCGTACCGCCCGCAACGCGCCTGCCAGCCCGTGCCCTCCGCCGAGTGCGGCGACGCGAATCTCGGCGAGATCGTTCTCCAACTCTTCGAGCACGGGATCGACCAGGACATCGGCCTCCCTCATAGCTCGATGTCCCGATGCCTGACCGTCACATCGACATCCCCTCGCTCCTCGAGCCAGTGGGCGATGGCCTCGGCGACGGCCACCGAGCGATGCCGGCCCCCGGTACACCCCACGCCGATCGTCAGATAGGACTTGCCCTCCGCCTCGTACCGGGGAACCAGGAACTCGAGCAGCCCCTCGACGTGCTCCATGAATCGAGCCGCGTCGGGCGAACCCAGGACATGGTCGCGAACGGCATCATCGATGCCGGTGAGGGGTCGCAGCGACTCGACCCAGTGAGGGTTGGGAAGAAAGCGCACGTCGAACACCAGATCGACCACCCGGGGCACCCCGTTCTTGAAGCCGAATGAGGTGACAGTGACCCGCATTGGGCGGTCCTGCTCCGCAAAGGCGTCGCGAATGGCCTCGCGGAGCTCGTGCACATTGCGATCGGTCGTGTCGACGACCATGTCGGCCCGCTCGCGAAGACCGTCCAGGGCCTTGCGCTCCGCGGCGATGGATTCGGCAACCGTGGGCGCGGCGACGGGGTGTGGGCGGCGGGTCTCCTCGAAGCGGGTGGCGAGCACCTCGTCCTCGGCGTCGAGGAAGAGGACCGTCACCGGCGCCCCATCGGCGGCGAGGGCCTCGAGCGTGCGATCCAGGGTGGCGAACTCGAGCCCGCTGCGGGCGTCGACAACGACCGCGACGCGATCTCGCGTGCTCTCCGCGGCCCGGGCACGAGTGACGATCTCGCCGATCAGGTCGGCAGGTAGATTGTCCGTCACCGAGTAGCCCACGTCCTCGAGCGCCTTGGACGCAGTCGACCGTCCGGCGCCGGACATCCCGGTTATGAGCACAAGACGGAGTCCGCTCGTCATCGCGCTTCCCGTTCAGTCCCGAACGCCGCCGACAGCATTCCGTTCCCCCTGTAGATGGCGGTGGAGCGTCTCCGCCACGGTCCCGGGCAACACATCTCCCAGCTCCTCAACCGAGGCTTCCCGGATCTTCTTCAGCGAACCGAAGTGCTTGAGCAGGGCTCGCTTCCTGACCGGGCCGATTCCGGGAACCCCGTCGAGGATCGAGTCCACCATACGACGACCGCGCAGCGTTCTGTGGTAGCTCACGGCGAATCGATGGGCCTCGTCCCTGACCCGCTGCAGGAGGAACAGTGCGTCCTCGCCACGGGGGATGCGTATTGGGTCGGCGTGGCCGGGGAGATAGACCTCCTCCATCCGTTTGGCCAGCCCGGCAACGGGGATATCGAGACCCAGCGTCTCGACCACCTTCACCGCGCGGGAGAGCTGCCCGGCGCCGCCGTCCACCAAGAGGAGCGAGGGCGGGTAAGCAAACTTCCCGCGCTCCTCCACCGGCCGCGCCCGCTCCTGGAGGTAGGCGGTGAGGCGCCGGGTCAGCACCTCTTCCATCGCCGCAAAGTCGTCCTGGCCGTCGACCGATCGGATCTTGAAGCGGCGGTACTGATTCCGCCTGGGCAGCCCGTCTTCCATGACCACCATCGACGCCACGGTGTCGCTCCCCTGGATCGTCGAGATGTCATAGGCCTCGATGCGGAGCGGCGGTTCGGGAAGACCGAGCACGTCCTGAATGCTGCGCAGCGCCCTGGCACGGGCGTTGTGGTCGCTGCTGCGCCGCAGCCGGTGTCGGGCGAACTCCTCGCGGGCGTTGGTGGCGGCGGTCTCCATCAGGCGGCGCTTGGCCCCGCGCTGCGGGACACGCAGGCGGACGGTCGAGCCGCGGCGGGCCGCGAGCCACTCCTCCCACACCTTGGGCTCGTCGGGAAGCGTCTGGACGAGTACGTCCCCCGGCGGGGATTCGTCGCCGTAGACCTGAAGCAGCATTCGCTCGACCAATTCCGGCGTCGTGACATCCTCGACCTTGTCGACGATCGTCGCGATCCGGCCGGTCACCCTCCCACGACGCACGGTGAGCACCACCAGCGAGGCTTCGAGCTCGTCCTCCTCGATCGCGAACACGTCGAAGTCCTCCCTGGTCTGGGAGGCAACCTCCTGCTTGGCGAGAACCCGCTCGACGGCCTGGAGGCGGTCGCGAACCCGCGCCGCTCTCTCGTACTCCAGCGCCTCGGCGGCCGCGGTCATCTCGCCGCGCAGGTGATCGACGATGTCATCGGTGTCGCCCCCGAGGAAGTCCGCCAGGCCGCTCACATGCGCGGCGTACTCCTCGGGTGTCACCTCGCCGACACAGGGGCCCGAGCACCGCTCGATGTGGAACAAGAGGCATGGCCTTCCGGCGGCCTGGTGCCGCCGGAACTTGCCGTTGGAGCAGGTCCGCACTTGAAAGGTCCGCACCAGCAGGTCGAGGGTCTGACGGATGGCGTAGGCGTGGGCGTACGGGCCGAAGTACTGGTTCCCCTTGTGGCGGCGCCCGCGCATCACCGTTGCCCGCGGCCACTCCTCGGATCGGGTGATGGCCAGGTACGGAAACGACTTGTCGTCGCGGAGGCGAATGTTGAAACGAGGGTGGTGCCTCTGGATGAGGCTGTACTCGACCATCAGCGCCTCCACCTCGTTGTCGGTGACGATCCAGTCCACCGAGTCGGCGTTGTCGATCATGGCCGTGGTGCGGGCACTGAGATCTGCACCGAAGTAGTTGGCAACGCGCTTGCGCAGCGACTTCGCCTTGCCGGCGTAGAGCACCGCACCGTGGCGATCACGGAACATGTATGCCCCCGGGGCGTCGGGGATCTCGTCAGGGAGCGGTCGGCGCACCATGCCGTCGAGTGTATGGAACAGATGGCAGAAGGCAGATGGCAGAAGGCCCCAGGGAGCCGAGGGCGATGAACGCGGCGAGGGGGCGACCCGGCGATCGCCCCCTCGCTGATCCTCTAGAGGCCGTAGTAGTAGTGCGGGATGCACTCGATGGCCACCATGAAGCCGAGCCATGGCAGCAGGCAGGCGGGCAGCAGCCAGGTCGCCTTTTCGGCCATCAGATCGCTGTCGTACCCGTGGTCGGTGAACCACCAGCCGAGGAACGGGAGCAATACCACCGGATACCACAGACCCCAGCGCGGCCCCAACGAGTTCGAGCCGGCCCAGAGCAGGAACACGCCTGCCCAGACCGCCACCCCGCCGTACATCCACGGGCGCCACCACGGCCGGCCCAGCGCCCGGTAACGCAGCCAGAACGCCAGGAGGGGCAGCCAGAACAGCGGCAGCAGCAGACCCCACTCCGGGGCGCCCACCACGACCATGCCCACAACGAGCGCCGCGAGATAACCCCCGACGACATACAGGTGCCACGCCTGCCACCAGAGCTGGCGCCGTGCCCACCACCACGTGCCCCCAGCGATCGCCGGGAACCATGCCACGAGGGGCCACCACCACCAGTTGGGGCGGAAGAACCACAAGCCCATCAGGAGGAATGGGACCAGCACGAAGATCAGCACCAGCCAAACCAGCCAGTGGGTCCACCACTCCTCCTCCCAGAAGTGGTTCATGGTCACGCAGACCAAGCTCAGGACGAAGAACACGATGATGACGAAACACCACCACGGACCCCAGAGGGGTATCCACCACGCCAGGAACGGTATCGAGGCGAAGGGGATGGCGAAGCACCACTTGGGACCGCGGATCTCACCCCAGTCGTACCCGTGGTCGGTGAACCACCACAGCAGGAACGGCACAAACATCACAGGGAACCACCAGGCCCACCAAACAGTGAGGGAGGCGAGCCAGATGAAGACCCAGACGGCGTACGCCGCGAACAGCCCGTAGAACCAGGGCTTCCACCATGGCTGGCGCGGGGCCCGGTACCAGAGGTAGAACGCCAGGGGCGGCAGCCAGAACAGCGGCAGCAGCAGACCCCACTCCGGGCCACCCACCACGACCATGCCGACGACCAGCGCTGCCAGGTAGCCGCCGACCGCGTACAGATACCAGGGCTTCCACCACGAGGTCCGGCGCGCCCACCACCAGGCGTACCCGCCGATGAGCGGGAACCACGCCAGCAGCGGCCACCACCACCAGGACGGCCGGTAGAACCAGAGGGCCGCCAGGAGGAAGGGCACCCAGACCATCATCACGATGAACCAGGGGATCCAGCAGGTCCACCATTCGTAGGTCTTCAGCTTCAGATAGATGATCGTGATGAGGAAGACCGCGAAGAACGCGATGATCCCCCAGCACCACCAGCAGGTCTCACCGGTGCGCACGACGGTCCGGGGCCGCTCGGTGGTCGTGCCCGGCTGGGTGGTGACCGTGGTCGCCGGAATCGTCGTGGTGACGGTGCTCGCGGGCTGAGTCGTGGTCGTGGTCTCGGGCGGCGGAGTCACCGTTTCGCCGGTCACCAGGTCGTAGATCGGGTACTCGTCTTCGTACTGCGTCGGCTCGTCGGTGCTCCCGATCTCGTCTTCGGGCACCGTTGCCGACTGCTGACTCGACTGGAATTGACCGTCCTCGGTCGGGAGGAATCCGGAGGAGACGAAGACCTCGAGGTCGCCGCCGTCGTACATGAAGTTGGTGCCGACGAGGATGGCCCCGTCGTCCATGATGAATGCCGGGACCGGGTCACCTTCCTCGGAGCCGGTGAACGAGAAGGTTCTCCGTTCCCCGTCGTGGTGCTCGTAGCCCGCCTGCTGTGGCTCGCCGTCCTCACCGAGGAGCCGCAGGAACACCTGGACGTAATACGAGTAGAAGTCCGGGAACGGCGGCGCAGGCCCCCAGCCGGTGTACGGGAAGAGCTTGAACCAGATGAAGCCGTCCTCGTCGACGAAGACGTCGTACTCGATGATGTCGAACAGGCCGAAGAGCCCGGGGATGAGCACCGCCCCCGACCCGATGTACTCGAAGAAGGAATCGCGGGTCCCCGGCGTGGCCATGACCAGCTGCGGGGTATCGAGGGCGAGGCGCCCGGCGATATCCAGTCCTCCGAGGAACCGGCCGGCGGTGAATCCCGACACGCCGGAGCCACCCGGGGCACCCTGCGCCGGCGCGGCGTCGAAGACCGACGGATCGGCCTCGACTCCGATGATCAGGGTGTCGCCAGAGATGATCGCAAATCCGGGGAACGAGCGGCGCGTGATCTCGCCGTTCGGGAAGAGCACGAACTCGAGGGACCAGCCGTCGCCGTCGGTGCTGAGGCTGAAGACGAAGGAACCGCCGCTCCAGGTGTCATCGGGGAACTGGGGCAGTGCCTCCCACTGGTCGAGCCCGGGGACCTGGAGCACGAAGTCCCACTGCTGCGGCTCGCCGGCGTCGAGGGGGATGTCGGCAGCCAGTATTGCGGTCATCACGACATAGGCGGGACCGACACGGGGACCGTCACCGACCGAGCCGGTCAAAACCCCGTCGACGACCTCGAAACCGCCGAAGTCCGGTGTGCGCTCGGGGTCCTGCCACTGGACGCGGTTGAGACCGAACGCCCGGGGCTCGGCCCACGGGAGGTCATCGAGAGAGACGCCGGGGGGCACCGAGGCGTCGCCGCCCCGGGCGAAGGTGATGAATTCCCCGTCGACGTCCACGAGCGCCTCGCGCCATCGATCGACCTGTTCGGGGAGGAGGCCGAGCCGGTCGACGAGGACGCCCTCGAGAGAGGCGGATTCCACCGCCTGACCGCCGGCAGCGGCGGCCGCCGGAAGGGTCGCGAACAACAAGAGACCTGCCAACGCGACCCGCAACGCCCTCGTGTGGCGCACTCCCCCGCCTCCCGATCGCTAGGTCAGGAACCCTAACGCCAATAAACCGACGATGTCGGCCGATGCCGCCACCGGATCGCCAGCAATCTGGGTAGCTCGACCTGTGCCGCCAGCACCGGATCCGCAGCGGCACGGGCCGGGCCCACACCCCGCTCCTCGATCGACTCGAGTGTCCAGCCCGCCGCTGCCGCCGCGCCCAGCAAATCGGACAGGGTGCGATGGTGGAAGCGGATGGTCAGTTCGCCGGCGACTTCCTCGGTGTATCCGTCCGCGAAGTAGTGACCCCACCGCCACAGAACCTCTCCGTCGTCGTCGATCACCGGCGCCGAATCAGGCGCGGTGATGAGCGGGTGGTTGACGACGAGAGCCAGCACTCCCCCGGGCCGGGTCACCCGCGCCGCCTCGGCGAGCAGGTGGGCGTGTTCTTCGAGATGCTCGAGAACCAGCACGACCACGACTCCGTCCACCGACTCGTCCCGGATGAGCTCGAGGCCGGGAAGCGTGCCGATGACGACGGGTGCGATGGTCGAAGCCACTGCCGCAAGCCTCGGTGAGGCGTCGACCCCGATCGCCCGTGCGCCTGCCGCTCCGATGGCGGCGAGCACCCTGCCCTCGCCGCACCCCAGGTCGAGATAGGTTTTCCCCGCCTCCGGGAGGAGCATCTCCATGGCAAGGGGAAGCACCTCCGCGGCGTAGGCGGGATCCGAGGCCACTTCGCCGAGCCACCACTCCGCCAGGTCCTCATCCCACTTGGTCACGCGTGGAGGACCTCGCGCAGGAACTTGCCGGTGTAGGACTCGGAGACCGTGGCCACCACCTCGGGCGGGCCCTCAGCCACGATCCGCCCGCCCTCATCGCCGCCCTCGGGACCGAGGTCGATGAGCCAGTCGGCCGACTTGATGACGTCGAGGTTGTGCTCGATGACAAGGACCGTGTTGCCGCCGTCGACCAGGCGCTGCAGTACTCCGAGCAGCTTGCGCACGTCCTCGAAATGCAGGCCGGTGGTGGGCTCATCGAGGATGTAGAAGGTGCTCCCCGTCGAGCGCTTTCCCAGCTCGCTGGCGAGCTTGACCCGCTGCGCCTCGCCGCCGGAGAGAGTGGGTGCCGGCTGGCCGAGACGGATGTACCCGAGGCCGACGTCGTAGAGGGTCTGGAGGACCCGGGCGATGCGCGGCTGGTTCTCGAAGAAGTCCAAGGCCTCGCTGACCGACATGTCGAGCACGTCGGCAACCGAATGGCCCTTCCAGAGGATCTCGAGGGTCTCCCGGTTGTAGCGCTTGCCCTTGCACTGCTCGCATGGGATGTAGACGTCGGGGAGGAAGTGCATCTCGATTTTGATCGTCCCGTCGCCCTTGCAGGCCTCGCAGCGCCCTCCGGAGACGTTGAACGAGAACCGGCCCGGCTTGTAGCCCCGTGCCCGCGCCTCGGGGACCGACGAGTACAGCTCGCGGATCCGGTCGAACACCTTCGTGTAGGTCGCCGGGTTCGAGCGGGGCGTCCGGCCGATCGGCGATTGATCGATATCGATGGCCTTGTCGATCCATTCGAGGCCCTCGACGCGGCGGTGGCGACCCGGGATCTCGCGGGTGCGGTACAGCTCGAAATGCATCGCCTTGGCGAGGATCTCCTCGACCAGCGTCGACTTGCCGCTGCCAGACACACCCGTCACCGCGATGAAGGTGCCCAGCGGGAACTCGACATCGATCTCCTTGAGGTTGTTCTCGACGGCTCCGACGACGCGCACCACGTCCCCCGTGGGCTCGCGGCGGGTCTCCGGGGTGGCGATCGACCGGCGCCCCGCCAGATAGTCGCCGGTGATCGACGCCGGCTCTCCCGTAACCACGCCGAGATCGCCTTCGGCGACGATGCGACCACCGTGCTCTCCGGCGCCCGGGCCGATGTCGACGATGTGGTCGGCGATCCGGATGGTCTCCTCGTCGTGTTCCACCACGATCACGGTGTTCCCCAGGTCGCGCAGGCGCAGCAGCGTCTCGATTAGCCGCTGGTTGTCGCGCTGATGGAGGCCGATCGACGGCTCGTCGAGGATGTAGAGCACTCCGACCAGGCCCGACCCGATCTGGGTGGCGAGGCGAATCCGCTGCGCCTCGCCGCCGGCAAGCGTGGCAGCGCCCCGGGCCAGCGTCAGGTAGTCGAGCCCGACGTCGAGAAGGAAACGGAGGCGGGCGCCGATCTCCTTGAGCACCGCCTCGGCGATGGTGCGGTCACGGTCGTCGAGATCGAAGCCGTCGATGGCCGCATGGGCGTCGCGAAGCGACAGCGTGGAGATCTCGTGGATGTTCTTGCCCCCGACCGTGACTGCGAGAGACACCCGGTTGAGCCGGGCGCCTCCGCACGCCTCGCAGGGCACCAGGCGCATGTACTGCTCGTAGGACTCGCGAGCCGACTCGGAGTCGGCCGACTCGTGGCGCCGCGTCAACCAGGGGATCAGGCCCTCGTAGGTGGTCTGGTAACGCCTCTGACGCCCGAACCGGTTGACATAGGACACCGTGATCGGATCGTCTCCGGTCCCGTTCAGGACGACGCCGAGGGCCTTCTTGGACAGCTTCTTGAAGGGCGTCTCCATGGAGAACCCGTTCTCGGCGGCGACCCCCTCGAGCACCCGCTGGTAGTACGACGACCGGTGCCGCCCCACCCAGGGTGTGATCGCGCCATCGACGAGCGACTTCTCGTCGTCGGGCACCGCGAGCCGCCAGTCGACCTGAAACCGGGTTCCCAGGCCATTGCATTGGGTGCAGGCTCCATACGGGCTGTTGAAGGAGAAGTTGCGCGGCTGGAGCTCATCGAACGACAGGCCGCAATGCTCACAGGCCAGGTGCTGGCTGAAGGTGAGCACCGGTCCATCCACGATGTCGACCACAGCGATGCCCTCCGCCAATCGCAGGGCGGTCTCCAGCGAGTCGGTCAAGCGTCGCTGGATGCCCTCCTTCTGGACGAGGCGATCGACCACGACCTCGATCGTGTGCTGGAAGTACCGATCGAGCTTGATGTCCTCGGTGAGGTCGCGCACCTCGCCATCGATCCGGGCCCGGCTGAACCCCTCCCGGCTGAGCTCCTTGAGCAGAGCCTCGTACTCGCCCTTGCGCCCCCGCACCACCGGAGCGAGGACCTGAAACTTGGTCCCGTCGTCGAGTTCGAGGATCTGGTCGACGATCTGCTGCGGGGTCTGCCGTGCCACGACGCGGCCGCACTGCGGGCAATGCGGGACGCCGATCCTGGCAAACAGCAGACGGAGATAGTCGTGGATCTCGGTGACGGTCCCCACCGTCGATCTGGGGTTGCGGCTCGCCGTCTTCTGGTCGATCGAGATTGCCGGCGAGAGGCCTTCGATGAACTCGACATTCGGCTTCTCCATCTGACCGAGGAACTGCCGGGCGTACGCCGACAGGCTCTCCACATATCGGCGCTGCCCTTCGGCATAGATGGTGTCGAAGGCGAGTGACGATTTGCCCGACCCCGACAGCCCGGTGAACACGATCAGCTTGCCGCGCGGCAACTCCAGCGAGATGTTCTTCAGGTTGTGCTCGCGTGCACCCCTGATGACGATGGAATCCGAAGTCATACCCGTCCCTGAATCCCGGAGCGGAGCATGATACCCGGCGTGTGTGACCGAATTTCAGGCGTGGGATTCGGGAGCAATTGGCGATCGGCAATTCGCAATTCGCCAGAACGCGAGGAAGCTGCGACCTGTGACTCCGGGCCGGAGGACAGGTGGCCTCAGGACTCCTGACACCGGTTGCCGGCTACCGGTGCTCCCGACCTACACTGCTCGGTGACCACTCCAGGGAGCGATTCATGTTCCGCCAGATCGGTGCCGGCGAGATCATCCTCGTGCTCGCCGTCCTCCTCCTGCTCTTCGGCGCGAAGAAGCTCCCGGAGCTAGCCCGCTCCCTCGGCCGCTCCGCAAAAGAACTGAAGGACGGGATGCGCGAGGGGGAGAAGAAGTCTGAAGAGGCTTCCGAGGAGTCCGAGACCGAGCCGAGTTAGCCCTTCGTTGCCCGTTCTCCGGACTTCATCGAGATCGCACCCGGGTAACGGGTAACGGCTAACGACTCTCACCCGGTAGCCCGCGCCATCTCCCTCAGCTCGCGCTTCAGCTCGTTGATCTCGTCGCGGAGGCGCGCCGCGTACTCGAAGCGGAGTTCCGATGCCGCCTCGCGCATCTCCTCTTCGAGGCTCTGGATGAGCCGCGACAGGTCCTCGGAGGGCATGTCGAGCGCCGGCCGCTCCGCCAGCTCGCGGCGACGGCGATCGACGGCCGGGGCGTCGCCCCGCTGGATCAGCTCGAGGATGTCGCTCACCTTCTTGCGAATCGTCTGCGGGTCGATCCCCCGCTCCCGGTTGTGCTCCACCTGAAGGGCACGCCGGCGGTTCGTCTCATTGATGGCTCTCTGCATCGAGGCCGTGAGTTTGTCGGCGTACATCACCACCTGGCCGTCGACGTTGCGGGCGGCGCGCCCGATAGTCTGGATCAGCGAGGTCTCGGACCGCAGGAAGCCTTCCTTGTCGGCATCGAGAATCGCCACCAGGCCCACCTCGGGAAGGTCGAGGCCCTCGCGCAGCAGGTTGATGCCCACGAGGACATCGAACTCGCCCAGCCGGAGGTCGCGCAAGATCTGGACGCGTTCCAGAGTGTCGATGTCGGAGTGGAGGTACCGGGTGCGCACCCCGACCTCGAGGAGGTAGTCGGTGAGATCCTCCGCCATCTTCTTGGTGAGGGTGGTCACCAGCACCCGCTGATCCTTCTCGGTGCGGGCACGGATCTCCTCGAGGAGATCATCGATCTGGCCCCGGGTGGGCCGCACCACGACCTCGGGGTCGACGAGGCCGGTGGGACGGATGATCTGCTCAACGACCCGTGAGGAATGATCCAGTTCCCAAGCCGAAGGAGTGGCCGACAGGAGCACCGTCTGGCCTGCCTTCTCCAGCCACTCGTCGAACCGCAGCGGCCGGTTGTCCCGGGCCGAAGGAAGCCTGAAACCGTGCTCCACAAGGACGTCCTTTCGGCTGCGATCGCCCTCGTACTGCCCATGGAGCTGCGGGATGGTGACATGGCTCTCGTCGAGCACCGTGAGGTAGTCGTCCGGGAAGTAGTCGAGAAGGGTGTATGGCGGCTCGCCCGGCTGCCGCCCATCGAGGTGCCGGGAGTAGTTCTCGATACCGTTGCAGTAGCCGAGCTCGCGGATCATCTCCAGGTCGTAGGAGGTGCGCATGCGGAGCCGCTGCGCCTCGAGCAGCTTGTTGTGCTCTTCGAGCCAGGCGAGCCGATCTGCCAGCTCCACCTCGATGCCCTCAACAGCCGACCGCAGGCGCTCCTGGGTCGCCACGTAGTGGCTGGCCGGGTAGACGAAGGTCTCGTCGAGCTCTCGGATGACCTCCCCGGTGACCGGGTTCATCTCGATGAGCCGGTCGACCTCGTCACCGAAGTACTCGACGCGAAGGACGGTCTCCTCGTACGACGGCATGATCTCGAGGGTGTCGCCGCGCACCCGGAAGCGGCCCCGGGTCAGGTTCACCTCGTTCCGCTCGTACTGGATGTCGACGAGCCTGCGCACGGCGTCGTCGAGTGGGTACTCGACCCCCCGCACCAACCGCAGCAGCTGGCCCTCGTACTGCTCGGGCGAGCCCAGCCCGTAGATGGCGGACACCGAGGCGACGATGATCACGTCCCGCCGGGTGAGCAGCGCCGCCGTGGCCGAGTGGCGCAGCCGATCGATCTCATCGTTGATCGTGGCGTCCTTCTCGATGTAGGTGTCGCTCTGCGGGATGTACGCCTCGGGCTGGTAGTAGTCGTAGTAGGAGACGAAGTACTCGACCCGGTTGTCCGGGAAGAACTGGCGAAACTCGTTGGCGAGCTGGGCACCCAGCGCCTTGTTCGGGGCGAGGACCAGGGTCGGGCGCTGTACTTTCTCGATCAGCCAGGCGATCGTGGCCGACTTGCCGGACCCGGTTATGCCGAGGAGAGTCTGGAATCGCTCCCCCGCCTCGATACCCGCGGCGAGGTCGGCCACCGCGGAGGGCTGGTCTCCGGCCGGAGCGAAGTCCGAGACGACGCGAAACGGTTGCACGGGCGAACCCTACCGCCACCGTGAGACGAGAATCACACGGTCGTGATACGCCCCCAAACGGCCCGGCACTCCCGCTCCAACGCAGTCAGGTCGCGCCGATTGTCCACCACAAAGTCGGCCACGGCCAGCCACTCCCCCCGGGAGGGTTGGGCGCGCATCCGGGCGTCGATGTCCTCTCGCGCCATGCCCCGCTCGGTCAGGCGCCAGATGCGGATCTCGGCAGGTGCGTCGACCACGATGCGCTTCCATTGCGGCCCGAAGAAGTCCGTGATGAGCGGCACCTCGACCATGACCACGCCGGTCTCACCGGCGATCTGCCGGTCGATGGCGGCACGGATTGCCGGGTGCGTGATCGCTTCGAGTGCCCGGAGCTCGGCGGGATCGCCGAAGACCTTCGACGCCAGCGTGGGCCGGTCGATGACGCCGTCGATCACCGCCTGCGGAAATCGGGCCCTCACCGCGTCGTAGACGTCTCCTCCCGGGGCGATGACGGCGTGGCCGACGCGGTCGGCAGAGACGACGACGGCACCGAGTTCATCGAAGACCCTGCCGGCCGTCGACTTCCCACTCCCGATGCCGCCGGTGAGGAGGTAGCGACCAGCCACGATGTGAGCGTACCCGCCCCGGTCAGGTGTTCCGCCGGGGGTCGGGCAGGGCCAGCAGGTCGGCGAGAGAATGGAATGCCCGGGCGACCCGGGAACGGGGACTCAGCGCGACGACCGGCACGCCCTCGTTCACCGACTGGGGCACGAGGCGGTCAGACGGGATCGACCCGGCGACGCGCAGCCCCAGGCTGCGCTCCAGTTCGACGAGGTCGAGCCGTGCTTTGGCATTGGCGCGATTCACGACGAGGCGAACGCGCTCCATCGGGAAACGCCCGGCTCGCAACGCGTCGAGGGCGATCTTGGCGTTCTTGACCGACGGCAGGTCCATGTCCACGACGACGAACACGTCGTCGGCGTCCTCGAGGACTGTCACCAGGTTGTCGTCGAAGATCGGCGGTGTGTCGACCACGACGACCTCGTACATGCCCCGCAGCCGCTCGATGACCTCGACGATCCCCTTCGCCGGGATCGACTCTGGCGGTGCCGGATGGAGCGGTGCGGCCATCACCCGCAACCCGCTCTCATGGCGGAGCAACATCCCGTCCAGACGGGCATCGGTGAGCTCGTCGATCCGCGAGACCGCGTCGCCGAGAGTGCGGGCCGGATCCAGCTGGAGCATCAACGCCACGTCGCCGAATTGGATGTCGGCGTCGACGATCACCACCGTGTCTTCGCCGCGCTGCAGTGTTAGCGCCATCGCGAGGTTGGTCGCTGTGATCGTCTTGCCCGACCCTCCCTTGCCGGCCATCACCGCCACGACATGCCCCGCGCCGGCCGAGCGCTGGCGCCTGGTGCCGTCGGCAGGGAGCACGCCGATTCGCTCCAGGTCCACCGGAGGGCGGCGCGGCGGTTCGAACGGAGGCGGTGGCGGTATGTCTGCCGT
>Ga0326597_10002307_pt1 | contig 28643 bp, 20 predicted proteins | sample RVTome_12_FD_203789 | JGI IMG/M metagenome (GOLD analysis project Ga0326597, IMG submission 203789) | Soil microbial communities from uranium-contaminated site in the Upper Colorado River Basin, Wyoming, United States - RVT100D185 | ecosystem: Environmental > Terrestrial > Soil > Contaminated >... | reverse complement strand
TGCGCATCGCCATCTCCGTATGCGCCAGCCAGAAGATGCCCTTGGTCTGGTGGAGGATGGCCGCGCCCGTCTCCGCTTCCAGGCCCTGATACATCTCCAGGGAGTGCTGGTAGAAGCGCACCGCCTCAGGGATCCCGTAGTTGGCGCGGATGATCGTGGTGTTGCGACCCGTGTTGCCGGACGCGATGTAGTCGGCCTCGAGGACCGCGACATTCGTGATCCCGTGGCGGGTCGCGAGGTAGTACGCGGTCGACAGGCCATGCCCGCCGCCGCCGACGATGACGACGTCGTAGCTCGACTTCGGCTCGTGCCAGCGGATCGGGAGCAGGCTCTCGACGTACTCGTTCATCGGACCCGCTCGGCAAGCTCATCGGCATAGGCGGCGGCGGCCACGAGGAGCGCGTCGCCGTCGGTCGGAAGCCACAGCTTGGCGGGCACGCCCGCGACCGCGCCTTGGGCGAGCGTCGGGCGCTCGGTCGGCAGGCGCCACTCGAGGTGCGCCACGACGGCGTCGATGGGCAGCCAGGCACCGACGAAGCCGGTCTCCGGCTCGACGATCGCATGCTCGTCATCGACATCGACGCTCGACGCCCCGAGGCCGAGTGCGTCGTCCGGCGCGAAGCGCAGGACGGTCACGTCGTCGCCGCGCCACCGGGCGGCGTCGAGGGCCGCCGGATCGGCGACCACACGCAGCCCGCGGAGACGCTCAAGCGCGGGCACGGTGGCCCTCCGGGTCGTAGAACGGGGTGGGGCTGACGACCGCCTCGCGGCCGTCGATCTCGACGAGGTCCGGGAACGGGCTGCGGCGCAGCCAGCCGAGCATCACCGCGTGGCCCATCAACGGAGAGTGCCAGCTCCCGGTCACGTTCCCGACGATCTCGCGTCCCGACCAGATGGGCGACCCCTCGGTCGGTGCAGGCCCGTCCATCGTGAACCCGACCCAGCGCCGATGGTCCGGCAGCTTCGCGGTCCGCTCGAGCGCGGCCCGGCCGATGAACCAGGGCTTGTCCATCCGGACCGCCCAGTCCATCCCGAGCCGGCGCGGCGTCGTGTCGAGCTCGGTGTCCATCCCGACGATGACATGGCCCTTCTCGAGGCGCAGCCCGAACAGCGCCTGGAGGCCGTGCGGCCGGATGCCGAGATCGTGGCCCAGGTCCAGGAGCGCGCGCCACAGCTCGACGGAGCGATCGACCGGATGGTGCAGCTCGAAGGCCGCCTCGCCGGTGAACGACAGGCGCATGACGTGGCACGGGACGCCCGCGACATGGGCGTGGACGTGGCCGAGGAAACGTGGCGGGTCGGCCAGGCCGGCACGCATCAGCAGCGTCTTTGCGAGCGGCCCCGTGACGTTGATCGCGCCGAGGGACATCGTCCGGTCCAGGACGTGGGCGCGCAGGCCCCAGACCTCGATCCAGTCGCGCAGCCACATCTCGGCGTTGGCGGCGCCGCCGGACGTGAACGACAGGACGAAGCGTGTGTCGGACTCGCGCAGGATCATCCCGTCATCCATGACGTGACCGCGCTCGTTGAGCAGCAACGCGTAGCGCGAACGGCCGGGCCTGATGTCGGCCACGTTGCAGGGATAGAGCCGCTCCAGCAACTCCACCACGTCAGGGCCGGACACCACGAGCTTGCCGAGCGTGCTGACGTCGCCGATCGACACGCCTTCGCGGACCGCCCAGTACTCCGCGATCGCGTCGCCGTAGTGCCACGGCCGCCACCACCCGCCGAAACGGTCCATCCGCGCCCCGAGCGCCAGGTGCTCGTCGTGGAGCGGGGTCCGGCGGAAGACGTCGACGTAGGTGTCGGCGGCGGCCTCGGCGATGGTGATCTGGCGCGACGCCGGGCGGGCGGTGAACGGCTCAGGCACGACGCCCGTTCGGGCGGCGATCCAGGCGCGCACGTGGGGCAGGCAGGCGCCCCCCTGACATGGCCCGAGACCGGCGCGGCTCGATCGCTTGAGCAGCTCGAGCTCGGTGAAGCCGCGGGCCCAGGCGCCGCCGAGGTCCTCGACGGTCACGCCGAAACATGGGCACACGATGCCCTCGGTCGGAGGCGGCGGCAACGGCATCGCTTCGGCCGCGTCGCCGACCACGGTGAGCGGCAGCGCGCCGGCCATCCGTGCCAGCACGTCCCGCGGCGCAAGGCCCAGCCCGAGGATGACGGTGTCGGCCGGCGTCGTCGTCTCGGCGCCCGTCAGCGGATCCGCGGTCACGACGGCCCGGACCCGACCGCCGTCGCCCTCGAACCGGACGAGTGTGCCGCCGACGGCGTTCGCGGGGACGCCGACCGGCGGGCTCCCGACGGCGACCGCGGTGCCCAGGCCCACCCCGGCGGCATGGAGCGCCTCCGCGGCCCTGGCGGTGACGAGCCCGCTCAGCCGGCTACCCGGACAGACCGGCTGGATCTCCGCGGCGCCGGTGGCGACGACGATCTCCTCCGCGTCGACGTGGAGCATCCCGCTCGGTGTCCGGGCGATGACCGTCGGACCGGCGTAGATGGCCACGACCTCCACGCCGGCCGCGGCATCGAGCACGACGACCGTCTTCCCGGCACGCTCCGCCGCGGCGGCTGCCGCGATGCCACTCGCGCCGCCGCCGATGACCGCGACATCCATGGCCGCACGTCGCACCTCGATCGCCCTCGCCGCAGGCGTCGCGGTGATGTCGAGGGCGGGCACGGCCGGCAACGGCGGCATCTCGAGAACGGGGTGCCGGACGACTTGCAGGCCCGGTCGAGCGGCGGCCTGACAGGTCCGCACGTATGCGACGCCATCGACCTGGGCCAGGCAGTTGCCACAGTCACCGGCGAGGCACAGCGTCCCGCCACTCGCTGGCGCCTCGCCGGCGCGCACGACCGCGACCGCGACCGAGTCGCTCGGCTCGAACGCGACGAGCCGTCCGTCCACGACGATCCGACCCGAGTCATGCTCGCTCAACGAACGATCTCGAAGGCTCGCTCACGACGGGCGCCGAACCGGAACACCGCGAAGTCCTTGTCGAACGATGCGGCTCGGTGGACGCCCGTCCGCAACATCAGGGCGAAGCTCGTCCGATCGGTCAAGGAGAAGCCCTGGTCGGGAAACGCCTCACCGATCGACCACGCGACCTCGAGGTCCTCCGGGCCGACGTACTCCACGGCTGCGACGCCCCCGCGGATCGCCCCCCAAAACCGTTCCGCAGCGTCCCAGCCGAGCCGTCGTTCGAGCAGCGACCACGACTCGGCGAACACATGGTCGGAGGTGAGCAACCGATCGCCGCCGCCAAGCGCCGCGCGGGCTCGGGCGTGATGTTCGTCCCCTGCATCAGCAGCCGCGTAGAAGGCCGACGAGTCGACGAACAGGTTCACCGATCGAGTTTGCGTGCGGCGATCGCGTCGCCGATGTACTCGTCCTTGTGGTTCGCGATGTCAGATCCGCCTGAGTTGCCGAGGTCGAAGAGAACGGATACATCGACGGATGGACGGACCTCGTCGCTCAGGTCCCGGTCAACGAGACGTCGCACATACTCAGCGAGGGAGATCCCGAGCGCCGCCGCCCGAACCCTGGCCCGGCGGTGGGCGTCCGGCTTCAGACTGATCTGTGTGCGTGACATCATGATGTCACCATCATACCATCACTTCGCTGTGTCACTGGCGCATTCGCGTGCCATCGGGATCGAAGAGTGGCCGGGGCTGCAGACGGGCCGGCCGGCGCCGTCCGATGATCTCGATCTCGAAGCCGGATCCGCCCGGCCCGTCGGGTGCGGCGAGGCCTGCCGGCACGTATCCCAGCGCGATCGAGCGCCCGACATGGTGGCCATACCCGCCCGACGTGACCCAGCCGACGACCTCGCCGTCATGCCAGATCGGCTCGTCGCCGATGACGTCGGCCGGATCGTCCGGGTCCGGCTCGACAACGAACGCGACGAGCCGGCGGGCCGGGCCGCCGGCCGCCAGCTCGGCCTCGTGCGCCGCCCGCCCGACGAACTCGTGGTCGAGGCGGATGTAGCGGGTGATGCCGGCCTCGGCCGGGGTGTAGATCGGCCGGTACTCACGGAACCACGTCCCGTATGACTTCTCCAGCCGTAGCGACATCAGCGCCCGGAACCCGAACAAACGGATCCCGTGCGCCTCGCCGGCGGCCATGATCCTGTCGAACAGCGCCCGTTGGTACTCCGGCGCGACCCACAGCTCGTACCCGAGATCGCCCGAGTAGTTGATTCGCGCGACGAGCGCCGGGATCATCCCGAGGTCCACCCGCCGGGCGTCCATGAACCGGAACGCCTCGGTCGACAGGTCCACGTCGCAGATCGAGCCGAGGACGTCGCGCGCATGCGGTCCGGCGAGGGACAGGCCCGTCAGGCTCAGCCCCAGGACCTCGAACGCCACGGAGCCGTCGGCCGGCAGGTGGTGACGGAACCAGCGGCTGTGGTGGACCTCCGCCGCCAGCGAGCCGAACATGAAGTACTCGTCGGCCGCGGTCGGCCGGGCCACGGTGAACTCCCCGACGATCCGGCCCTCGTCGTTGAGCATCGCCGTCAGGGTGATCCGTCCGGCCGGCGGCATGCGCGCGGTCAGCAGGCCGGACAGCCACGCCTCCGCTCCGGGGCCCGTCACCCGGTACTTCGCGTAGTTGGAGATCTCCGTCAGGCCCACCCGTTCGCGGACGGCCCGGCATTCCCCGGCCACCTGATCCCACGCGTTGGAGCGGCGGAAGGTGACCTCCTCGACCGGCGGCAGGCCAGGCCCCTGGAACCACAGCGCGTGCTCGAGCCCGAAGGACGCACCCCAGACCGCGTTGGCCGCGGTCAGTCGGTCGCGGATCGGGGTCGTCAGCAAGGGGCGGCCGGCCGACAGCTCCTCGTTCGGGAACGTGATCCGGAAGCGGCGTCGATAGTTCTCCTGCACCTTCGCATTCGTGTACGCGAGCGTCGCGTAGTCGCCGTAGCGCGCGACGTCCATGCCCCAGATGTCCATCCCGGAGTCGCCGTGGTCGCCGGCCGTCATCCAGGTGGCCAGCGCGAGGCCCACCCCGCCACCCTGGGACAGCCCGGCCATGACGCCGCACGCGACCCAGTAGCCACGCAGACCCCTGATCGGGCCGACCAGCGGATTGCCGTCGGGCGAGAACGTGAACGGGCCGTTGACGACACGGCGGATGCCGATCGTCTGCATCGGCGGATAGTGCTTGAAAGCCACCGACAGCTCGGGCGTGATCCGGTCGAGGTCCTGGCGCAGCAGTTGCGACCCGAAATCCCAGGGGGTCTCCCGCGGTGACCAGGGCACACATGCCTGCTCGTACGTGCCCATCAGCATCGCCCCGCCCTCCTGGCGGATGTAGATCTCGCCCGCGAAGTCGAGGGCCATCGGCATCTCGTGGCCGGTGGACGCGACATGCGCGGCGACTTCCGGCATGTCCTCGGAGATCAGGTAGTGGTGCTCCATCGCGAGGACCGGCAGCTCGATCCCGACCATCCGGCCGACCTCGCGTGCCCACAGGCCCCCGGCGTTCACGACGTGTTCCGTGTGGAACGTGTCGCCGCCCTCGATGCGCACGTCCCACGTCCCGTCCGGCCGTTGGGCGAGGCCCTCGACCATCGTGTGCTGGTGGACCTCCGCACCTGCCAGCTGGGCGCACTTCACGTACGCACGGGTCACCCCGGTCGGGTCGACGTGACCCTCGACCGGGTCGTACAGGGCCCCGACGAAATACTGTGGGTCGAGCAGCGGGAAGAGGTCCTGCGCCTCCCGGGCCGAGATGAGCTCGAGGTCCATCCCGAGGTAGCGGCCGCGCGCCACGGCCATCCGCAGGAAGTCCATCCGAACCTCGGTGTCTGCCAGCATCAGCCCACCCGGCAGGTGGATCGAGCAGTCCTGCCCGGAGACTCGCTCGATCTCCTCGTACAGCTGGATCGTGTACTGCTGGAGGCGGGCGACGTTCGGGTCGCCGTTGAGCGTGTGCATCCCGCCCGCCGCGTGCCACGTCGAGCCGGCGGTCAGCTCGCGGCGCTCGAGGAGCATGACGTCCGTCCAGCCGGCCTTCGTCAGGTGGTAGAGCACGCTGGCGCCGACGACGCCTCCACCGATGACGACGACCTGGGCTGTCCTCTTCACGTCGATCCCCTTCGCACGGGATGTCGCCTCAATAGTCGGTCGGGACGCCACCCTCGGCCACGCGCCGGGCGACGAATGCCGCCAGCTCCTCGGCGATGGCGGGGTCCATGGGCGGCGGCTCGTACGCGGCGAGCATGGCCTTCCAGATGCGATTGGCCTTGGCCGGCAGCTCGGGCGAGCCGGCCTCCTGCCATGTCTCGTAGTTGCGCCAGTCGCTGAGCATGGGCTTGTGGAAGGCGGTCCGGTAGCGCGACTGGGTGTGCTCCGCGCCGAAGAAGTGACCGCCCGGACCGACCTCCTGCATGGCGGAGAAGGCGAGGCTCTCCTCGTCGACGACGACCGGGTCGAGGAACGCGGCGACCATCCCGAGCAACTCGGCGTCGAGGATCATCTTCTCGTAGCTGGCATGGAGGCCGCCCTCCATCCAGCCGGCGCCGTGCATGAGCAGGTTGACGCCGCCCATGATCGCGCCCCACAGCGAGAAGACCGATTCGTAGGCCGCCTGCGCGTCGAGCGCGTTGGCCGCACACACGTTCGACGATCGATACGGCACGCCGTAGCGACGCGCGAGCTGGCCGCCGATCATCGCCGTCCGCATGTACTCCGGCGTCCCGAACGCGGGCGCGCCCGACTGCATGTCCACGTTCGAGGTGAACCCGCCGTAGATGACCGGCGCCCCCGGTCGCACGGCCTGGGTGAGGACCATCGCCGCCAGCGCTTCGGCATTCTGCTCGGCGAGGGCCCCGGCGAGGGTGACCGGCGCCATGGCCCCCGACAGCGTGAAGGGCGTGATGCAGACGACCTGGTTGTGCGCGGCGAACTCCATGATCCCCTGGAGCATCGGCGCGTCGAGGCGGAGCGGCGAGCTCGAGTTGACGACCGTGAAGATCGACGGCTCCCGATCGAGCGTCTCGGCATCGATGCCGCGGGCGATGCGGGCCATCTCGAGCGTGTCGACGTTGCGCTGGCGACCGAGGCTGTAGGCGTGGATCGGCTTGTCCATCAGCGTCAGCGCATCGAACGTGGCGTGCAGGTGGCGGACCCCGTGGTGGAGGTCGACAGGCTCGACCGGGTAGCCCGCCAGGAAGTGGACCGGGTTGAGCATCTGACCGAGCCGCAGCAGGTTCTGGTAATCCTCCCGGTTACCGATCCGCCGGCCGCGATCGAGGTCCGCCACGTTCGGTGGACTGCCGACCGTCCCGAACGCCATCCAGTCGCCGCCGAGCTGGATGTCGTGGGCCGGGTTCCAGGCATGGAGCGTGAACATGGATGGCGCGGTCCGGATCGTCTCGACCACCATGTCCGGATCGAACCGCACGCGCTGGGTCCCCTCCTCGACGTTGGCACCCGCCGCGCGCAGGACCTCGCGGGCGTCGGCATCGAGGAAGTCCATCCCGATCTCGGACAGGATCCGCAGCGACCCGTGATGGATCGCCTCCAGTTCGTCGGCGGAGACGACCTCGGTCGGACGGTAGCGCAGACGCGGTTGTGCCCACGGCCGCTGCTGGGGCAGGCTGCTGCGGACGTGGCCGTCGCGGCCACCGCTCCGCCGACGTCGAAGACCCTCGCCCGCGGCCGTGTCCATGTCCGTCACGCCAGCATGCTAGCGGGAACTGGTCCTTGCGGCCGAGCCCCCGGACGTGTCGCACCACCGATCGGGAACAACAGGGCTACAGGCCGACGGAAGGCCCAGGGCGGGGCCAGGTGGTGACCCCGGGTCAACGATCCCGGTGCGAAGCGGCCACGGACTCGACCTGCGGGGCCAGGCGGTGACCCCGGGTCAACGATCCCGGTGCGAAGCGGCAAGCAGGCCGCGCTCGGGTCGAAATCGTTGACCCCGGGGCACCACGCGGCGGCGATGGACCGCCATGAGCCGCGCTCGGGTCGAAATCGTTGACCCCGGGTCACCACCTGACGGCACCCGACCGGCTCGGCGGGATCACCCCGACAGGTCGAACCAGGTCGTCTTGAGCTGGGTGTAGCCGTCCAGGGCGTGGAGGCCCTTGTCGCGGCCGAACCCCGACTGCTTGTAGCCACCGAACGGCACCGTGATGTCGGCCGCGTCGAACGTGTTGACCCAGACGACACCGACATGGATCCGGCGTGCGAGCCGATGGGCGCGATTGACGTCGCGGGTCCACAGCCCGGCGGCCAGGCCGTACGGGGAATCGTTGGCGATGGCGATTGCCTCGTCCTCGTCCTCGAACTCGGTGACGGTCAGGACCGGCCCGAAGATCTCCTCGCGCGCGACGCGCATCGTGTTGGCGACCCCGTCGAGGATCGTCGGCGGGATGTAGTAGCCGCCCGACTCCTCGCGGACACGCTCGCCGCCGGCGACGACACGCGCCCCCTCGGCGCGGCCGAGGTCCACGTAGCCGAGCACTTTCGCCAGCTGGCGATCGTCCACGATCGACCCGAGACGCGTGCGCGGGTCGAGCGGCTCACCCGGCGCGAGCTGGCGGCCCAGCGCCGCCACGCGCTCGACGAGTTTCTCGCGCACCGAGCGGTGGACGATGAGGCGAGAGCCGGCATTGCAGGTCTGACCGCTGTTGTAGAAGATCCCCCAGCCGATCGCCGAAGCTGCCGCGTCGAGGTCGCCGACGTCGGCCAGAACGACCTGCGGGCTCTTGCCACCCAGCTCGAGCGAGATCGCCTTGACATCCGACTCCCCGACCGCGCGGAGGAGCGACTTGCCGACCTCCGTGGAGCCGGTGAACGCGATCTTGTCGACACCGGGATGGCGGGCGAGGACGTTCCCGATGATGGCCCCCGGCCCGGTCACGACGTTGAGGACGCCGTCGGGAAGGCCGGCTTCGACGGCGAGCTCGGCGAGGCGGAGGGCGGTCAGCGGCGACTGGCTGGCGGGCTTGAGCACGACTGAGTTGCCGGTCGCGAGCGCGGCACCCAGCTTCCAGGCGCTGATGATGAGCGGGTAGTTCCAGGGGACGATGGCGGCCACGACGCCGATCGGCTCGCGGGTCACGAGTGACAGGGCGTCCGGGCCCGTCGGTCCGACCTCGCCGTAGGTCTTGTCGATGGTCTCGGCATACCACTGGAGGGTCGTGGCGGCGCTCGGGACGTCGACCTTGAGCGTATCGCGGATCGGCTTGCCGACGTCGAGCGACTCCAGCAGCGCGAACTCGTCGAGGTGCTCGCGCACCAGGTCCGCCAGGCGGAGCAGGACGCGTTTGCGAGCCGCCGGCGGCTGGTCCGCCCAGCGCCCGTCGTCGAACGCACGGCGGGCAGAGGCGACCGCGCGATCGACGTCCTCCGCGCCCCCTTGCGCCACGCGGGCGATCAGGGCACCGTCGCGACCGGCGATGTCATCGAACGTCCGGCCGGACGCGGCCGGCCCGAAGCGGCCGTCGATGAACAGCTCGGTCCGTGGCGCGATCGCGGCAGCGCGCGCAAGCCAGTCGGCCGTCGTGGGTCCAGCCTCGATCGTCATGCGGCGAACCGCCGCACGGCGTCCTCGTCGAGCGCGATGCCGATCCCGGGCGCCGGTGGCACACGCAGGACCCCGTCCGGACCGGGGCGGATCGGCTCGGCGAGCATGAAGTCACGACGCTCCGCGGTCCAGCCCGGCGGGTCGTACGGGAACTCGAGGTACGGCCCGCCGCCCACACCCGCCGCGACGTGAAGGTTCGCCAGCAGGCCGATCCCGTTCGTCCACGTGTGCGGGGTGAACCAGCGGTTGCGGGCCAGGGCGAGCTCCGCCACGGTCCGCGTCCGAAGCATCCCACCGGCCAGGACGACATCCGGCTGATGGACGTCGATGGCGTCGGCCTCCACCGCGGCGAGGAGTTCCGTGAAGGTCCGGGTCATCTCGCCGCCGGCGATCCGGATGCCGGGAGCCGAGGCACGCAACCCCGCCAGGCCTCGCAGGTCCGTGCCGGCCAGCGGCTCTTCCACCCACAGGACGCCGAGTTGGGCAAGACGGACGGCGATCCCCCGGGCGGCCACCGGATCGAGCGACCGCGACGTATCGCCGGCCATCCGCCAGCCCTGGTTGAGGTCGACCATGATCGCCATCGAATCGCCGACGGCGTCCCGGGTGGCGGCGACTGCTGCCAGCCCCTCGTCGAGCTGGCGCGGGTCGATCCGGATCTTGAGCGCCCGGAACCCCTCCTCGCGCATCCGCAGCGCCGATTCGGCCCGAGCCGTGGGCGGAAGCAGCATCCCGCACGACGCGTACGCTGGGATCCCGTCGAGTGCGCCGCCGAACAGCGTCGCGACCGGGAGACCGGCGACCTTGCCGACGATGTCCCACAGCGCGACCTCGAGCGGCCAGTACCGGCCGGCGTGGAAGTCGATCGTCTCGAGCGCCCGGACATGCCGCGCGATGGCCAGCGGATCCTGGCCGATGAACAGGTGCTCGAACGCCTCAAAGCCCTCCATCGTGTCACCGGAACCGACCCCGACGACACCCTCGTCGGTCTCGACCCGGACGATCGTCGCGGCGAACGAGCGGCGTGGAATGGGGTCCCAGGCGGCGGGAAATGGCGGGTCGAGCGGCGCGATGAGGCGCTCGAGGCGGATACCGGTGATGCGCACGTCGGGAGTATCGCGCAGTCGGAGTGCCGCGGTCATTCGTTGACAGTGGGAGGGGCCGCCAGTACCGTTCCGAAACATCACGGTCCGGCCTGGAGGAATCGTCGGTCGGGCCGCGCGGTGCGCTTGCGAACGATGCCCTTGTGCTCGTCGCCGACACTTGCTCGCTGGAGGAGACAGGACGATGGACTATTCCGAGTTGGACAAGGTTCGCCGACGGGCGATGCCGCTGCAGCTTGACGTCGTCGAGGCGTTCGCCGCCGGGCGATTGAGCCGCCGCGAGTTCATCCAGCGCGCGACCGTTCTCGGCCTGTCGATGGGCTCCATCGGCATGGTCATCGCCGCCTGCAGTTCGACGTCGTCATCGCCGAGCGCCAGCGGCGCGGCACCCAGCCAGGCCGCTAGCGCGGCCGCCAGCAGCGCCCCATCGACCGCGCCCTCGGCGGTCGCGGGCGGCAAGATCCGCATCGCCATCCAACGACCCGTTTCGATCGACCCGGTCGGGATGCAGGACCTCGGTGGCTATGGCATCACCGCCCAGTCGTTCGAATTCCTGTGCACCCTGAATTCCGCGGGCAATGACATCGCGCCCGGCCTGGCCCTGAAGTGGACACCGAATGCCGACGGCACGGTCTGGACCTTCGACCTCCGCCAGGGCGTCAAGTGGCACGACGGATCCCCGTTCACCGCGGACGACGTGGTCGCCTCGATGGAGCGGCTCGTGGCGGCCGGCAACTCCGGTCTCAAGGGCATCCTCCCTCCGGGTGGCGCCGTCGCGACCGATGCCAACACGGTGACCTTCACGCTCACGGGCGGGAACGGCAACTTCCCGTATCTCGTCTCGGTCTTCAATGCCCAGACGCTCATCACGCCGAAGGCATACGTCGCCGGCACCACGCTGGACAAGGTCCCGGCCGGGACCGGCGCCTGGAAACTGCTCACCTACAACCAGCAGAGCGGCGCAACGTTCGAACGCAATCCCGACTGGTGGGGCGGGACGACGCCGCTCGACGGCACCGAGTGGATCTTCTTCGATACAGTCGGTCCGATGGTCACCGCCTACCAGGGCGACCAGGTCGATGCCATCGTGCAATTCGACGTGCTGTCGGGCGCGTCACTGTTCGATGATCCGAACTTCAGCATCATCGCGACAGAGGCCGCACTCCATCGCCAGATCTGGATGCGCGTCGACAAGGGCCAGTTCACCGACAAGCGCGTCCGCCAGGCGCTCGCCTACACGTTCGACCGTCCGGCGCTGATCCAGCAGCTGTTCAAGGGTCGGGCTCAGCTCGGTAACGATCATGTCATCTGGCAAGGCTACCCGTACTTCGACCCGTCCGTTCCGCAACGCGTCCAGGACATCCCCAAGGCGAAGCAACTCCTCTCGGACGCCGGCGTGACGAACCTGAAAGCCACCCTGTACGCGGGCCAGCTTCTCGAGATCCCGGACCTGGCCGTGCTCCTTCAGAGTCAGGCCGCGCAGGCCGGGATCACACTCACGCCCTCTGTCGAGAGCCTCGACACGTTCTACGGGGCGCAATGGTGCCCCGCCGACCCGAAGGACCCGCCCTGCTCCGGCGCACAAGAGCTCGGCATCGTCGACTATGGCCATCGTGCCACGCCCGATGTCTATCTGAATGCCGCGCTCAAGTCGAAGGGCATCTGGAACTCGTCGCAGTACGCGTCCGCCGCGTTCGACGCGGCGTTCACGGAGTTCCAGACGGCGGTCGGCGTGGACGCGCAGAAAACGGCCTCAGGGAAGATCGAGACGATCCTCAACGATGAGGTTCCGATCGGCCTGCCGTACTTCTATAACTACCTGGCGGGCAACTCGAAGAAGTTCAGCGGGGTCTACTCGAGTGCCCTCGGACAGATGTTCTTCTCGGCCACCTCGCAGGTCTGACGCATCTCCTGGGGTCGGTGGATCATCCCACCGACCCCACGCCGCCCTCCGCCATCACGGGGTGAGGTAGCCGATGGCACGGTTCATCTCGCGCCGCCTGCTCCTGTCGCTCATCACGTTGTGGCTGCTCACCACGATCGTGTTCATCATCGCGAACGTCCTGCCGAACGATGTCGGACGGACGATCCTGGGGCCGTTCGCGCCCCAGGAGACCGTGGATGCGCTCAACGAACGACTGGGCACGGACCGCCCGATCATCGTGCGCTATGTCGACACGATCCTGGGCGTCGTCACGCTCGACTTCGGCGAGTCGTACGTCACCGGTCAGGCCGTGCTGCCGCAGCTCGCGGCGGCCATCGGCCGGTCGGCCAAGCTCGCCGGCCTCGCCCTCCTCATCACGATCCCGCTCGCCATCACGGCCGGCCTGTACGCCGCGAGACGGCGCGATCGACCCGCGGACCGCGGCATCGTCCTGCTCGGCGTTACCTCATCGTCGATCCCCGAATTCGTCACGGGCACGATCCTGGTCGTCGTCGTGGGCGTGCAGCTCAGGCTGTTGCCGGTGCTCGCGACACCGCCTCCCAATGCGGACATCCCGACCCAGATCCGTTACCTGCTCATGCCCGCCACCGCGATGGCCATCGTCTATTTCGGGTACATCGCGCGGATGACGCGGGCCGGCACGATCGAGGTCCTCCAGTCCGACTACACCCGGACCGCCATGATGAAAGGGCTCACGACCGGTCAGACGATGCGTCGCCACGTCCTGCGAAACGCGCTCATCCCGACCGTCGCGGTCATCGCCGTCCAGATCGGCTACCTGTTCGGGGGCATCATCGCCGTCGAGAAGATCTTCAACTACAACGGGATGGGCCAGACGATGCTGTTCGCCGCCCAGCGCAAGGACATCCCGATGCTCACGGCGGGCGCCATCGTCATCGGCGTCGTCTACATGGTCGCCACGCTGGCCGCCGACATGGTCATGGCCTGGATGAATCCGCGGATCCGACTCGACGTGGAGCGCTGATGGACGTCACGGTCACTCCCACGCCCGTCGGCCCGATGGCCGCCCCGCCGGTCTCCGAGCGGGCCCAGGCGCGCCGCGAGACCTTGCGGGTCCTGGTCAGGCGTCCGGCGTTCATCATCGGGAACATCGTCGTCTACGGCTGGATTCTCACCGCCGTGCTCGGGGAACGCATCACGCCATACGACCCGTTCAACGATTTCTTCATCGGCCACGCCCCGCCCAGCCCGGAGCACTGGATGGGAACCGACCGGCTCGGCAGGGACGTGCTGTCGCGGGTCATGGTCGGGTCGCGGGACGTACTCATCGTCGCGCCCCTGGCGGCGATGCTCGGCGTCATCGCCGGGACACTCCTCGGCCTCGTCATGGGTTTCTACCGAGGCGCCATCGACGACGTCCTCAGCCGGATCATCGAGGCGTTCCTGGCCCTGCCGGTCGTCCTCGTCGCGCTGCTCACGCTGGTCGTGCTGGGGTCATCGCCGCTCGTCGTCGTGTTCGTCGTGGGCACCCTGTTCACGCCGATCGTGGCCCGGACGGTCCGTGCCGCCGTCCTCTCGGAGCGGCAACTCGATTACGTCACGGCGGCCAGACTCCGAGGCGAGTCGGGCCCGTTCATCCTGTCGCGCGAGATCTTCCCCAACGTGCTGGGCCCGACCGTCGTCGAGATGACCGTCCGGTTCGGCTACGCGATCTTCACCGTCGCCACGCTGTCGTTCCTCGGCGTCGGACTCCAGCCGCCATCGCCCGACTGGGGCCTGACCGTCAGCGAGGAATACACGAACATGATCTCGGGTGTCTGGTGGCCGACGCTCTTCCCCGCGCTCGCCATCGCGAGCACGGTCGTCGCGGTCAACCTGATCGCGGACACGCTCCAGTCGGTCCTGAGCGAATGACCACCGAGACCACGGCGGCGAGGGCCCCGGCAGCAGCCGCGCTACGCGTCGAGGACCTGTCGCTCGCCTACGTCGTGCGCGGGATCCAGCGCCCGGTCCTGCGCGGCGTCACCTTCGAGGTGCGACCCGGTGAGTCGTACGGCCTGGTCGGCGAATCCGGCTGCGGCAAGTCCACGACCGCCTACGCTGCGGTGCGGTACCTGCCGCGCAACGCCGTGATCACGGGCGGCCGGATCCTCGTGGCCGGCGACGACATCACGAAGATGACCGACGACGATGTCCGCCGCTTCCGGACGCACCACGCCTCGATGGTCTACCAGGACCCCGGTGCGGCGCTCAACCCGACGACCAAGGTCGGGCCCCAGGTCGCCGAGGCGTTCACGGTTCTGGGACAGAGCAAGCGGGACGCGGAGGAAAGCTCGCTCAAGGCGCTGAAGCGTGTCCAGATCGCGGATCCGGAGCACGTCTACCAACGCTATCCCCATCAGCTCTCCGGCGGGATGCAGCAGCGGGTCGTCATCGCCATCGCGTTGGCCTCCGACCCGAAGCTCCTCGTGCTCGACGAACCGACCACCGGGCTCGATGCGACCGTCGAGGCCAGTGTCCTCGACCTCGTGCGTTCGCTCCAGGCCGAGACGAACGCCGCGGTCCTGCTCATCGCCCACAACCTCGGGGTCATCCGGACGCTATGCGATCGGGTGGGCGTCATGTACGCCGGCAAGATCGTGGAGGAGGGTGACGCCGCGGCGGTCTTCGAGCACCCGGAGCATCCGTACACGCTCGGGCTCCTGCGCTCGCTCCCGCGCCACGGCGTGCGCAAGACGCAGCGGCCGCTCTCGACGATCCCCGGCAACCTGCCGCAGATCGGAACGGACCTGCCAACCTGCGTCTTCGTCGATCGCTGCCTGCTCGCGACGGACCTGTGCCGGACGGTCGTCCCGCCGGTCGTCGATGTCGGGAACGAGCGCTGGACCCGCTGCCATCACCGTGATCGACTCGGCGAGCTGGTCGAGCCGCCGGCGGTCGCCGGACAGGACTCGGTCCACGGCGATCTCGCGCTGTCGGTGACGAACGTCTCGAAGACGTTCCACCAGAGCGGCCACGATGTGCCTGCCCTCGTCAAAGTCGGGCTGAACCTGTTCGACGGCGAGACGCTCGGCCTCGTCGGCGAGTCCGGCTCGGGCAAGTCGACCCTGGCAAAGACGATCCTGGGAATCGAGAGCCCCGATGCGGGAAGCAGCCTCGAGCTCGACGACCACGCGCTCGCGGCGAACACGGCCAGCCGCCCGACCTCGGACAAGCGCTCGATCCAGATGGTCTTCCAGAACCCGGACTCGGCGCTCAACCGGGGCTGGACGGCGCGGCGAATCCTGGCCCGCTCGGTCAGCAAGCTGACGGGCCTCAAGGGCAAGGCCGTTAACGAGCGTGTCGACAAACTGGCAGCCGATCTGCGGCTGACGCAACGCCACCTCGACCTCAAGCCTCGGCAGCTGTCCGGTGGACTCAAGCAGCGGGTGGCGATCGCGCGGGCCTTCGCCGGTGACCCCAGGATCGTCGTGGCCGACGAGCCGACGAGCGCCCTCGACGTCTCCGTCCAGGCGGCGATCCTGAACCTGCTCGCCGAGCTCCAGCTCAAGAGCAAGACAAGCTATCTCCTGATCTCGCACGACCTGGGGGTCGTCCGCTACCTCGCCGATCGGATCGCCGTCTTGTACCTCGGCCGGATCATGGAAGTCGGCGAATCCGAGGCGGTCTTCGGCGGCCCGAACCATCCATACACCGAGGCACTCTTGTCCGCCGTCCCGAACGTGGACAGCGAGGCTCGGGTCCGGATCCTGCTCGAGGGCGAGATCCCGAGCCCCGCCAACCCGCCATCCGGCTGCGTCTTCCACACGCGTTGCCACCGGATGATCCCCGGGTTGTGCGAGGTGACCGAGCCGCCGCTCATCGAGGTCGCGCCCGGCCACCTGATGAGCTGCCACATCCCGCTCAAGGAACTGGGCCGGCTGCAGCGGAAGGCGCAGGAGGCGGCCGCCGAAGGCGAAGGCGTGACGCTCACGTCCGTCGCCCCGACGCTGGACGAGCTCCCGGAAGTCGCGGAACCGGACGAGCCCCCTCCCGACCCCTGGGCGAACCTCCCGATCGCGTGACCATCGTCGGGCCTCACAACGCCATCGCGATCCGGCGGGCGTCGTAGATCGCCGCGTGGATGTTCCGGCTCGCGACCGCATCGCCGATGCGGAACAGCTGGTAACCCCCGCTCGAGTTCGTGGCCCGCCCCTGGGGCGTCCCGGCGATGTACGCGTCGAGGTCGAGCTCTCCGCCGTTGGATGAGCCCGCCTGCAGCTCGAAGTACAGGTCGGCATTCGGGAGCGTGCCGTGCTCCACGATGACCTGGTCCACGATCCGGTGCTGCTTCCCGCCGGTGTAGTCGTTCGACAATTCGACCTCGAGCCGCCGATCGGCCGTCCGACGGACCGCGACGAGCCGATGATCGGGTGTCAGCCGGACGCCGGCCTCGTAGAAGACCTTGAGGTAGGCCGGGTAGGCCGTGCCCGTCACCTCCTGGCCGATGAGCCGGTCCGGCGACACGATCTCCACGGTCGAGCCGGCGACGACGAGCCGCTCGACACAGGAGAGGCCCTCCTCCGCCCCGTGATCGTCGAAGACGAGGACCTCGCCGTGTGACGGCGTCACTGACCCAGCGATGATGTCCCACGTGCTGACCACGAGGTCCTGGCCCTCGGTCAGGTCCGGGTAGCGCGGCCGTCCACCGGTCGCCACGATGACGACGTCGGGGTCGAGCGTCGCGATGTCGGTGCCTTCGGCCACCGTGTCGCAGCGGAGGTCCACGCCGAGGATCCGGCATTCGGCCGCAAGCCACTCGATGATCCCGATGAGTTCCCCGTGCCGCGGCGTCGACCGGGCGGCGAGCTGGACCTGCCCCCCGGGCTCTCGTGCTGCCTCGAGCAGCGTCACCTGGTGCCCGCGCTCGGCCGCGACCCGCGCCGCCTCCAGGCCTGCCGGCCCGGCGCCAACGACCACGACCCTCCGCCGCGGCCCTCGGCTCGGGGGCGTGATGTGCGGGATGGTCTCCTCCCGCCCGGTCGCGGGGTTGTGGATGCATAACGCGTCGAGCCCCTGGTAGAGCCGGTTGATGCAGAACGAGGCCCCGACACATGGCCGGATCCGTTCCGCCTCGCCCGCCTCCAGCTTGCGCACGATGTGCGGGTCGGCCATGTGCGCCCGCATCATCCCGACCATGTCGAGGAGGCCCTCGGCGATCGCGAACCGGGCGGTGGCGACGTCCGCGATCCGGTTCGCATGGAAGATCGGCAGGTCCACCCGCTCGCGGAACCGTCCCGCGAACTGGAGCGCCGGTCCGAACGGCGTCCCGAGCCCCGGGATGACATGGGAGATCCGCTCGTCGGTGGCGATCGATCCCTTGATGATGTTGATGAAGTCGATCATCCCGGTCCGGGCGAGGGTCGTCGCGATGGTCAGGCCATCCTCCTCGGTCAGGCCCCCCTCGACGTCCTCGCCGCCGGTCATCCGGATCCCGACGATGAACTCGTCCCCGACCTTCGCCCGGATCGCCTCGAGCACCTCGATGGAGAAGCGCATGCGGTTCTCGAGCGACCCGCCGTAGCGATCATCGCGCCTGTTGACGAGCGGCGACCAGAACTGGTCGATGAGGTGGCCGTAGGCCTCCAGCTCCAGGCCGTCGAGGCCGCCCTCCTTGCAGCGCCGCGCCGCGTCGGCGAAGGCTGCCACGACCCGCCGGATATCGGCCTCCTCCATCTCCTTGGGGAAGCTCCGGTGGGCCGGCTCGCGAACCGACGACGCGGAGATCGTGGGCAGCCAGTCGCCATCGTTCCAGACCGTCCGCCGACCCAGATGCGTGAGCTGGACCATCGTGGCCGCGCCGTGCGCATGCATCCGGTCGGCCAGCTGCTGGAACCACGGGATGATGTCGTCGTCGCCGGCGTACAGCTGGCCGAAGATGGGCGGCGAATCGGGCGCGACGTTGGTCGACCCGCCGAACATCGACAGGGCGATCCCGCCCTTGGCCTTCTCCTCGTGATAGAGCTGGTAGCGCAGCTTCGGCTTGCCATCCTCCGCGTACGCTGGCTCGTGGCTCGGGCTCATGATCCGGTTGCGGAGCGTGAGGTGGCGGAGCTGGAACGGCTGGAGGAGTGGATCGCTCGAGGTCACGGGACGCGGCTCAGACGTCCGAATCCGGGAAGCTCGCCTTGCGCCGATCGATCCACTCGACGATCGCCTCATGGCTGCCCTCGTCGAGGGGCGGCGCCTCGTACTCGGCGAGCGTCCTCTTCCAGCGCGCGTTGGCCCGGACCGCGGCGTCGCGCGAGCCCTCCGCCTCCCACTGCTCGAAGCTGTCGTTGTTCGACAGCTGGGAGCGCCAGAACGCGTTCTCGAAATTGGCGAGCGTGTGCGGCGAGCCCAGGAAGTGCTGCCCCGGGCCACCGTCGAGCATGGCCTGGAGCGCCAGCCCGTTGTCGCTCAGGTCGACGCCGGCGAGGTACGACTCGGCCATCGATGCCTGATCGGCGTCGAGGATGAACTTCTCGTAGCCGATGGTCAGGCCGCCCTCGAGCCAGCCAGCAGTGTGCAGGTTGAAATTGACCCCCGCCTGCATCGTGGCCATGAAGCTGACGGCGCTCTCGTACGCGGCCTGGTAGTCGGGGACCTTGGAGGCCGTGAAGTTGCCGCCGCTGCGGAACGGGACGCCGAGGCGCCGGGCGAGGGCGGCGAGGACGAACAGTACGAGCTGGGGCTCCGGGGTGCCGAACGTCGGGGCACCGGTCTGCATCGACATCGAGGAGGCGAACGAGCCGAAGATGACCGGTGCGCCGGGGCGGACGATCTGGCAGAACGCCATCCCGGCGAGCGCCTCGGCCAGCGTCTGGGTCGCCGACGCGGCGACCGTCACGGGGGCCATCGCGCCGCCCAGGATGAACGGGGTGATCAACATGATCTGGTTGTTCTCGGCGTAGACCTTCGCCGATCCGAGCATGTTGTAGTCCCACGACATCGGCGAGTTGGCGTTGGCGAGACCCATGATCACGTGCTCGCGCTCGACGACGTCCTCCCCGAAGACCACCTTCACCATGTCGACCGAGTCCTGCGCCCGGCTCGGATGGGTGACCGAGCCCATGAACGCCTTGTCGGTGTAGCGGATGTGGCTGTAGACCATGTCGAGGTGGCGTTTGTTGACCGGGAGGTCCACCGGCTCGCACAGCGTCCCGCCGCCGTGATGGAGCGTCTGGTTCATGTACGTGAGCTTCACGAAGTTGCGGAAGTCCTCGATCGTCGCGTAGCGCCGTCCCTCGTCGAGGTTGTGGATGAACGGCGAGCCATAGGTCGGGACGAGGACGACGTGCGGGTCGCCGATGACCACATCGCGCTTCGGATTCCGGGCGCGCTGGGTGAAGACCCGCGGCGCCGACGCCGCGATGATCCGGCGGCACATCCCACGCGCGAAGCGGACGCGCGTCCCATCGACGTCGGCTCCCGCGCCACGGAAGATCTCGATCGCCTCCGGGTAGTTTCCGATCTCGATCCCGACCTGCTCGAGCAGCGTGTCCGCGTTGTGCTCGATGAGTTCCAGGCCCTCGGCCGAGACGACCTCGACGGGCGCAAGCTTCCGGGTGAGATACGGCAGCGACTCCATCGACCGCGCGAGGCGCTCCGTCTGGCGGGCCTCCCGGCCCCGTCTGACCACGGCCGTCATGCGCTCTCCTTCGATGCTGCCAGCGCCAGGCCACAGGATGCCACGCCCGGCCGCACGGCGGCGCACAGACAGGCGAGCCTATGATGACCTGCCGGGCCCGCTCGGGCAGCCTGAAGGGGAGCGCCGTCGGATGATCCAGATCGCGCAGGCTCGCGCCGTCATCGTCGGCGCCGGGATCGTCGGCAACTGCATGGCCTACCACCTTGCGAAGCTCGGCTGGCGGGACCTGGTCCTCATCGACAAGGGGCCGCTGCCCAACCCGGGCGGCTCGACCGGCCACGCCTCGAACTTCATCTTCCCGACCGATGTCGGCAAGGAGGAGACGCGCTTCACGCTCGAGTCGATCCGCCAGTTCAAGGCGCTTGGCGTCTTCACCCAGAGTGGGGGCGTCGAGGTCGCACGGACGCCGGAACGGATGCAGGAGCTCGCACGCCGCCAGTCGATCGCGACGGCCTGGGGGATCGAGTCCGAGCTGATCACGCCGGAACGGGTGAAGGAACTCCTGCCGTACGTCGACGAGACGATCATCCTTGGTGGCTGGCACACCCCGAGTGCCGGCGTCGTCGATCCGCTGCGGGCCGGCACTCTCATGCGCGAGGCCGCGATCGACATGGGCGCCCTCACCGTGATGGCGCCGACCGAGGTCGTCGGCGTCGACGTCGACGACGGTCGCGTTGCGGGTGTCCGGACGACGCATGGTGACATCGCGACGAGCATCCTCGTCGTCGCCTGCGGCGTCTGGAGCCCCCGGATCGCGGCGATGGCCGGTGCCCACATCCCGCTCGTCCCGACGGTCCATCAGATGATCAGCGTCGGGCCCGTCCCGCGACTCGCGGCGATCCCCGGGGAGATCGCGTTCCCGATCATGCGCGACATGGACAGCCTGATGTACGAGCGACCCCACGGCAGCGACATCGAGCTCGGCTCGTACGCTCACCGACCGATCCTCATCCATCCCGACGACATCCCCTCGATCGAGGCCTCGCGCCTATCGCCGACGGAGATGCCGTTCACGAGGGAGGACTTCGAACCCCAGTACGAGGCGGCACTGGAACTGATCCCGGAGGTCCTCGGCGACCCCGGCGTCGGCGAACGATACGCGATCAACGGACTGCTCTCGGTCACCCCGGACTGGAACCCGATCCTCGGCGAGTCGTCCGAGGTCGCCGGCCTCTGGTCTGTCGCGGCGGTGTGGATCAAGGAGGCGCCGGCGATCGCGGAGTGCGTCGCGCAATGGATGACGACGGGCCTCCCGGACATCGACATGCACGCCCATGACATCGCCCGCTTCTACCCGCATCAGCGGACGTGGCAGCATGCCGTCGCCCGCGTCGCCGAGGGGTTCCCCAAGTTCTACGGCATCGTCCACCCGGCCGAGCAGTGGACATCGAACCGGAACGTCCGGATCCCGCCGATGCACGGACGCGAGGAGGCGCTCGGGGCGGTCTTCTTCGAGAGCGCCGGCTGGGAATACCCGATGTGGTACACGTCGAATGCGCGGCTGCTCGACGAGTACGGCGATCGAGTCACGAGGCGAGACGCCGAATGGGACGCGCGCTGGTGGTCTCCGATCATCGCCGCAGAGCACCTCGCGATGCGCGAGCGGGCCGCGCTGATCGACCTCTCGACCTTCGCCATCTTCGACGTGACGGGTCCCGGGGCGCCGGCCTACCTCGAGCACCTGAGCGTCAACCGCATCGACGTGGCGGTGGGCAGGACGGTCTACACGCCGTTGCTCGACGAACGGGGTCGGATCGTCGCCGACCTGACGATCATGCGGCTCACGAGGGACGCATTCCGGGTCGTGACCGGTGGCGGCCTGGGGATGCGCGACAAGAAGTGGTTCACCGACCGGTTGCCGGCCGACGGGAGCGCGCAACTCGCCGATGTGACGTCCGCGTGGACGACCGTCGGCCTGTGGGGTCCGCGCGCCCGTGACATCTTCACCTCGGTCACCACCGCCGACGTCTCGGATGCGGCCTTCCCGTTCAGCACCTGCCGTCGCCTCGACGTCGATGGGGTCTCGGTCGTCGCCAACCGGCTCTCGTACGTCGGGGAGCTCGGCTGGGAGATCTCCTGCCCGATGGAGGAGGGCGCCCGCCTGTGGGACGCGCTGTGGGAGGCCGGTCAGGCCCACGGCCTGGTCGCCGCCGGGCTCGGCGTGGCCACGACGGCACGGCTGGAGAAGGGGTACCGGGCCTACGGCGCCGAGCTCGATCTCGACTTCACGCTGGTCGAGGCCGGCCTGGCGCGGGCGACCGTGAAGGCCGCCGACTTCATCGGCAAGGCGGCCTACCTCGAGCAGCGCGCGGCGCCGCCTGCCGCAGTCCTGTGCACCCTGTCCGTGGACGATCACACCTCGAGCAGCGGCGTGCGCCGCTACATGCTCGGCCGGGAGCCGATCCTCACCCGTGACGGGCGGCCGATCGCCGACGCGCTCGGGCGGCGCTCGTACGTGACCAGCGCCGGGAGCGGGCCGTCGATCGGGAAGCATCTGCTCATGTCGTACCTGCCCCCTGAGCATGCCGTCGAGGGGACCGGGCTGTCGGTCCTCTACCTGGGCGAGCGCTACCCCGTCACCGTTGCGGCCGTCGGCGCCACCCCGCTGTTCGATCCCGCGAACGAGCGGATCCGGGGGTAACGTCACGCCGAGGGAGCAGCCCCGTCCGCACCCTGCGGATCACGACGACGCCGGAACGCGAGCATGGCGATGACGCCTCCGACCGTGGTCGTCAGCAGGATCATCACGTGCACGAGGAGGCCGAGGGCGAACGCAGCGTCCCGCGGGATCCCAAATCCGTCGGCGATCCCGACCACCGTGAGCTCGAATGTCCCGAGGTATCCGGGCCCTGACGGGACGATCGTGACCAGCGCGACGCCGCTCGTGAGGAGCGCGGCCTGGGCGACCGTCAGTTCGACGCCGACGGCCTGACCCCCGGCGAGGAACGTCCCGATCGAGGCGGCCCAGGCGACCGCGCTGAGGGCGAGAGCCAGCGCGATCGTCCGCGGCCGCCCGGCGACGGCCAGTCCGACGCGCAACCGGCGAGCCAGCTCCAGGAGGCGCGGCCGCCGGGCGACGATCGCCGCGACGCGGTCCGCTCCGGGCAGGCGGTGGGCCGCGATGCCCAGACCCAGGGCGATGACCAGCAGCGACACGAACGCGAGCCCGAGCAGGACCGCGCTGGTCATGACCCCCCGCGCGCTCAGGACCAGGACCGCGACCGCCGCGATCGCCACGACCATCACCGTGTCGACGACCCGCTCCACGACGACCGTGCCGAGGACGGTGGGCCGGCTGACGTGCTCGCCCTCCCCGAGGGCATGACTCCGGTACAGCTCCCCGAGGCGCGCGGGGAGGACGTTGTTGGCGAGGTACCCGATGTACGTGTAGCCGAGCACCCGGCGGTACTGCAGCGGTGCGATCGGGGCAAGCAGGGTCCGCCAGCGAGCGCCCCGGGTCCCGACGTCGACCGTGGTCGTGACGAGCATCAGCGCGACCCACGCCGGCGCCGCGGTCGCGAGGACCTGCATGGCGGCGGCGATGTCGACCGAACGAACGAGGATCCACAGGGCGACGACGCTGACGGCGATCCCGAGCGTTCCGCGCAGGAGCGCGTTGCGACCGATCCGCATCTGCGCGTTCAGTCGGGGCGGCGGCGGGCGGCGAGTTTCGGCGAGCGCCGGACGCGCAGGTGGTGCAGTGCATAGCGCGCCACCACCCGAAGCGTCGACAGACCATAGACGACGCTGCGCCGAAAGCCGACCGAGGAGGCCTCCTCGAAGTAGCGCGTCGGGACCGCGACCTCACCGATCCGCGACGCCATCCCGGCTGCGACGACCTGGGAGATGAGCTCCTGGTCGAACACGAAGTCGTCGCTGTTGAGTTGGTACGGCACGGTCTCCAGGAGCCGCCGGCTGTAGGCGCGCAGGCCCGTGTGGTACTCCGACAGGCGAAGCCCGAAGGCCAGGTTCTCCAGGCGCGTCAGGAACCGGTTGCTGACGAACTTCCAGCGCGGCATCCCGCCGGCCAGCGGATCGCCCAGGAACCGGCTGCCGAGCATCAGGTCGCGTGACCCATCGGCGATCGGGGCGATGAGGGCCGGGATCCGCGTCGCGTCGTACTGGTAATCGGGGTGGAGCATCACGACGATGTCGGCGCCGGCCGCGAGAGCCGCGTCGTAGCAGGTCTTCTGGTTGCCGCCGTAGCCCAGGTTCTGGCTGTGGATGATGACGTCGAGGCCGAGCTGTCGGGCGATCCCGACGGTCTCGTCGCGCGACACGTCGTCGACGAGGATGATCCGGTGCACGAACTCATGCGGGATGTCGGCGTACGTCCGCTCGAGGGTGCGGGCGGCGTTGTACGCGGGCATCACGATGATCAGGCGCGGCATGCTGGCGGGCTCCGGGATGGGCACGCGCGAAGGGTACCGCACGCGAGCGCCGGGGCCACCAGGTCACCGGGCCGTCATCAGCCTGTGAGAACATGCGTGCGCCAGCCAGGGCAACGAGGACACACCCGCCATGTTCGAACGTCTCTTCGGCACCACCCAGCAGGACCCAGCCGTCACCGAGCGCATCCCGCCCGGCCAGTACAGGACCGACAAGTTTCCGGTCCTCCATTACGGCTCCGTCCCGCGGACCGATCTCGCCACCTGGGACTTCAGGGTGTGGGGCGAGATCGACTCGCCGTTCACGCTGACGTGGGAGCAGTTCAAGGGCCTCCCGCGCAAGACGGTCCACACGGACATCCACTGCGTGACACGCTGGTCGAAGCTCGACACGACCTGGGAGGGCGTGCCGATCGCGACGATCCTGGAGATGGCCGGTGTTCGCCCGGGCGCCACGCACGTCGTGTCGCACGCCGAGCAGGGCTACACGGCCAACGTCCCGCTGTCCGTCCTCGATGACGACGACGTGCTCCTGGCCGATACGTTCGGCGGCGAGCCGCTCGAGCTCGAGCACGGCTATCCGCTGCGGCTCCTCATCCCGAAGAGGTACTTCTGGAAGAGCAGCAAATGGATCCGCGGCCTCGAGGTCCTCGACCACGACCAGCTCGGCTTCTGGGAACGCTACGGCTACAACAACGACGCCGACCCCTGGAAGGAAGAGCGCTTCAGCGAGTAGCGCGGGCGCCGATGATCCGCGGCCCCGGTCGATGCCTGCATCGGGGCCCAAGGACCCCTGTCCAACGGCACTAGCCGGCGGCCGACCGGACCCGGACGATTCCCGGGCACATGACCGTCAAGTCGCCCGGCGCCATCCGCGAGCACGCCCTCCCGGATCCGACCTCGCCCCACGAAACGTGGCTCAATGCTGTCCTGCGGCCGATCGTCTTCGGCGCCAACGACGGCCTCGTCTCCAACCTCGCCCTGATCATGGGCGTCGCGGGAGCGGATCCGGCGCCGTCGGTGATCGTGCTGGCCGGTGTCGCCGGGCTCATCGCGGGGGCGTTCAGCATGGGTGTCGGCGAGTACATCTCCGTGAAAAGCCAGCGTGAGCTGCTCGAGTACCAGATCGCCTTCCAGCGCAAGCAGCTCCGTGAGGTACCGGACCAGGAGCGCGCGATCCTTGAACGGATCTACCTCGACCGCGGGTTCACGCCGGAGCACGCGGCCTCGTTCGTCGACGCCGTCTTCGCCGACGGCGACCATGCGGTCCGCCAGCTGATCTTCGAGGAGGTCGGTCTCGACGAGCGGAGCATCGGGTCGCCGCTCGGCGCCGCGGTCGGCTCGTTCGCGGCGTTCACGGCGGGCGCGTTCGTCCCGTTGCTGCCGTACCTCGTCGCGTCGGGGCCGGCTGCATTCACCGCGAGCCTGGTGATCAGCCTCGTGGCCCTCGCGCTCCTGGGTCTCGGCATCAGCCGCCTGACCCGTCGCTCGCCGGTCTTCAGCGCGGTCCGCCAGGTCGCTCTCGGTGGCGTCGCGGCGGCGGTCACCTTCGCCGTCGGCCGGTTCATCGGGGTCCAGATGAACTGACCCGGCCGCACGCGTCCGATGGCGCGTATCCTGCGAGCCGTGTGGGATCCGCTGGCGTCCCCGTTCCTGGATCCCGCCGAGATCGAGCGGGTCGTGGCGCTGGACGACGCCCTCGAGCGAAACGCGGCGATCACCCGCGGGTACCACGCACTGTCCGAGGCGGTCGCCGCACTCCTTGGCCGAACGGATGCCAACTGGCCGACCTTCGGACAGTGGGCGAGCGCCGAGGCCCGGCGATCGATGACGGGCGACACGATCCCCGACCTGATCGAGCCACTCATCGGCGACGAGGTCGCCCGCGCGGTCTCCGGGGGGAACGCGGCGGTCTTCGGCGATGTCGCGGGCCCATTCATCCGCTGGGTCGCGGCCTTCGCGGGCGATCCCGTCGCGGCCCGTGACCCCGGGCGCGCCGATGCCACCCTGGAGCCGTTGCTGACGCATCCACAGCTGGCGGCCAGCGGGGATCTCCGCCACGCGTTCCGTGCCTACACGGATGCGCTCCTCCTTCGCTCGTCGGCGGATCCGGACGCGGCACGCCGCCGCGCGGCGCGCATGCTGTTCGCCAACGCGTCCATCGGCGCCCACGAGCAGATCGTGGCCGACCCGTACGTGAAGGCGGCCATCCCGGGCGGCTCGGTCTTCGCCATCGCCGCGACGGCGCACCTCGGACTCCACCTCCCGCAGGGCTTGCTTCGACTGGACCGCGACGTCCCGAGACCGGCCTACCTCCGGGACGCCCAGTTCCCGCCGGAACTCGCCGTGCTCGACGATCCCGACGTGGTCACGCTGGCTCGACGATTCGGGCAGGACCTTGCGTCGGCCGGTGACAGCGATGCGCCGGACTGGGAGGACTACACGGAACGGATGGGCTTCATCTTCACGCTCCTGCGATCGTTCCAGCGGGACCCGGCGATCTTCGCGCTGCCACCCGACACGCCGGAGATCGGCCTCGCATCGAGTACGTGATTCTCAGTCCCGTCTCAGACGGGAGCGTGACCATCCGGACATGTCGGCGCTCGCCCGGCCGTCAGCCATCGACCTCCCCGCCGCGCCCGACGTCGCCGCGAGTCGTCGCTCGCGCGGCCGGGTAAGGTCCCTCGTCCTCGGCCCGGCGGACCAGGCGACCTGGATCCGCCCCGCCTTCTTCGCGATGACGCTCCTGGCCACCGTCGTCTATGTCTGGGACCTGACGATCAGCGGCTGGGCGAACACGTACTACTCGATGGCGGCCCAGGCTGGAAGCCAAAGCTGGAGCGCCTGGTTCTTCGGCTCGCTCGACGCGTCGAACTTCATCACGCTCGACAAGCCGCCGCTGTCGACGATGCTCATGGGCCTGTCGGTCCGGGTGCTCGGCCTGAGCTCCTGGAGCGTCCTGCTCCCGCAGGCGCTCGCCGGGGTCGCGACGGTCGTCGTCCTGTACTGGGCGGTGCGCCGCTCGTTCGGGCCGGTGGCGGCGACGATCGCCGGCCTGGTCATGGCCCTCACGCCGGTGTCGGTCCTCATCTTCCGCTATGACAATCCGGACGCACTGCTGACGCTGCTCCTCGTCGGCGCGGCCGCCGCCCTCCTCAGATCGCTCGAGGACGAACGCTGGCGATGGCTGGTCGCCGCCGCGGCGCTGGTCGGGTTCGGCTTCCTCACGAAGTACCTCCAGGCCTACCTGGTCCTGCCCGCGTTCGCGCTGACCTACGGGATCTGTGCGGCGGGCAGCCTCCGGCACCGGGTCGCCGGGTTGGCGCTCGCGCTGGCGACGGTCGCCGTGTCGAGCGGCTGGTGGGTCGCCGTCGTCGAGGCGATCCCGGCGGCCTCGCGGCCATTCATCGGCGGCAGCACGACGAACTCCGTCGTCGAGCTCATCTTCGGCTACGACGGCCTGGGTCGGATCTTCGGTGGGGGCGGAGCCGGGCCGGGCGGTGGGGGTGGCGGGGGAGCCAACTTCAGTGGCGAGGCCGGTCTCCTGCGCCTGTTCAACGCGGAGTTCGGGGGTCAGATCAGCTGGCTCATCCCGTTCGCGGTCGTGGCGCTCGTCGCTGGCCTGTGGGCCCGGCGGCTCGCCGATCGGACCGACCCGGCGGTCGCCGGCTACCTCCTGTGGGGCACCTGGTTCGTCGTCCACGCGGTCGTCTTCAGCTTCATGTCCGGCATCGTCCACACCTACTACGCGGTCGCCCTGGTGCCGGCCGTCGCCGCCCTCGTGGGCGCGGGTGTCGTCGAGTCGTGGCAGCTCCGTCAGCGTTCGTGGGTCGGCGGTCTGCTGCTCGGCGGAGCGGTCCTTGCATCCGCGGTCTGGGCCTGGACCCTGCTGCAGCGGACGCCTGACTTCGCGCCCGGCCTCGGGGTCGCGATCCTGGGGATCGGGACGCTCTGCGCCGTGATCCTGGCGATCCCGCCAGCAGCGCGCCGCCAACGGCTGTCGCAGGCGACCGTCGCCGTGGCGCTGGCTGCCCTC
>Ga0326597_10002306_pt1 | contig 28643 bp, 24 predicted proteins | sample RVTome_12_FD_203789 | JGI IMG/M metagenome (GOLD analysis project Ga0326597, IMG submission 203789) | Soil microbial communities from uranium-contaminated site in the Upper Colorado River Basin, Wyoming, United States - RVT100D185 | ecosystem: Environmental > Terrestrial > Soil > Contaminated >... | reverse complement strand
AAGGGCGTCAGCGAGTACTCGGCCTGGACCATCGACGTCGACGCCAACAGCACCACGCTGCACCAGATCCTCGCCACCCTGGTACCCCTTGTCGTGCTCGCCACGGAGGGCCGCATCGAGGTCGCGCCGGACAGCGTCAACGGCTTCCTGGCCGACGAGACGGGCAAGCTGAAGCGCACCGACCTGCTCAACCCCGCTGTCGTCGTGTCATCGGACGAGGTCCCGGAGGGGCTGGCGCTCTCCACCGACGCCGCGACCCTGATCCTTTACGGCCCGGCCTCGACCGACCTGCGCTTCCTCGACGCGCAGGACCTCTCCTTCGGAGGCGCCGACGTCGCGCTCGGCAACGAGCTCGGCCTCGACCTGGCCCTCACCCCCGACGGAACGCGTCTTTACATTGCGCGCGACAACCTTTCGCCCGCAGCAGAGATCCTGGTCGTACCGTTACTGTAGGCCGGGGACCGCCCGCTCCTGCCCTGCCGCGCGCAGGAGCTCCCTTGCGCGCCTTCCTCCCGCGCGCTCTCACCACGGTGGGATCGCGCTTTGCGCGGACGCGCGCGACACCACGCTGGGAGCTCTCTCCAACGCTCGGATACTCCCCATGGAGATTGCGGGTCTCCGTTGCAGCGTGCTACAAGAGTCTGCGGCGCCCCTGAGCTTCCCCCATTCGCTCGCGGCGCCTGCAGAGCCTTGACCGTACCCGAGGTCCGGAGCGCCCCGAACAACCCGGGAGCGAGGAGAGACGTTGAGCTCGGAGCGAGCGTCGGCCGGAGTTCCATTCTGTTTCTGGAGCGCCGAGCTCGACCACGAGGGAACCCTGAGGCCGGGTTTCGTGAGCCTCGCGTGCGAGCACGTCTTCGGCGTGACGGCCGACGAGGTCCGCTCGGACTTCACGGCCCGGCTGCGCCAGGTCCTGCCCGAGGATCGGCCTCTGACGCACGAGGCCCTGGAGCGAGCGAAGCGCACGGGAGAGGAGCAGATCGTGACGTACCGTCTGCGGTCGCCGGCCGGGTCGCTGCGCCACGTGGAGGAGCGGGTCTTTCCCGTCCGTGATCCGTCGGGGCGTCTCGTCGGGCTGGAATCCACCAGTCGGGAGCTCCCACACTGGGACCGCGAGCAGGAGTCCGCGCGCCGTCGCGAGCGGCTGGCTTCGATCGGTACGCTGGCGACGGGAATCGCCCACGAGATCAACAACCCCCTCGGCGTCATCCTGCTGGGTGCCAACGAGGCCCAGAGGGTCGCCAGGAGCTGCGGTGCCGGCGATCGGCTGGACGGGCTCCTGGAGCTGATCAAGGAGCACGCCCGCCGCTGCGGGAGGGTCGTGGACAGCGTGCTCAAGATCTCGCGCGCCGAGAGGACCAGCCGCGGCAGGACTGACCTGCGCGGTCTCGTCGAGCGAGTTCGTTCTCTGAGCCAGGCCGCCGCCGCGGAGCAGGGCTGCTCGATCCTGCACTCGATCCCCGATTCGGCCCCGGCGATCATGGTGAACGGGACGGAGATCGAGCAGGTGCTCATGAACCTGATCAACAACTCCATGGATGCCGGGGCCACCAGAGTCGTCTTCTCGGTCGGCGAGGGTGAAGGCCCCTCCCTGGTGAGCCTGCGGGTCGAGGACAACGGGCGTGGCATGGACGAAACCGAGCTGGCTCACGCTTTCGACCCGTTCTTCACCAGCGGGCCGAAGAAGGGTGGGACCGGTCTCGGGCTGAGCCTCTGCCAAGGGATCGTCGAGTCCCATGGCGGTCGCATGCAGATGAACAGCGTGGAGGGGATCGGAACGGTGGTGACGATCCAACTGCCAACGGAGTCTACCGGGAGTGAGCGATGATCCGCATTCTCGTGGTGGACGACGAAGAGGGTTACCGGGTGCTCCTGGCCGAGCTCCTGACCCATCAAGGCTACGAGACGCGCCGCGCCGCAGCGGGGGCTGATGCGATCAGGATCGGCGCCGCCTTCATGCCCGACCTCCTCGTCGTCGATTGGATCCTGAGGAACCACGTCTCGGGGATCGAGGTGCACAGCGCCCTGAAGGCTATCAGGGCGGGAATGCGCACGATCCTCATCTCCGGCTTCGCTTCTCCCGATCTCGAGCACCTGGCGACTGCGGTAGGCATCGACCGTTACCTCAGGAAGCCCATCGAGCCCGACGAGCTGTTGGCCGTCGTGCGGGAGGTGGCGGGTAGCTGACTGCGCGCGGCGCCCTCGCTCGCCGGTCGTTCGGGTCGGTCGCGGATCCGTGGCGCCGCCCGTCCCCCGCGCTCGGGCCGCGGACCGACTCGCCCGGTGCCTCGAGGCCGCAGGCCGTTCTCGTCGCCGAACGCTTCGCCATGGCCCAGCGCGGGCTGAACGCCCGCAACCCAAGGGAAGGACTCGGCCCGCGCTGATCCTGTTGGCGGGGGAGGCGGACCCTCCCCCGCATCGGCCGCGACACGCGGCCTCCCCCTCCTCGCCGCCTGATGGGCGGCGCGGCGCCTCCGGCGCCGGTTGCACGCCCCTGCGAACGAGTCGGTTCTTGAACGGTGGTCAACATCTCTGGCCCCAGAGGCCCATGGCGGGGTGAGGGGCGGCCCGGCGCGTCACCCGCGAGGCACGGAGTTGGAGAGCTTCCGCTAAGGAGTCCTCCGGCGCGTCCGACAACAGCCTCGACACTCAGGACGAACAGGCGAGAAGCGCCTTGTCGAGCAGGCAACAGGCCTGCGAGTCGAAGGCACGATCCGGGCGGCCCGCGAGGGCGGACCCAGATCGTGCCTTCGCTGCGTTTCCGGCCCAGGTTCCCGGCTGAGCGCGAGAATGAGCTTCCGCACCGGACGACATCTGATTGCGCGCGGGCCCTTCGGCCTGGCGGGCGAGGTTCCGCGCCAGGACCGGGCGGACGGTTGGAACGCCGCGGGGGCGCCGGCGCCCAGCGGTGGCGGATCTTGTGTCGGTGAGGAGCGGCCTTCTCACCGCAGTCAGTCGCCTACGATCGAGCCACCCGTCGGCGCGGGACGCCCCGCTGTCCGTGGTGCTGCCGGTCGAGGCGACGGAGGCTCCGACCTGCTCCGATGGGAGCAGGAAGGTATGACGGTTTCTATGGCCGTACGGCTGGAAGCGGAGGGCCGTCGGAAGGCGGCCCTCCCTTCCTCCCCCCGCGGCGGCGAAAGTCGTCGCGACGGCCGCATTGCGCTCGTGGGGACTCCCGCGAGGACCCCGCGCGGGGCATCAGGGTGCCTCGCGCGACCGGCGCCGGATCCACCCGCTCCCTCGGTCGACGGCCCGCAAGACGCGCCGCCCCCACGAGCTCGCCGCTCCCACCGAACAGACGAGGAACGACAAGGAACATCGAGACATGGGACTGAGAATCAACACCAACGTCGCATCGCTCACGGCCCGCAGGAACCTCTCCCTGGTCTCCCAGCGGTTGCGCGGGAACTACAACCGCCTGTCGTCCGGGCTGCGGATCGCGACCGCCGCGGATGACGCGGCCGGGCTGGGAATCTCGGAGCGCATGCGGGCCCGGATCCGCAGCTACACGGTGGCGTCGCGCAACGCGATGGACGGAATCAGCCTGGCGCAGACCACGGATGGCGCGTTGCAGGAGGTCAACGGGATGCTCTCGCGACTCCGGGAGCTGGCCATCCAGGCGTCGAACGGGACGCTGGCACAGTCCGACAGGGACACGATCAACGCCGAGTTCACCGAGCTGATCTCGGAGATCGACCGGGTGGCGACGACGGCCGAGTTCAACGGCATCCAGCTGCTCGACGGGACCTCGACCACGGTCACGATCCAGGTCGGGATCGACGCCGGCGCCGGGAACACGATCGACGTCACGCTCCTGGACGTCCGTGCGGCGACGCTCGGGATCGACTCCCTGACCACCGACACCGAGGCCAATGCCCAGGCCGCGCTCGCGGCCATCGACTCGGCGAACGAGCTGGTGATCCTCGGCCGGGGGCAGGCCGGGGCGATCCAGAACCGGCTGCAGAGCGCGCTGAACAGCGCCGTGGTCGCGCACGAGAACCTGTCCGCCTCGGAGAGCCGCATCCGCGATGTCGACGTCGCGGCCGAGACGGGGGACCTGACGCGCAACGCCATCATGCAGCAGGCAGCGGTGTCGGTCCTGACCCAGGCCAACGTCCAGCCGCAGCTGGCTCTGAGCCTGCTGGGCTAGAAGCCCGCATCACCCATGACCGCGCGGACGGAACACCACGACCGGCCGGCTCCGCGCACGGCGATCCGCCTGGACCCATGAACGCGCGCTTCTGCACCGTCGAGGAGAGCTCGCTCGAGGCCGCTCTGGCCGAGGGTGCGAAACAGCTCGGCGTGCCCCTGGCGGACCTCGCAGCCGATGAGATCGCACCGGGTCGATTCCGGGTCCTGGTCAGGCGCGCTCCCGCGACGATCGACGTCACCGTGGCGAGCGACGGGATGGAAGCCACCGTCATGCGCATCACTCCCTCGCTCGGGGAGTGCCCGCAGCCCACCTCAGCGGACGTGGTGGAGGCCCTGGAGCGGATCGGCGTGAAGAGCGGCCTCCTGCTCGAGGCCATCGAGGAGCTGGTGGCCGCGGTCGCGGAGTCCGGCTTCGAGCGCAAGAACGTCACGGTGGCACTCGGCCAGCGCCCGCGGCCCGGCGCGGACGCCGAGATCTCGCGCCACTTTCCCACCGAGAGGGAGCAGGGCGCGCGCTGCGCGCCGATCGTGCGCGACGCACAGCTCCTGATCGAGAGGACTCCACCGACCTCCGGCGAGGCCGGGGTCGCGGTGACGGGGCGGACCCTGGCCGCGGAGCCGGGCTCGGGCGAGCAGGTCCGGAGCGGGCCCGGGATCGCGAGCGACTCCGAGGGCCGTCGCTGGACCGCGTCCGTGCGGGGTTTCGGGTACCTGGAGCTCGACGACGACGGCGTCCCGAGCGTCCGTCCCGCGCTGACCATCAGCGCGGACCACCTGCGCGCCTTCATCGAGCTTGGAGCGCCCGCCGCGGGCGAGGCGCCGATCGCGCGCTCCGAGCTGTTGCCGGCCATCACCGCCGGGGGCGTCGTGCACGGGCTCCGCATGGACCTGGTCGATCTGGCCTGGGAGGAGCTCGCGGAACGGGGGACGCTGCCCTCTCCCGCCCTCATCGCCGAGGGGACGGCCGCCGTGCCCGGGCGCGACGCGAGCATGGAGTTCCTGGTCGATCCCTACAAGGCCGTGGGGGAGCTGGACGCCGTCGGCAGCAGCATCGACTTCCGCGAGCGTCACATGATCAAGAACGTGACCGCCGGACAGGTCGTGGCGACATGGACTCCCGAATCCGACGGGACGGCCGGCCTGGGAGTGGACGGGGTGGAGCTTCCGGCCCCAAGGGGCGAGCGGGTGGTTTTCACTGCCGGCCAGAACGTCACGGCCCGCGAGCTGGACGACGGCCGGATCGAATTCGAGTCGGAGATCGACGGCATGTTCATCCTCAGCTCCTCGAAGCTGGACGTCGTCGATCTGCTCGAGGTCCAGGGCGACGTCGACTACGAGACGGGAAACATCGACGCGCACGGCAGCGTCCTCGTGCGCGGCAGCGTGCTGAGCGGGTTCCGCGTCAGCGCGCGCGGCGACGTCAGCGTGCAGGGGCACGTCGATGATGCCGTGATCGAGGCCGGCCGCAGCGTCGAGGTGGGGCAGGGGATCCACGGGAGCGAGCACGGCTGGATCTCGGCCGGCTCGCACGTCAGGACGAGGTTCGCCCAGAACGCGAGGATCCTGTGCGAGGGCGACGTGGAGATCCGCGACTCGGACCTGAACAGCGTGATCGAGTGCCGCGGGAGGCTGCTGGCGACCGAAGCTCGCGGCATCCTGCGCGGCGGCTGCTATACGGCCTTCAAGGGAGTGAAGGCGAACGAGATAGGCTCGGCCCTCGGCGTGCCCACGGTCGTCGCGGTCGGCACCGACCGCGTGCTCGAGAGGGCGCTGCGCGACGTGCGGGACGCGCTCAGGGCCGCGCGCGAGCGGGAGGCCGAGGAGCAGCAGCCCTCTCTCGTGAGGGTGATGCGGACGTCAGCACTCGAGCGCGACGCGAGTGGCAGCGCCGCTCGGCCGGAATCGGTCGAGGCCCTGGTGGAGCGGCAGCGGAAGATCGAGGCCGAGCTCGCCACCGGCTTGGGCGCCTCGGTCGATGCATGCAAGACGATGCACGCCGGCGTGGACATGCGCATCTGCGGCCTGCGCCTGCAACTGAAGGAGACGTGTCACCACGTGCGATACCGTTGCGACCATGGCAGCGGACGCATCCTGGGCGACGCGCTCGGAGCATCGCTGGGAGGCGCGAGGTGACCTGCCGCACTCCAATCCGCTCGCCGCGGGCCGAGACGCGTCGCGAGGGCGAACGCCTTCGACCGGACCCGGGGCCGAGCGCGGCCTCCATCCGGTGCTCGCTCGACGGGTCGCGGCGCGACGCCCGCGGGAGATGCCGCCCGTCGGCTGCCGTTGACGTGAGCGCGGGTCCTGTTCCTTCCAGCCGGAAGGCGCCGTTCGGTGTCCGTGAACGAGTCTGAGGCCAAGAGACGACCGGAAACATCATGCCCTTCGACATGCGAGACATCCTGGAGAAGATCGAAGCACTCGAGATCCGCGGAGGCGATCCGCGCGTCGCGAGTGCCCTGATCGATCTGACGCGGGACCCGAACGCGGACCTGGACGACTACGCCGACCTCACCCGGGGCGACCCCGACCTGGCCGGCAGGCTCCTTTCCCTCGTGAACTCCTCCTGGTTCGCTCCCAGCGTGCCCATCCGGACGACCAAGCAGGCCCTCTGCATGCTGGGCATCGCGCAAGCGAACGCGCTGATCCTCTCGCATTGCATCGCCAGCATGCACGCCTCGCTCGACCTGGACGAGGAGAACGCGCGCTCCCTGTGGGGCGCCGCGATATGCAAGGCTCTCGCGTTGGCGAAGCTGGTCGATCCGACCATCCGCGGGCTGGCGGACGTGGCCTTCCTGATCGGCATCTTCCAGGACATCGGCCTGGCGTTGCTCGCCTCGATCGATCCGGACGCGGTCCGGGCGGTGTTGAGCGACCCGGAGCTGACCATCACCCGGCAACTGCAGATGGAGCGCGCCCACTTCGGGATGGACCACGCGCTCGCCGGCCGGAAGCTGGCTCAGAAGCTCGGGCTCCCGACCATCTACGTCCAGGCCATAGGGGCGCACCACAGGAACGGCGACGATTGGGCCCTGCAAGGAGAAGCTCCGCCGGTGAGCGCCATCCGGAAGGTCTCCTTCTTTCCCCATGATCTGCGCTGGTGGCCCGCTTCGGACGCGCAGCAGCTGGCCGAGCTGCTCGAAGGCTCGGGCGAGCGGAATCTCGAGGGCCTGGTGAGCGAGGTACAGACCGAGTTCAGCGAGCTGAACTCCCGTCTCGGCAAGGACTCCGGTGACGACCGGTCCATCTTGACCTGCCTGCGCGAGGCCAGCCAAATGGCGGCCAAGGAGACCGCCGCGGTCGTCGGGCGAGTGAACGCCCTCGCGACCAACAACAGGCTCCTGGTGGCGGCGGCCCGGAAGGAGGAGAGCGCCCGCCGTACGGCGGAGAAGCGGGCAGGCCACGACCCGCTCACGGGGCTGCTCAATCGGAGCGGGTGGACGATCTGCGCCACGGGGGCGCTGGATGCCGCGACTTCCCAGGGGTCCTGGATCGGACTCGGCTTCTTCGACGTGGACGGCTTCAAGCAGATCAACGATTCTCACGGCCACGCGGCCGGTGACGCCTGCCTGGTGGAGATCAGCTCGCGCATCCGGGCCTCGGTTCGCGGCTGTGATCTGGTTTGCCGGTGGGGCGGAGACGAGATCCTGATCGTCTTCGTCGGGGCGACGCGGTCCGAGTGCTCCGAGGCCGTCCAACGTGTGAAGGCCCATGTCGAAGCGAAGCCCATCACCTTCGAGGGCGTCGAGCTCCCGGTCTCCTTGAGCTGCGGGTTCGTCGCCGTCCGAGGCGGCCAGGTGGGGCCCGGCATCCCCGATCTGGTCAAGTGCGCCGACCGGTTCCTGTACAAGGCGAAGAGCGAGTTGAAGGGCTCGCTGTTCAGCGGCGAGTACCAGGCCGCCTGAACAGCCCGCCGGCGCGTCGCAAGCGCGCCTCCCCGTACGCCTTCGGCCGAGGCTCGACGGGGGGTCAGGGAAGCGGCCGCACGGAGCGGAGCTTCAGCGCCCGCGCTCGGTGCGGGTCATCAGGGCCGGCAGGCGCGCGGGGTCGGACGTCTCGGCGTAGCTCTCGCGCCCGCGGTGCACGTACGCGCGCACCTCCTCGGGAGGGGTGGGCATGCCGAAGCGCTCCATCAGCTCGCGCTCCTCAACCGGGTCGATCGTCTGCACGATGCGGCTGGCGACGTAGGGCGCGAGCGCGGCGCGGGCCAGCGCGGCGGTGGCCGGGTTCGAGCGGCGGCCCACGACGGTCACGAGCAGCGGCGCGTGGAACAGGAGGTCGACCGCGCGCGCGAAGCCGGCGACGTAGTGGCCGTAGCGCTTGAAGTCGAGCACGAAGGAGGTCAACGCCTCGCGCGCGCTGTCCTCGTAGTCGCTGTCGCCGGAGAAGTGGGCCAGGCGCAGGAGCGCCTCGGCCATGACCGAGTTCTCGAGGATCGAGCGGTTGCGGTGGCGCAGGCCCCCGCGCGCGTAGGGGTCGAAGCGCATGTCGTAGAAACCGCCGTCCTCGGCCCGCAGGTGCTCGACCGAGAGCTTGGCCAGCTTCTCTGCCGGCTTCAAGTAGCGGTTCTCGCCCGCGTGCTGCATTGCCATGATCAGAGCCTGCAGCGTGTAGGCCTGGTCGCTCAGCATGCCGGGAAGGTGCGGCGCGCCATCCCAGTAGTGGAACATGCCCTGGCTCTCGTCGAACAGGCGCTCCACCAGGAAGTCGAGCGTGCGCAGGGCCTGCTCCCTCCAGCGCGGCTCGTCGAGCACGATCGCCGCCTTGAGCAGCGCCGTCACGGCGATCGCGTTCCAGTTGGCGAAGATGGTCGGGTCGCACGGCGGTGCGCCCATCGCGCGGCGCTGCGCGAGCGAGCCCAGGTGCGCGTAGGTCGGGTCGGCGTCCTGGCTGCCGCGGAAGGCGCCGGTCTCCTCGTCGAGCAGCGTCGCCATCATCCAGCCGAGCACGCCGCGCGCCGTCAGCTCGAAGCTCTCCTCGCCCAGCGCCTGGTACGCCTCGAGGTACGCGTACATGCGCTGCGCGTTGCTGTCGAGCATCTTCTCGTGGTGCGGCTCGCTCCAATCGGGCCGCGTCGCGTAGCGGTAGAAGCCGCCCTCGATCCGGTCGTGGATCTCGCCCGCCTGCATGTGCCGAAGCGTGCGCCGCACCAGGTCGAGCATGTCCTGGTCGCCGGTCTGCGACCAGCGGATCAGCGAGAAGTCGATCGCCTCGGGGTGCGGAAACTTGTGGCGCGTGCCCCAGCCGCCGTGCACCGGGTCGGCCGACTCCAGCAGCGTGCGCGCCACCTCCTCGACGACGTCCAGCGAGAGCGCGACCTCGCGCCGGCCCAAGGACGCTGGCGACGGACGCGGCGGCGGCGTGGGCCGCGGCTTTGGCTCGGGCTCCAGCACGATCCCGGCCCGTCCGGCCTGCCCGCGGCCGCGCGCGGCGTACTCGCCGATCAGCTCGAGGCGCCGGCGCAGCGCCTCGACCTCCATGTAGTTGTCGACCGCCAGCACCTCGCCCCCGGCGTCGAGGTAGGCCAGCGTCGGCCAGCCGCCCTTCGTGTAGCGCGCGTCGATGTCGGGCCGGCGGTCCTTGTCGACCTTCACGCACACGAAGTCGCGCTCCAGGACGTCAGCGACGCGGTCGTCGGCCAGCACGTTCTGCTCGAGCTCGCGGCACCAGCGGCACCAGCCGGCCTTGACGAACAGGAACACGGGCAGCCCGCGCTCGCGCGCGCGCGCAAATGCGTCGTCGCTCCAATCCGACCATTCCATGCCTCGCTCCAGGTGGTCTGTACCCTACATCAGCCCGCGCTGTGAAGCTCAATCCGCGGCGCGACCCGCCGGCGCGGGCAGGTCCGGCAGCTCGACCGCGCGCCAGTCGAGGCGCGGGCAGTCGGCGTAGAGGCGGTCGAGGTCGTAGTACTCGCGCGCCTCGGGCTGCAGGACGTGCACGACGACGTCCAGGTAGTCGAGCAGCACCCACCAACAGCCGTCGGCCCCCTCGGCCTTGGCGTAGGTCTCGCCGGCGGCTTTGAGGCGCACGTGCAGTTCCTGGTACAGGGCCTTCACGTGCGGCCGGTTCAGGCCCGTGATCAGCACGAACCAGTCCGCGACGCGCAGGTGCTGCGAGACGTCGTAGACGGCGATGTCCTCGCCCTTCTTCCGGTCGGCCAGCCAGGCCGCGGCGGCCGCCAGCTCCCTGGGCTCTATGTCTCGCTCCGTTGTGGTCGTGTCGCGCTGCCGTGCATCGGGCCCATGGTAGCCGCAATCCGCTCCCGCTACAGGAACCATGGCAGGAAGACCAGCGAGACGACCGTCATCAGCTTGATCAGGATGTTCAGCGAGGGGCCGGAGGTGTCCTTGAACGGGTCGCCGACCGTGTCTCCGACCACCGCGGCCTTGTGGGCCGCGGAGCCCTTGCCACCCTCGTGGCCGTCCTCGATGTGCTTCTTGGCGTTGTCCCAGGCCCCGCCGGCGTTGGCCATGAAGATCGCCATCATGACGCCGGTGACCAGGGCGCCGGCCAGCATGCCGCCCAACGCCTCCACGCCGAGCCACGAGCCGATCAGGATCGGCGCCACCACCGCCAGGGCGCCGGGCACGATCATCTGCTTGAGCGCACCCTGGGTCGAGATGGCGACGCAGCGCGCCGGGTCGGGCTTGCCGGTGCCCTCGAGGATGCCGGGGATCTCGCGGAACTGGCGCCGGATCTCCTCGACCATCTCGAAGGCCGCCTTGCCGACCGCGCGCATGGTCATCGAGCTGAACAGGAACGGCAGGAGGCCGCCGATCAGGAGCCCGATCATCACGCGCGGATCGTTGACGTCGAGCACCAGCGCGTCCGTCCCGGGCACGGCCGCCGTGCAGAAGGCGCTGAACAGCGCGAGCGCGGTGAGCGCCGCCGAGCCGATCGCGAAGCCCTTGCCGATGGCGGCGGTCGTGTTGCCGACGGCGTCGAGGGCGTCCGTGCGCCGGCGCACTTCGGGCGGCAGCTCGGCCATCTCGGCCATGCCGCCGGCGTTGTCGGCCACCGGCCCGTAGGCGTCCACGCCGAGCGAGATGCCCAGGGTCGAGAGCATGCCGACGGCCGAGATCGCCACGCCGTAGACGCCTGCGAAGTGGTAGGAGATGTAGATCGCCACGCAGATGAACAGCACCGGCAGCGCGACCGATTCCATCCCCGTCGCCAGGCCGTGGATGATGTTGGTGGCCGGGCCGGTGTTGGACTGCTTGGCGATGTACTGGGCCGGCGCGTTCTCCTTGGCCGTGTAGTACTCGGTGATCTTGCCGATGATCACGCCCACCGCCAGCCCGGCAACGATGGCCAGGAACAGGCCGGTGCCGGTCGCCTCCGTGCCGGCGATCGCGAGGCCCTCCAGCTCGAAGGCCCCGTGCGTGAGCCACCAGGTCGCCGCGGCGACGACCAGCGAGGCCACGATCAGACCGCGGAAGAGCGCCGCGTGCAGGCCGTGCTCGTCCTTGGCGGCGACGAAGAAGGTGCCGGCGACCGAGGCGACGATGCCGAAGGCCGCCACGGCCAGCGGCAGCAGGACCAGCGCCCCCGCGTGAGCGCCGCCCAGGAACGCCCCCAGGGTCATGGCGGCGATGATCGATCCGACGTACGACTCGAACAGGTCGGCGCCCATGCCGGCCACGTCGCCGACGTTGTCGCCGACGTTGTCGGCGATCGTGCCCGGGTTGCGCGGGTCGTCCTCGGGGATGCCGGCCTCGATCTTGCCGACCAGGTCCGCGCCCACGTCCGCGGCCTTGGTGAAGATGCCGCCGCCGACGCGCGCGAAGAGCGCGATCGAGGAGGCGCCGAAGCTGAAGCCGAGCACGTGCTTGAGCACGCCCTCGCTGATCCCGTCGGGCCCTTCGCCCCGGTACAGCATGGTGAAGACCAGGAGCCCGAGCAGGCCCAGCCCGACCACGCTCATGCCCATCACCGTGCCCGAGTTGAAGGCGACCTTCAGGGCCCCTTGCAGGCTCGTGCGCGCGGCCTGGGTCGTGCGCACCGCGGCGCGCGTGGCCGTGTGCATGCCGAAGTAGCCCGCCAGGCCCGAGGCGAAGGCTCCGCACACGAAGGCTGCCGCCGTCTTCGGCCCCAGGCCGGAGTCGGAGCTAGAGAAGCCGATCGCGGCCGCGACCACGATCACGAACACGATCAGCCACTTGTACTCGGCCTTGAGGAACGCGGCCGCGCCCTCCTGGATCATGCGCGAGAGCTCCACCATCTTGGCGGAGCCCTGCTCCTCCCTCATGATGCGCGCGTAGAGGAACACGGCGAAGAGCAATGCGAGCACGGCCGCGCCGGCGAAGACGGGCAGGCGCATGAGGCCGGCGGCCAACGGGAGCGAGGATCCGATCATCTCGATCGCTGGGGACGGGGGCGGCAAGGGACGCGCGCAGGCCCTGGGCTGGCCTGCGCGGCGGTTCGGGGGCGCGAGTCTACTGCCGGCCGGCCGGGATTTCGCCCCCCGCGCGCCCCTCCGGGGCAGTCCGGGGGGCTGCGGCAGTCTCCGCCCGCTCGGCGACCTGCAGCCGCTCGACCTGCAGGGTCCGCCGGCGCACCCGCGCGCGCACCAGCACCATCAGGAGCACCGAGACCAGGATGAAGGCCAGTAGCAGGTGCAGGCCCTTCATGCGTTCCTGCACGTGGCTCGCCCCCAGCTTCGCCAGCCAGATCGAGGTCGGCACGGAGATCAGCACCCCCAGCGCGTCGAGCAGCATGAAGCGCCAGTACCTCATCCCCAGGGTGCCGGCCGTGAAGTAGCCGGGGAGGCGGATGCCCGGCAGGAAGCGGCAGGTGAAGACGACCCAGTTGCCGTGCTCGGCGAAGCGCTGCTCGATCAGCGCGAAGCGCTCGGGGTGCAGCACGCGCCGCACCCAGCGCACGTTCAGGGCCTCCGGCCCGTAGCGCCGGCCGAGCCAGTACGGGATCGAGTCGCCCAGCAGGATCGCGATCGCGCACACGACCGTGATCGGCGCGAAAGCCACCTGGCCGTGGTAGAGGAGCACCCCCGAGCCGATCAGGGTCACCTCTTCCGGCAGCGGCAGCCCCAGGCCGCACAGGAGCAGCACGAGGAAAGGCCCGACGTAGTTGAAGCGCTCGAACAGGACGTCGGTCCAGCCCGCGGCGGCGGCCAGGAGAAGTGAGGGCACGGGCGGGATGCTACACATCCGGGGGGCCCGGCGCGGATCCCGGCCCGACCTCTCACTCCGAGCGCCCGGCCGCAGCGCGCGTGGCCCGCTCCAGCTCCTCGGCCTCGGGGTGGCCGAGCGCCGCCGCCTGGGCCAGCGCGCCGGCAGCCTCCCGCAGGGCGCCCGCGCCCCCGCCCGGCCAGGGGATGAGACCCTCCTCCGTCAGCCCGACCTGGATCAGGATCAACGCGCGAGCGAAGAGGAGCTCCGACGGCCTGCGGGCCTGCTCTTCACCGCGCCGCAGGACCTCCAGCGCCGCTCGCACCCAGCGCGCGCGCGCCGCCGGCTCGGCCTCGACCTCCGGCGAGCCCAGCCGGTGGGCCAGGATGCGGGCCAGGTAGATCCAGCCCTCGCTGCTCTCCGGGTCGAGCTCGAGCGCGGTCTCGGCGCGCGCGAAGGCCAGCGTGGGCCGGCCGTGGTCGAGCGCTTGCTCGACCCGCAACCACTGCAGGCTCGCCGCCAGCGAGCCGACCGGCCCGAGCACGCGCGAGGCGAGCGAGCCGGCGGCGCTCGGCGCGGGCGCGCGCCCGAGCGGCACGAAGAGGAGTGCCAGGGCGGCGCCCCAGGCCGCCAGCCGCGCCGGGCTCACGCCTCCCTCCGCCAGGCGCGCAGGCCCAGGACGGCCAGGGTCAGCCCGACCAGCACCGCCGCCGCCGTGGCCGCGCCGGCCGCGGGTCCCAGGGCGGCCGGCACGAGACCTTCGCCGGCGCGCGCGAAGGCCGCCGGCAGCGCGACCGCCGGGAGGGCGCGCGGGGCCACGGGCGCCAGCCACAGCGCGGCCTGCAGCCCGGCCACGCTGACGGTCGCCCCGGCGGGGCTCATCCAGGCTCCCAGGCCCAGGGCCAGGGCGGTCCAGGCGGCGAGGGCGGCCCACACGTGGCACAGGAGCGCGAGGCCGGCCAGGAGCTCGTTGCCGGCGGGTACGAACAGCTCGGCCGCCGCGCGCTCGACCACGATCGCCGCGCCGTCGCTCTCGCGCGCGAGCACGAAGCGCAGGTCGCCGGGTCCGGGCGGCAGCTCCAGAGCGAGCAGTCCGGCGCGCGACAGGCGCCGCGCGACCTCGCCGCGCGCGCCCGAGCTCCCGGGTCCGACGCGCTCGAGCGTCAGGCGCACGTCGGCCGCCGGACCGCTCCAGACGCGCATGCCCACACGCAGGCGCGCCACGCTGCCGGCGGGGGCCGCGGGGCCCGGATCGCGCACAGTCCAGGCGACGCCCTCCACGCCGGGCAGGCGCTCGATCCCGTCCGTCCCGCGCGGCGCGAGCTCGCCGGCCGCGCGCAGGGCCGCGTCGCCGCCAGGGCCGGCAGCGAGCTCGGCCGCCGCCAGCACGAGGAGGCAGGCGAGGGCGCAGCCGATGGCGATGCCCAGCCAGGCCGAGGCGACCGCCGTCGCCGGCCCGCGCGCGCGCGCCGCCAGCCAGTCGGCCTCGCCGGCGCGCCAGCGCGCGACGACGCGCGCCGCGCCGACGACGGCGGCCGGCGCGACGATCACGGCCAGGCCGAGCCAGACTCCCTGCCGCGCGAGCCCGCGCGCGAGGAGCTCGGGGTCCTCCGTCCCCAGGAGCGCCGTGCCCTGGCCCCAGTCGGCGCCGGCGAGCACCAGCGCCAGCACGATCAGGGCCGCCGCCAGCCCCGGGTGCAGGGCGCGGCGCAGGTAGAGCAGGGTGAGCGATGCTTCGGGCACGGGCTCGCGCGAGGATAGAATCCGGCCTCCTGCCCGACCAAGGAGGATCCGATGCGCCCCACCCTCATCGCCCTGTGCCTCGCTCCCGCCCTCTCGTCATGCGCCGCGGCCGTGGTCGCCGCCGGTGCCGCCGTGGGCTACGTCCAGTACGACCGCAACGAAGCCTGGCGGGACTTCGAGGCCAGCCCGGACGACGTCTGGAAGGCGTCGCTCGCGGCCGTGCACGCCACGGGCCTGGCGGTGCCGGCCGGCGTGCAGCTCGGCTCGACCGAGGGCGAGATCGAGGTCGACGACCTGCACCTGCGCGTCGAGCGCCACCCCGGCGACTTCGTGCGCGTGCGCGTGCGCTACGGCACCTTCGACACGGAGGACCACCGCCGCAGGGCCCGCCTCCTGCTCGAGGACATCGCCGCGCGCCTGTGAGAAGGGCGATTCGGTGTCTGACACCGTATCGCCCTTCCTTCGCGGTAGAGGTCGAGCAGCGTCTTCCCGCCCGGCGCCAGCTCGGTCACGCGCCCGCCGTGCCGCGAGACCCACGCCCGCAGGCCGTCGAGGTCGCCCCGCTCGAGTCCCTCGAGCTCGACCCGCCAGTGCCCCGGTCGCGACAGCAGCTCGCTGGGGGCGCCGCGCGCGGCGATGCGCCCGCCGAGCAGGAGCGCCAGCTCGCTGCAACGCGCGTGCGCGTCGCTGATCAAGTGCGAGGACAGGACGACCGTCGCCCCGCCCTCGCTCGCGTCCGCCAGCAGCCGGTCGAGCACGTCGAAGCCCTCGGCGTCCAGCCCGGCGGTCGGCTCGTCGAGCAGCACCAGCTCCGGCTGATGCAGCCAGGCCTGCGCCAGACCGAAGCGCCGCGTCATGCCGCGCGAGTAGCGCCGCAGGGCGCTCCCGGCGTGCTCGGCCAGTCCCACGCGCTCCAACAGCTCGGCCGCGCGCGCCTTGATCCGCGCGCGCGGCATGCCGACCAGCGAGCCGAACAGGCCCAGCGCCGCGCGCGCCGAGAGCTCGGCCGGGAAGGGCGAGCTCTCCGGCAGGAAGCCGATCCGGCGCCGCACCGACCACTCGTCCGGACCGCCGCCCAGGACGCGCAGGCGCCCGGCCGTCGGCCGGTCGACGCCGGCCACCAGCCGCAGCAGAGTGCTCTTGCCCGCGCCGTTCGGCCCGACGATGCCCAACACGCGCCCGCGCGCCAGCTCCAGGTCGAGGCCGCGCAGCACCTCGCGCCGGCGCAGTCCGAGCGCCAGCGAGTAGCTCCTGCGCAGCCCCTCGATCTCCAGCGCCGGTCCGCTCATCGTTCGCGCGCGGATTCTACGCCCTGGTCCCGCCCCAGGTGCCGTCGCACGAAGTCGCGCACCTGCTCCAGCGCGTGCGGATCGAGCGCGAAGCCGCCGTCGTTGTGGCCGCCGCTCGTCTCGATCAGCGCCGCGTCCGGCCCTGCCGCGCTGCGCAGCCGCTCGGCGTGGGCGAAGGGCACGATGTCGTCGGCCGGGCTGTGGACGATCAGGACCGGCTGGTCGACGCGCGCGAGCTTCTCGGCCGTGGCGTAGCGCAGGCGCGCGAGGAGGCGCACCGGCAGCCACGGGTAGATCTCGGCCCCCAGGTCCGGGAGGGAGGTGAAGCCGCTCTCGAGCACCAGCGCCGCCGCCGCACGCCGGCCGGCCAGCTCGGCCGCCACCGCCGCGCCCAGGGACTCGCCGTAGAGCACGATGCGCTCCGGAGGCGCGCCGAGCTCCCCGCGCACCAGGTCGTAGGCGGCCTCGGCGTCGAGGTAGGTGCCCTCCTCGCCCGGCCGGCCCTGGCTCCGGCCGTAGCCGCGGTAGTCGAACAGCAGCACGTCCAGGCCCATCGAGACGAAGGCCCGCGCCAGGTGCAGCCGCTGGGCGATGCTGCCGGCATTGCCGTGGCAGACGATCACGACGCCCTGCGGATCGGCCGCGCGCACCCACCACGCGTGCAGGCGCAGCCCGTCCGCCGTCGTGAGGCCGCGCTCCTCGAACGCCAAGCCGGCCGCCGAGGGATCGACGGGCGGCGCGGCGCCGGGGAAGTACACCAGGTGGCGCTGCGCCAGGAACGCCGCCGCGCAGACGGCGACGTACAGTCCCGCGACGGTCGAAACCAGGAGCAGCATGCGGTACAGGGTCGTCCGCTTCGTCGCGGCCGCCATGGCGACGACGTTAGCCCCGACGTCACCTTCCGCGCTACCATGGCGGCGAGATGTTCCCGTTCTCACGGCGCAGGCGCCCTACGGGCCTCGCGTCCTGTGCGCCTGCGCGGTCGATCCTGAAGAACCGCGCAGCCGCGGAGGATGCGAAGTGACCGCCCAGCGGGTCCTGCTCGTCGACGACCACGAGCTCGTGCGCTCCGCCGTCAAGCGCGCGGTGCAGGCGCGCACCGGCTTCGAGGTCGTGGGCGAGGCGGCCGACGCCGGCGGGGCGCTCGAGCTCGCCCTGCAGGTGCGCCCCGACATCCTGCTGATGGACATCGACATGCCGGGCATGATCTGCTTCGACGCGGTGTGCCGGATGCTCACCCAACTGCCCGACCTGCGCGTGATCTTCCTCAGCGCGTACTTCCACGATCGCTACATCGACCAGGCTCTGCGAGTCGGCGCGCGCGGCTACGTCGTCAAGGGCGACGCGCTGGCGGCGCTGTTCGAGGCGCTGGACAGGGTGGCCGAGGGCGGGACGTTCTTCTCGCCGCAGGTCCGCGCGCGCATCTGCGGCGAGCGAGCCGAGGCGCCGCAGGTGAACGAGACGCCGGTCACGCGCGCGGCGACCCTGACCCAGCGCGAGCTCGAGGTCCTGAGCTACCTCGCGCGCGGCCTCTCCAAGAAGGAGGTCGGCAAGATCATGCACCTGTCGGTCAAGACGGTCGAGCACCACAGCTCGAGCGTGATGCGCAAGCTCGACATCCACGACCGCGTCGAGCTCGCGCGCTACGCCATCCGCGAGGGGTTGGTGCAGGCGTAGTCAGCGCCGCGACGCGATGCCCACGTTCTTCGTCCTCTCCGGCCCCGAGATCGGTCGCAGGCTGGCGGTCGAGGAGGGCGCCGTGCTCGGGCGCTCGCCCGAGTGCGCGGCGCCCCTGCGCGGCACGTCGATCAGCCGCCGCCACGCGCGCCTCGAGCGCAGCGGCGAGACCTGGGTGCTGGTCGACCTCGACTCGCGCAACGGGATCGTGCAGCATGACCGGCGCGTGGCGCGCCTCGAGCTGGAGGACGGCGCCGTCTTCCTGCTGGGCGAGGTCGAGCTGCGCTTCCGGGTCGGGGCCGGCGCCGCCGCGCCGCCGGTCGTCGTCCCCCCGCCCGAAGGCGCGCCGCCCCTGCCCGAGGCTCTCCCCCTGCCGCCTCCGCCCTCCGCCTCGCCGGGGCCCCGCCTTCCGGCAGCGGGGGGGCTCGAGGTCGAGGAGATCGAGCTCGACCAGGCCGGCTCGGAGTCCCCGGCCGCGCCCGTCTCCGCCCCGCGCCCGGCGCGCCCCAGCGCCGCGCGCGCCTACGCCGAGGAGCTGGCCCGCACGAGCGCCGCGCGGCCGCGCCCGGCGCGCGGCGGCGGCTCGGCGCGCGTGCACGACCCGGGCCGCGACGTGCTGCAGTTCCACCGCATCCCCGACCGCCACGGCCTGTTGGTCTCGGACCTCGGCCAGCATTCCGGCTGGATGCGCTTCCTGGCCCTGTTCGTGGCGCTGGCTGTCTTCGGCGGCGTGTTCTACCTCGCCTTCCGCGGCACCGCCTTCCTGAGGGAGAGCGCCTCAGGCTTCGCCACCGGCCCCGCCACCGAAGACTCCGCGCAGTAGCTCAGCGCGGGCCGACGCCCGCAACCCAATGAGGAGGCTGCGCCGCGCTGAGTTCCTGTTGGCGGGGGAGGCAGACCCTCCCCCGCACCGGCCGCGACACGCGGCCTCCCCCTCCTCGCCGCCCGACCGGCGGCGCGGCGCCGTTGGCGCCGGATCTACTACTTCGGAATCTGCGCGCTGCGCGCGCAAATCCCGGAGTAGTAGATCAGCGCGGGCTGAACGCCCGCGACCCAAGGGAAGGACTCGGCCCGCGCTGATCCTGTTGGCGGGGGAGGCGGACCCTCCCCCGCACCGGCCGCGACACGCGGCCTCCCCCTCCTCGCCGCCCGACCGGCGGCGCGGCGCCGTTGGCGCCGGATCTACTACTTCGGAATCTGCGCGCTACGCGCGCAAACTCCGCAGTAGTAGATCAGCGGGCGAAGGTCCAGGCGCGCACGAGCTCGGCCGCCGAGCGGTCCCACGTGAAGCGCGCGGCGTGCTCGCGCGCGCGCTCGAGCGCGGCAGGCGACAGCACGAGGGCGGCGCGCACCGCGCGCGCGCAGCCGCTGACGTCGTCGGGGTCGAAAGCCGGCGTTTCCGCGCCGGCCACCTCGCACAGGGCGCCGGCGCGCGAGACGGCCAGGGGCACGCCGGCGCGCTGCGCCTCGATCGCGGCCAGGCCGAAGCCCTCCAGCCGCGACGGCAGGACGACGCACGCGGCCGCGGCGTACAGGCGCGGCAGCTCGCCGTCCTCGAACGGCCCGTGGAAGCGCACGCGCGCAGCGACTCCCAGCCCGCGCGCCAGCTCGGCCAGGCGCCGCCCCTCGTCGCCCTTCGCCGCGCCGGCCAGGAGCAGCGGCGGCAGGCCGGGATCGTGCGCCAGCGCGCGCACGAGCAGCTCCACGTTCTTGCGCGGCTCGAGGTGGCCGACGTGCAGGAGCGGCGCGTCCGGCCCGGGCGCGCGCGGCGCCGGCTCCAGGTGGTCGGCCGCGTTGGGCACGATGAACACGCGCCCGGGGTCGAGCCGGAAGCGCCCGATCAGGCTGGCGCGCACCGTCTCGCTGACCGTGACGACCGCTGCCGCGCGCGCGGCCGCGCGCCCGATGATCTGGCTCCCGAAGAGGCGGCGCGACATCGGGCTGTGTTGCAGCTCGAGCGCGCGCAGGTCGTGGATCGTCAACGCGTAGGGCAGGGGCAGGCGGCGCGGGACGGGCACGTGGCCGAGGTGCACCAGGTCGAAGGGCTCGCGCGCGCTCGCGATCAGGCGCCGCAGCCAGCGTCCCTCCAGCGTGGCGCGCGCGAGCGGCGGGCGCGCCGGCACGGAGGAGCGCAGGCGCTCGACCTGCGGCGGGAGGTCGAAGGCGACGGGCGTCGAGCCCTCCATCAGCGCCAGTCGCCCGCCGCGCGCGGCGAGCAGGCGCGCGGCGCGCGGCAGGAGCTCGGCGTTGTGGCGCCGCACGCCGCCCGGCGGCTGGCCCAGCACCACGCCCGACACGAGCACGCGCGGGGCGCGCTCCGTCGCCGCGCTCACGCCAGCTCCTCCCACACGCGCTCGACGCACTCGGCGCTGCGCGCCCAGGTCAGCTCGCGCGCGCGCCCGGGCAGGACGAAGCGCAGCTCCTCGCGCCGCTCGAGCGCCGCGCGCAGCCCGGTGGCGACCGAGTCCGGGTCGCTCGGCTCGACCAGGAAGCCGTGCTGGCCGGCCACCTCGGCCTGGGCGCTGTCGCGCGGCACCACGACCGGAGTGCCGCAAGCGAGCGCCTCGAGCACCGGCAGCCCGAAGCCCTCCGAGCGCGAGAGCACCGGCACGACCGAGCTGAGCCGCATCAGCGCCGGCAGGTGCTCTTCCTCGACCAGCCCCGGCGTGGACACCCAGCGCGCGAGGCCGAGGCGCGACACGAGCCCGAGGTCGCGCCGCAGGCCCGGCGTCTGCGCGCCGGTGACGACGACGTGCAGCCGCGGGCCCCCCAGCTCGCCCAGGCGCGCGACCCCGCGCAGCAGCGCCGGCAGGTCCTTCTTCGGCCGCACCGCGTTCAGGCACAGCGCGAGCGGCGCCTCGGGCAGGCGGTAGCGCGCCAGCACGACCTCGTCGACGCTGCCGGGCGGCGGCTCCTCTCCGAACGGCGGTCCGACGCCCCACGGACAGACGCGCACGCGCGCCGCGCCCGGCAGCAGGCGCCGGCGCAGGTCGCGCGCCACGTGCTCGCTGGCGGTCAGCACGCGGTCGGCGCGCAGCGGGCCGAGCGCGGCCCACAGGCGGTGGCGCGGGCCGGCGTTCTCGCGCACGCCGTGCCGCCACGGCAGCTCGTGGACGGTCTGCACGCGCCGCCCGGGTGCGCGCCAGGCGAAGGCCGAGACGAAGGAGTGCAGGCCGGCGAGGCCTAGTGCCGCGACCGCGCGCGGCAGCTCGCGCTGGCGCCAGCGCCGCAGGTCGGCGCCCTCGGGCGGCGCCAGCCGCACGACCTCGAGCCGCGCGCGCTCCTCCAGCGCGGCGACGAGCTCGCGCACGACGCGCACCACGCCCGGCGGGTGCGGGCGGTGCAGCGGGGAGACATCGAAGCCGACGCGCATACGGAGTCGCGCTAATCTCCGCCGCTCTCGGCGGCCGGAAGCGGCGGAGATCGGTGCGACTCCGTGCTCCACAGCTCGACGTCGGGGTGCTCGCGCAGGAAGGTCGAAGGCAGCTCCGGCCCGATCGGATCGCACAGCGTGCGCCGCACGATCTCGGCCTTGTGGGCGCCGAAGGCCAGCACGCGCAGCCGGCGCGCCTCGAGGATCGTGCCGATTCCCATCGTGATCGCGCGCTCGGGCACCTCCTGGCCGTCGGGGAAGTCGCCCCGGTTCGCGCGCCGCGTGTCCTCGCTCAGCCGCACGACGCGCGTGCGCGAGTCGCGCGCCGAGCCGGGCTCGTTGAAGGCGATGTGGCCGTTGCGGCCGATGCCGAGGATCTGCAGCTCGATCCCGCCGGCGGCGCGGATGGCGCGCTCGTACTCGTCGCAGGCGGCAGCCGCGTGCCCCGCAGCGACCCGGCCGTCGGGGATGTGGACGTTCGCGGGCGGCACGTCGACGTGGTCGAAGAGCACGCGGCGCATCCAGGCCTGGAACGACGACGGATGCTCGGGCCCCAGGCCGAGGTACTCATCCAGGTTGAAGGTCGTCAGGCCTGAGAGGTCGAGGCCCTGCTCGCGCTGTCGCCGCGCCAGCGAGGCGTAGACGCAGATCGGCGTGCGGCCGCTGGCCAGGCCCAGGGCGATGCCGCGCCCGGCGGCGGCCGCCGCGGCGACGAGCGCGGCGATCTCGCCCGCGATGGCCTCGCCGGCCTCGCGCGGGTCGTCGACGACGAAGGTCCTCAGGCCGAGAGCGGCGCCCTCGCGCGCGGCGCGCCGGGGTTCGGTGCTCATGCAGGCGCGAGATGATAGCGGCTGCCCCGGCGGATCGTGCCGCTACACTGCGCCGCGATGGAGGGCGAGCTCGCCGGCGGTTTCGGGTGGGTCGACTGGGCCGTGGTCATCGGCCTGTTCGCGCTCACGACGGCCGTGGGCGAGCGCGCGGCCGGCAAGCAGGCTTCGCTGCGCGACTTCTTCCTCGGCGGCCGCAAGCTGCCCTGGTACGCGGTCGCGGCCTCGATCGTGGCGACCGAGATCTCGGCCGTGACCTTCATCAGCCTGCCCTCGGTGGTCTGGAAGCCGGGCGGAAATCTCGCTTACCTGCAGATCGGGTTGATCGGCTCCCTGCTGGCGAAGGCGATCATCGGCTACGTGCTCGTGCCGGCCTACTACGAGCGCGAGATCTACAGCCCCTACGACTACATGGGGGCACGGCTCGGCGGGCGCGTGCGCGGCACGGCGACCGCGCTCTTCACGCTGGGCGGCGTCATCGGCCAGTCGGCGCGCGTGTACGTGACCGCGGTCGTGCTCGAGGTGATCCTGCAGCGCGAGCTCGGCTGGGTCGCGGCCCAGGCCGGCATCCCGCCGCTGGTCGCCGCCGTGGCCGCGATCGGCCTGGTGGCCGTGGCCTGGACCTGGATCGGCGGCATCGCGATCGTGATCTGGACCGACGCGATCCTGTTCGTGCTGTTCCTGGTCGGGATCGCGATCGCGCTCCTCACGGCCGCCGCGCACGTCGACGGAGGCCTGCTCGAGGCGCTGCGCTCGGGCGCGGACGCCGGCAAGCTGCGGATCCTCGATGCGAGCCTCGATCCGACGCGCGCCTACACCTTCTGGGCCGCCCTGATCGCCTCGACCTGGGGCATGGTCGGCTCCTACGGAACGGACCAGCTCGTGGCCCAGCGCCTGTTCACCTGCAAGGGCGCGCGCGACGCGCGGCGCGCGATCCTGGCCAGCTACGCGGCCGTGATCGTGACGTGCCTCGTGGCGCTGGTCGGTGTAGGGCTGTGGGCCTACTACCGCGAGCACCCGCTCTCCGGCGCCGGGCTCGAGCTGGTCTCGGCCAAGCCCGACCGCGTCTTCCCGGTCTTCATCGTCGAGGTCATCCCGACCGGCCTGAAGGGTCTGGTGCTGGCCGGCGCCTTCGCGGCGGCGATCTCGAGCCTCGACTCGATCCTGGCCGCGCTGTCGCAGACGACGGTGTCGGCGGTGTGGGTGCCGTGGAGGAGGCGCCGGGGTCGCCCGATGGGGGAGGCGGAGTCGCTGCGCGTGTCGCGCTCCCTGGTCGTCGGCTGGGCGCTGGTGCTGTGCGCGGCGGCGGTGGGGATCGACCGGGTGGCGGCGGACTACGACTCGATCCTCGACCTGGCGCTGGCCGTGGCGAGCTACACGGGCGGGGCGCTGATCGCGGGCTTCTTCCTGGCCTTCCTGCCGCTCCGCATCGACGGGCGCGGCTTCTCGTGGTCCGCGCCGCTCTCCGTGCTGACGATCTTCGCGGTCACGTCGCACCAGGAGTGGGCCGCGACCCTGGGACTCTCGCCCCCGGCCCTCTGTCTCTGGGCCGGCGTGGTCGGCCTCTTGCTGTGGATCGCGCTGCGCGTCCGGACGGATCGCTCCGCCGGCGTCTCGAGCGCGCGCCTCGCCGTGCAGACCGTCGCGCTCGCCGCCGGCTTCCTGCTCACCTGGTGGATCGCGCGCGACCTGTGGTGGCCCGGCGCGGACGGTGCCCGGCGCGTGCTGGCCTGGCCGTGGTACCTGCCGCTCGGCAGCGTGGTCGCCTTCCTCTACGGCTGGCTGCTCGCGCGGCCGAGATCCCCGGAGTCCGCATGAACACGACCCTGGTGCTGGCCCTGTCCGCGCTGGCCGCGTGCGCCGCGCAGGAGCCGCCCACCGCCCCGCTCTCGCCCGCCGCCGGCCCCACGCGCGCGATCTGGGTCACGCGCTGGGACTACGTGACGCGCGCGGACGTCGAGCGCGTCGTCGCGACGAGCGCGGACGCCGGCCTCGACACGCTCGTCTTCCAGGTGCGCGGAGAGGCGAGCGCGTTCCACCGCTCGGCGCTCGAGCCCCGGGCGCGCGAGCTCTCCGGCGCCGACCCGGAGTTCGACCCGCTGGCGCTCGCGCTCGAGCGCGCGCACGCGCGCGGCCTGCGCGTGCTGGCCTGGGTCAACGCGTTGCCCGCCTGGCGCGGCAGCGAGCCGCCGAGCGACCCGCGCCACGTGATCAACGCGCACCCCGAGTGGCTGTGGTACGACGCCGAGGGCCGGCGCCAGGAGTACGTCGAGGGCTTCTACGTCAGCCTCAATCCCTGCCTGCCCGAGGTGCGCGCGTACCTGACGGCAGTGCTGGAGGAGATCCTGGCCGGCTACGACGTCGACGGGCTGCACCTCGACTACATCCGCTTCCCGGACGAGCTGATCGGGAAGGGCCGCGACTTCCCGCGCGACGCGCGCACGCTCGCCCTCTACGCGCGCGACACGGGCCTCGCGCCGGACGACGACCCGCAGGCCTGGGACCGCTGGCGCGCGGAACAGGTGACGCAGCTCGTGCGCGACCTGCGCGCGATGCAGCGCCGCGTGCGGCCCGCGGCCGAGCTCGGCGCCGCGCTCGGGGCCGACCCGGCGGGGGCGCTGCGCCACCACCAGGACTGGGCGACGTGGCTCGAGCAAGGACTGCTCGACGCGGTGTACCCGATGAACTACGCCGCCGCCGACGAGGTCTTCGGGCCGCGCTTCGAGGCCTGGCGCGCCCGGCGCGGCGCCGCGCGCGTGCTCATGGGCCTGCGCGTGCGCGCCGGCGACTCGCCGCGCCTGATCCAGCGCGCGCGCGACTCGCTGGCGGCGCTGGACGGCTTCTGCCTGTTCGCCTGGTTCGACCTGTGGGACTCGCCCAACGTCGCCATCGACGTCCAGACCCCCGAGCGCAGCGCCGAGCGCGCGCGCACCCGCGCCGAGCTGCTGCCGTTCCTGCGGGAGCGGTAGGCGCCGATCAACAGGGCGGGCCTGGGCCCTCCATCAGCCGCGCGCGCTCGCCTGCGCCGTCGACGCGCAGCGCGTACACGCCCGTGCGGCCGTCCGCGGCCAGGACGCAGGCGATGCTCTCGTTCAGCACGCCGTTCAGGTCGGTGCACAGGGTTCCCGTGACGGAGGAGGGCGCGCGGGCGGCCGCCGCCAAGCACAGCGAGAGCCCCAGGGCCCAGGTGGCGATCACGCCTCCTGCTCGAGCGTGTCCTCGAGCGGCCGCCCGCGGCGCGCCAGCACCCGGCGTCCGCGGTCCAGCAGCACCTCGGCCGCCAGCGGCCGCGCGTTGTAGCCCGAAGCCATCGACGCACCGTAGGCGCCCGCGTCGCAGATGCACAGCAGGTCGCCGGGGCGCACGTCGGGCAGGTCGCGCGGCGCTACGCGGCCGTCGGCGTCACGGGTGAAGACGTCTGCGCTCTCGCACAGGGGTCCCGCGACGGCGCGCGGCGCGCGCGGCGCCCCAGGCCGGCCGAGCGCTTCGATCGCGTGGTACGCGCCGTAGAAGGCCGGGCGCACGAGGTCGTTGAAGCCCGCGTCGACCAGCACCCAATCGACGGCGCCGGAGCGCTTGCGGCCGCACACGCGCGTCACGAGCACGCCGGCCTCGGCCACGACGAAACGGCCCGGCTCGACCTCGAGCTCGAGCGCGTGCCCGAGGTCGGCCGCGATCGCCTCGCGCGCGGTGCGCCACGCGGCGGCGTAGGAGTCGAGGTCGAAGGGCTGGTCCTCGGGCCGGTACGGCACCGGCAGGCCGCCGCCGGACGAGATCACCCGCAGCTCCGAGCCGACGTGCCGCGCCGCGTCCCGCAGAGCCGCGCTCGCGCGCGCGAGGCTCTCGAGGTCGCAGCCCGAGCCGATGTGGGCGTGCAGCCCGCGCACCGCGAGCCCGCGCGCGCGCACCCGCTCGACCACTCGCGGAAGCTCTTCGTGCCAGATGCCGTGCTTGGACCAGGCCCCGCCGGTCTTCACCTTCTCGTCGTGTCCGTGCCCGAAGCCGGGGTTGACGCGCAGCCACACGCTCTCGTGCGTGCCGCCGTCGGCGAGCGCGTCGAGCATGTCGGCCGAGCCGAGGTTGACGGGCAGGCGCTGCGCGCGCACCAGCGCCAGCGACTCCGGCTCGAACAGGTCGGCCGTGAACAGGATCTCGTGCGGCCGGAAGCCGGCGCGCAGGGCCAGGCGCACCTCGCCGGCCGAGACCGCGTCGATCCCGGCGCCGGTCGCGCGCACGAGCCGCAAGAGCGGCAGGCAGGAGTTGGCCTTCTGCGCGAAACGCACGCGGTCGAAGGCGGTCGCGAGCCGCGCGACGCGCGCGCGCACCGTTTGCCCGTCGTACACGTACAGCGGCGTGCCGTGCCGCTCGGCCAGCTCGTGCAGCAGCCCGTCATCGAGGCTCGCGGGGCGCACTGCGGTGAGCTCAGCCGCCCGCTCTCCAATGCGCCGGGGGGATGCTGGCCATCGTGTGCAGGCCGGGGGGCGCGGCCAGGAGCGAGGGCAGCGCATTGAGCACGAGCGAGACCGTGGCGATGTCGCCGTGCACGCCGCCGCGCCACACCAGCTCGACCGGCGGCTCGCCGGCGATGGTGACGGAGTCGCGCGGGTCCGCGACGCCGACCGCCGCCACGAACTCGAGCCGGATGCGCCGCCCGCGCCCGTCCTCGCCCCACGCGACCTGGCGCAGGCCGCGCACCGCGCCCGGCGCGACCGGGCCCAGGCCGCTCGCGTGCTCGCGCTCGGCGATCAGCGGCTCGAGCGTGCCTCCCGTCCGCTCGAAGGCGAAGCCGAGGTAGTGGGCGAGGAAGTGCAGCGACTGCTCGAGGCCCGCGTGGCCGAAGCGTCCCTCGCGCGCGCGCGCCGCGAACTCCGCCACGCTCATGCCGGTGCCGATCTTGTGCTGGAAGGGGAGGCGGCGCAGGGATGCGTCCTGGACGCGCGCCACGTCGATCGACTCGACCGTGCGGCAGACGGCGCTGGCGATCAGCGGCAGGGCGTCCATGAGGAAGCCGGGGTTGACGCCCGCGCCGAGCAGGCGGCCGCCGCGCTCGCGCGCCTGGGCGTCGAGCTCGTGCGCGAGCGCGGCGCTCTTCAGCCACGGGAAGACGAGCTCCTCGCAGGTGCTGACGACCGCCAGCCCGCGCTCGAGCAGCGCCCGGAAGGTCCCCTCACAGCGGTCGAGCCACGAGCTGGTCGTGACGATGGCGCAGGTGGGCTCGCCGCCGGCGCGCCCGCCGTCGAGGTCGTCGATGGACGCCACGACGCGCACGTCCGACGCGACCCCCCCCACGAGCTCGGTGAGCGCCTTCCCGCGCAGGTCCGGATCGACGTCGACGGCACCGACCACGACGCCGAGTCCCCGCCCGTGCAGGTCGGCCACCATCCGGCGGCCCAGGGGGCCCAGGCCGACCTGGAGCACGCGCAGCATGCCGCCGTTCTAGTGCCGGGGCGCGCGACCGTCCAGCACCCGCCTCCCCGCGCCCGCGGGCCGCCGGTGGTCCCCTGCTTGGCCGGATCGAGGCCGATTGTGTAGATTCGCAGTAAGAATCCTCTCCAGCCGAGCTCCCTTGACAGAGGACCATCATGAGACTCCACGACTCCCTCGCTCCCATCGCCGCCGCCCTCTCCTTGGGAGGTGCCGCGAGCGCGCAGAGCTTCAACATCGACGTCGGCGACACCTTCTCGGTCGGCATCCCCGCTCCCACCTACGGAGCGGCGGCGAGCCAGCCCGGTCCGTGGAACGCGCTCTCCGGCGGCTACCCCTACAACTTCTCGCTCGACGACGTCAACGGCACGCCCACCGGCGTGACGACCTTCGCCGTGAACACCGGCGTGGGCAGCGGCGACTTCTACTTCGACAACGTCCTGACCAGCGGGGACGACGAGAAGCTGCTCGACGACCTCGAGGACGTCGGCAGCGGGACCTCGATCACGGTCTGGACGTTCAGCGGCCTGGCCGACGGCCCCTACGACGTCTACACGTACGCGTGGGCGCCCGACAACGCCGGCTACGTCTCGAACGTCACCCCCGGCGGCTCTTCGGACACGCAGTCGGTCGGAGGGACGTTCCCCGGCGGCCACGCGCTGGGCACGACCTACGCGCTGCACTGCGTCACGGTCGCGGGCGGATCGGACCTGGTCATCGAGGTCGCCGCGGGCACGGGCTTCGCCTCGGTCAACGGCTTCCAGATCGTCGAGCGCTCCCAGCCCTGCCCGCCGGACGTGCCGGGCGTGGGCTTCTGCTTCTGCGACGGTCAGGGGTCGCCCGCCCCGTGCGGCAACACCGGCGCGACCGGCAACGGCTGCGCCAATGGCTCGGACCCGAACGGCGCGCACCTGGCCGCGAGCGGCGTGGCCGACACGAACAACGACAGCGTGGTGCTGCACGGCACGGGCCTCGCGCCGGGTCAGCCGGGCCTGTACTTCCAGGGCGACAACGCCGTCAACGG
>Ga0326597_10002305_pt1 | contig 28647 bp, 21 predicted proteins | sample RVTome_12_FD_203789 | JGI IMG/M metagenome (GOLD analysis project Ga0326597, IMG submission 203789) | Soil microbial communities from uranium-contaminated site in the Upper Colorado River Basin, Wyoming, United States - RVT100D185 | ecosystem: Environmental > Terrestrial > Soil > Contaminated >... | reverse complement strand
CGTCATTGCGACCGCGAGGCGCAGCCGTGGCGGGAAGCAATCTCGAATCAAGTATTATCAACGTGTCAGAAGATTGCTTCGTCCTGCCGCGCTTCACTCGCAGTCCTCGCAATGACTACTTAATCAGAGATATCTTAAATATAAAGATATTAATCCAGACCCAGTTTTTCCAGGCGGTAGCGCAAGGCCCTGAGTGTAATTCCCAACTTTTTGGCTGCTGCAGTCTTGTTCCAACGGGTATTTTCCAGTGCATCAAGTATGGTCTGCCTCTCAATATCACCCAGATAGGAATCAAGTGCCGCAGTTTTCTTTTCCTGGTTATTATTATCTTTAACAACACTCCCGCTGATTTGCGGTAGTTGCAGGTCCATAGTCGTGATTATATTGCCTTCACATAAAGTAATGGCACGATGCAATATATTCTCCAGCTCCCGGATATTACCGGGAAAGTAATAATCATCCAGTGCAGATATGGCATCGTCTGACAGTACAGGCATCTTCGTCCCTGATTCTTCTGAGTGGCTTTGCAGGATGTGTGCAGTTAACAATGTCAGGTCTTCTTTCCGATCACGCAATGGCGGGATGGGTAATTCAATGACATTGATGCGATAGTACAAATCCTGCCGGAACTTGCCTGCCTTGACCATATCAGAAAGGCTGCTATGAGTTGCGCTGAGTATCCGTACATCAACCGGTAATTCCATGTTGGCACCAATCGGTCGTAAGGATTTTTCCTGGATAGTACGCAATAATTTGACCTGCATATGCAATGGTAATTCTGCTATCTCGTCAAAAAACAGTGTGCCACCCTGTGCTGCCTGAAACAGGCCTTCCTTATCGGCAATAGCTCCGGTAAAACTGCCTTTCTTATGACCAAAAAATTCGCTTTCCATCAAATCCTGGGGAATAGCACCACAATTTACCGGAATAAATGGAAGATCAGCACGTGGACCCTGTTCGTGAATCATCCTGGCTACCAGTTCTTTCCCTGTACCGGATTCACCACTGATATAGACAGGCGCCTGACTGCGTGCCAGTTTGGATATGGTGTTTCGTATGTTGCGTGTCGCCTTGCTGTTTCCGATAAACGCACGCCCTGAACCAGTCTGCCCCTTGTTCAGGCGCAAGGCACTGGTAACCAGGGTTCGCAATGAAACCAGATCAACCGGTTTGGTCAGAAAATCGAAAGCACCTGATTTAAGAGCCTGAATGGCCGTGTCCATACTGCCATGTGCTGTAATGACTGCAATCGGCATGTTGGGATAATTGTCTTGTACGAAATCTACAAATTCGACACCATCGCCATCCGGCAGGCGCATGTCGGTGAGACAGATATCGAAGTCGTGTTGCTTTAATAAATTCCTGGCAGCGGCCAGGTCTCCAACACAACGGCAATTTACATCCATACGCTTCAGCGTGATCTCCAGCAATTCACGGATATCAGGCTCGTCGTCAATGACTAATACACAGGGATTGTTCATCAGATCACATTATGTTGTTTTTGCATATGTGGAAAATGAATTCTGAAACAGCAGCCAGCATCTGAATTATTATATAAATTCAGTGACGCCTGGTTGGCTTCACACAACTCACTCGCAATATACAGTCCCAAACCGGTACCCATGGGATTGGTTGTAAAGAATGGTTCAAACAAATGTTCAATTACCTCTTCCTTTATTCCAGGACCATGATCCATGATATCAATATAGGCACGTTGTGAATCTTTTTTAATACCACAGTGTAATTCAAGGAGTATGTTCCCGGTACTGTATCGAATTGCGTTCTCGGAAAGGTTCCAGAGCACCTGATATAATTGGCTGGAATCCATTCGGACCATTATAGCCTCCGGTTTAATTGAATATTTCACTTTCTCCTTCGGGATATTTTTTCTTGCAGTTAATTCGTTTACGAAAGCTGCAAGCCATGGCTTTATCTCAATTAATTGCGGCGTTGCCGGCTCGCGGCGACTGATATGTTGTACATTTTCGATAATAGTATTGACGCGGCGTGACTGGTCCATGATGATCTCGATTAACCGGTTGTCCTCGTTGTTTATCTGCCCTGCCTCTGATAGCAACTGGCTGGCATGAGTAATTGCCCCCAGCGGATTACGCACTTCATGGGCAATGCTGGCTGTCAGCCTGCCCAAGGAGGCCAGTTTCAACTGTTGTGCCCTTTGCCTCATCAATGCCAGGTCTTCAAGAAAAATGAGAATACCGAATTTTGTATCCGACTTGAGCTGAGTAAATGATACCTGTATATCCACTTCACCTCTGCTGGGCTTGATGCTCACATTATACTTGCCGTCTTCGTCCAGCCATTTTTTCAATTGGCCTGTAATTTCAGGGGCAACATCGGCAATAGGCCGGTTATTTATGTTTTCTCGCAATCCCAGCAGCATACGCGCTGACTCATTTGACAGCCGGACGCGGTACTCATCATCCAGCACAATGATACCGGCTTGCATACGCTGCACGATAATTTCATTGAGTCGTGCCAGGCTCTCGAGATTAACCTCGTGCTGCTTGACCAGGGCCTCGCTTTTTTCCACCCGGGCAGCGAGGATATGTCCCAGGATTGCTGTTGCAAAAAAGGTAATACCCAGCAATCCGGCATGAGTGTAATTGGGTGGCGGGTAATAACGGAATAATTGCAGATAAACTTCCTGGCTGAGTACTGCCAAAGCAGCAATTGCCGCGAACAATATTGCAATCCGCCCCGCACACAGAATACTGCCTCCGGCAACGGCGATAATCAGTAACATTCCGAAACCACTGTCGAGTCCATTACTGGCATACATCATCAGGCTGATGGCAATAATATCTATCAGCACATGGACTGCAACCTGCATCTTGTAACGCGGCATCTGCATGCTGATGACGACCGCAATGACAATTGATGCCAGCAGATAGCCATGCGCTACAAATGCAAACAATTTCTGATCATAGACTCCCAGTGGTTCAGGTAACTGGCCGATCCAGATCAAACCGACAAACAGCAATGAAATGAGAAAGCGGTATAAATTGAAATACTGCAGGGCACGCCAGCTTGTTTCGATATACTCTTGCGATTTATTCAACGTTTGATTCATTTTGAATCTTTATGTGCCTGTTTCTCGTAGTGACCAGGAGAACAATAATAATTATTTTCTCTGAAATATGCGTTTTGTTTTATGGTATAGACGTCACAATATGTACAACGAACCATAGGGGTTGTTTCAAGGGATTTTCTGCCACCGGAATCTCCTTTGACTGTCAGTTTTCTTACCAGGCGATAGAGCAACCAGATGATAAACGCGAGAAGTAATAATCGTAAAAATGACATTATTCATACCACCTGGATCCAATCCATCGGCGGGGATTATTAAATATCGGTTCCATTACCTGTTGGAGTTGGCTATATTTTCAGTCAAGTGCTGACAATTATCATACTAAACCATAGCACACCTTGCTTTATGGTCTTCAAAAATAAAGGATAAAAATGAACCTTCACGAATACCAGGCCAAGAAACTGTTTGCCGAATATGGCATCCCGGTGCCACCTGGCAAGCCTGCCCATTCCATTAAAGAAGCCCTGCGCAATGCAGCTGAAATCAAGGGTGACGGTTGGGTCGTCAAGGCCCAGGTACACGCCGGCGGCCGTGGCAAGGCAGGAGGAGTAAAGCTGGCGCACAGTATGGGTGAGCTGGAAGATATAGTCCGTAACATGCTGGGCAAACAACTGATTACCAAACAGTCTGCCCCCACAGGCCAACCTGTAAACTGTGTGCTGGTACAAAGTATGGCTGAAATCGCTGCCGAATATTACCTCGGCCTGGTGGTAGACCGGGCATCGAAGCGTATAGCAATAATAGCTTCCAGTGCCGGTGGTATGGATATAGAGGAAGTGGCAGCAACCCAGCCTGAAAAGATTTTCAATACCATTATTAATCCCATACTCGGAGTGCAGGGTTTCCAGTCAAGGCGAATCGGTTATGCCCTGGGTTTGAATGGAGAACAGCAAAAACAACTGCACAAGATTATCAAATCACTTTATCAACTTTTTCTGGACAAGGATCTGAGCCTGATCGAGATAAACCCTCTGATGTTGAGCAAGGCAGGCAACCTGGAGGCACTTGATGCAAAGGTTACTATTGATGACAACGCCCTGTTCCGGCAGGCCAACCTGGAAGAATGGCGTGATGCCACCCAGGAAGATGAGAAAGAGAACATCGCCAAACGCTACGATCTGAACTATGTCACGCTGGAAGGCAATATCGCCTGTATGGTCAACGGTGCCGGGCTGGCCATGGCAACCATGGATATAATAAAGTTGCATGGTGGTGAACCTGCCAATTTTCTTGATGTTGGAGGTGGTGCGACGGCAGAAAAAGTGGCAGAAGCGTTCAAGCTGATAGTCTCCGACAAGAAAGTTAAAGCCATACTGGTCAATATTTTCGGTGGCATAGTCCGTTGTGACCTGATTGCCGAAGGTGTTATCAAGGCCGTTCAGGAAGTGGGAGTCAATGTCCCGGTCGTCGTAAGACTGGAAGGAACGAATGTCGAGGCAGGTAAAAAAACCCTGGCCGAAAGCAAATTAAAAATCATTTCCGCCGATGATCTTGCTGATGCGGCATCCAAAGCCGTTGCTGCTGCCGGGGCAAAATAGTTATGAGCATTCTGATCAATAAAAACACAAAAGTCATTGTCCAGGGTTTTACCGGACGGCAGGGCACCTTCCACGCCCAACAGGCCATCGATTACGGCACACAGGTTGTAGGCGGCGTGACACCTGGACGCGGTGGCGAGAAACATCTGGATCGTCCTGTCTTTAATACAGCACATGAAGCAGTTGCAAAAACCGGGGCAGATGCCAGCATGATCATGGTGCCTGCTGCATTTGCGGCAGAATCAATCACCGAGGCAATTGATGCCGGAATAAAGATTGTAGTCTGTATTACGGAAGGCATCCCCGTACTGGATATGGTGAAGGTTCGTGCTTATCTGGAACTGTACCGGGATGTGCGCCTGGTTGGCCCGAATTGTCCGGGATTGATTACTCCGGGACAATGCAAGATCGGTATCATGCCCGGCAATATACACAAGCCCGGTGTTATCGGCATCGTCTCTCGCTCGGGTACATTGACCTATGAAGCTGTCCATCAGACCACATTAAACGGACTTGGACAAAGTACCTGCGTCGGTATCGGCGGTGACCCGATCCACGGCGTGAATTTTATTGATTGCCTGGCCCTCTTTGAAAAGGATCCGGACACGAAAGGCATTATCATGGTAGGTGAGATCGGCGGTACTGCTGAAGAAGAGGCAGCTGCATTTATCAAAGCCAATGTTACCAAACCGGTAGTCGGTTATATCGCCGGCGTTACAGCACCACCAGGAAAACGAATGGGTCATGCCGGTGCTATTATTTCCGGCGGTAAAGGTACTGCCAATGACAAATTCGCGGCACTGGAAGCAGCCAAAGTCACTACCGTGCGTTCACCTGCGGAACTTGGCGCAAGTATTGCCGGAAAACTGTCACCATGAAATTTATTGCCGGCAGTAAAACACAAAAAACACCTGATACAGTCCGGGTAAACCTAAGGAATCTCTGATTAAGTAGTCATTGCGAAGACTGCGACCGCGAACATCGTGTGGCGGGCCGCAGGACGAAGCAATCTTCTAACACGTTGATAATACTTGATTCGAGATTGCTTCCCGCCACGGCTGCGTCTCGCGGTCGCGATGACGGCTGTGACACTTAATCAGAGGTTCCCTAATATACTTAAATTGAACGGCGTGGCGCAATATTCCTTCCTTTTGATAGCGCACAACCGGCCAATCAAATTAACGCTGTTGCTCCTTATACATTATAATTGCGAGTGGCTGTTCTTTCGTCTGTTAACCTGCAAGGGATACACAAGATAAAAACACGCATATGTCCGGCAACAACATTCGTATAGCTCTGGCGCAAATTAATACCATCGTTGGTAATATTAATCACAACGCTCAATTGATAATTAAATATTCTACTGAAGCACGGGATTCATATGCTGCAGACATCATTGTTTTCCCTGAACTGGCGATTACCGGTTATCCGCCTGAAGACCTTTTATACCGGGCAGCTTTTTATTCACAGATAACCAGTGCATTAAATGAGATAGCTGGTTCTGTAAGTGGCATTGATATTATTATTGGTTGCCCCCACAAAAAAGACGGCAACACGTACAATGCTTGCAGCCTGTTACGGGATGGAAAAATCAGGCAGACGTATTTTAAACAACATTTGCCTAATTACAGTGTATTTGATGAAAAGCGTTATTTTGAGCCCGGAACTGAAAGTTGTGTTCTGGATTTGAAAGGCATACCCACAGCCCTGAGTATTTGTGAAGACATTTGGGACAGGGCGGTATGCGAACAAGCTGCAAAAGCTGGCGCTAAACTGATAATCAATATCAACGCTTCCCCTTATCACATCGATAAAATCAGTTTACGCAAACAGATATTAAAACAGCGCGTGGCCGAGTCTGGATTGAATATTGTGTATACGAACCTGGTCGGCGGACAGGATGAACTGGTATTTGATGGTGGCTCCATGGCCGTCGATAGTCAGGGTAATATTGCATTCCAGGCGCCCCAATTCGGTGAAGGGCTTTATATCATCGGATTTTCTGATGATGGAAATGGTCAATTTTCCACGCCCTTTGAATACCCGAAACAGGATTTTTCCAGAGAAGAAGCCATCTACCAGACGCTGGTACTCGGGGTGAGAGATTATGTCCGGAAAAACGGGTTCAGCGGTGCCATTATTGGTCTTTCCGGCGGAATAGATTCTGCCCTGACACTTTGCATAGCTGTGGATGCTTTGGGGAAGGAAAATGTGGAAGCACTGATCATGCCATCACGTTACACCTCCGCGATGAGCGTGGAAGATGCAGAGATCATGTCCAGACTGCTGGATGTCAAGGTATATACCATTTCCATAGAAAAACCTTTTGCTGCCTTCAGTGAATGTCTGCAACCGGTCTTTGCCAATCTGCCACCGGATACCACGGAAGAAAATATCCAGTCCAGATGCCGGGGTATTTTGTTGATGGCCATCTCGAATAAAACCGGCAAGCTGGTTCTGACCACCGGCAACAAAAGTGAAATGTCGGTCGGATATGCAACACTTTATGGTGATATGGCAGGTGGCTTTGCGCCGTTGAAAGATGTCAGTAAAACGCTGGTGTACAAACTCAGTAACTGGCGTAACCAGCAGGCACGTGTCATCCCACAACGGATCATCGATCGCCCGCCCACTGCAGAATTAAGGGAGAACCAGCTGGACCAGGATTCCCTGCCACTGTATGACATTCTCGATCCACTGCTGGAACGCTATATCGAACAGGATCAAAGTCCGGAAGAAATCATCAAGGCCGGGTTTGATCCGGACACAGTAAAAAAAGTTGTAATGATGGTGGATAGAAATGAATACAAACGCCGCCAGGCCGCCCCCGGTGTCAGGATCACCCAGCGCGCCTTTGGACGCGACCGCCGTTATCCGATTACTTCAGGGTATCGTGAATAAAAAATGGCCGGTTCAGAATTACTGGACTGGTATTACCTGACGACAATTTCCCTGACTTCATAAATACCCGGATGGTTGGGGTAATTTATCTCCAGCACCCTGACTGCGTCATCGGAGAGGTCATTCATTTCCATCACCTTGTAGGCCTTGGCCATGATCACCAGTGCCTCGGGTATCGCAGGGGTTCGCGGGTATTTTTCGACAACGTATTTTGCGCGATTGATCGCAGCAATAAAAGCTCCACGACGCATATAGTAACTGGCAACATTCACTTCATGTTCTGCGAGTTGATTACGCAAAAATACCATACGTTGCCGGGCATCATCAGCATATTGACTGTCCGGAAATAACCTCGCCATTTCCGAGAAATCCTGAAAGGCCTTGAGTGCCGAGTCCGGATCCCGTTGCGCAGCATCAATCGGAAGATAACGTTCGGTAAAGCCCTTGCCACGGTTGAAATTGGCAAGGCCTTTCAGGTAATAGGCATAATCAACATGTGCATTCTGGGGATACAGTTTGATAAACCGGTTTGCTGCTGAAATTGCAGCATCTGTTTCGTCATTCTTGAAATAGGCATAGGCCAGATCCAGCAAGGCCTGCTGGCCATAAACTCCGAACGGGAAACGTCCTTCCAGCTTTTCATAGAGTTCAACGGCCTTGGTATAGTTACCGGAATCCAGTTCTCCCCTGGCCTCGGAATAAAGGCGCTCGGCGGTCCAGTCCTGGGTCTCATCTTCCTTGTCCTGGAAATAGGAACAGCCGGCACAAAGCAGGATGCAAAGCAGGATAATTATTCTTGTCATAAATAACAGATTATTCAATTTAGCTGGCCGGGTAAAGAAATCGATTAAAGTAGCGTATTCTTGATAATACTGCTTATTCTGATTATTTGTATACAAAGATGACCAAACCTGTACATCTGACAGCAACAATTCCTGAAGGACTGGCTGGTAAACGCCTGGATCAGGCCCTGGCAATTTTATTTCAGGATCATTCCCGTGCACGTCTGCAGGAATGGATACGCAGCGGGGAAGTGCAGGTGAATCATCAGGCTGTGAGCCAGCGCCAGCGGGTTAAAGGCGGAGAACATATTGAGATTAATGCCAGTTTTAAACCGCAGGAAATTTCAACTGCTGAAGATATTCCCTTGCAGATTATTTATGCAGACGAATACCTTCTGGTTCTGAACAAGCCTCCCGGCCTGGTGGTACATCCGGGTGCCGGCAACCGGGAACATACGATCCTGAATGCCTTGTTACACCATGATCCCGGACTGGCCGTTGTCCCGCGGGCAGGCATCGTACACCGTCTGGATAAAGACACCTCCGGGGTTATGCTGATTGCCCGCAGCCCTGAAGTGCATACTTTTCTTGTAGCACAACTGAAAGCACGAAATATCAAACGTGAATATCAGGCCATTGTCAGCGGTGTCATGACAGCAGGCGGGAGTGTTGATCAACCCATAGGACGGCACCCCAGGAAACGCACACAAATGGCGGTACAGGATCAAGGCAAAGCGGCCGTGACACATTTCCGTGTCATCCGGAAATACCGGTCACATACGCATATCCGATTGCAGCTGGAAACCGGGCGTACCCACCAGATACGCGTGCATATGGCCTGGTTGAAATACCCGATAGTTGGTGATCCGGTTTATGCCGGTCGTGCCCACTTGCCCAGGGGTGCAAGCCAGCCATTGATTGACATGCTGCAAACTTTTCCACGCCAGGCCCTGCATGCATGTGCCATCACCCTGCAACATCCGCAAAATGGAGAAATGCTGAACTGTGAAGCGCCATTGCCGGATGACATGCAAAAACTTCTTGCAGAGCTGGATAACGATGCCGCAGACACCCGATAATATCCACTGGATCCCGGCCGACTGGCCGGCACCGAAGCATGTGTATGCAGGCACCACCACGCGGATCGGCGGTCATTCTTGCGGAATATATTCCTCAATGAATCTCGCCAGCCATGTGGATGACAACCCGGAACATGTCTCTCAAAACCGCTTTCTTCTGAGAGAACAGTTATCACTGCCGGGGGAACCTGTCTGGTTACGGCAGGTACACAGCAATAAAGTCATCAACCTGGCAAAAGAAGACATCAATCAACCCGCCGATGGCGCCCACACCAATAAACAGGATCAGATATGCGCAGTTTTGACTGCTGACTGTCTGCCACTGTTGTTATGTAACACTTCCGGTACAGAGATCGCTGCCATACACATCGGCTGGCGCGGTTTCAGTCGCAATATTATTACCAGTGCATTAAATGCATTCTCGGCAGAACCGCAGGAACTCATGGCCTGGATCGGGCCGTATATCAGTGCCCGGCATTATGAAGTCGGGGCAGAAGTACGTACGGCCTGTCTGAAAATAATCAACGATCCGGAGGGGGCCTTTATCCCGGGGCGGCCCGGACACTGGTTTGCAGACATGCAAAGTCTGGTCAGACAGCAATTGCAGTCCACAGGTTTACAGAAACTCTATGGGGGAGAAAACTGCACCTACTCAGACTATCAGCATTTCTATTCTTATCGCCGGGATGGTGTTACCGGCCGGATGGCCAGCCTCATCTGGATGAGTCATCCCTGATTCCGGGCTAGGCTAGTTACAGCGAAACTGGAATAATCATGCCAACCCGCGAATAATAACAAGATAAAGGTATCTCTGATGGCAAATAAAAAACCTTATTCCTTCAGTGCCAGCGTTAACAAGATGGTAGACCAGGCTTTCAAGATCCTGGATATCGATCCGGGTGTAGCCAGTGCCATCAAATCCTGCGACGCGGTACTTCAGGTCAGATTCCCGGTTACCATCAAAGGCAAGATCGAGGTCTTCACGGGCTGGCGTGCAACACATAGTATTCATCGCCTGCCTGTCAAGGGCGGTATACGTTATGCTCCGATAGTCAATCAGGATGAGATCGAGGCCCTGGCATCCCTGATGACCTATAAATGCGCCATAGTCGATGTTCCCTTTGGCGGTTCCAAGGGCGGTCTGATAATCGACCCTAGAAAATACACGCGTGATGAATTGCGGATGATCACTCGCCGTTTCGCCCGTGAACTTGTGCGCAAAGGTTTTCTGAGTCCAGCGACCAATGTACCAGCACCCGATGTCGGCACGGGTGAACGGGAAATGGCCTGGATCATGGACACCTATAAACACCTGCATCCGGAAGATATTAATTATCAGGGTTGCGTTACAGGCAAACCGGTACACCATGGCGGTATAAGTGGGCGCACTGAGGCCACCGGTCGTGGCGTAGTTTATGCTTTACGCGAGTTCTTCCGCCATCCGCCTGATATGGAAATGGCTGGTCTTACCGGTGGTCTCGGAGATAAACATATCGTCATCCAGGGCCTGGGTAATGTCGGTTATCACGCCGCAAAGCTGCTGCAGGAAGAGGACAATGCCCGCATTATTGCCATCATTGAACGTGACGGGGTCCTGGTCAATGATGCCGGAATTTCGATTGATCGTGTACATCAATACATGTGTGAGCACGATGGATGTGTCAAGGGTTTCCCTGATGCAATTTACGATGAAGACGGAAAGAAGGCCCTGGAAATGGATTGCGATATCCTGATCCCGGCCGCACTGGAAAACGTGATTACTGTTGGCAATGCAGAAAGAGTTCAAGCCAAACTCATCTGTGAAGCAGCCAATGGCCCGGTGACCTTTGAAGCCGATGAGATTCTGAGAAAACGCGGAATCACGATCCTGCCAGATGCCTATGCCAATGCCGGCGGAGTGACTGTTTCTTATTTCGAGTGGATACGCAATCTTTCACACATCCGTTTTGGCCGCATGGAACGCCGTTATGATGAAATGCGTGGCCGGCATGTCATCAACGCCATCGAGTCACTCAACGGCCGTGAAGTTTCGGACTGGCTGGAGGCTCAAATAGTCCGCGGTGCTGATGAACTGGATCTGGTACGATCCGGACTGGACGATACCATGCGACTTGCCTACCAGCAAATCAGTGAAGCCAAAGCAAGCAATAAAAATATCCTGGATTTCCGCACAGCGGCCTATGTCGTAGCAGTGTCGAAGATTTCCCGTTCCTATCTTGATATCGGGGCGTATTAAACACGTGGTGGGTATTTCGTATCTCGTATCTCGTATCTCGAAAAAACCCTTTTCAAGATACTCTTCACGCTTCACACTTCACGAACTGCGTTTCTACCAGGACTTGAATATCCACTTGTCCGCCCATATCTGGGAAGTATCACATTTTTTTAACGGGCAACAATAATGCGTTTCGACAAATTAACTTCCAAATTCCAGCTGGCGCTCGCTGATGCACAGAGTCTTGCACTTGGCCGTGATCAACAGTTTATAGAACCGGCACATGTCATGATCGCCCTGCTCGATCAGGAAGGTGGCAGCATACGTCATGTTTTGACCAACGCTGGTATCAACAACAATCAGCTCAGGGCAAAACTTGGACAGGCGCTGGATCGCCTGCCGCAGATTCAGGGCACAACTGGCGAGATACACATCTCGAAAGACCTGGAAAAACTGCTGAATCTCACCGATAAATATGCGCAGAACCGCAAGGACCAGTATATCTCCAGTGAATTGTTTGCACTGGCCGCACTGGATGATACGGGGGAACTGGGCCGGATATTCCGTGAATCCGGCGCAGAGAAAAAACGCATAGAAGAAGCGATTAATTCCATACGTGGTGGACAGCCTGTCCAGGACCAGAATGCCGAAGAAAACCGTCAGGCACTGGAAAAATATACCATAGATCTCACTGCCCGCGCCGAACAGGGCAAACTCGACCCGGTGATAGGACGTGATGATGAGATCCGGCGTGCCATTCAGGTCCTGCAACGCCGCACCAAGAATAATCCTGTTCTGATTGGCGAACCGGGTGTCGGTAAAACAGCAATTGTTGAAGGCCTGGCACAGCGGATTATTAATGGTGAAGTCCCGGAGGCATTGAAGCAAAAACGTCTGTTGTCGCTGGATATGGGCGCCCTGATTGCCGGCGCCAAATTCCGCGGTGAATTTGAAGAGCGTCTCAAGGCCGTGCTCAATGATCTGATAAAACAGGAAGGTAAAATTATTCTTTTTATAGACGAGGTCCACACCGTGGTAGGTGCCGGCAAGGCTGAAGGCGCCATGGACGCCGGAAATATGCTCAAGCCCGCACTGGCCCGCGGTGAACTGCATTGTATTGGCGCTACAACACTGAATGAATACCGTGACAACATTGAAAAGGATGCTGCGCTTGAACGGCGTTTTCAGAAAGTCCTCGTTGATGAACCAAGTATTGAGGACACGATTGCCATACTACGTGGACTGAAAGAACGTTATGAAGTCCATCATAACGTGCAGATTACCGACCCGGCCATAGTTGCCGCCGCCACACTGTCACATCGTTACATCACTGATCGGCAGTTACCGGACAAGGCCATCGACCTGATAGACGAATCGGCCAGTCGCATATCCATCGAAATCAATTCAAAACCGGAAGCCATGGACCGCCTCGAACGGCGGATGATCCAGATGAAGATCGAGCGCGAAGCGTTAAAAAAAGAAACGGATGAGGCTTCAAAAAAACGCATGAAGAACCTTGAAGACGAAATAAAAAAAGTCGAACGTGAATTTTCTGATCTGGAGGAAATCTGGGTGGCAGAAAAGGCCACCCTACAGGGCACCCATCACGTCAAGGAAAAGCTTGAACGTGCCCGTATCGATTTTGAAACAGCCAGACGTGCGGGCGATCTGAACCGCATGTCGGAATTGCAATATGGAATAATTCCGGAACTGGAAAAACAGCTACACCAGGTCGGCAATACCGAAATTCAGAGCATGCGTTTACTCAGAAACAAGGTTACAGAAAATGAGATCGCCGAAGTTGTCTCCAAATGGACAGGCATTCCTGTATCAAAATTGCTGCAGGGTGAACGAGAGAAATTACTGCACATGGAAGATTTCCTGCATCAGAGCGTTGTAGGCCAGGATGAAGCTATCACGGCGGTATCTGATGCCATCCGCCGTTCGCGGGCAGGGCTGGCTGATCCAAACCGCCCAAATGGAGTCTTCATGTTTCTGGGGCCCACGGGAGTTGGTAAGACAGAACTGTGTAAAACACTGGCTGAATTCCTCTTTGACACGGAAGAAGCCATGATCCGGGTCGATATGTCTGAATACATGGAAAAACATGCTGTGGCCAGGCTGATAGGCGCACCGCCGGGTTATGTTGGTTTTGAACAGGGCGGCTATCTCACTGAAGCCGTGCGCCGCAAACCTTACAGTCTGATATTGCTGGATGAAGTAGAAAAGGGCCATCCGGATGTTTTCAACGTGCTGCTACAGGTATTTGATGATGGCAGGCTGACTGATGGACACGGCCGTACCGTAGACTTCCGTAATACTGTAATCGTCATGACATCCAACCTTGGATCTGATCGTATCCGGGAAATGCCGGACAACAGTGATTATGAAAAAATGAAAAACACGGTACTTGATGTTGTCGCCAGACATTTCCGCCCGGAGTTTATCAACCGGATTGATGATCTTGTGGTTTTTCACAGTCTGCGGGATGAGCAGGTCAGGGCCATTGCCAATATTCAGGTCAAGCACCTGATAGACCGGCTGTCTGAACAGGATATTGCTATTAAAATCACGCCTGCGGCCATGGCCTGGTTGGGAGACGCCGGTTTTGATCCCGTATACGGGGCCAGACCCCTGAAACGGGCCATCCAGAACCATGTTGAGACTCCTTTGGCCAGATTCATATTAGCCGGACAATTCATAGCCGGAGATATTATCAAGGTTGATCGTGAGAAAGAGGGCCTCAAATTCAGCAAGCAAGATTAAATAATCCCGGTCTTTGTTGCGGTGCAACACAGTATTATTATTATAATCCTGATATCTTGTTTATTTGGTCACGGTTGTAGATACCTGTAGAACCTCATTCATGTGGAAAACTGTTGGTAATTTCCTCCATATAATCTAATATTTAGGCGTTAAAGTTTCTAAATATGAATAAAAATCAAAATGGCGGCGACAACATCTAAAATCCAACTGGGCGGCCTGGCGAGAAAGCTGGTTATGGACGGCCTGCTTGATGAAGCCACTGCCCAACAGGCGTTTCAAAGCGCATTAAAGGGAAGAACGCCGTTTGTTTCCTACCTGGTGACGAACAAGCTGGCACCCAGTAACAAGATTGCCTTATCCGCTTCACAGGAATTTGGCGTACCTTTGCTGGATATCAATGCCATAGAACTGGATCCTGAAATCACCAAACTCATCAAGGAAGACCTGATAAAAAAACATCATTCTCTCCCTATATTCAAACGTGGAAAACGTCTCCATATCGCTGTTTCCGATCCAACCAATCTTCAGGCCCTGGATGAGATTAAATTTGCTGTAGGCATGAGCGTCGATGCCATCCTGGTAGAAGAAGACAAACTGGCCAAGGCCATAGACAAGGCACTGGAAGCCGCAGAAGATGGTTTAGGAAATATGGAAGATGATGATGGACTCGAAGGCCTGGATGATCTGGATATTGCTGACGAGAGCACCACCCAGACACAGGATGATTCCGAGATCGATGATGCGCCGGTCGTACGATTCGTTAACAAAGTAATGCTGGATGCCATCAAGAAAGGGGCTTCTGATCTGCATTTTGAACCTTACGAAAAAATATACCGGGTCCGTTTCCGCATCGACGGTGTACTTGAGGAAGTAGCCAAGCCACCACTCGTCTTGTCACAAAAGATTGCGGCCCGCATCAAGGTTATGTCACGCCTGGATGTCTCGGAACGGCGTGTTCCCCAGGACGGGCGTATTAAACTCAAACTTTCCAAAACCAAATCGATCGATTTTCGCGTCAATACCTGCCCGACACTGTTCGGTGAAAAAGCAGTTTTGCGTATCCTGAATTCCGATGCCGCCGCGTTACAGATCGATCAATTGGGATACGAAGATTTTCAGAAAGAACTGTTCCTCACAAACCTGAATAAACCTTATGGTATGTTTCTGGTCACCGGACCCACCGGTAGCGGCAAAACAGTGTCACTCTATTCCGGCATCAATATCCTGAACCAGGTAGACGTTAATATCTCGACCGCAGAGGATCCGGTCGAAATCAATCTCCCGGGCGTAAACCAGGTGCAGGTCGATGAGCGTACCGGCATGACATTCCCCAAGGCATTGAAGGCCTTTTTGCGCCAGGATCCGGATATTATTCTGGTAGGGGAAATCCGCGACCTGGAAACAGGTTCCATTGCAGTCAAGGCTGCACAAACCGGCCATATGGTGATGTCCACACTCCACACCAATGATGGCCCGCAAACGCTGACACGTTTACAGGATATGGGCATACAGGCCTTCGCCGTAGCGACTTCGATTAACCTGATCACCGGACAGCGCCTGTGCCGAAAACTGCACCCTGACTACAAGGTTAAGATAGATATGCCGAAGGACGCCATGGTCAAGGAGGGATTTCGCGAGGAATGGATAGAAAAGGGCGTCACAGTTTTTGGCGCCGGTGATGGAGGCGCGGAATGCCCGAGTGGCTACAAGGGACGTGCCGGTATCTATCAGGTCATGCCCATCTCAGACGCCATGAAAAGATTGATCATAGAAGGGGCCAATGCTGTCCAACTTGCTGATCAGGCCCTTAAAGAAGGCATATGGGATTTACGCACATCAGGATTGAAGAAGGTTGTGGACGGTATCACCAGTCTGGCCGAAGTTAACCGCGTAACTATAGAGTAAAAATTATGGCTGAAGCTGCAAAATCGGTAATGTATGCATGGGAAGGCACAGACAAGCAGGGCAAGCGCGTCAAAGGCGAAATGACCGGGCAGAGCGATGCGTTGGTCAAAGCCGTTTTACGCAGACAGGGTATCAACCCGCTTAAAGTCAAGAAAAAACCCAAATCCATGCTCGGTGGTGGCCGGGCAAAAAAGATTACCCCCAAGGATATCACTGTTTTCAGCCGCCAGTTGGCCACCATGATGTCTTCCGGTGTCCCGCTGGTGCAGGCGTTTGAGATCGTTGGCCGGGGACACGAAAATGCCAACATGCAGGACCTGATTCTGGGCATCAAGGCAGATGTGGAAGCGGGAGGACAACTCACCGACGCGCTGCGCAAACGCCCCCTGCAATTCAACGCGCTTTACTGCAACCTGATTGAAGCAGGGGAGCATGCCGGTATTCTTGAGGGTATCTTGCACAAGATTGCCAATTATATGGAGAAGACTGAAGCCCTGAAATCCAAGATCAAGGCTGCACTGTTTTATCCGGCCGCAGTTATTGTGGTTGCATTTGTCATCGTAACCATATTGATGATCTTCGTTATCCCTCAATTCCAGGAATTATTCTCCAGTTTTGGCGCAGATCTGCCTGCACTGACACAGGTAATCATCAATATATCCAAATGGTTCCAGGAATTCTGGTGGTTGTTGGCTCTGGGTATTGCGGGTGCCGTCGTAGGATTTCTTGAGGCCAGAAAACGCTCCCAGGTCTTCGGCCAGTTTCTGGATCGTATGTCACTTAAAATACCCATCATCGGCATGATCCTGGAAAAATCAGCCATCGCACGCTATGCCAGGACGCTGGAAACCATGTTCGCGGCCGGCACGCCACTGGTAGAAGCGATGACATCGGTAGCCGGTGCGTGTGGTAACATCGTATTTTACGAGGCCTGTATAAAAATCCGTGATGAGATTGCAACAGGAACACAACTGCAGGCAGCCATGCGGGATACCCAGTTGTTCCCGAATATGGTGATACAGATGGTTGCCATTGGTGAGGAGTCCGGTGCCATTGATACCATGCTGGGGAAAGTAGCTGACTGGTATGAGCAGGAAGTAGATGATGCGGTTGAAGCATTAACCAGCCTGTTGGAACCCATGATTATGGCCTTCCTCGGGGTTGTGATCGGCGGCCTGGTCATTGGTATGTATCTGCCAATCTTCAAGATGGGTTCTGTTGTCTAGACAATTATCTAGTTGTTGATCCCTGTATGGGGTCAACAACTATGAGATTTTTAAACAGACTTTGCCCCTGCGTAAACACATCATTGTGTTAACAGGCTAGATATTATCAATCAAGTGCATTTATCTATTTTCTTTGAAATATACCCGGGTGTCTTCACAGCATTGATGGCAGTTCTGGGCTTGCTGGTAGGCAGTTTCCTGAATGTTGTGATTTACAGATTACCTCTCATGATGGAACGTGAATGGCGGCTACAATGCCAGTCATTATTCGGACAGCCTGAAGATATTAAAAAATTCCCCAACGAACCATTTAATCTTCTTATACCCAGGTCAAGATGTCCCCATTGTCATAGCATGATTAGGGCCATCAATAATATTCCAGTCATCAGTTATTTGTTACAGAAAGGAAAATGTAAAGACTGCAATAATAAAATCTCAAAGCGGTATCCCCTTATAGAGCTTCTGACCGGACTATTAACCGGTTTTATTGCCTGGCATTTTGGTTATAACCTGCAGACATTGTTCGCCCTTATATTCACATGGTCACTGGTTTGCCTGAGTATGATTGACTTTGACCATCAGCTGTTACCGGACGATATCACTCTGCCCGTACTGTGGCTGGGTCTTGCGTGTAATATTTTCAATCTGTTTACAGATATTTATTCAAGTTTAATCGGTGCAATGCTGGGTTATGGAATACTCTGGATAATATTCATAAGCTTCAAACTGGTCACCGGCAAGGAAGGAATGGGTTATGGTGATTTTAAATTACTTGCCATGCTAGGTGCATGGCTGGGATGGGAGATGTTGTTTTTAATTGTACTGCTGTCATCCTTACTTGGTTCTGTCATTGGAATTTCACTTATTCTTTCTGGCAAACAGGGCAGAAATAAACCTATTCCCTTCGGGCCATACCTGGCGGTGGCCGGCTGGATTGCCCTGATTTGGGGGCATGAAATTACGGATATTTACCTTAAACTGGTATAGCCTTTCATGGGGAAAATATTACGTATAGGCCTGACGGGGGGCATAGGTAGCGGTAAAAGTACTGCTTGTATGATTTTTGCTGAGCTGGGAGTGCCGGTTATTGACGCTGACCAGATTGCACATATGTTAACTGCCAGAGAGAAACCGGCATATCTGGCAATTACCAGATTGTTTGGTGCCAAAGTGATCCGTGCGGATGGTGAACTGGACCGGGCCCGGCTTCGAGAGATTGTATTTGATGATGATCATGCCAGACATAAAGTGGAAGGCATTTTACATCCATTAATCTATAATGAGATTGATAAACAGGTATCACAACTTGAAAACAACTATTGCATAATCTGCATACCCCTGTTGATTGAAACTGGCGCAACCGGGAAAGTAGATAGAATTCTTGTAATCGATGCTACTGAAGAACAACAGATTTTGCGCGCCAGTAAACGTGACAATATTAACTATAAAATAATTATAAATATTATTCGCGCACAGGCATCACGCAGAGACCGCTTGAGTATTGCTCATGATATTATTTATAACGACGGAGATATTGAGTCCCTCAGATGCCAGATTCATAAATTAAATGAAAAGTATAAAATTGCTTCTAAAAAAGAAGAAAACATTTAATTCTGTTAGCCTGGCCAATAACCGGATTTGATGGTGGTATTTCCGTGCAGATAAAAATCATTTACGAACAACCATTGAATGAGAGGATAAGGACTTTCCTTCGGCTTGAACATTTGTTCAAGATAACCAACCATCATATAAACAGCTCCAGTGAATGGGATAACCGCGCAGTCATAACAAATCTGCTTAGCATAGCCGATATTATGACAAGATCTGATATCAAGTTAGATTTAATAAAAGAGCTTGAACGTCACCTTTCTACATTGAATACACTTTCAATTAATCCCAATGTGGATCAGGATCGTCTGGCAAATATTGTTGAGAATATTATCAACATACTTGATTCACTTAAAAATCCGTCTTGCCAGCCTGGGCATAATATAAAGCAGGATGAGTTTATTACTTCAATAAAACAGCGTAATATTATTCCAGGAGGTTCATGCAACTTTGATCTCCCGAATTACCACTATTGGCTGCACAAGCCATTTGATGACCGGCTAGGTGATATCAGTCATTGGTATAGTGATCTTAAAATAATATATGATGGGTTAAAACTGGCGCTGAATATGATAAGAAACAGCGCTACACCGGTATCTGAACAAGCCTCATCTGGTTTTTTTCAAAAACCTATTGAATCAAATATATCTTGTCAATTAATAAGAATATTTCTTCCTGTGGAAAGCAGGTTTTACCCTGAAATTAGTGGTGGCAAGCATCGCTTCACTGTAAGATTTATGGAACAACCCTCAACAAAATCACGTCCAGTACAAACCCATGATAATGTGGAGTTTGAACTTCACTGTTGTATATTATAGATAATGAAAGTTAAATGTCCTCAATGTGGTGGGCCAGTTGTATTTTTAAACACAAATCAATGGCGTCCGTTTTGTAGTGAGCGTTGTAAACTGATTGATTTTGGTGACTGGATAAATGAAAAAAAAATTATATCAGATGATTTGGCATCCATTGAAAAACAGGCAAACAATACCGGCAATTTTAAGCACTAATACATTTTCTGACCACAGCTGCTGGTTTATTTGATGTCCAGACACCACTCAACATGGCGATGCCCTGAGCTCCATTGTTCCAGGCCTTTCTCATATTTTCAGGGAGCATACCCCCCAATGCATAAACCGGTATATTGGCAAGTTCGGATAATTCTGAGAATTTTTTCCAGCCCATGGGTTTTGCCTCCGGATGGCTAACAGTGAATTCAACCGGGGAAAGAACTGCAAAATCGACCCCTATTCTTTCAGCATGCGCCATTTCATTCTGATTATGGCATGAGGCGGAAACCAGGAAACTCCTGTCTAGTGGCCGTTGGTTCAATTGTAATAACCTGACGCTGTTCAAATGTACACCGTGGGCTTTCAAGGATACGACTGTTGCGGGCGTTGAATTCAGCAGAAGTTTCGCATCATAAGTATTGCAAATTGATAGCACCCTTGTAATTACTTCAGAATAATTCCTGTATATATCTTCATGACAACGTAGCTGCAGTAGCCTGGCTCCTGCTGCCATGCACTCTTCCATTCCTGCAATAAACATATCTATCCTGTCACCAACTGGTCCGGGACTGATCAGATACAATGCCGGTAATTGGAGTGCTTTTACGATCATTTCATTGGCTGGCAGGAATTCTACTTCATGCAAGTCATGTTCGCTGTACCATTGAATTATCTGCCCTTCCTTTCCATAAGGTGAACCTTCCCACTCCTGTATCAACCAGACATTCAATACTACGGATTTTCCCGGATATTTATAAAACAACCGGATAAATGGACGGGCTTTATTAACTATCAAACCCAGTTCTTCATGAAGTTCCCTGTATAACGCGCACCTGACATCTTCATCCGTTTCCTGTTTCCCCCCGGGGAATTCCCAAAAACCTCCCTGGTGTACACCAGGAGGTCTTTTTGCCAGTAAAAACTCACCGGCATTATTTTTAACAACCCCAACTACTACCTGTATGGCATCTGATTGCATTTTGACAGGAGCAATTATTTAAAATAATTTTTTAGAGTTATCGGCTTGATTCATCTATTATAATTCAAGTACGGTACTCTGCATTTATCCTTACATATTCATATGAAAAATCACATGTCCAGAATTTCTGGTTATTTTTACCACGATTAAGATCTACAATAATATGAATTTCTTCCTTCTGGAATAACTCTCTTCCTTTCATTTCAGTATAATCAGGGGACCGCTCTCCATGATCAATGAAACATGTATTGCCTATATATACTGATACATTGCTTACATCCAGATTAACAAGTCCGGCACGCCCGATTGCAGCCAGAATTCTTCCCCAATTAGGGTCTGATGCAAACAGTGCAGTTTTAACCAGTGGCGAATGCGCGATAGCCGATGCTACTTTCCTGCATTCTTCTGAATTGCGACCGTTCTGAATATCCAGTGTAACAAATTTTGTTGCGCCTTCTCCATCTCTTACAATGGCCTGGGCCAGGTATACACATATATCAGTAAACGCCTCACTGAATTTAACACCGGCCTCACTGTCTGCCGAATCAATCAGTGGTATTCCCGATTTGCCTGTTGCAATCAATACACATGCATCATTGGTTGATGTATCACCATCAACACTGATCTGGTTAAATGATTTATTAACTGCGTCGGTCAGAATATTATTCAAAATATTCGTATTGATTGCTGCATCCGTACCAATAAATGCCAGCATGGTTGCCATATCGGGCCTGATCATGCCAGAACCTTTGGCAATACCGGTAATAGAGACGGGCTGATCGCCGATAGTGATTTGTCTGGAAATTGCCTTGGTAACAGTATCAGTGGTTAATATGGCCTTGTTTACATTCAGCCAGTTAATCTCGGACAGCTGTTCAAGTAATCCAGGTAATGCATTACAGATTTTATCAACCGGTAGTGGTTCTCCAATCACACCTGTTGAAAATGGCAATATAGCCTCCATGTGACAGTCGTACAGGTTGGACAGATATTTACATGTTGCTATTGCAGCATCATATCCTGCCCTGCCCAGCCCGGCATTGGCATTACCTGCATTAATCAGTAGTAATAAAGGAGCACCTTTATCCAGATGTTCCTTCGCAACGACCACAGGTGCTGCACAAAAAGCATTACGTGTAAATACAGCGGCTACCGTTGTGCCATGTTCACATGCTATAAGGGCAAGGTCCGGACGTTTATTCTTGTAAATCCCGGCCGAGCAGGCAGCCAATTTCAATCCCTTGATTGGGAGAAGATCAGTATTTTCCTTCAGACCGACTGCCATTTATATAAATCAGTTATTTTATGACAAGATCATTTTAATTTTCCATGACAATGCTTGTATTGCATGCCGGTGGCAGGTCAGGCCGGAACCACGCACCTTGGATGGTTCAGGACAAACGGCCATGACAATGCTTGTACTTCTTGCCGGAGCCACATGGACACAATTCATTCCTGCCTACTTTTCGTTGTTCTCGAACAAACGGTTCAGGAGCAGTGGATTCATTGGTGTTATTACTCAAAGCATTTTGTGCAGCAGGATGATTATATTTAATATTATCAGGTAGTTTATGCTGGTGTTCGGCAGCATCAATATCCTGCTCACTCCTGACCTGTACCTTTGATAGAAAGCGGATCAAATCAAGCTTGATATTATTTAGCATTACAACAAACAGTTCAAACGCCTCCTTTTTATATTCCTGTTTCGGGTTTTTTGCTGCATAACTGCGCAAATGTATCCCTTGTCTTAACTGGTCCATTGCGATCAGATGATCCTTCCAATGCCTGTCCAGAATATCCAGCATCACCTGCTTTTCCAGTCGCCGCATAATATCAGAACCGACAATTTGTTCCTTCCCATTGGCGGAATTATTTGCAAAATCAATAATTTTTTCCCGTATTGAATCCATATGTAAAGTACTGTCCTTTTCAAGCCAGTCTGCAATATCTATAGTTAAACCAAGCTCACGTTCCAGTGCTTCGCTCAACCCATGAATATCCCACATTTCGTCAATACTGCCAGGTGGCATATAGGTATCAATAATCTGATTGACAACATCTTCCCGTATTAATTTAATATTCTCAGAAATTTCTTCCTCTTCCAGTAAATCGTTTCGCTGTTGATAGATAACCTTGCGTTGATCATTTGCAACATCGTCAAATTCCAGAAGGTGTTTTCTTATGTCAAAATTGTGTGCCTCAACTTTCCGCTGGGCATTTTCAATTGCCTTGCTGACCAATGTAGATTCAATGGCTTCGCTATCTTCCATTCCTAACTTTTGCATAATTGCGGTTATCCGGTCAGAAGCAAAGATACGCATCAGATTATCTTCCAACGACAGATAAAACCTGCTTGAACCTGGGTCACCCTGCCTGCCTGAACGTCCACGTAACTGGTTGTCAATACGCCTTGATTCGTGTCGTTCGGTACCAATGATGTGTAATCCCCCATTGGCAACAACCTGGTCGTGACGTTTCTGCCAATCAGATTTAATTCTTTCGATAGTCTCATCATCCTTGTCCTCAGATGCTTCCAGTTCTGCTTCAAGATTACCACCCAGCACTATATCAGTACCTCTGCCCGCCATATTGGTCGCTATCGTGATGGCTCCTGGCCGGCCAGCCTGGGCGATGATCTCGGCTTCCTTTTGATGAAATTTTGCATTTAATACCTGATGCGGGATTTTCGCATTTTTCAGCAAATCAGAAAGATATTCAGAGACTTCAATCGATGCTGTTCCAACCAATGCCGGTTGTTCATTTTTACGACAAGATTTTATGTCTTCGAGTATGGCCTTGAACTTGTCCCTGGCCTTTAAGTAGACTGCATCACTGAAATCCTCGCGAACCATGGGCATATGTGTAGGGACAACGATAACTTCAAGTCCGTATATTTGCTGGAATTCATAGGCCTCGGTATCTGCCGTACCAGTCATACCTGAAAGCTTGTTATACAGTCGAAAATAATTCTGATAGGTAATCGTAGCGAGCGTCTGGTTTTCATTTTGTATCGGCACCCCTTCCTTGGCTTCAATCGCCTGGTGCAAACCTTCTGACCAGCGTCTGCCCGGCATGGTTCGTCCGGTGAATTCATCGACAATTATCACCTGATTATCCTTGATTATATATTCCACATCCCGGTGAAATAATGTATGCGCGCGCAGTGCGGCATTTAAATGATGCAGGACAGATATATTGACTGGGTCATAAAGGCTTTGTGCAGAATTAATAATATTTGACTCACGCAACAAATTCTCGACAAGCTCGTTTCCTTCCTCCGTCAAATATGCCTGCTTTGATTTCTCGTCTATGGTGTAATCACCAGGTCCGTCTTCCACCTGCTGACGTTTTAGCTTTGGAAGTAATTCATTAATCCTGATATACAAATCTGACCTGTCATCAACTGCACCGGAAATAATAAGCGGGGTCCTGGCTTCATCAATAAGGATTGAATCAACTTCATCGACAATTGCATAATTCAAAACCCGTTGTACGCGTTCATTTTTGTTGAAAGCCAGATTATCGCGTAGATAATCAAAACCAAATTCATTATTTGTACCATAAGTAATATCAGCATTATAGGCATCCCGGCGTTGTTCTGTTGTTATCCCGGATATAATGACGCCAGTCTGCAATCCCAAAAAAGAATATATTTTCCCCATCCATGCAGCATCGCGTTGGGCAAGATAATCATTTACGGTAATTATATGAACACCATTACCCTCAAGGGCATTCAGGTATGCCGGTAATGTAGCAACAAGCGTTTTGCCTTCACCGGTACGCATCTCGGCAATATTGCCATTATGCAAGACCATACCTCCCACCAGTTGCACATCAAAATGGCGCATGCCCAAAGTACGCCTGGAGGCTTCACGAACCAGGGCAAACGCTTCGGGTAATAAATTCTCCAATGACTCCCCTTGTTGCAGCCTTTCCCGGTATTCAGCCGTTTTATCAGGGAATTTATCGTCGGGCAGACCTTGCAGGTCTTTCTCCAGGATATTTATCTTTGCAACAGTTTTATTGTACCTCTTGAGAATACGATCATTACGACTGCCAAATAATTTTTTAATAAATTGATTAAACATACGTGATTAGGGAATTACGTGATTGGAGATACGAATAGCAACTGTCTATTCGTTTGGGTTTCAAGATATTGGTATACTAGTTTACTGATATGTATTTCTTTGGATCGACGTGCTTGCCATTTAGTGTAACTTCGAAGTGAACGTGGGTACCGGTGGATCTGCCAGTTGATCCTATTATTGCAATTGGCTGGCCTTTTTCGACTTTATCCCCTACGACAACAAGATTTTCCTTATTGTGCGCATAGCGTGTAACGTAACCATTACCATGGTTTATTTCTACCAGTTTGCCGTAGCCACTGCGTTTTTCTGACCATGTTACTATTCCTGCAGCAACAGCTGTAACATATGTCTTTGTTTTACCTGCAAAATCTACACCTTCGTGGAACGCCCTCTTGCCTGAAATAGGATCAGTTCGCCAACCAAACAATGAGGATATCCACCCACCATCCACCGGCATACCATCAGGCAAGGTTTTGTCCCGAAGATCTTTATCCATCAACATGGATTCCATTGCAGTGAGCTTGTCACTTCTGTCAGTCAGCTCATTACTCAATCGTTCAAGTTGTTCAATGAAATCAGTTACCCCCAATGAATTCTCAGGGTATGCCGGTTCAGGACCACCCATACCAAGAGGTTCCCTTCCACTGAAATCTATATCATCAAGATTTGCCATGGCCGCAAGCCGTGCACCCAATGCATCCAGCCTCATGATATGGCCTTGCAATTTACTCAAGCGTGCTGCCAATGCATCAAGATTGTCCTGCGCTTCTTGCTTGGCTTCATTTACTACGGCACGCTGCTGCTCCAGTTCCTGGTGTTGGGCTAATTTTGCTTCCTGGTACATCATGCCAACAGCATTTGTGGAAAACTCAAGGCTATAGTAACCACCGGCCAGGAATGCAGCTATTATCATGGATAAAAAAGCAACCACACCTGCAGCCAGCCAGTATGGACTGAATGATACTCTGCTGGCTCTGGATAGCCTTTTTGTTAAGATAATAAGTTCCATGTTTTTTATATGTCTTATAATGTTAATTAGTGGCCATTATTATGTTATTTCCTATGCCTGAACGTTACAAAAATCCTGCAACATTCACTTCACTATTGGAAGACAAACATAGTGTGCTGGGAAAACTTTGCCAGCATGCTGAATATCTGTCTCATCTGGAAAAGAAACTGTGCCTTTTCCTTGATTCTCCATTGAGCTCACATTGCAGTGTCGCCAATTTCATAAATGAAACGCTTATATTACATTCTGATTCTGCCGCCTGGGCCGCCAAGCTCAGATATAACGTCCCGGTCATATTAAACTTCATGCAAAACGAATGTAATCTAAATACACTAAAAACTATCCGTATAAAAATCAAACTACCTGACAGTTCCACCCAACCTGGGCCTGTCAGAAGAAAACCTGCAATATCCAGTGCGTCTGCACTTTTTATTAATCAGGCAGCTGCTACGATGCTTGACGATGACTTGCGTTTATCCTTGCTCAAACTAGTCAAAAACAATCAGGATTATGTTTGACCTGTTTTTATTATGTGGCCGATATTGGCTGAATAAATGAAATTGGTAAATCCATTTCATCTTTGAAGCTAACGAGCTCCCACGCAGATTTATTAGCCAGTAATTCCCTGAGCAGACGATTATTTAATTCATGCCCGGATTTATATCCCGTGAATGAACCAATCAGGCTATGCCCAAGTAGATACAAGTCACCAATTGCATCGAGTATCTTGTGCTTGACACACTCATCTTCGTATCTGAGTCCGTCATCATTAAGAATTCTGTAATCATCAACAACAACAGCATTATCAAGGCTTCCGCCCAATGCCAGATTTCTCTCCCGCAACAATTCCACTTCCCGCATAAACCCGAATGTTCTTGCTCGGCTGACTTCCTTCACAAAAGAGGTAGTGGAAAAATCTATTTCGGCACGGCAATTTCTTTCGTTAAATACCGGATGATCAAATTCAATGGTAAATCCAACTTTGAAGCCGTTAAAGGGTTCAAACATTGCCCACTTGTCTTGATCCTCTACACGTACACGTTGTTTTATCCGGATAAACTGTTTTGGCGCATTTTGTTCTTCAACCCCTGCAGATTGAATCAGGAATACAAACGGACCGGCACTGCCATCCATAATAGGAACTTCATCAGAACTTAAATCAATATAGGCATTATCTATCCCGAAACCTGCCAGGGCCGATAAGAGATGTTCTACTGTTGATATTCTGACATTATTACTTACTAGTGTAGTTGAGAGCCTGGTGTCACCCACGTTCTCAGGACAAGCTTGTATATCTATAACAGGATCGAGGTCAATGCGGCGGAATATGATACCGGTATTTACCGGTGCGGGTCGCAACGTCAACAGGACTTTTTTACCAGTATGTAGACCTACGCCTGTAGCACGTATAACATTTTTCAGCGTGCGTTGCTTTATCATTGATTTTATTGTCCTTTTTTAGCGTAATACAGGTTAGAACCCATCCTTTTTAAGCGTAAATCAACTTACTGTCAAGTTTGAAATACATTCCCCCGCCCGTTTTGGAACCAGTTTAATCAGCCTGCCGTCTTAAAAAGGCTGGAATATCCAGGTAATCCGGGTCATTTTCCAGTTTGGAACGGCTATTATTATTCTCCGGGCGCTGATTTCGCAATGCGGTCGGCACGTCAAATTCCCGGTAATCAACCCCCCCTCCCGCTGCAGCCCGAACCAGTTTTACCTTGGATACCTCTTCTCTTGCAGACTGTCCCAGCCCTGTGGCCACAATAGTAACACGCATTTCCCCACTCATCTCCGGGTCGATCACGGTACCCACAACAACAGTCGCGTTTTCTGAAGCGAACTGTTTGACCGTATTACCCACCTCATCAAATTCACCGATGGACAAATCCATACCAGCGGTAATGTTGACCAGCAAGCCCCTGGCACCGGAAAGATTCACATCTTCGAGTAACGGGCTGGAAATCGCAGCTTCTGCAGCAATCCGGGCCCGATCTTCGCCCTGTGCCTTGCCAGAACCCATCATGGCCATACCCATTTCTGACATAACAGTACGCACATCAGCGAAATCGACATTAATCAAGCCGGGCCGGGTTATCAGTTCGGCTATCCCCTGGACCGCACCCAGCAACACATCATTGGCTGCTGCAAAGGCATTCAGCAGGCTGATCTCACGGCCAAGCACAGTCAACAGTTTTTCATTCGGAATGGTAATCAGGGAATCCACAAACTGGGCCAGTTCCTTGATACCAGTATCTGCAATCTGGGCCCGTTTCTTGCCCTCAAATAAAAATGGCCGGGTCACCACAGCGACCGTCAATATTCCCATCTCCTTGGCAACCTGTGCCACGATAGGGGCAGCACCGGTACCTGTTCCCCCCCCCATACCGGCATTGATAAACACCATGTCAGATCCGTCAAGGACGTCCATC
>Ga0326597_10002304_pt1 | contig 28667 bp, 25 predicted proteins | sample RVTome_12_FD_203789 | JGI IMG/M metagenome (GOLD analysis project Ga0326597, IMG submission 203789) | Soil microbial communities from uranium-contaminated site in the Upper Colorado River Basin, Wyoming, United States - RVT100D185 | ecosystem: Environmental > Terrestrial > Soil > Contaminated >... | reverse complement strand
TACCGCCGACGAGTCGCATCCGTGACCAGTCACAGCCACAATTTCACGCGTGACGACCGCAACCCTGCGAGCGCTTCGTGTTGGGGAGAAGACCTATCCGGTCATCCTTCCCAACGTCCGCGATCCCCGTCTGCACCTGGCGGCCGTCATCATCTCGATCCACATATTGGGTCAGACCGTCCTCGGTTTTCGGGTGACGGTGCCACAAATACTCGCCGCGATCCTGACCTGTTTCTTGATCGAAGTGGCGGTCACTTTCAATCGGACCCGCGAGATCGTGTGGCCGGCCAGCGCCATGCTCACCGGTAGCGGGGTCGGTCTCATCTTCCGGATGGTGGGGACCGAGCGGGGCGATCATTGGGGATGGCAGGGTTGGCACTTGTTCGCCCTGGTCGCCGGGTTCTCCTTGATCACCAAATACGTGATCCGACACCGCGGCTCGCACATATTCAATCCCTCCAACGTCGGCCTGGTCATCGCGTTTCTCGTATTGGGTAGCCGCCGGGTGGAACCATTGGACTTCTGGTGGGCGCCGTTCGACGGTTGGATGGCGACTGCCTATCTGATCATCCTCGGCGGCGGGTTGCTGATCACGGCCCGTCTGAAGCTTCTCGAGATGGCGGCGACATTCTGGCTCGTGTTGGCAGCGGGTTTGGGTCTGGTAGCCGCATCGGGTCACTGCATGACCGCCGCCTGGGCTCTGGAGCCGGTTTGTGGTGCAGGATTCTGGTGGGTGGTCGTCAGCTCGCCGGAGATCCTGATCTTTCTCTTCTTCATGATCACCGATCCCAGGACGATCCCCTCCGCTCGGGCGGCCCGGGCCGCCTTTTCGGTTTCTCTGGCCGTGGTCAGCACGCTGCTGATCGCACCGCAAGCGACCGAGTTCGGAGCCAAAGTCGGTTTATTGGCGAGCCTCGTTCTCCTGGCGCCCATGCGTCCGCTGTTCGATCGCTACATGAGCCCGGACGCTTCGGAGCAGATCGGTTCCCACTCCATGTTGACCAGGCTTACCTCCCGTGATGGGGTGATCCTGACACCACTCCGGGTCTTTTCGCGTGGGGCGGTGCTAGGCGTCGCCGGTGCCGTTGTTGCCATTGGGATAGTCGCCGCCGGCGGTCCAGCTCGGGTTCTTGCCCGAGCCGACTCGGGCCTGGAACCGATCGAGGTGGCGGTGGAAATCGACCCCACCACCCTCCCCATCGTTACCGTCGATACCGAAGTGGCGGCATTGAAGAGCGACGCGGCCGACAATGCGCAACAACTAGCGGTGGCCCTGGCCGAGAACCTTGCCATCGAAGGCGAAGCCATACGGCAAGCCGAGGTGAGCATCCTGCGGGGTGCCGATGACGGCGAAAGGTTGATCGAACGGGAGCACAGAATCGAGGCGGCGGCCACCTCAGGAGAACTGGCGGTGCTCCACTACCTTTTCGAGACCTTGCATCTGCACGTCGTCCATACCGCGGGACCTCAGGGCGGTGCCAGCCTGGCGCTTGACGGCCGCGGAAACATCGAGACCATCACTTACAACACCCAGGGGGTCGAGTTGCGCCGCATGACGACCGCCTTCGCGGCCACTTTCGTGTTGGATCAGACCTCGAGCGGTCGCTGGCTGATCACGGCCGAGCTGCCGCTCAATTGAGGAACGAGAACGACATGGACAACAATCCGGTGATCGAGATGCTGGGCCGGCCATTGCGGCTGGCTGTGATCGGCGGCGGGCCTGGCAGTTTCATCGGCAGTGTCCATCGGGCCGCGGCCCGGCTCGATGGCCGGTATCAGCTCGTGGCGAGTGCCACCTCATCCGATCCAGAAAGGTCGAGAGCAGCAGGTGCTTCCTTCGGCCTCGAACCGGATCGGGTTTACCGAGACGCCATGGCGTTGTTGGCCTCGGAAGGCGCTCGGGATGATGGAGCGGATGTGATCGCCATCATGACTCCCAACGATTCTCACTACCGCTATGCCGCTGACGCTCTCGATGGCGGGTTCGATGTCATCTGCGACAAACCGATCACCAACACCCTCGAAGAAGCCCTCGACCTCGTGGCCCGGGTGGAAAAGACCGGGCTGATCTTCTGCCTTACCCACAATTACACCGGTTATCCCATGGTCCGTCAGGCGCGGGAGATGGTCGAAGGGGGCGAGCTCGGGGTCATCCGCCTGGTTCAGGTGGAGTATGTGCAGGGAGGAAAAGCGCGAGAGGACGACCCTGACCCCACCCGCGGCTTGCCCTGGCGCTACGACCCGGTGCGGGGAGGCCCTTCCCTGGTCATGGGCGACATCGGCACCCACGCCCACAACCTCGCTCGGTTCATCACTGGAATCGAGGTATCGGAAGTGGCAGCCGAGGTGGGCGCCGTGGTTCCCGGTCGCCTGGTCCACGACTACGCCGCCGCCATGCTTCGCTTCGACAACAGCGCCCGCGGCACTTTTTGGGTGACGCAGGCGGCCGCCGGAGTTGAGAACTGCCTGCGGATTCGCGTCTCGGGGACACGGGCGAGCCTGGAATGGAATCAGGAGCAACCCACCCGCCTGGCTTTCAAACCGCTCAGCGGTCCAGCCGAAGTGAGAACTCCCAATGGTCCGGGAACGTTGCCTCTGGCAGCGAGATCGAGTCGAATCGTCAAGGGACATCCGGGTGGATTTCTAGAGGCTTTCGCCAACCTCTATTCGGACGCGGCGGAAGCGATCGCCGCCAGACGAACCGGCGAAGAACCCAATCCCTTGGCGCTCCAATTTCCCAATGCAGTCGACGGGGCGATTGGCCTCGGGTTTGTTGAGGCTGCGATCGCCTCGAGTGCGGCGGAAGGAGCCTGGACCCAGGTGGTGTTGAAGCTGTCGCCCGGCTGACGTCAGCCCACCATGGCCATAACTCGATCGGGCCGCAACAAGAACGGCGGCAAATAGGCGGGAATGTTTGAGAAGGGAAGCACGTCCTCGTGGAGGTCTATCCCGAGAGATTCGCTCATGAACCGGCGACGCGATTGGATGCGACGCCAGGCATCCGGGTAGCGGTCGGCGAACTCCTTTTGGAGAGGCCGATCGGCCAGGGCGATGCCGTCTTCGATGTTGGTGGTGAAGTACTCGGTGCCCGTAGCCGGGATGATGTCGACTTGTATCGCCATCCCGGAGCGGAGTTCGATCGTTGATCCGGGAGCGACTGGAGAGTTGACCCATTCGTCGAGGTGGATCTGGTGGCCGGGGTTGAGGAAGATCCCGAAGAAAGGATCACCGAGCCTACGGTCGACTATCTCCTGCAGAACTCCTCCGGTTTGACCGATGTGGAGGGCGCCGTACCACTCGGCGACGGCGGCGAAGTAGGGAGCAACGAGTTTTTCGACATAGTTGCTGATCGCGAGTGGAAGCTCTCCAGCATCAGCCACGACGAAACCTGCCCGGCAGTTGAGCGCCCCCCAGATCCCGAAGGCAACAGTGAATCGGTCTCCGCGCTCGATCCGCCGGTCACCGGGACTCAATAGACCAAGGGACGCCCGACTCCCACTGGAGAGCATCAGGTGGCAAGACAGCGGCAGGCCGTTCCATGCGAGGAGTCGCACCGCCTCCTGCTCGCTCATCCCCGGTCTCATACCAAAGAGCAATTGTCGAACCCCGTCGGAGGTTTGACAAGCGGCGTACTCGAACATGGCTAATTGTTCGACCTCGTTGATCACCCGCAGGCCGTCGGCCGCGTCGATCATGAGGTCTGTGGCGTTCTCGACCGTACCGTCTGCTTCCACGATCCGACGCAACTCATCGACGATGTAACTCGGAGCATCGATCTTCTCGCGATCGTCATACTGCTTCCACCCGATGACACCTACTCGGCTTCCGCTGCGAGTGCCTTCCTCGGCGAAGATTTCGGCCAGGGATAGGGAGCGATCCCGCGGTTGGCTCGGAAGGCTCAGGTCCTGGAAGAGATGCCGCCTCATGGCGACCGGGGCAGCGCCGGCCATTCCGAAACACTCGTTCCCCACGAGGATGGCGGGCTGATCCGCTGGGCCGATGACCAGGATCGCCTCCTCGAACCGGGGATCAAAGCCGGTGAGATAGGCGAGGTTGGCGCTGTGTTCGCGATCGGCATAGACGACCAGTTCGTTGTAGCCCCGCTCGCCGGCGCGTATGCGCAAGCGTTCCAGCCGTGCCTGATAGGTCGCAGGGGGCATCTCAGGCATCGTCGCCGGCATGCCGAACTCGGGTAGGTCGATGTCGACCAGGCTGGCTTGTGTCATGTCCGCATCAACTCGCGGGTGGGAGCCACGTTTCCACCTTGTCTGCACCTCGCTCGATAATGAGGAAATGGTTGGCGTCCACCGTCAGCCACGGTCCTCTCTCTCCATCCGGCCACTGCACTCTGACCTCGGCACGGGTTGCCGTGCCCATCCCGAAATGAATCCACCCGAGTTGTCCTCCGGCATGTCCACCGCCGATGGTCAACTCCCGTTCCATCGTATGGCGGCCGATCCTGACCTCGATCCAGGAACCTATGGCATCAGAGTTGGGGCCAGATTGGTGGAGTTGAATGGCCATCCAGGAACCCATCGGGACTGGCTGTGTGGCGACCCCACCACCGACATTACGCCACAGTGTCACACTCTCACGGCGGTTCACCTCGACCAGATCCAACATTCCGTCGAGGTTGAAGTCGGCCAGCGCGGCTCCCCGGACCCGGGCGAACGTCACCAGCCCGGCCACATCTGCTTTCTCCGTGAAGGTCCCGTCCGGATTGCCCAGCAGGAGGTTGCTCGGATCCCGGGCGGCATAGTCGGGCATGGCTTCGACGTTGCCTTTGGCTATGTAGAGATCGGTCAGTCCGTCGTTGTTGACGTCCTGGAACTCGGCGTGCCAGGCGGTCGAGGGCAGGACCACATCGCCAGTGAAAGGGCGGTGCGCGGTCACACCTCGCAACAAAGCGATGTCGCGGTAATTTGGTTGCTCGGGTCCATTGGCCAGCGTTTGCAGCTTGTTGTCGCCCTGGCTTGTCAGGAACACCTCGGGAAGCCCATCGCCGGTGAGGTCATGGCTGGCGATACCCATGCCCCAGATTTGCATCTTCTGCCACCCTTCGTCCTGCCTATACAGGCGGGGAGGCTCCCCCTCGGCGGTACGCCAGAGTTGCTCCTCGCCGTCCCGGTAGTAGTGGCGGTCGTTGGTAATTCGCAGGTCGCTGCGGCCGGATCGATCCCAGTCGCTGAAGAGGATCGACAATGTGCACCAGCCGGGCCTCAACGAGATGGGAGTGTCATAGCCGGTGTCATCAATCGGACGAATGAGATAGTTGTCCGAACAACCACCTGTTTGTTTGCCCGACTGGTCGAGTTCGACATAGTTGCCAAAGGCCAGGGTGGGGAGAGAGGCTGACCCCTCCCACTTTGAGCTGAACGCCACAGTCCACTCACTGCTCCCGTCAACTCCCCAGGTTTCGTTGGCTCGTTCGAATCGACAGTCCCCAAGACCCCGCAACATCACGTTCTCGCCGAGGCGAAGAACAGCCAGGTCGATGTGAGAGTCGCTGTCGATGTCCACCGGATAGGCGCCGGTGACATTGATTAGATCTGTTGCTGTGTCAGGTATTCCCGAGAATCGGAGGGCTCCGGCTAGCGGACTGTCGTTGCGATAGAGGGCCGCGGGGTTGCGCCCACCTGCCAGGTAGAGATCGGGTCGGCCGTCGTTATTGCAGTCGAGAACTGCCACACCACCACCGACGAAGAACGTGAAGTCGCCGTCATACGTATGGTCGATACCGGAGCTTGTGGTCTCCTCAACGAAGTGGGGTGGGCCCATCGACTCGGTTGGGATCCCCCTCTTGAACCAGGCAATTCCGAGCAGGGCGATGGCGATGGTGACCAAGACGCCGGTCACGACGCCGGCTATCAACCACATCGCCCTGGTCACGCGGCCTCACTTCGCATCCAATGACAATATTCACCCTGCTCAGTTGCGGCTTGCCCTCGACTAATGGGCGGGAGACAATGCGCGATGGTTACTCCTGCCACTTCCGCCATCGATCCGGTCAGATGGGGCGTCCTCGGCTGTGCAGACATAGCGGTTCGAAAGGTGATCCCGGGAATCAGAGGTTCGATGCTGAGCCGGGTCGATGCCATCGCTTCCCGCTCGTTCCCAAAGGCAGCCGCGGCCGCGCAAAGCCTGGGGATCCCTCGGCCCCACGGCTCCTACGAAGCGCTATTGGAGGATCCCGAGATCGAGGCGGTCTATATCCCTCTTCCCAACCATCTTCACGCCGAGTGGACCCTGGCGGCCGCCAGTGCCGGCAAACACGTCTTGTGTGAGAAGCCGCTGGCAATGACCAGTGCTGATGCCAGGAGGATGATCGACGGCTGCAATCAGGCAGGTGTCAAGCTGATGGAGGCGTTCATGTACCGGCTCCATCCGCTGTGGGTCGAAGTGAGGCGGCTGTTGACCGAAGGGGTGATCGGTGACCTCCTTGCCATCCAATCGTTCTTCTCATATCGCAACGTTGATCCTGACGACATCAGGAACATTCCTGCCTACGGCGGCGGCGCCTTGTTCGATGTCGGTTGCTATCCGGTCAATGTCGCCCGAATGTTGTTCTCATCGGAACCCACTGGGGTAAAGGCTGCCATCAGACGAGATCCGGCCTTTGGCACCGACGTCGTCACCTCGGCCATCCTCGAGTTTGAAGGTCGTCACGCCTCCTTCACGTGTTCTACGCAGCTCGAAGACGATCAGTGGGTCCATCTCAGCGGCACCGCTGGTCGTTTGCTAGTCGAGATTCCCTTCAATATCCCTCCCGACAGGAGTTCCCGGATTCTGCACTTCGCCGGAGGCGAACCCCCGGTGGCACCGGGGGTGCAGATATACGAGGTCAGCGCGGCCGACCCATATCGCGTTGAGGTGGACCTGTTCTCCCAGGCGATCCGCCATGGTGGGCCGGTGCCGACTGATCCCGAAGACGGGGTCAGGAACCTCGAGGTGATCGAAAGGATCTTTGCGGACGCTGCCAGAGGATGACTGCAACATTGGTCCGCCTGCTGGCCAGGAAACGCAACCGGATTCTGGTTATCCTCGCTCTGGGCTCGCAATCGCTTGTTGAAGGCGGGCGCAGCACTAAGAATTGGCAATTTCCGGCGCCTCGTTTCGGGAGGCCCGAGGCGTCGAGCGTGGCTAGATTCAGCGTGCCCCGATCGTGGGAAGTCAGTTGGAGGAAGGACACTTAATGAAGAGACACGTTTTTGCACTCTTAGCAGCCGTGGCCGTAATTGCCGGCTGTGGTGGAGGGGGAGGTGCTGACTCTGGAGATGGAGTCGTCGTCGGCATCTCCTGGAACAACTACGCACAACCTCGTTGGGCCAAGGCAGATGGGCCCGCCATCATCGCGGCGGTCGAGGCGGCAGGTGGAACGGTTATTGAGACAGACGCCAACGACTCGGCCGAACAGCAGCTAACCGATGTCGACAGTCTCATTGCCCAGGGAGCGGATGCGCTCATCATCCTGGCCAAGGACGCCGCAGCGATTTTGCCGGCGGTGGAGAGGGCAACTGCCGAAGGCATTCCGGTGATTGGCTACGACCGCCTGATTGAGGACGTCAATGCCTTCTACATCACCTTCGACAATGTTGCTGTGGGCCGGATCGAGGCCGAGGTGATTACCGGTCTCGTCTCGGAAGGCAACTACGCCATCGTTAAGGGACATTCGGCTGACCCCAATGCGACGTTCCTGCGTGACGGAATGACGCCGGTCCTGGAGCAGTTCCCAGGGGTCACGGTGGTCTGCGAAGACTTCAACGACAACTGGGACACGAACAACGCTCGCAACATGATGGATGCGTGCCTTGCTGCCAACAGCAACGACCTCCAGGCCGTTATTTCCGAGAATGACAGCATGGCCACAGGAGTGGTGGCCGCACTGGACGCAGTTGGACTAGCAGGAACGGTTCCTGTTGCTGGCCAAGACGGTGATGCTCCAGCCCTGAACCGGGTCGCGCTCGGTACCCAGTCTGTATCCGTGTGGAAGGACGCATTCGGGCTCGGTCAAACTGCCGGAGAGGTTGCCGTCCAGCTCGCGGGAGGGGCTGAGCTAGCCGACATCACGGCTCCGGCCGACCTGGCCGATCACGTGGCGCCGGCGGCCGGCGTGAATGCGCAGGTGTTCACGACTCCCGGAGGACTCGATGTGTATTCGATCATCCTGACGCCGGTGCCGATCACACGAGACAATCTGAACCTTGTGATCGATCTCGGCTGGGAGCCGAAGGACGTCGTGTGCGCTGGTGTTGAACCGGGCACAGTGGCGGCCTGCGACTGATCGGATCTGGCTCTCGTAATGGCGCCCCATGCTCGTGATTCCGCGAGCGTGGGGCGCCTTTCAATTGGTGCGAAAAGTGGTGTGGTGGCGAGACGATGACCGACGTTTCTGAAACGGTAAAGACCGGAATGAGGGTCCGTCTCGGCGGCGGCTTCCTTAGGGCTATCGAGGTTGACCTGCGTCTCTTTGGCATGGTGGCGGCTCTGGCGGCGATTCTGATCGGATTCGGCATTGCAACCAATGGTCGTTTCCTCGAGCCCGTCAACCTGGTCAACCTCGCGGTGCAGTCGGTTTCGGTGGCGATCATCGCCACCGGCATGACCCTCATCATTGTGTCGCGCAACATCGATCTCTCCGTGGGTTCGATCGTCGGAGTTGTGGGGATGGTCTTCGCCCAGCTCATGGCGCGGGTGTTGCCCGATTACATAGGATTCGACAATCCCGCTATGTGGATCATCGCGCTGGCCATCGGGCTGGCGCTCGGCGCCCTCATTGGTGCTCTCCAGGGATTCATCGTTGCTTACATCGGCGTTCCCTCGTTCATCGTGACCCTCGGTGGGCTCCTCGTTTTCCGCGGTCTTACCTGGGCAGTAACGAAGGGGGTGACGATCTCGCCGGTCGACCCGACCTTCCGGCTGCTGGGAGGGGGCCCCCAAGGATCCGTCGGAGGAACCGTTAGCTGGATTATCGGCATCGCTGCCTGTGTCGGGATTTTTGGGCTCCTAGCTGCCAAACGACGGCAAAAGCAACGGTTTGGTTTCCCGGTGCGACCGATGTGGGCGGAGGTTTTGCTCGGGGTTGTCAGCAGCGCGGCGGTGATCGCCGCGGTATGGGTCTTTAACAGCTATCTCTGGCCCGATGGCCTCGCCCGCCGGTACGCCGAGGCCAACGGCATTGTTGTGCCCGAGGGTGGCCTTCGGATCGAGTCGGGAATTCCGTGGCCGGTGCTCGTGCTCGTTGGGGTCACGATCGTCATGACTTTCGTGACCACCCGCCGCCGATTCGGTCGCTACGTCTTCGCAATCGGCGGAAATCCGGAAGCAGCCGAACTCGGGGGCATCAACACCCGCTGGGCCGTGATGAAGACCTTCATTCTCATCGGCGTCTTGTGCGCGATCAGCGCTGCCATCGCCACTGCCCGTTTGGATGGTTCCACCCTCGACCTAGGTGAGGGATACGAGCTCTATGTGATCGCAGCATCTGTCATCGGCGGTACATCGTTTGCCGGAGGCATCGGAACAATTCCAGGCGCGGTTCTAGGAGCCATCGTGATGGCCTCATTGGCCTATGGACTCTCGTTCATCGGGCTGTCGTCACCGATTCAGGACATCGTGGCGGGCATCGTCCTAGTGGTCGCGGTTGCCTTCGACACTATCAATCGGCGGCGCAAGGTTTAGACGGAGGAAACGTGACAGAGCAGACTCCCCTGGTCGAAATGCGGAATATGAACGTCAGCTTCGGCGGTGTTCACGCCGTCAGCGACGTGACTATCGATCTTCAAAAGGGTGAGATTCTCGGGCTGGTTGGTGGCAACGGGGCGGGCAAGTCGACTCTCATCAAGACCCTCTCCGGCGCCCAGAAGGCCGACTCCGGAGACATCCTCATCGACGGTGAGCCGGTGACCATCACAAGCCCCCGCGATGCCAAGGCGTTAGGAATCGAAACCATCTATCAGACCCTCGCCTTGGCCGACAATATCGATGCTCCTGGCAACGTCTTCCTGGGTAGAGAGCTAACCGACCGCTGGGGGTCACTGAACGACTCCGCAATGGAAGACGCCACCCGCAAGGTCATGAAACGTCTCAACCCCAACTTTCGGAACTTCGTGGCACCGGTGAGCTCGCTCTCGGGCGGTCAACGCCAGTCCGTGGCGATTGCCAGAGCCGTTCACTTCAATGCCCGCATGCTGATCATGGATGAGCCGACCGCGGCACTTGGCCCAGCCGAGACTGAGCAAGTCCGTGCCCTCATCCGCCAGCTCAAAGAAGAGGGTCTCGGCATCATCATGATCAGTCATGACATCCATGATGTCTTCGACCTGGCCGATCGGATCAGCGTGATGCTGCAAGGAAAGCTGGTAGGAACAGTGAAGAAAGGCGAAGTGACCATGGATGAGGTTCTCGCCATGATCATCATCGGAAAGCTGCCTCAGGAGCTGACGGCAACGGAGCTGGCCGAGCTCCACGGCTGATCTGTAGAGGATTCAAAGGAGCGAGCTATGGAAAGCCTGAAAGGACGTGTCGCGCTTATCACGGGAGCGAGTCGTGGCATTGGGGCGGCGGTGGCCCGGGCTCTGGCCGCCGAGGGCGCCCATGTCGCACTGGCTTCGAGGAGCGGTGATGACCTCGGTATCACCGGGGCCTTAGCCCGGCCCGCCGATGTGCGCGATCCCGCCGCCCTGGAGGCGCTGGTGAAAGAGGCTGTCGACCGATTCGGGGGACTCGACATCCTGGTCGTGAATGCCGGAGTCGGCGCCTACGGTCCCTTCCTCGACCTTCCGGCCGACCAACTCGAAGAGATGATCGATGTCAATGTCAAGGGGGCGCTCTATTCGATTCGGGCCGCTCTTCCCCATCTCCTTCGCAGTGAGACGGCTGACATCGTCATGCTGGCCAGCGAGGCGGGGAGGCGCGGTCTGCCCCTGGAAGCGGTGTATTGCGCTTCCAAGTTCGCCCAGGTCGGCATGACGCGCGCTCTCGACCATGAGCTGCGTGAGAAAGGCGTGCGTTGCACCAACGTATGCCCGGGTGGGGTGGCCACCGACTTCGCCATGGGCCGGGGCCGCACCCCCGACATGCCCGCATTACAGGGGATGATGTCCGCTGACGATGTCGCCGATGTGGTCCGCTTCGTCCTCACCCGGCCGCGCAACCACCGGGTACTCGAAGTGGCGTTGCGACCCGTGACCGAAACCTCCTGGGGCTAGACGGTCTGATGGAAGGTGGGAGCCAGCGCCGGATAGAGCTGGTCGAAGCGGCCGTGAGCCTCTCGATAGGCGGGCGTCAGTTCTGACGGGCTGGCAGCCGGATGCACATTCACCGTCGTAGAGCAGGCCTCTTCGACGGTCGCAAACCAGCCCGCCCCCACCGCCGCCAGGAGACCCGCCCCATAGGCCGCCCCCTCCTCGGTCGGTACGGTGGCGATTTCTGCTTCCAGCACGTCGGCCAGAATCTGTCGCCACAGTTGGCTGCGGGTACCACCACCCGACCCTCTGATCTGGGTAGGAGTCTCTACTCCAGCCTGGATCATCAGGTCCAAGCCGTCCCGTAGTCCAAATGCAACCCCTTCCAGCACCGCACGGGTTAGGTGGCGGAGGTCGTGACGCACGGTCAGACCGACAAACGCCCCGCGGGCCAATGGATCGGGATGGGGGGTCCGCTCGCCGCTGAGGTAGGGGAGAAACAGAAGGCCCTCAGAGCCGGCACCCACTTCGGCCGCCCCTGCCACCAGGTCGTCAAAGCTCTTCCCGGGGGCGAGAGCGTCACGCAGCCAACGAAGGCTTCCGGCGGCCGACAGCATCACTCCCATCATGTGCCAGCGTCCGGGAACGGCATGACAGAAGGCGTGGACCCGCCCCCGCGCATCGATCGCGGGCCCTGCGGTTGTGGCAAACACGACACCTGATGTTCCGAGAGAAAGAGCCACCACTCCGGGCGACACCGCCCCTACCCCCACCGCATTGGCGGACTGATCGCCGCCCCCGGCCACGACCGGAGTTCCCGGGCGCAAACCGGTGTCGTCTGCCGCAGCTCGGGAAACGGTACCGGTGATCGCCGGGCCCTCGAAGGTGGGCGGGAACAGCGAGGAGTCGAGGTCGAGTGCCGCCAGGACTGTCGGAGACCAGGTTCTGGCCGCCAGATCAAAGAGGATGGTGCCGGAGCCATCGGCGACGTCGACCGCCCTGTCGCCACTGAGGCGGTAGCGGACATAGTCCTTGGGGAGTAGGACATGTTTGACCCTGGCCCAGCTATCAGGTTCGTGTCTCCGAACCCACAACAGCTTGGGGGCGGTAAACCCGGTGAGGGCATCGTTGCCGGTAATCTCGATGAGGCGGTCGCTGCCAACCCGTTGCCGAATCTCGTCACACTCGGCGGCGGTTCGCTGATCATTCCAGAGGATGGCGGGGCGAACAACCTCACCATCGCTGTCGAGTAGTACAGAACCGTGCATCTGACCGGTGAGACCAACTGCTTCGACTTGCTCCGCCGTCATGCCGCTTTCGGCCATCATCTGATTGATGGCGCTGATGGTGGCGTCCAACCAGTGGTGCGGGTCTTGTTCCGACCACTGCGGGTGGGGGCTTCGATATTCGTAAGAGGCGGAGCCGGTGCCCACCACCGTGCCAGAGCGATCGATGAGGATGGCTTTGGTGGCCGTGGTGGAAACGTCGATTCCGATGACATGGCTCATGCGGGTCCCCGGTCGAGGAGCCGCTGGCAGGCCAGCGTGAGATTCGCGCACTCGGTCGCTTCCCAGGTTTCCCGATGTGACAGCGACTCGCCCGGATCGAGGCGGTTGAGGGGTCCCAGGCTCTCCAGTTCGCAGAAGTAGTCCTCCACGAAGACCTGGCCGACCGCACCCCGATCGGGGTACTCACCCTCGCCACTGGCATGTATCTCTTTGGTGAACAGGTATCCCTCTCGCTGATAACCAAGTCGGCCAGGGTTGGGAGAGGTTCCGATCTTGAAGCGTGGCCCGGCAGTTGCACGGACGAGCGCAGCCCGCTTGATCCAAGTGAGGCGAGGATCCGCCAGATTGGTGTAGGGCCAGACGACCAGGCTGGCGTCGGCCTGATAGGGATCGCCGCTCGCAAAGCCTGCAACCGGCATCACCGCTGTTCCTCCAAGTGGAAACTGGGTGATTGGCCACGCCGCCGCTTCCACTGGTGCCGACCCAGCGTTGGTCAGTCGATGATCGACCACCAGGCTGTCGCCCAGAGACGTCACCTCGATCTCCTTGACGAATTGGGCCGAGTCGGCGGGGGCTCTAACGCTGAACCCGCTCGTCGTGGTTGTCACCTCGCAGGAATGGTCGTCAGAGACGTACGTGACTCTCGGAACCTCCGGGGCCACCCAGAGCCGGTGGCCCCCGTGGAAGCGATATATGCCCGCTTCGAGGTGATTTATCACGACGTGTTCGGGCAACTGGGCAAGGAGTTCAGGTCCACCGTCGCGGCGCAAGCCGGTGATGCGAGGCCCGTAGGTCGTGGCTACATTCATCCGGTAAGGACCGGCCTCCAGGTCGACAAGCAAGCCGCCTCAGTTCCCGGACGACCAGATGACCCGGTTCACCCGGTTCTCGAGTAGTTCCTGGGCGCCCGACACGGGAACAGGGTCGAGCTCACCCGACATCACCTTGGCTTCGAGGGTGTCGAGGGTCTCGTCTCCGGAGGCGATGCGTTTTCCGAGTTCGGTCGACCATCCGGCATACCTCTTCGCTCTTGGTTGGGAGAGGGTTTCGGCGCTGATCAATTCAGCCGCGGCCAGCAACGCCCGGGCTAGAGCGTCGATGGCGCCGATGTGTCCGTGGAACAGATCGGTCCGGGCCAGCGACTGCCGCCGGAGCTTGGAGTCGAAATTGAAACCGCCGGTGGTGAAGCCGCCGCCCGTGAGGATCTCGTAGAGGACCAGCGACAGCTCATCGACCGAGTTGGGGAATTGGTCGGTGTCCCAACCGTTTTGATAGTCGCCCCGATTGGCATCGATGGAACCAAAGATTCCGTGGGCGACGGCATAGGCGACCTCGTGATGAAAGCTGTGCCCGGCCAGAGTTGCGTGGTTACCCTCGATGTTGACCCGGTACTCATCGACGAGGTCGAAACGCTCGAGAAACCCGTGCACGGATTGACAGTCGTAGTCGTACTGGTGCTTGGTTGGTTCAGCCGGTTTGGGCTCGATCAAAAGTGTTCCTTCGAACCCGATCTTGTGCTTGTGCTCGGCGACCATGGTCAAAAAGGAGGCGAACTGTTGTCCCTCTTGTCTGAGATCGGTGTTGAGGAGAGTGTCGTACCCCTCGCGGCCCCCCCACAGCACATAATTCACCCCTCCGAGCCGGTGGGTCGCTTCCATGGCGTGTTTGACCTGGGCGGCGGCGTAGCCGAAAACGGCCGGGTCAGGATTGGTCGAGGCCCCGGCCGCGTAGCGAGGGTGAGAGAAGAGGTTGGCGGTGCCCCACAACACTCTCATCCCGGTGTCGGCCATCTTCTTCTCCGCGTATTCGACCATCGCCTCGAGATTTCGAGCCGACTCTGAGAAGGTGCCCCCTTCGGGGGCGATGTCGACATCGTGGAAGCAGAAGTAGGGGACTCCCAGCTTGGCGAAGAACTCGAAGGCCGTATCCATTTTCTGACGCGCCGCCGCCAGCGGGTCGGTGGTTGCCAGCAGCCAGGGCCGATCGAAGGTGCCTCTCCCAAAGACGTCGCTGCCGGGCCAATTGAAAGAATGCCAGTAGCAGACGGCCATCCGTAGGTGGTCCTCCATACGCTTGCCCAGGACCATCCGGTCTGGTTGGTAGACCTTGAAAGTCAGATCACTCTCGGAGTCGAGCCCACCGAATCGAATTGGACCCTTGACATCGGTAAAGAACTCAGATGGCATCTTCTACCTCCCGGCGGGTGGGCATCCCGCGGGGGTCACTGGACCCGTCCGATGACCCCGGCTCTACTGCCCAACAGTTCGATCAGGTCGGTGACTGTATCGGGTGCCGCCACCAGACAGAACCCGATTCCCATGTTAAAGGCGCGCACCATCTCCGCCCGATCGATGCCTCCCCACTCGGCCAGCATGTCGAAGACTGGTGGCACCTGCCAGGACCCCTCCTCGATGACGGCGTGCAAGCCGGTGGGGATCACCCGCGCCAGGTTGGACTCCAGGCCGCCACCGGTGATGTGGGCGGCGGAGTGGATCGAATTGGTTTCTCTTGCCGCCAGGACTGTGGGTGAATAGATGACGGAGGGCTCCAACAGGAGTTCGGCCAGGGTCGAGTCGTCGATCTTCATATCGAGATCGAGACCCTGGATGATGGTACGTACCAGCGAGAAGCCATTGGAGCGAAGATTGCGGGACGTCAAACCGATCACGATGTCGCCAGCCTGCACACGGTGCGGTCCCCACTCGGAACCTTGCTCCACGATGCCAAGGGCGGTGGCGGCCAGGTCAACCTGGTCATTGGCCATGACTCCGGGGTGTTCGGCTGTCTCACCCCCCAGGAGCGGGCAACCAGCTACCAGACAGGCCCGGGCGATCGAGTCGATGATTGCGAGATCTCGAGTGGGATCGAGACTTCCTACCGCCATGTAATCGACCAGACCGATGGGTGCTGCGCCGATGGCGGCGAGATCGTCGACAACCATGGCCACCAGGTCGAACCCGACACCCGACCAGATCCCGGTTCGGCGGGCAAGGTCGAGCTTGGTTCCTACCCCGTCGGTGGTCAGCATCAACACCGGGGTGCGATATCCGGAGGGGATGGTGACTCCCGCCGCAAAGCCTCCAAACGACCCGATTACTCCATCGTTCCAGGTGGAGGTGACCGGGGCGGTGATGTTGGTGACGTGACGTTCTGCCCCTTCGAGATCGACACCGGCGGCGCGGTATGAGGTCACAGACCCGGATGGGTCGGCTCGAGCAGGTATTTCCCGTTGGCGGACGAAACATCGGTGGGGTACTCACCCGAAAGACAGGCATGGCAAAAGCCGGCTCCGGCCGTGGCGGTTGCTTCCAACAGGCCGGGCAGGGACAAGTATCCGAGGGAGTCGGCCCCGATGTGCTCTCGGATCTCGTCGACGTCCATGCTGGCGGCGATCAGGGTGGAACGGTCGGAGGTGTCCATCCCGTAGAAGCAAGGCCAGCGGTAGGGCGGTGAGGAGATGCGGACGTGGACTTCTGTCGCTCCGGCGTCTCGGACCAGGGACACGAGTTGTCGGGTTGTCGATCCGCGCACGATCGAGTCGTCGATGAGCACCACACGCTGGCCAGCCAGGGTGGCCGGAATCGGATTGAGCTTGAGACGCACGCCGCGGTCGCGCAGCAATTGGCTGGGCTCGATGAAGGTGCGACCGACGTAACGGTTCTTGACCAAGCCGTCGGCGTAGGGGATGCCAGCCGCCGCCGCAAAGCCTTGCGCCGCAGGTATCCCCGACTCCGGGACCGGGACCACGACATCGGCGGCCACGGGATGCTCTGTGGCAAGGCGCCGGCCCATGTCGTGACGGGCTGCGTGTACAGAACGTCCATAGAGTTGGGAGTCGGGCCGGGCGAAATAGACGAACTCAAAGGCACACAGACGCGGGTCGGTTTTAGCGAACGGCATCTCGCTGCGGACCCCGCTGGCGTCGATAACCACCACCTCGCCCGCCGCCACCTCGCGGACGAAGCGGGCACCGAGAATGTCGAGTCCGGCAGTCTCCGATGAGAGCACCCAACCGTCATCGGGCAGGCGTCCCAGACAAAGCGGACGAAAGCCGTTGGGATCGCGCACCCCAATGAGCCGGCCCTGATCCATGATCACCAGGGAGAAAGCTCCTTGGAAGGTGGGGAGGACCTCGAGGAGCGCCCGCTCGAGCCCCCGGCCGTCGGAGCGTTCGTCTTCTACTGAGGCGGCAATGGCGTCGATCATCAACTCCGAGTCGGTTGACCCCAGACCGGGCCCAAAACGACGGGCCAGATCGCCGGCGTTGGTCAGGTTGCCGTTGTGAGCAAGAGCGATGGAGGTTCTTCCAACCTGGCGATGAACCGGTTGGGCGTTCTCCCAGCGATTGGAGCCGGTGGTGGAATAACGGGTGTGGCCGATACCGACATGGCCGTCAAGCGCCGCTAGTGAGGTCTCGTTGAAGACCTGGGCGACGAGACCGAGGTCCTTGTAGACGGTGACCGTGTGGCCGTCAGAAGAGGCGATCCCCGCCGATTCCTGCCCCCGATGCTGCAAGGCGAACAAGCCGAAATAGATAAGGGACGAAGCCTTGACCCCGGGGGTGTATACGCCGAAGACCCCGCAGGCCTCACCCGGCTTAGCCAAGAGGTCGCTCACCCGGGCATGGTACCGAGCCAATGGTCTGAGTCGATGCGTGCGCGAAATCTGCACTCAGATCCGCTCAGTCATCCGAGCTAGTCCCCTAGATTGACCCCGAGTCGGCGGGCCGAGAGGATCCAGGCGTGGTCGGCGGGGACCGTTTTACGGCGGCCCGCCACCTCTTCCAGCGGCACTGGAACCGCCTCCTCACCGCGGGAGGCGATCATCACACCCAGTTTCCCGTCGGCGACCGCATCGGTCGCGGCTGTCCCCAAGCGGGTGGCGAGGACCCGGTCCACAGCCGAGGGGATGCCGCCTCTCTGCACATGCCCAAGGATCGTCACCCGCGCTTCCAACCCGGTCAAAGCCTCGAGCTGTTCGGCCATCTCTTCGGTCGAACGGCTCCGTGCCTCCTCGAACTTGCTGAGAACGGCTCTGGCGGAATCTTCCTCAGAGTCGTCGCGAGCCTGGTCCACCGCAGTCCGCAGCACGTCGTATTCGCTTCGTTCGGCGTGGGTCATCGCTCCTTCCGAGACCACGACAATAGAAAACGAGCTTCCACCCGCCTTGCGTTGCATGATGGAGTCGGCAACCGCGTCGATCCGGTAGGAAAACTCCGGGATCAGGATCGAGTCGGCTCCTCCCGCTAGTCCTGCTCCTAGAGCCAGCCACCCGGCGTTATGACCCATCACCTCGACCACCATGATGCGGTGGTGGGAGTGGGCCGTGGAGTGGAGTCGGTCGATGGCCTCGGTGGCGATGCCAAGGGCCGTGTCGTAGCCAAAGGCGGTGTCGGTGCCCCAGACGTCATTGTCGATCGTCTTGGGAAGAGTGACGACTGGAATGCCTTCTTTCCACAACCGCAGCGCGTTCTTCTGGGTGCCACCTCCGCCCAGACAAACCAGTGCCGTGAGATTGTGTTGTTCGACCACCTTGCGGATCATCGGGCGCATATCCATCGGGCGGCCATTGCCTACATCCATCTTGTGCACCTTCTCCCGGCTAGTCCCGAGAACGGTGCCTCCCTTGGTGAGAATCCCGGAAAGGTCCTCGGAGTCAAGACGAACAAACCGGTTCTGCATGAGCCCGCGAAAGCCGTCGCGGAAGCCGATTACATGCATTCCGTGGGACCGCTGGGCCGATTTCCCCACCGCCCGGATGGCGGCGTTGAGCCCGGGGGAGTCGCCGCCGGCAGTGAGGACTCCAATGGTTCGCGGCACGATCAGATGGTAGGGGCGACCCGGGGTGCATCTGTTGTTTGTCAGGCGGCCCGCCCGACATGCATCGTTTCAAAACGGTAGGTTTCGTCCCCTCGAGACGGAGTAGCTACATGTTCGTTCCTATTACTGCGGATGACCTGGCGTCACTTCCGCTGTTCGAGGGTTTGAGCCGGGACAAGCTCGAAAAGATCGCCGCGCAAGCGGTCCGGATATCGGCCCATCCCGGAATTCACCTGGCTCGCCAGGGCTCGCCCGGGTTCGACTTCTTCGTGGTTCTTGACGGCACCGCCGATGTCAAGAAAGACGGAGAGATCGTGGCGAGGCTTGGTGAAGGCGATGTTTTTGGGGAGATGGCCCTGCTGGGCGGGCAGCGGCGTAACGCCGATGTCGTGGCCACCTCGCCGATGACCCTGATGACGATGATGTTATGGGACTTTCGCTCGGTCACCGAGAGCTACCCGGTGGTGGCCCAGCGCTTGCAGGACCTGGCCAAGGGCCGGTCCGACTAGGCGAGACGTCGCCTCAGGGCCTGATCCCAGGTTCGGCGCGCCACGTCCAGGTCGAGTGCTGCACGCACTCCGTTGCGGTCGAAGACGATTTCACTGCCGCCAAACTCTCCTATGGGCGCCGCCGGAATGCCGGAGGCGGCAGCCACCTCGGCGACCCGGGTCGTGTTGGCGGCAGGAATCGCGGCGATGAAACGGTGCGGATCCTCACAAAAGAGATGGCGCCAGTCCGAATACCGAACCGTCGCTCCTACTCCCGATGCGATGGCGACCTCCGCCACGGCAATGGCAAGGCCACCACCAGAAATGTCGTGAAGAACGGGAGCCAGGCCCCCCTGGGCCAGCGCATGTCCTGCCTGGAGAGCCGCCCGGGCGGCGGTGGGGTCAGGAGCGGTCGGTCGTCCCCCTACATGGGCGAACGTCACCAATTCGAAAGCGGAACCGGCCAGATTGATAGTCCACTCGGTACCAAACAGCCAAAGCTCCATTCCGCTCTCCGCCCGATCGAGAAGTGGTGGTGGTCGCGGCATCGGATCGGCCAGACCCAGGACACCCACCACCGGAGTGGGGAGGATGTCGATCCCGTCGGTTTCGTTGTAGAGAGAGACGTTTCCACCGATGACCGGCAACCCCAGGGCCTCACAAGCCTCGGCAATTCCCTCGATCGTCTCCCGCAGTTGCCACATCACCTCGGTTTTTTCCGGGTTGCCAAGATTGAGGTTGTCCACCACTGCCATCGGCTTGGCCCCGGTCAGCGCCACCTGTAACGCTCCTTCGTAGACCAACCGTGCGGCCCCCCGGCGGGGATCGAGGTGACACAGCCGTCCATCGCCGTCGACGGAGAGTGCCAGACCCTTGCTGGTGCCCTGGACCCGCAGGAGAGTGGCGTCGTGTCCGGGTCCGACCACCGTGTTGAGGAACAACATGTGGTCGTATTGCTGGTAGGCCCAGGCCTTGGACCCCAGGCCGGGTTCGTCCAGCATCTGCATTAGCGCCGTGGCAATGGCGGGTTGCGCCACGAACTTGACGGTGTTCGACCAGAGGTCCTCCATCCATTGCGGTTCGCCCGAGGGCCGTTCGTAACGTGGGGCGCCTTCGACCAGCGATTGAGCCGGGAGCCGGGCGACCACCTCGCCGTATTGGCTGACCCGTACCTCCTTGTGATGTGCAACGGTTCCTACAACGGCCGCCATGATTTCCCACTTGGAAGCCACCGCCAGCACTTGGTCGACCTTGTCGGGGGAGACGAAGGCCATCATCCTTTCCTGCGACTCGGACATGAGCATCTCGACTGCGTTCATGTCGGGTTCGCGGACATGGACCTGATCAAGGTCCAGGTCTATTCCCATCCCTGACTTCGCCACTGGTTCGGCTGCCGCGCAGGACAGTCCGGCCGCTCCCAGATCCTGCACCCCGATCACAAGACCTCGCTCGTACAGCTCGAGGCAGGCTTCGATGAGCTTTTTCTCCTCGAAAGGGTCTCCCACCTGGACCGATGGCCGCTTCCGCCCAGAGTTGGCGTCGAACGATGCCGAAGCCAACAGCGACGCCCCGCCGATGCCATCGCGACCGGTGGCGGCTCCCAGGAGAATCGCCCTCGTTCCGGGGGGTCCGGAGCGGGCCAACACCAGTTGCTCGCGGCGCATTAGCCCCAAACACATCACGTTGACAAGGGGGTTGTTGGTGTATTGCTCGGCGAACCCGATCTCCCCACCGACCGTCGGCACTCCCACGGCATTTCCATAACCGGCAATCCCGCCGACCACCCCCTTGAGGAGGTAGCGGTTGCGTGACTGGCCCAGCGGGCCGAAGCGGATCGAGTCCCATAGTGCGATGGGACGTGCTCCCATCGTGAAGACATCGCGAATGATGCCGCCCACTCCGGTCGCTGCGCCCTGATAGGGCTCGACCCAGGAAGGATGGTTATGGCTTTCGATGCGAAGGGCTGCATACCAGCCGTCGCCAATGTCGATTACCCCGGCGTTTTCCCCCGGTCCCACCACCACCCAGGGAGCGGCCGTAGGAAGCCGTCGCAAGTGGAGGCGCGACGATTTGTACGAACAATGCTCGGACCACATGACCGAATACATCGCCAGCTCCGCCTGGCTCGGATCCCGGTCGAGAATCCTCCGAATGCTGTCGTATTCGTCGTCGGTCAGGCCGAGGCGTTGGTGTAAGGGGATCTCGGCCGGGGTGATGTCTTCTTCGACGGTCGCAGGGTCAGACACCGGCCCCTACCCGGGAGGCGGCCAAGAAGCTCTCCAGCAGCGCGAGTCCGTCGGAGGAACCCAAGAGCTCATCGCTTCCCCGCTCGGGATGGGGCATCACGCCGACGACGTTGCCTTCCTGATTAGACACCGCCGCGGCCTGGTCCTGGGAGCCGTTGGGGTCATCGACGTACCTCATCACGACTCTGCCTGAGCGGCCGGGGTCTACGTAGTTTCCCTTGTATGAGTTGAGGGGGATCTTGAGGATCTGTCCAGGGTGCAGCAGCGAGGTCAGCATCGATCGTTCTGAGATCACTTCCACCTCGACCCAACGACAGATAAAAGCCAGCCCGGCGTTGGCGATGAGAGCGCCCGGCAGCAGTCCCGCTTCGCACAGGATCTGAAAGCCGTTGCAGATGCCGAGAACCGGGCGGCCGTGGCGGGCCATTTCCGTGAGGGGACCCATCACCGGTGAGAGACGGGCGATGGCGCCGGTACGCAGGTAGTCGCCGTGAGCAAACCCACCGGGCAGGACAACTCCGTCGAAGTCGTCGAGCCGATCCTGGCGGTGCCAGACAAGTTCGGCCTCCGCACCCAAAGATCGGAGCGACCTGACGGTGTCCTGCTCACAATTGGTGCCAGGGAAGACCACGACGGCGATCCGGTTCACTCCCCGATCACCACCCGGAAGTCTTCTAGGACCGGGTTGGCCAGCAACTGCCGGCACATTTCGTTCACTTTTGCTTTCACGGCTTCGGTTGAGGATCCGCTCACCTCGAGGGTGATCACCCGGTCGAAACGGGCCCGAATGACCTCGTTGAACCCAAGGTCATGGAGGGCGCGGACGACCGTGACACCCTCCGGGTCAGCAATCTCAGGGCGGCGAATGATCTCGATCCTGGCGATCAAGTCACGTCATCCAGGTATCGGTCGAAAGCAGTTCCGGAAATCCGCTCGAAAGCCTCTACGTAACGTTCCCTGGTCCCCCTCACCACGTCGGGAGGGAGCGCCGGGGCGGGGGAGGTGTGGTTCCAGCCACTCGAGTCGAGCCAATCCCGCACGTACTGTTTGTCGAACGATGGAACCTCCGTACCGGGCTGCCAGGAATCCGCCGGCCAGTAACGAGAGGAGTCCGGCGTCAAGACTTCGTCGATGAGAAGCAGCTCACCGTCGGCGTATCCAAACTCGAACTTGGTATCGGCCAGGATCACACCCCGGGTCTCGGCGTGGGCAGCTGCCTTGTGGTAGATCTCCAACGAGCGTGACCGCAACTCTTCGTACAAGTCGGCTCCCACCAATTGTCGGGCGCCGGTCTCGTCCAGGTTCTCATCGTGTCCCTGGTCGGCTTTGGTGGCGGGGGTGAAGATGGGCTCTGGCAGGCGATCGGCCAGACGCAGCCCCTTCGGGAAGTGCTCGGTCGTGGGTCCTCCCCCCAACTTGTATTCCCGCCAGGCAGATCCGTATAGGTAGCCCCGCACCACACATTCCATTGGTACGACTTCTGCCCTTCGTACCACCATCGCGCGACCGGCCAGCCAGCGACGATCAGGCTCCTCGAGGGCTCCTAAATCCTCCAGGTCGAGGGTTAGGAAGTGATTCGGGACCTCGAGCAAGTCGAAGAAGTACCGCGAGAGCCCGGTAAGGATGCGACCTTTATCCGGAATCTCGTCATCCAGGACCACGTCGTAGGCAGAGATACGGTCGGAAGCGACGATCAGCAGGCGGTCACTCGACAGGGCGTAAATGTCACGGACCTTCCCCGCTCCCACCTTGGCCAAAGACTGCACGAGGCTCGATGCTACCGAGACTGTATTGTGCCCCCGCACATGCGGGTTGGCATCGTCTATCACTGCGATCAAACGACCGATCGCCTTGATGAAGTGGTGGCCGAGCTGGGAACGGAAGTCGCCCGTTATCGGCTCGGCATGGGTGACGATGTGCCTACCTCGACCGACTTCGATGCCGTGATCGTGCTCGGAGGAGCTATGGGGGCCTACGACACCGCCCAACATCCGTGGCTCGAGGATGAGAAGACCTGGCTGCAAACACTGGCGGGAAAGCAAGTCCCGGTGCTGGGCATCTGCCTGGGAAGCCAATTGCTGGCCGAGGCTCTGGGTGGTCGAGCCTTTCTTTCTCCCATTGCCCCTGAAGCAGGCGTCACCAGACTGGATTTGACCGCCCTGGGTCGAGCCGACCCAGTCCTCCAGCGCGCGGGCACCAAGGTCTTCTCGCTCCACCAGGACACGTTCGATCTTCCCCCCGGAGCCAAGCTCTTGGCCCTCAGCGCCGACTATCCCCAGGCTTTTCGGTACGGATCTGTACTGGCGATCCAGTTCCATCCGGACGCAGATGCCGCCCTCGCTGTTGAGTGGGCAAAGGAGATGGCCCCCTTTCTCAACCGGGCAGGGGTCGAGCTAGCGGACTACGAGAGCGAGCTCGTGGCAGCAGAGCCATATTTGGCCCGCACCTCCAAGCGCATCTTCCAGGCATTTCTGGGGGGCGTGTGAAGGAACGGGCTGGCAGCCTTCTGGTCGCCGATCGTTACGCCATCAATCTCGGGATCCGGCTGATCGAAGCAGGTCCTGGCACCGTCACTGTCGCCATGTCGGTGACAGAAGCCATGACCAACTTCCTCGGCGGCTTTCACGGTGGAGCGCTCTTTTCGCTCGCCGATTGCGCCTTCAGCCTCGCCGCGAATCTGGCAGGAGATCGGGCCGTTGCGATAGACACGCATCTCGTCCTCATTTCACCAGCCGAAGTCGGCGAGGAATTGACGGCGGTGGCAGAAGAGGTACACCGGGGTCGGACCCTGGGCTCGTACCGTGTGGTCGTCACGCGAGGCGATGGCCGGGTGGTCGGTCACTTCACCGGGACCGTTTTCATTACTCCCGGCGTCTGAATATTGCATCCTTCAGTCCCGTCTACGACGGGCATGGCCCTTTACCATCATTGAACCGAGGGAAGCTTGGCTGCATACATTGCCCGACATCCCATTCGCTCGATCTTGGTCGTCATCGCAGGAGTGACGCTCGGGACGGCTGTGTTCTTGTTCACAAGGCTGGGCGATCTGTATTCGGCAGTAGCTACGGAGGATTTTGATCCCGGGCGGGCGGCGACGGCACTGGCGCGCAGGACCCCGGCCCAGGTTGAGCAGTCAATACGCGAGCTGAGCGAGGCACAAAGGGCGGCTTTCGACGCTGCGGCAGCTCTCGATCTCAGCACCTTCGAGATCGAATCCGAGATCGCCGAACTCATTTCCGACACTTACGGCCGGCGTCCCTTTGTCAACGCGGCAGCCTTCAGCCCCGAGCTTCCGGACGATATGTTCGATGCCTATCTTGGGCTCGGGGCCGATGCCAGCGGCTCCCGGGCCGACACGATCTTCCTCGCCCTGGCCCCTACTGATGGTTCGACGCCGTTGCTGATCTCGTTGCCGCGCGATCTCTATGTCAAGAATCCGTGTAGCGGGGGATGGAGCCGGCTCAATACCGGTCTCGGCGGCTGCCGGGGTTTTGCGTCAGGAACCGAATTGATGGCTTTGATGGTCCAGACCTACACCGGAATCGAGATCGACCACGTCGCCCGAGTCACTTTCGATGGGTTCGCCGCGGTCGTGCAGGCCCTCGGGGGCACCACCGTTTGCACCGACAATCCCACCCGCGATCTCAAATCGGGGCTCAATCTGGCGGGAGGCTGTGCGCCGGCCGATGGCTACACGACCCTGGCCTGGGTTCGTTCCCGGCATATGGAGGCCTTGGTCGACGGCGAGTGGAAAGCGGTGGGGGGATCGGACTTCGCACGCCAGGACCGGCAGCGCGACATTCTCTTCCAGCTCGCCAACAGGGTTTCCTCGTTCGGCTCGCTTACCGCGTTCGACAATACTGTCAGAGCTGTGGCATCGGGAGTGCGGCTCGACGACGGGTGGTCGTTTGCAGACGTGGTTAGGACCGCCTGGCGGTATCGGGAGATGAGCGACGATCGGGTCAAGGACTTCTCAGTGGATGTGCGCAACTTTCGCACCTCGTCCGGTGCCCAGGTGCTCCTTCCCACCGTGAAGTTCAACGCGTTACTCAGCGACGTCTACCCACCAGCCGCCGCCTAGGGGTGAACAGAATCGGGATCGATCTCGGGGGAACCAAGATCGAGATGGTGGCGTTGGCGCCCGACGGAGCGGAGTTGGGTCGCCAGCGAGTACCTACTCCTGCCGGCGAGTACCGCCAGATCATTGACGCCATCGTCGGCCTCGTCGGCCGAGCCGATGATATCGCCGCTCCCACCGCGCAAACGGTTGGGATCGGGACGCCCGGAGCCATCAGCCCTATTTCCGGAGTCATCAAGAACTCCAACTCGACTGTCCTCAACGGGAAACCCTTTCATCGGGATCTGTCCCGTGCCCTGGGTCGCCCTGTGGTGATGCGTAACGATGCTGACTGCTTTGCTCTGTCCGAAGCTCGGGATGGTGCCGGAGCCGGAGCGAGGGTGGTCATGGGAGTGATAATCGGAACCGGTGTCGGGGGTGGGATCGTCGTCGATGGCAAGACCCTGTCAGGACCCAATGGGGTGACCGGTGAATGGGGCCATAACCAGTTGCCATGGGCGCAGCCACCCGATCTGCCCGGGGCGCCTTGCTACTGCGGAAAGCGAGGCTGCATCGAGACATTCGTGTCAGGGCCCGGATTCGAACGTGACTTCCGGGAGACCACGGGCCGGTCTCTCTCGACTCTACGGATTGTCGAGGAGGCGCGGTCCGGAAATGTTGAAGCAACCATTGCCCTGCATCTCTATGTCGATCGTCTGGCGCGCGCTCTTGCCTCCGTAGTCAATGTGCTTGATCCGGATGTGGTGGTCGCCGGGGGAGGCATGAGCAATGTGACCGAGATCTACGAGCTGGTTCCACAGCGATGGTCCACGTATGTATTCGGCGGCGAGGTGAGCACGAGGCTCGTGCCCAATGTCCATGGAGACTCTTCGGGAGTGCGGGGTGCGGCCTGGCTGGTGGAGGAGACGTGAGGCGTGAGACGTGAGGCGTAAGTCCGAAGACGGAAAACCGAAGCCCCGAGCGTGAGGATGGTGAGGCGTGAGGCGTGAGCCGTGAGACGTGAGGCGTGAGACGTGAGGCGTGAGTTCGGACGAGACCTTAGGTGTTCAATACGACAACGGGGCACGGGCAGGCCGTCAAGATCCGTTCTACCCGGGGGCCGAGGAACAACCGTCGGGACCCCGCACGGACCGAGGTGCCCAGCACTACCAGGTCGGCCCCAACCCGACGGGCGATTTCGAGAATCGCGTCCTCCGGCTCCGCCCCCATCTTGATCTCGGTACTCGTCGCCACCCCGAAAGATTCACCGAGGCCCGCCAAATCGGTGGCAATCTGCCTTCCGATCTCGAGACGATCGGCCGGGTCATAGAGGGCGGCCGCCGCCAACACGGCGCTGGTCTCTCTTGGCACCACATGGACAATGGTCACGATGGCGTCGGGATCAGCGATGGCAAAGGCCAGTTCTGCTGCCCGGCGACTCGAAACAGTGCCATCGGTCGGAACCACGATTCGCCGTGGCCTCCAGTCGTCGTCGTTATCGGTGCCCCGCACCACCAGCGATGGGATAGGTGCCAGTCGCACGATCTCGTCGACGACGTTGCCAAGAAGGGTCTCTCCGGTGGCGTCGGTCTCCGATGCCCCAACCACTAGGAGGTCGTAGTCGCTAGCAGCCTCTTTGAGGATGGCTGCTACTGGATCCGACGCGTGTACGACCTTGCTCATCACTTCGGCGCGGGCGGCAAACAGTTGCTCAACCTGCCAGTGATAGCGAACGGCTTCCGTCCGACTTTCCCGGCCCGACACTGTGAAAAGGGTCACGGCCAGACCCTTGCCCGGGCCCAACCGACCCAGCAGGATGGACTCGATCCGCTGAGGGGCGGCTACGACCTCGTTGCGGGGTCGCAGCGGGAGCAGCACGCGGCGGATGTCTACCAGCATTCCCGCCTCGGTCACTTCTTCCCGGCGCAGCCGCTCGAGCTCCTCGCCTTCGGGGTGGATGCGCTTTTGGATCGCCCGCAAAGCAAACGGGGCCGCCAGAGAGGTGAGCATGGCCATTACCACAATCATTGTGAAGACCGCCTGGGTGAGTATCTCCAGTGAAAGACCAAGGGTGGCGACAATTATCACGATCGCTCCCCGGGCGTTGAGACCAGCTCCATAGGCCAGGGCATTCCAGTGGGGCTGACCGCTGAGGAAGCGGGCTCCCGAGTACGCCCCGACCACTTTGCCAAACGTGGCCACCCCAAGCACAGCTCCAGCGAGCAGCAAAAGTCGCGGGTCAGTCAGCGAACGCACGTCGACTTTCAGACCCGCAACTGCAAAGAAGATCGGAGAGAAGATCCCCAGCGCCACTGCCTCCAGCTTGCGATGGACATCGGTGGGCAGACGAGGTGACTGGCCAAAGAGGATCCCGATCGCAAACGCACCGATCATCGGCTCCAATCCCAATGCCTGGGTGAGTGCCCCCCAGCCAAATGCCAGCACCACTACGAGAGTGAGCAGGCGATCGCGGCTTCGCATCCGATCCTGCACCAGATCGAGGCTCTTGCGGACCAAGAACCTGCCGATCGTAAGGGTTGCAATGACAAAGAGGATCACCATGGCCATGGTCCGGAGCACGTTCGTTGCCTCCAGGCGCCCGACGCTGGCGAGGCCTGCCACCACTCCGAGCAGGGTCCACCCCGTGACGTCGTCGATCATCCCCGCTGCCAGCATCGTCTGACCCAGATCGCGACGCATGAGGTTGAGGTCGATGAGCACCTTGGCCAGGACCGGTATGGCCGTGATCGACATGGCAGTGGCGAGGAACAACGCGAACAACAGACGCTGGTTGGGGGCGGGGAGCAGGTCGGTGGGGAACAACAAACCTAAGCCGAGACCCGTGAGAAGCGGGAGGACCAATCCACCCGTGGCCACTCCAAAGGCGGTTCGAGCCCGCCGGCGGATGAGACCGAGGTCGATTTCAAAACCGGTGATGATCAGAAGGAGCATCACCCCGATGAGGGCGACCAATTCCAACAAATACCCCTCCACGGCAGTCTGCGGCACCACCCACGCCGCCACTCCGGGGGCGAAAGAGCCCAATACCGACGGCCCCAAAAGCACACCGGCCAGAATTTCGCCGATCACCGTGGGTTGTCCCAGACGCTGGGAGATCTCCCCGAGCAGCCTGGCCGTGGCGAGCAGAGCGGCCAGCGTCACCAACAGGTGGAGGATGTCGGAATGCGACGCGGCGACAAAGGGCGCGTCCAACTCAATGCACCCGGTCGAGCGCCACAGCGCTCAACCTCTCGAACACCGCCGCGCTCCTGGCGAGGAACCTGTCCGTGCTGAAACAGTCGTCGAGGACCGCTGCCTTCAACATCACCCTGTCATCGGCCTCCAAAACCTCCCGGAGAGCCAGTC
>Ga0326597_10002303_pt1 | contig 28669 bp, 29 predicted proteins | sample RVTome_12_FD_203789 | JGI IMG/M metagenome (GOLD analysis project Ga0326597, IMG submission 203789) | Soil microbial communities from uranium-contaminated site in the Upper Colorado River Basin, Wyoming, United States - RVT100D185 | ecosystem: Environmental > Terrestrial > Soil > Contaminated >... | reverse complement strand
CGGCAGGTGTCGAGGTGGGTGACCTTGGACATGAAACCGGCGGCTCTCCCCAGGAAACGTCAGGATTATCGAGCCCTAGTGTTCCCCAAATCGCCGCCGCCGTCCAGGGGGCAGTCTCGCCCCAAGGGTATCCCCAAGGGCATCCCCAAGGACGGCCAAGGCGTGTCAGTTTAAGGGATTAATACGTGCCCCCCGGCAGAGCGGCGACCGGTGCTTCGAGGATGGTGCCGCCCGGTGCCGTGGGCGGCAGATAGCCGTGGGCATAGTTCAGCCGGGTCTGACTGGCCATGTAATCCGGCCGGTCGTAGCACGACACCCCGCCCAGGGTCCGATAGCAGTAGAGCGAGGCGGAGAGGCTGGCCATGCCCTGGCCCTGGTCCTCGGCGGGTATTTCTTGGCAGTATGGCTTCCTATCCACCGTATGGAGGACGGAGCAGTTCTCATCGAAGGCTTGGCTGGCCGCATGATCGCTGAGTGTCTTGTCGGTATAGATCAGGCTGACTAGGCTGGCTCCCGCGATGGTCGCGGTGGTCGCCGGGTCGCAGCCGGCAAGACCCAGAAGGGCCACAAGGAGAAGCGGAAGGCGTGTCATACCTTGACGTCCTTTGTACGCCCGATAACGGGTCGTTAACTATATTCGGGGCCGCGGGCCGTCGGCCGATTTCCGGCCTCCTGCCGGTCTCGGCCACGGGTGACCCCAGGGCTCGCCACCCTTGAAGTCTGGGCATTGCGCGTAAAGAAAGCGTTAGTCGGACAGCCCCGGCACCAAACATAGGAGGAAAAGGCAGCATGCCACCAGTAACCCCCCTCATTTGCGACTTTGGCTGGAAAGCCCCGGATTTTTCCCTCAAGGGGATCGACGGACGGACCTATTCCCTGGAGACCGTACGCGGTGCGAAGGGCACCGTGGTGATGTTCATCTGCAACCATTGCCCCTACGTGCGATCGGTCATTGGCCGGATCGTCCGCGATGCCCGGGATTTGGCCAAGGAGGGAATCGGTTCAATCGCCATTATGTCCAATGATACAGAGACTTATCCGGCTGATTCCTTTGATAACATGAAGGCGTTCGCGGCCCAGCATGGCATCACGTTCCCCTATGTCATCGATCGGACCCAGCAGGTCGCGCGCGCCTACGATGCCCAATGCACCCCGGATTTCTTCGGCTTCAACAAGGACTTGGAGTTGCAGTATCGCGGCCGGCTGGACGCCTCGAAGACGACCCTGGTGGAAAATGCGCCGCGCGAGCTGTATCAGGCCATGCTGCAGGTCGCCAAGACCGGCCGCGGCCCGCGGGAACAAGTCGCTTCCATGGGCTGCTCGATCAAATGGCGGGCGGCCTGAGGCGCCGGATCCGGGCCCGGCGCCCACGATAAACCGGTGCGCTGAACCGGGAATCGCTGTTGATCCCTCGGGCGAAGCACCGTAAGAACGGGGGCCCGGGCGGGGAGCGGGGGTGCCGGTGAAGACGCGGCACACCGGATGCACGGGCCAAGGGAGCAATCGTGGCCGACATTTTCAAGGAAGTCGATGAAGACCTTCGGCGTGACAACGCCGCCAAGGTCTGGAAGAAATACGGTGCCTACATACTCGGCGGCGCCATTGCCGTCGTCCTGGCGGTGGCCGGGGTGCAGGCGTGGCGCGCCTATGAGTTGGACCAGCGCAGCAAGCTTTCGGACCAGTTCGCCGCCGCCCTCGAATCGTCGGCCAAGGGCGAGACCGCGGCGGCGCAAAACGCGTTGCGCCAGATCGGCGATCCGACGGCGGGCGGCTACCGCAGCCTCGCGGCATTCGAAGAGGCGCGCATTCTCGCGGACAACGGGGATGTGGCCGGCGCCGTCGCCATCTGGGATCAGATCGCCGCGAACGCATCCTTGGGGGAGGGCTTGCAGACCGCGGCGGTTATTCTGTCGGTCATGCATCAGATCGATACGGGCGATGCGCCGAGTTTGCGCGCGCGTCTGGAGCCGCTGACCGCCGAGGGGCAGCCCTACCGCGCCGCCGCGTTGGAGCTGTCGGCGCTGTTGGCCCTTAGGCAGGGCGATGCGGAGGCGGCGCGCACATTCTATGGCACCATCGCCGATGACCGCGCATTGCCGGCCGGCGCCCGGGCGCGGGCGGCGCAAATGCTCGCCGCGCTCAAAGGCTGATCCCGGCCCATGCGCATCTCCTTGTTCAGAATGGTCTGCCTGGCCGGGCTGGTCCTGGCCCTGGCCGCCTGCGAGAGCATCAACCCGTTCGGCAAACGGCGCGACGAGCCGCTGCCCGGCAAGCGCATCGCCATCATGTCCCTGGACCGGGGCCTGGTGGCCGATGCCAGCATCGCCGATATGCGGGTCCGCCTGTCCGAACCCTATGTGAACGAGAGTTGGACTCAATACGGCGGCAGTCCGGCGCACGCCATGTACCATCTCTCCCTGGGCGCCGCACCCAGCCGGGTGTGGACCGCCGATGTGGGCGACGGTTCGGATGACTCGCGGCAAATCATGGCGCAGCCTCTGGTGGTCGACGGCACCGTCTTTACCATGGACGCCCTGTCCGTGGTCACCGCTTTCGATACGGAACGCGGCAAAGTCATTTGGCGCGTGGACCTTGAGCCGGAGGACGAGGACGACGGTTATTTCGGCGGCGGCATCGCCTACGATGGCGGCCGCATCTACGTCACCACCGGGTTTGCCAGAGTATTCGCGCTGGAGGCGGCGACCGGCGCCAAGGTTTGGGAACAGTCGGTACCGGCGCCGGTCCGCGCCGCGCCGGCGGTGGCTGGCGGCCGGGTCTTTGCCGTGACCCTCGACAACCAGGCGTTCGCCCTGGCCGCCGACGATGGCCGGCGCCTGTGGAGCCACAGCGGCATTCAGGAGGTGACCAGCCTGATCGGCGGCGCCAGCCCGGCGGTTTCCGGCTCGACCGTGGTGGTGCCCTATTCGTCCGGGGAGATTGTCGGCCTGCTGGCGGAAACAGGGCGGCCGTTGTGGAGCGACAGCCTGGCCTCGGTGGCCCGTGCCGATCCGTTGGGCGATCTGGCGCAGATCCGCGGCGCCCCGGTGGTCGATCGCGGCATCGTCTTCGTCATCAGCCATTCCGGCCGCATGGTGGCCATCGACTTGCGCCAGGGTTTGCGCGCCTGGGAGACGGAGATCGGCGGCGTCGAGATGCCGTGGGTGGGCGGCGATTTCATCTTTCTCGTGACCAACGAGTCCCAGGTGGTCTGCCTGACCCGGCGCGACGGGCGCGTCCGCTGGGTGCAATCGTTGCCGCGTTTCGAGGACCCGGAGGACCAGACCGGGCCCATCGGCTGGAGCGGTCCGGTCCTCGCCGGCGACCGCCTGATCGTCGCCGGATCGCACGGCGAGGCGGTTTCCCTGTCGCCTTATACCGGCGAGGTGCTGGGCGTGATCGATTTGCCGAACGGCATCACCGTGGCCCCGGTGGTCGCCGCGAACACCCTGTATTTCCTGACCGGCGGGGGAGACCTGGTCGCCATGCGTTAGCGTGGTCCGGTCCCTGTCTTGTCATGCCCTTCAAAGTCGCCATCGTCGGCCGCCCCAATGTCGGCAAGTCCACCCTGTTCAACCGCCTGACGGGGCGGCGGCATGCCCTGGTGGACGAGCGGCCGGGGGTCACTCGTGACCGGCGCAGCGGCGAGGTCACTCTGCTCGATCTGACGTTCATCGTGACCGATACGGCGGGGCTGGAGGATGCCCCGGCGGGCAGCCTGGAAGCGCGCATGCAGGAGCAGACCGAGAAGGCGGTGGCCGAGGCGGACATGGTGCTGTTTCTCATTGACGCCCGCGCCGGCGTGACTGCCCTGGACCGGCACTTCGCCCAATTGTTGCGCCGCGCCCGGCCGCCGGTGGTTCTGGCCGCCAACAAATGCGAGGGCCCCGCCGCCGAGGCCGCCCTGGGCGAGGCCTATGCCCTTGGCCTGGGCCAGGCCATACCGCTCTCCGCCGAGCATGCCCTGGGCCTCAGCGATCTGCGCGATGCCATCGCCGCGCATATGGGTGAAGGGGAAGAGAGCGGTGACGAGACACCGGAGGACGTGGACGAGGCCGTGGATGCACCCTTGCGCCTGGCCATCGTCGGGCGGCCGAACGTGGGCAAGTCGACCCTGGTCAACCGCCTGCTGGGCGAGGAGCGGGTGCTGACCGGGCCCGAGGCCGGGATCACCCGCGATGCCATCGAGGTGGAGTGGTCCTACGAGGGCCGGCCGATCCGCCTGATCGATACCGCCGGCCTGCGCCGCCGCGCCCGCGCCACCGGGAAGCTGGAGAGGTTGTCGGCGCAGGATACCCGCCACGCCATCGACTTCGCCGAGGTGGTGGTGCTGGTGATCGAGGCGGAGACCGGCCTGGAGAAACAGGACCTGACCATTGCCCGGCAAGTGATCGAGGAAGGCCGGGCCTTGCTGATCGCGGTCAACAAGTGGGATGCCTGCAAGGACCGTCCGGCGGCGCAGGCGGCCATCGGCGATCGCCTCATGCGCTCGTTGCCGCAGACCGGGGGGATTCCGGTGGTCCCCATCTCGGCCCTGCGCGGGCAACACCTGGACCGCCTGATGGCGGCGATCTTCGAGATGCACAAAGTGTGGGACCGGCGCATCTCCACTTCCGCCCTCAATCGCTGGCTGGCGTCAGCACTTCACGCGCACCCGCCGCCGGCCCCGGCCGGCCGCCGCCTCAAGCTGCGCTATGCGACCCAGGCCAAGACCCGGCCGCCCACGTTCGTGATCTTCTGCTCCCGCCCAAAGGCGGTGCCGGCGTCCTACCTCCGCTATCTGGAGAATTCCCTGCGCACCGACTTCGACCTCCCCGGCACGCCCATCCGCATTCTGTTGCGCAAGGGCGAGAATCCGTATGTGTCGGAGAGATAGGGAAGGGCATCAAGGTCGCATCCAGGGAAAAAGTGAAGTGACCTCTGATATCATGGCCTAAACTCATGCAAACAGCTGGTGGATCGACTCTGCGGTGATAGGGGCATTTCCGACTGTTATTTTTATCGGAACTTGACCCCAGTACAGTGCCACCGGCATATTTGTATTCTTCTTTCTCCAACAGAATTACGGCGAACTCGATCTACCTGACATCGCGTACGTCTAGATTCGGTTTCATGGACATAGACGAGCAGCTATCGGAGCTCATTGAAGATCCTGACTTTCTCCGGATCGGAGACCGATTTGGCGGCTTCAATCTCTTCGAAGCAATGGGAGCAGTTACAGGCGAATTGAGGCATTCCAACCTACTAGCCTTTCTCCTCTCGCCGAACCGACCCCACGGGCTAGGCCCTGAATTGCTCCAGCGTGTGCTGCGCCACTTGCTCGGCGATTTGCCCAAGGAACAGCGCCCCCTTCGGCCCTTGGAAATTGCCATTGGTGACCTCGAAAACACGGTCGTACTTCGGGAATGGGCTTCGATCGATCTCCTGATCGAAATCGCTGAACTCAAGTTCGTCGTCCTGATTGAGAACAAGATCCTCGCCAAGGCTGGCGAGGGGCAACTTGCGCGTTACAAGGCGCTGCTCGAAATTAAGTACAAGGACTGGCGTCGGCTGTTGGTCTTTCTCACACCCGAGGGAGCCGATCCCGATGAAGATGGCTATCTGGCATTCAGCTATCTCGAACTCGCCGGGATCGTGGATGATATCTTGCGCATCCGAGCCGCTTCGCTCTCACCCGATGTGGTGCTGATCTTAACGCACTATGTTGAGATGCTAAGGAGACATATCGTGCCGGACGAGGAACTTCGCGAGCTTGCGCTCAAAGTGTATGAGCGTCACAAAGAGGCGCTCGACTTCATCATCGGGGCCATTCCCGAGCAAGATAGCCTTGCGCCGATTGTGAAGGGACTATTGGATTCCAGACAAGACTTGGTACCGGATCGCTCATCCAACACGATCATTAGATTCACACTGGCAGCTTGGTCAAGGATGCCCGCATTCAATTCCTGTCCTGTAGATCAATGGACGAGGAGCGGTCGCAATCTAATTTTAGAGGTCAAATTGCAGAAGGACCGCGATGGGAAGTTCACTGACCGGGTGGCAATGGCGCTCGTCCTCGGTCCTTCAGAGGAACGACTGCGAAACCACATCTTCGATTCAGCGCTTCAGCAGCCCCAGATTTTCAAAGGCCTGAATAAATCGAGAGGAAAGAAATGGGTGACGATCTTTCAGTCCGAACTGCTCTCGGCTGCTGCTGCAAGAGATATGGAAAGAGCGGAAAAAATCCAGGCGGTTGCCCAAGGCTGGAATGAATTCTTCGAGCATGAAATTCCGAAACTGATGAACGCCTTGGCTGCCATTTCGAGCAACGCACCTTTGCCTTGATCAATAAATCCAATTCTTCCATTTTAGCTGTCACACCTAATTGAGGATGCCACCCTCGGTTTGTTATTTTGATTGCCAGATGTTTTGCTGAGTTTCTGTCAAGCATTGCGGCAATGCGGGCAAAGGGGACGCTAGCCCTCTTATCAACGAATTTTCGTGCTGACCTGTGGATCGGTTCGCCGCGTTGCCTAAAAAAATGTTCTAAAGATCGGCCTTTCTAAAAGTCAGCGGATCGCCAAAAAAGCCGTCGCGATGGATCGCCGCCGCGAATGCGGACCTGAAATCCTCCGCGTTCTTGAAATCCTGCAACCTGAGCTTATCGTCCGCGTTCGGGACCCGCATAAAGACAGTGTCGCCTTTTCTCTCAACGGCCACGACCAGCCAGGGATGATCCTTGGGGCTGTCGTCTATGGTGCCGTCCGGGGCCACTTCGCCATAGAAGCGTGCCTGCAGGAAATATGTCTCGTCTATTTCAAGGATGGCCGCGTTATCGAAAAGATACGTAACGTCCTTGTCCTGGTACCGCAGCCGATATCCGTCTGCCGCGGATTGTACCTCAACCGATACCTCTCCCTCCGAGTCGTGCCATACGCCTTCCAGGCTCGGATCGAAATCTTCTGTTGGCGCCGTGAGCGGGTAGTCGAAATAGCAGCCGCTCAGAAGAACGAAAATTCCCAAAATAATCATTTTGCGAATCATGACGATCTCCGGCGTTTCACCCCGATTTCAGCCTGAACGATCTCGCCGTTGCGGGTACAGCTTGGCAGCGCCAGGGTCACAAAGGTTTCGGTAATCGACTCGGGCAGCGGAAGTGAGTTCGGGTCTTCACCGGGGAAGGCCTTGGCGCGCATCGCCGTGCGCACCACGCCCGGGTCGAGCAGGTTGGCGCGCACGTTGGTCTTGCCGATTTCGGCGGCATAGGTGCGCACCAGCATTTCCAGCGCCGCCTTGGAGACGGCATAGGCGCCCCAATAGGCGGTGGCCTGGGCGGCGACGCCGCTGGTGACGAAGATGGCGCGGCCGGCCGACGATTGGCGCAACAGGGGATCGAGGCTGCGGATCAGCCGCCAGTTGGCGGTCACGTTCACGTCCATCACCTCGGCCCAGGCATCGGGTTGTGTGTGCCCCACCGGCCCCAGGGTGCCGAGGGCGCCGGCATTGCCGACCAGCACGTCGATCCGGCCGAAGCGTTCATACAAAGAGGCGCCGAGCTGATCGATTGCCGCGAACTCGCGCAGGTTCAACGGCACCAGGGTCGCCGCTGTGCCGCCGGCCCGGCGGATCGCATCGTCGACCTCTTCCAGGCCGCCGACGGTGCGGGCGATGAGCACCACGTGCGCGCCCTCCGCCGCGAACCGCTTGGCGACGGCGGCGCCGATGCCGCGCGAGGCGCCGGTGATGACGGCAATCCGGCCGGCTAGGAGTCCTGGAATCGGGTCGCTCATACGGTGCCGCGCCGGCGGAAGAGAATGCCCAGTCCGCCTTCTATGCCCGCTAACAGGATCAGGCCGATCACCAGGCCGATGCCGGCATAGACCAGCCCTTCGGTGGTCAGCGGCAGCCCCAAGGCGAAGTCGTTGAGCGTGGTGCGCGCCGTGTCCGCATCGATGTGCTGCAGGAATTGCCATGGGCGCGCGATCGGTTGCGCCTGGGTCAGCGCCTCCACGGCTTGGCGCAAACGCTCAAGGTCGGCTAGCTCTTCGCTCAGGACGATGGCCTGCTGCCGATGGGCGGGATCGGCGCTGACGGTGAATCTCTCGATGTATTGCGCCACGGTCAGGCCATGCTCGCGGGCCGCCGCCTCGATGCGTTCCACTTGCACCTGCGCCTGGTCCAGGCGCCCGCCCAGGCGCTGCAGATACTGCTGATAGTATGTCGGGAACTGCGACGAGGACGTGGCTCCGGCGACCGCGGCAAGGCCGTTGAGAAGGCGTCTGAACATCCGCGGGCTTTACGCCAGCTCCGCCAGCAGAGAGAGCTGCGCCGGGTTATCCGTGTCGCCATGGTCGGTCAGGTGCGTCGGGTATTCGCCGGTGAAACACGCATCGCAGAACTGCGGCCGGTCGGCATCGCGCCCGGCCTCGCCCATGGCCCGGTAGAGCCCGTCCATGGAAATGAAGGCCAGGCTGTCGACGCCGATATGCTTGGCCATGGCCGCCACGTCCATTTTCGATGCCAACAACTCGCTCGGCTCCGGCGTGTCGATACCGTAGAAGCACGGATGCGCGGTCGGCGGCGCGGCGATGCGCATGTGCACCGCGGTGGCGCCGGCGGCGCGCACCATCTCGACGATCTTGATCGACGTGGTGCCGCGCACGATGGAGTCGTCGACCAGAATCACCCGCTTGCCAGTCAGTGCAGCGCGGTTGGCGTTATGCTTGAGGCGGACGCCCAGGTTGCGAATCTGTTGGCTCGGCTCGATGAAGGTCCGTCCGACATAATGGTTGCGGATGATGCCCAGCTCGAAGGGAATGCGCGATTCCTCGGCGTAGCCGATCGCGGCCGGCACGCCGGAATCGGGGACGGGGATCACCACGTCCGCGTCAATGCCGCTTTCGCGGGCAAGTTCGGCGCCGATCTGCTTGCGGCGCTCGTACACGCTGGTTCCGTCCACAACCGAATCCGGGCGGGAAAAGTAAATATACTCAAACACGCAGAACCGCTGCCGGGCCGGCGGGAAGGGGCGCAGGCTGTGAATGCCGGAATCGTCGAGCACGACCATCTCGCCCGCCTCGACTTCGCGCACATAGTGAGCCCCGATGATGTCGAGGGCACAAGTCTCCGAGGCAACGATGTATGTATTGCCCAGCCGGCCGATGACCAGCGGCCGCACCCCCAGCGGATCGCGCACGCCGATCACGCACGAGTCGGTCAACGCCACGAGGGAATACGCGCCCTCGATTTGGCGCAGCGCGTCGATCAATCGGTCGATCATGCTGCCGGCCCCGGACATCGCCATGAGGTGCACGATCACCTCGGTATCCGACGTCGTTTGGAACAACGATCCGCGCTGAGCCAGTTGCCGGTGCAATGCCGACGCATTGGTCAGATTGCCGTTGTGCGCCAGGGTAAAGCCGCCGAACTGCAGATGGGCGAACAACGGCTGGACATTGCGCAACACCGTCTCGCCGGTGGTCGAATACCGCACGTGGCCGATGGCCGAATGGCCGACCAGCCGCTTCATGACTCGCTCGCTGGAGAAGATATCGCCGACCAGGCCGAGATCGCGGTGGGCGTTGAATTGCTGCCCGTCGTAGGCGACGATGCCGGCCGCTTCCTGGCCGCGGTGCTGCAGGGCGTGCAAACCGAGGGCGGTATGCGCCGCCGCGTCGGCGAAGCCGTAGATGCCGAAGACGCCGCATTCCTCGCGCAGCTTGTCGTCGTCGATGCCGTCCGTGGTCCGCTCGAAGGGGTGCGTGGTGATCACTGGGACCCTCCCGTATTTCCGGCGGCACCCTGGGTGGCCGCCTCGATGGCCCGCTGCATCTCCTCCCGCATCCGCTCGTTGTATCCGGATTCGGGGGCCGGTGTGCCGTCTTTCGGCGGCGGGCTAAGCAGGCTCTGGAAGCTTTGCTGAGTCCCGCCATCCGGGATCGCACCGCCATCGATCGCCTTCGGCGCGGCTAGATCGTCCCGCAGGCGCTCCGGCAGCAAGCCCACCAGCAAGCCGCTGCCGCGCTCCACCAAGGGAAGGGTGCGGGCCTGGGTCAGCCAGTCCGGATGGTCCTCCCGCGGCATCACCCAGACCAGTATCAGCCAGGCGACGCAGACCAGCAAGGCTCCCCGGAAGAAGCCGAACAAGAGCCCGACGGAACGGTCGAGCGGCCCCAGGCCGCTGCCGCGCACCCGATTGGCCAGAATGCGGGTCAGAATCGACAACAGAACCAGGACGATCAGGAAGATGGCAACGCCCGTGGCCAGGTCGGCGACCACCGGAATGGCGATCAGCTTGCGCACCTCCGGCTGGGCGATAGGGAAGCCGATCAGGGTCGCGGCGGCGGCGCCCACCCACGAGACGACGGCGAGGATCTCGTGCACGAACCCGCGAAAGAACGCGAACAGGCCGGAAAAGAGGATGACCAGCGCCACCGCGATATCGGCCACGTTGATCGACGAAAGGTCCATGATGCGCGCGTCCGCCTAGTTCAAATCAATCGACGGATGCCCGGCGGCGCTCGCCGGCCCGGTCATTCCGCCGTGTCGAATCGGTGGGAAAACGCGCCACCAGATCTTGTAAATGCGCAATTTCCTGCACATCAATGCCGCCCATCTGGCCACCACCGCGCTTGGCCTCGGCCTGGTCGCCGGCCCGGGCCCGCCGGGGGGGCACCAAGGCCTGGGTAAAGCCCAATTTGGCCGCCTCCTTCAGGCGGGTCTCGGCCTGGCTGACCGCGCGCACCTCGCCGGACAGGCCGATTTCGCCAAAAACCACCATTTCCGCCGGCACCGGCCGGTCGCTGGCCGCCGACACCAAAGCGGCGGCCACCGCCAAATCCGCCGCCGGCTCGCTGACCCGCAAGCCGCCGGCGACATTTAGATAGACCTCCCGGCCCGCCAATGCCAGCCCGCATCGCGCCTCCAGCACCGCCAGCACCATGGCCAGGCGGCCGGCATCCCAGCCGATCACCGCCCGCCTGGGGGTCGCCAGGGAGGAGGGGGAGACAAGGGCCTGCACCTCCACCAGCACCGGCCGGGTGCCCTCCAGGCCGGCGAAGACCGCCGAGCCCGAGACGTTGCCCCGGCGCTCGGCCAGGAACAGGGCCGAGGGGTTGGGGACTTCCATCAGGCCGCCGTCGGTCATCTCGAAGACGCCGATCTCGTCGGTGGCGCCATAGCGGTTCTTGGTGGCGCGTAGGATGCGGAACTGGTGGCCGCGCTCGCCTTCGAAGGAGAGCACGGCATCGACCATGTGCTCCAGCACCTTGGGCCCGGCGATCTGGCCGTCCTTGGTGACGTGGCCGACCAGCAGCACGGTGAACCCGCGCCGCTTGGCCAGGCGAATCAGCTCCTGGGCGCTGGCGCGCACCTGGGTGACCGTGCCGGGCGCCGATTCCAGGGTGTCCACGAACATGGTTTGAATCGAATCGATGACCACGATGCCCGGCGCCTCGGCGCTGTCCAGGCTGGCGGCGATGTCGCGCACCGCCGTCGCCGTGGCCAGCAGCACCGGCGCCTGGTGCAATCCCAGCCGGCGGGCGCGCAGGCGCAACTGATCGACCGCTTCCTCGCCGGAAATGTACAGGCAGCCACCGCTATCCTTGACGCCAGAGGAGGTCGGGCGAGCCAGGGCGGCGGCCACTTGCATGAGCAGGGTGGATTTGCCGATGCCCGGATCGCCGCCGATCAATATGGCCGAGCCGGGCACCAGGCCGCCGCCGCACACCCGGTCGAACTCGGCGATGCCGCAGGCGCGGCGCGGGGCGCTGTCGGCCGGGCCGTCCATGCTGGCGACGTCGATGACATGGGCGCGTTTACGCCCGCCGCTGCCCAGGCCGCCCGGCGCGCTGCTCTGGGCCGCTTCCTCGGTGATGGTGTTCCAGCCGTTGCAGCTTTCGCAGCGGCCGCTCCAGCGGGCCGTGACGGCGCCGCAGGACTGACAGACGAAGCGGGCGTGTGCCTTGGCCAAGATTAGGTGCGAGCCTCTCGCGGTCCGAAGCCGCCGGGACCGTGCGGTTTCAAAGGGCGCGGATCTGCATGGCAATGGGGCCTTCGGCGCGGCCGTGGATGAATTGATCCACGTACGGATTGCCCGAGGTGTCGATATCGCCGACCGGCCCGTCCCAAATGATCTTGCCTTCATAGAGCAAGCCGACCCGATCGGCGATCTTGCGCACGCTGGCCATGTCATGGGTGATTGACAGGGCGGTCGCCCCCAAATCGCGTACGCATTTGACGATCAGATCGTTGATCACATCGCCCATGATCGGATCGAGACCCGTGGTCGGCTCGTCGAAGAAAATGATTTCCGGTTTGGTGGCGATCGCCCGCGCCAGACCGACGCGCTTGCGCATGCCACCCGAAAGTTCGGCCGGCGACAGCGCGCCGACTTCCGCTCCCAGACCGACGGCCGCCAGCTTCTCGATGGCAATGGCCTTGGCGGCGGCACGCTCCATGCGAACGCCTTGGATCAGGCCGAAGGCCACGTTCTCCCACACCGGCAATGAATCGAACAGGGCGGCGTTCTGGAACAGCATGCCGAACTTGCGCCGCACCCGTTCGATGTCGCGGTTGCCCATGCCAACCACGTTCTCGCCGTCCACCTCGATGATGCCGGCCTCGGGCGTGAGCAGGCCGAGGATGCATTTGAGCAGCACCGACTTGCCGCTGCCCGATCCGCCGATCACCACCACCGACTGGCCGGCTCCGATGTCCAGGTCGAGGCCGTCGAGTACGACCTTGTCGCCGAAGGATTTGTGCAGGCCGCGGATACGGATCTTGGGAACCGCCTCGTCCTGACCGTTGGTTTGGCGCGTGCCTGTCATCGGGCGAAGAACAATTCGGTGATGAAATAGTTGAAGCAGAGGATCAGGATGGAGGCGGAGACCACAGCATTCGTGGTTGCCGCACCGACACCCTGCGCGCCGCCGCGCGAGTTATAGCCGTGGTAGCAGCCCATCAGCGTCACCAGGAAACCGAACACCCCTGCCTTGACCAGTCCGGAGATGACATCCTGCGGTTCGACGAAATCGATGGTGTTCTTCAGGTAGGTGGCCGGGTTGAAGCCCAGCTTGTAGCTGGAGACCACATAGCCGCCGAACACACCGATGATATCGGCGACGAGCACGAGCAGGGGCAGCATGGTCAGGCCGGCGATCAGACGCGGCGCCACCAGGTACTTGAACGGATTGGTGGACAGGGTATCGAGGGCGTCGATCTGCTCGGTCACGCGCATGGTGCCGATCTCGGCGGCCATGGCGGCGCCGACCCGTCCGGCGACCATCAGGCCGGCCAGCACCGGGCCCAGCTCGCGGGTGATGGACACCACCACCACGTTGGGAATGGCGCTCTCCGCCGAAAAGCGGGCAAAGCCGGTGTAGCTCTGCAGGGCCAGCACCATGCCGGTGAAGATCGCTGTCAGGCCGACCACCGGCAGCGAGTAATAGCCGATCTCGATCATCTGCCGGACGATCAGCCGCGGGTAGATCGGTGGCCGAAAACAATGCGACACCGACGTTGAGGTGAACATCACGATGCGGCCTGTCGCCTCAAGGAACAAAAGGAAGGTACGGCCGAGAGGTTGCAGGATCGGCATGCCGATGATCCCTCAGCCGCCCGTATAGACGCGGTGGAAGCGATGCCCCAGGGACGTCATGACCTCGTAGCCGATGGTGTTCGCCGCCTCGGCCAGATCGTCGATGCTCCAATCGGGTCCGATCAGATCGACCAGGGCGCCCGGCCTTGTCACCTCGCGCGGCACCCCGGTCACGTCGAATGTCGTGAGATCCATTGAAACCCGCCCGATCAATGAAATACGCTGACCGCCGATCCAGGCGCTGCCGCAATTGGACAGCGTCCGCAGGTACCCATCCGCATACCCAATGGCGACCGTGGCGACTCGCAGCGGCCCATCGGCGCGGTAGGTGGCACCATAGCCAACGGTCCGGGGAGCGTCAATCTCGCGCACTTGCAGGATTTTTCCTTGCAGTCGAACCACTTGCCGCATGGGGTTCGATCGTCCCGGGGTCGGATTGATGCCATAGAGGGCGGCACCCGGTCGGACCAAATCGAAATGATACGCCGGTCCCAGAAAGATACCGGATGAGTTGGCCAAGCTGGCCGGCGCCTTTGGCAGCCGGTTGCGTCCGGTGATAAAGGCGGCCAACTGCTCGCCATTCAGCGGATGATCCGGGTCTTCGGAGCAGGCCAGGTGACTCATCACTAAACGCACGTCGATGTCCGCCAAGCGGCCGGGATCGGTGGCCAGAGCCTCCACCTCCGTATTTGTCAGTCCCAGGCGGCTCATGCCCGTATCGAAATGGATGGCGGCAGGCAATGGGCGTTCGGCGGCGCGGCCGGCTGCGGCCCAGGCATCGATATCGCCCAGGCTGTTGAGCACCGGCCAAATCTCGTGGGCGATGAAATCCGCGGCGGATCCGACCGCCAGCCCGCTCAGGACAAAGACCGCCGGTGCGGGTTTGACCCGCGCCAGACTTTGCCGCACGGCGATGGCTTCATCGGGCAGGGCGGTGAAGAACGTGGTTGCGCCGGCGCTGGCCAGGGTGGGGGCAACCTGCGCGATGCCCAAGCCATAGGCATCGGCCTTGACCACGGCGGCGCAGGCGCCGGCGGCCCGTTCGGCCAAGGAGCGATAGTTGGCTTGCACGGCGCCCAGGTCGATCCGGAGAATGGCGCCGGCGCGTTCTTCGGACGCGCTGTCCCCCGCGGTCGCGTCAGGATCGGACATCGGGCAGGTGATCGTCCCCGATCAGGTCGTTGAACTGGGTGAATTCGCCCTGGAAGTGCAGCTCGACGGTGCCGATGGGTCCGTGCCGCTGCTTGGCGATGATCACTTCGGCCTTGTTGCGGGCCTGTTCCAGCCGCTCCTCGTACCCGGCCTGGCGTTCGATGAACCGCTCGCCGGTTTCGTTGCCCCGCTGGGTCGGCCGTTCGCGCGACAGGTAGTATTCCTCGCGGTAGAGGAAGAGAACCACGTCGGCGTCCTGCTCGATGGAGCCGGACTCGCGCAAATCGGACAACTGCGGCCGCTTGTCGTCGCGCTGCTCGGTTTGCCGCGAAAGCTGCGACAGGGCGATGATCGGCACATTCAATTCCTTGGCCACCGCCTTCAGGCCGCGGGTGATCTCGGAGACCTCTTGCACCCGGTTCTCGTTGCGCATGCCCGGCGGGCCCTGCATGAGCTGCAGGTAGTCGACCACGATCAGGCTCAACCCATGCTGGCGCTTCAACCGCCGGGCGCGGGTGCGCAGGGCCGGGATGCTCAGGGCCGGCGTGTCGTCGATGAACAGCGACAGGGTATGCAGGGCGCGGGCGGCTTCGAAGACGCGGTCGAATTCGTCGTCGCGAATCTCGCCGCGGCGCATGGCATCCGAGCGCACATGCGCCTGCTCGGAGAGAATGCGGGTGGCCAGCTGCTCGGTCGACATTTCCAGGGAGAAGAAGGCCACCACCTCGGGCGTCTCGACAGGCGTGCCGTCAGGGGCGGTCTCGCGCCGCCGGGACGAGGCGGCGTTATAGGCGATGTTCGTGGCCAGGGCGGTCTTACCCATGGAGGGCCGGCCGGCCAGGATTACCAGATCGGAATGGTGCAAACCACCCAGCAGCTTGTCCAGGTCGCGGAATCCGGTGGTGACTCCGGAGACGTGGCTGTCGCGCTTCAGCGCTGCCTCGGTCATTTCGACCGCCTCGATCACCGCCGACTTGAAGCTGCGCAGGCCGCCCTCGCTCTGGCCGGCCTCGGCCAGGTTGTAGAGCTTCTGCTCGGCCGCCTCGATCTGGTTCGTGGCGGTGACATCCAGGTCATGCTCGAAGGCATCGTTGACCACGTCCTCGCCCAGGGCGATCAGCTCGCGGCGCAGGAACAGGTCGTGGATGGTGCGGCCATAGTCGGTGGCATTGATGATGGTGACATAGCTGCTTTGCAGCTTGGCCAGGTACTGGGCGCCGCCCACCTCAGCCAGGGCCTCGTCCTGCTCGAACAGGTTTTTCAGGGTGACCGCGTTGGCGATCTGCCCGCGTTCGATCAGCTTGCCGCACGCCTCGAAAATGCGGCCGTGCACGCCATCGGCGAAGTGCTCCGGCTGCAGAAAATCGGACACCCGTTCAAAGGCGCGGTTGTTGGCTAGGATGGCACCCAGCAAAGCCTGCTCCGCCTCATAGTTGACCGGCGGATGACGGAACGAGTCGTCATTTCCCGCGGCCCGTGGCAGGGCCGCTACGTTGGTGTGCTGATTGCGATCCATGATGACCGATAATAACAGATGACAGGTATGCCGCGCACGGTCGCTTTTCGTTTTTTTGCGACTGTTTGCCGGTGGGTAAAAATAATAGTGGGGATAAGACGCTTCTGCGATGGCGCGCGGACAAGGCTAACAAAGAAACGGCCCGCTTGTGCGGGCCGTTCGCTCGTATCGTATCCTAGCGCCGGCGCACCAATGTCGTCCGGCTTATTCGCCTTTCGCGCTGTCTTCGGCTTCGCCGGCATCGGCTTCATCGGCTTCCGCTTGATCGACCTCGAGAGCCGACAGGGCTGCTTCCTTCGCGGAAGCGGCCGCGGCGGCCACGGCCTCCCGTTCCTCGGCGCTGACGATGTGACCGCTTTTTGCCTGTGCTTCCGCTTCGGCATCCGAGCGCGCCACATTGGCGGTGACGGTGACTGTCACCTCCGGATGCAGGCGCACCCTGATCGTGTGCAGGCCCAAGGTCTTGATCACCATATCGAGCAGGATCTGCGTGCGGGCGACCGTAAACCCGGCGGCGGTGGCCGCCTCGGCCAAGTCGCGCGACGTGACGGATCCGTAAAGCTGCCCGGATTCGCCTGCTTGGCGGATCAAGGTGACCGCCAGGCCGTCGAGCTTTTCGCCGACCTTTTGCGCCTCGTCGCGGCGCGTCAGATTCTCGGCCTCGAGCTGCGCCCGGTGCTTTTCGAACAGTGCCAGGTTCTCTTTCGTCGCCCGCCGCGCCTTGCGCTGCGGCAGCAGATAGTTGCGGGCATAGCCGGGCTTGACGGAAACCACGTCACCCATCTGGCCGAGCTTCTCAATCCGCTCCAGAAGAATTACTTGCATGGCGTTCGCTCCCCCTTACTGGACCAGATAGGGGATGAGCGCCAGATACCGCGCCCGCTTGATGGCCTTTGCCAATTCCCGCTGCTTCTTGGCTGAAACGGCGGTAATCCGGCTCGGCACCATCTTGCCCCGCTCCGAGATGAAACGCTGCAACATGCGCACATCCTTGAAGTCGATCTTGATGGCGTTCGGGCCCGAGAACGGGCAGCTCTTGCGGCGGCGGAAGAAAGGCCGGCGCACGCCGGCCGATTTGCTGACAACTTCGACCGTCATAACACTGTCTCCTTGCCGTCGGATTCGCTGGCTTCCTGATGCTCGCGTGGCGGTCGTGACTCGCGCCCCCCACGATCACCTCGGTCTCCGCGATCTCCACGTTCGCCGCGGAAGCCGCCTCGGCCGCCGCGATCATCGCCGCGGCCACCGCGATCATCGCGGCTGTGCCGGCTTTGCACCACCGCCGAGGGGCCGGCCTCCAACTCATCGACGCGCACGGTCAGATAACGCAGCACGTCCTCGTTCAGGCGCATGATCCGCTCCATCTCGTGCACCGCCGGAGCGGGCGCGTCGAGATTAAGCAGGACGTAATGGCCCTTGCGGTTTTTCTTGATGCGGTAGGCCAGCGTCCGCAGGCCCCACAACTCTTTCTTGGGGACCGTGCCGCCGCCTTGCTCGATGATGCCGGTGAACTGGTCGGCAAGTGCCTCGGCCTGGGTGGCCGAGATGTCTTGGCGCGCAATAAATACGCACTCGTATAACGCCATACTTAACACTCCTTATGGCTGTTGATGGACCGGCGCTGTGACGGTCATCCGTCCAGCCGCCCGGCCCTAGCCGGTCCCGTTCGCGAAATTCGCAGGGTGCCGGCAAGGAGTTATGTCCGCGGCAATCCCGCCGCGAGGCGCGGAATATACACCAAACCGGCACGGGTGCAAGGCTGCCACCGGACAATATCGGCTGCCGATTTCGGGTTGCCCGCGCCACTGTATCTCGACCCCGGTACCTTGACAGGGCGGCAGCGGCGGGTATCTCTCAGGCGGCACGTTGGGGGAGAGGTTCGTATGAGCAGGGCATTCGTCTTTCCGGGGCAGGGGTCTCAAGCGGTCGGCATGGGCGCCGCCCTGGCTGAGGCCTTTGCCGACGCCCGCGAAGTGTTCGAGGAGGTGGACGACGCCCTGTCGCAACGGCTCAGCCGCATCATGTTCGAAGGGCCTGACAGCGAGCTGGTTCTCACCGAAAACGCCCAGCCTGCCCTGATGGCCGTCAGCCTGGCCGTTGTGCGGGTCTTGGAGCGGGAAGGGGGCCTGACCCTGGCGGACAAGGCCGCCTTCGTTGCCGGCCATTCCCTGGGCGAGTACTCGGCCCTGGCGGCGGCGGGCGCCATCTCCGTCGCCGATACGGCGCGCCTGCTCAAGCGCCGCGGCCAGGCGATGCAGGAAGCCGTTCCAATTGGCCAGGGGGCGATGGCGGCGCTCTTGGGACTCGATCTGGCGGCGGTTCGCGACGTCGCCGAAGCCGCGGCCCAGGGCGAGGTCTGCGCCCCGGCCAACGACAATGCCGAGGGCCAGGTGGTGATCAGCGGCGATGCCGCGGCGGTCGCCCGGGCCGTCGAACTGGCCACCGAGAAGGGGGCCAAGCGGGCAATCATGCTGTCGGTCAGCGCGCCCTTTCACTGCGCCCTGATGGCGCCAGCCGCGGATGTCATGGCCAAGGCCCTGGCGGAGGCGACGATCCGCCCGCCACGCCCGCCCCTGGTGGCCAACGTGACCGCCGAGGCCGCCGACGACCCAGATACCATCCGCCAGCTTCTGGTCGCCCAGGTCACGGCCATGGTGCGCTGGCGCGAATCGGTGCTCATGATGCGGGACCACGGTGTCGATACACTGGTGGAACTGGGCGCCGGCAAAGTATTAACTGGCCTGACCCGGCGGATCGACCGCGAACTGACCGGAATTGCCGTCGGCACGCCGGCCGAGATCGAGGCTCTGATCAAGTCATTGTGAGTGCCCTGCGGATGGATCTAACGCGGCACGCCAGGGTTGAGGAGGCAGACGATGTTCGATCTGACAGGTAAAACCGCGCTGGTTACCGGCGCCACGGGCGGTATCGGCGCCGCGATTGCCCGTGCCTTGCATCGGCAAGGGGCGACATTGGGCCTCAGCGGCACGCGGGTTTCCGTCCTCGACGCCCTGGCCGCGGATTTGGGCGAGCGGGCGCATGTGTTGCCCTGCGATCTGGCTGATGCCGCCGCCGTGGCCGCCCTGCCGGGCGATGCGGAAAGGGCCATGGGCGGCGTCGATATCCTGGTGAACAACGCCGGGCTGACCCGGGACAATCTGGCCCTGCGTATGAAGGACGAGGATTGGGCCCAGGTCATCGAGGTCAACCTGACCTCCGGCTTCCGTCTGTCACGCGCCGTCCTGCGCGGCATGATGAAAAAACGCTGGGGCCGGATCATCGGCATCACCTCGATCGTCGGGGTCACCGGCAATCCGGGCCAGGCCAACTATGCCGCCTCGAAGGCCGGTATGATCGGCATGTCCAAGTCCCTGGCGCAGGAGGTGGCCTCGCGCGGGATCACCGTGAATTGCGTCGCCCCCGGCTTTGTCGCCACCCCCATGACCGACCGGTTGACCGATGCGCAAAAGGAAAAATTGACCGCCGCGGTTCCGGCCGGGCGCTTGGGCACGCCCGAGGATGTGGCCGTGGCCGTGCTTTTCCTGGCCAGCGACGAGGCAGCCTACATGACCGGCCAGACCTTGCATGTAAATGGCGGAATGGCCATGATATAGCCCGAATTTCCGGCTGAAATACTGGTATTGGTCGTGGGCGTTGGCAATTCCGCAAGATGTATGATATGAGGCGGCGCCCTGCCCAGGCAGGGAGCAGGAACCGAAAATCGGCTTCCGATAGCCTGCCGGCAATGGACACTGAAATCTGAGGGTAAAGGGCAATGAGCAACGACATCGCCGAACGCGTTAAGAAGATCGTCGTCGAGCATCTTGGCGTCGACGAGGCAAAGGTTTCGCAAAGCGCCAGCTTTATCGACGATCTGGGTGCCGACAGTCTCGACACGGTCGAACTGGTCATGGCATTCGAAGAGGAATTCGGCTGCGAGATACCCGATGATGCGGCGGAAAAGATCGTCACCGTCAAGGACGCCGTCGACTTCATACAGCAGCACGCTTGAGCAAGTCCGGCTCAACCGTCTTTCACACCCACGACAACGATAGAACGCGCACCATGCGCCGTGTCGTCGTCACCGGACTGGGTCTGGTCACCCCGCTTGGCACCGGCGTCGAGACGGTGTGGGAGCGGCTGATCGAAGGCCAATCCGGCCTGCGCGCCATTCAAAATTTCGATGTTTCGGATTTGCCGGCCAAGATCGCCGGGCAAGTTCCGCTGGGCGAAACCGCAAACGGCGGCTTCAATGCGGACGAATATGTCACGCCGCAGGAACGCCGCCGCATAGATCCGTTCATCGTCTTTGCCATCGCCGCGGCCCAGCAGGCGGTGGAGGACGCCGATTGGCATCCGACCGACAAGGAAAGCCTGGAGCGCACCGGGGTGATGATCGGCTCGGGCATCGGCGGCCTGCAGACCATATACGAGGGTTCCATCACCATTCACGAACGCGGGCCACGCCGCCTGTCGCCCTTCTTCATTCCGGCGGCGCTGATTAATTTGGCCTCCGGTCACGTATCGATCCGCTATGGCTTCAAGGGACCGAACCACTCGGTGGTGACGGCCTGTTCCACGGGAGCGCACGCCATCGGCGACGCCGCCCGATTAATCGCCTTCGAGGATGCCGATGTGATGGTCGCCGGTGGCGCCGAGGCCGCCGTCTGCCGCATAGGGATCGCCGGATTTGCCGCCTCGCGCGCCCTGTCGACGTCCTTCAACGACACGCCGGAAAGGGCATCCCGGCCCTGGGACGAGGCCCGCGACGGGTTCGTCATGGGCGAGGGCGCTGGGGTCGTGGTGCTGGAAGAGCTGGAGCACGCCAAGAAACGCGGTGCCCGGATCTATGCCGAGATTACCGGCTATGGTATGTCTGGGGATGCACACCATATCACCGCCCCGGCCGAGGATGGCAGCGGTGCCTATCGCGCCATGGAGACGGCTTTGAAGCGGGCCCGGATCGACCCATCCAAGATCGACTATATCAACGCCCACGGCACATCGACGCCCAAGGGCGACATGATCGAGCTGGGCGCGGTCAACCGGCTGTTCGGCGAGCACGCGCACCGGGTCAGCATATCGTCGACCAAATCGGCGACCGGTCATCTTCTCGGCGCCGCCGGCGCGACCGAGGCCATCTATTCGATCCTGGCGATCAACAACCAAATCGTGCCGCCCACCTTGAACCTCGACCAGCCGTCCCCCGGCTGTGAACGTCTTGACCTGGTCCCGCATCGGGCCAAGGAACGGCCAGTCCACGTAGCTTTGTCCAACTCGTTCGGATTTGGCGGCACGAACGTGAGTCTGGTTCTCGCCGGTTTTAGCTAGGCGGGGGCGCGCCGTGCGGCGTCCGCTGATCATCGCCGGTGCGCTTGCAGGGGTGCTTTTGTTCGCGGCCGGTCTGGTCGTCCTCTATGGACTCGATCAATTCGAACAGCCCGGCCCACTGGAAGCCGATACCATTGTCCTGATTCCCCGTGGTGCCGGGGTGGACACGATCTCCCGCCGGCTCGAGGACGCGGGCGTCATCGAAGATCCTTTCATTTTTCGCATCGGCGTTTGGCTCAGCGGCGCCACCCGTGATTTGCAGGCAGGGGAGTATCTGTTCCTGATCGGCACCTCCATGCGCGGTGCCATGGACGTTCTGCGTATCGGCCGGCCATTCACCAGGCGCCTGACCATCGCCGAGGGGTTGACCAGCGCCGAGGCGGCGGTGCTGATCAACGACGCCGAGGCCCTTGACGATGAGCGGATCGACCCTCCCTTGGAAGGGTCCCTGTTGCCGGAGACCTATCACTATGTGCGCGGCGATTCGCGCGCCGAGCTGGTTCGGCGGATGCAGCGGGCCCTCAACGAATCGCTGGCGGACCTGTGGCCTAAGCGGGCACCGGATTTGCCTTTGAAGGATGAGCGGGAAGCCATCATCCTGGCTTCGATCGTCGAGAAGGAAACCGGCGTGCCGGAAGAACGGCCGCTGGTTGCGTCGGTGTTCGTCAACCGGCTGCGGGCGGGCATGCGCCTGCAATCCGATCCAACTGTCGCCTATGGCGTGACCAATGGCAGCGGCCCGTTGGGCCGGGCACTGACCCGGCAGGACCTGCAGACGCCAAGTCTGTACAACACCTACCTCAACGATGGTCTGCCGCCCGGGCCGATCTCGAACCCCGGCCACGCCGCCATCGAGGCCACGCTCAACCCGGCGACGACCGAGTACCTGTATTTCGTCGCCAGCGGCAACGGCGGGCATGTGTTCGCTAAGACCCTGGCCGAGCATAACCGCAACGTCGAACAATGGCGCAAGGTGCGCGGCACGCAGAATTAGATCGGCCCTGATCGGCGCGGTCGAAATGTCAGGACGGAGCTCGCGGTCCTGGCCAATGCGGTAATGCACCGTCCTCTATGACCGGCATGCTGATGCCTTCCGTGGCCCGTACAGGCACGGCTGTATGATCGAATCCCTGAAGGCAGAATACATTGACACCGAAGTGATCGGGCATGGATCTCTTGCGGTGAAACACATAGATGCCGCATCGGCGGCAGAAATAATGTTTGGCGATCTTCGTGTTCCATCGGTAGAGCGTCAATTGATCGTCGCCCTTGAGAATCGTCAATTGGCTTTCATGGACTCGGGTCATCACCGCATTGCGCATGACGCAGAGCGAGCAGTCACAGGTTGTCAGCTCGTCGATCGGCGCGTCGATCTCGAACGCCACGGATCCACAGTGGCATGAACCTTTGTAAACGGTCACGATTGAGTATCTCCCTAATCCTTCTCGGGCAACCGGCGCAGCAGGGGATCGATCAAACCCGGCGGCAGTGCCGCGACGAGGCGCACCAGCGCGTACATGGGCCACGGAAAGGCGATCCGCGCGCGGTTGCGCGCCAGGCCGCGCCGGACGATCCGCGCCGCCCGCGCACTGTCCATCAGCATGGGCATGGGAAATTTATTGACGTCCGTCAGCGGCGTCTTGACGTAGCCGGGGCAGATGACGCTGACCGCGATGCCGTCGCCGGCGAGATGGCCGCGCAGGGCTTCGCCCCAGATTCGTACCGCCGCCTTGCTGGCGCAGTAGGCCGGGGCACCGGGAAAGCCGCGGAAGGCGGCGAGCGACGACATGATGGCAATCTGTCCGTGCCGGCGCGCCCGCATGAGAGGCACGGCTGGCCATACCGTATTGAGCACGCCCTCCACGTTGATCGCCATGATACGGCGGGCCTGCGCTTCGTCTTCGCCGCCGCCGCCGGTCCCGGCGGACAATCCGGCGTTGGCGATCAGCAGATCGATGGGCGCCACCGCATCGCGGACGGTGATCCAGGCGGCCAGGCGCTCGCGCTCCAGCACGTCGATGGCCTCCACATGAACCTCGGCGCCCTGCGCCGCGCAGTCCTTGGCCACCGCCGCCAGGCGTCCGGCATCCCGCCCGGTCAGGGCGAGACAGACCCCCGGTGCTGCATAGGAGCGGGCCAGGGCCGCACCGATGCCGCTGGAGCCGCCGGTGATCAGAATCGACTTTGGCTGGACGTGCTTGGCCGCCATGGGTCCCCGGTGTGTCCGGCAGTTTATGGTGGCCGAGACTACACCGTTCGCCGGTCCGGGTCATGCGGCGCGGCTTGTTGCGATCCGGCGGCGTGTATATAACGTCCCGACATTCCTGACCTTTCGCCGCAGCCGAGGCCATGCCCAAGCCAAAAGCCAAACCCGCACCCAGCGGCCCCATCTCCAGCATGACCGGCTTTGCCCGTCAGGAAGGCGGCAATGGCGCGGTCACCTGGGTGTGGGAGATTAAGAGCGTCAACGGGCGCAATCTGGATATCCGCAGCCGCTTGCCGGGCGGCTATGAATCACTGGATGCGGTGGCCCGCGCCGTCGCGCCGAAACATTGCACCCGCGGCAATCTGCAAATCACCCTGACGGTTGACCGCAGCGCGGCGCCGACCCAACTCAAGGTCAATCGGGAGTTGTTGGGGCAACTCGTCGCACTCTTGTCGGAGCTGGAAACAGAAATCACCGCCGAGCCGCCGCGTCTGGATGGCCTGTTGGCGTTTCGCGGGGTGGTCGAGACCAGCGACGAAAAGGACACGGCGGAAGAGATGGCGGCGCGTACCGCCGCCATGGAGGCGGACCTGGTTCGAGCCCTTGAGGCTTTGACCGTCATGCGCCGGTCCGAGGGGCGCCGCCTGGGGCAAATGATCGCCGATCTTTTGGCCCAGATCGACAACCTGGTCGAGGCCGCGGCCAAGACGGATGCGGCGCGGCCCGAAACGCTGCGTGCCCGCCTGCGCGCGCAACTGGACGAGTTGCTCGCCCAGGCGACCTCCCTGCCGGAGGAGCGCCTGGCGCAGGAAGTGGCCGTGCTGGTGGCCAAATCGGATGTGCGCGAGGAACTGGATCGCCTGCGGGCCCACATCGCGGCGGCGCGGGATTTGATCGGCGAGGGCGCGGCGGTTGGCCGCCGTCTCGATTTCCTGTGCCAGGAGTTCAACCGGGAAGCGAATACGTTGTGCTCCAAATCGTGGGATGCGACCCTGACCCGCATCGGACTCGATCTGAAGTCGGCGATCGATCAGTTGCGCGAGCAAGTCCAGAACATCGAATAACGGCCGGTTGGGCGGAGCGGACATGCAGCAGACAGGCATCAAACGGCGCGGTCTCATGCTGGTGCTCTCCTCGCCGTCGGGGGCGGGCAAGACCACCATCGCCCGCAAGCTGCTGGCGTTGGAATCGAACCTGGAACTTTCGGTTTCGGCGACCACGCGCACCAAGAGGGCCAAGGAAACCGACGGCACCGACTATCACTTCGTCACCGGCGATGAATTCGCCGCCATGGTCGCAACGGACGCATTCCTGGAACATGCCACGGTGTTCGGTCACCGCTACGGCACTCCGCGGGCGCCGGTCGAACAGGCGTTGGGCCATGGCCAGGATGTGCTGTTCGATATCGACTGGCAGGGCACTCAGCAATTGGCGGAAAAGGCGCGCAAGGATCTGGTCAGCGTCTTCGTCCTGCCGCCGTCCACGGCCGAGCTGGAAAAACGCCTGCGCCGCCGGGCCCAGGACCCGGACGAAGTGGTCCGCGACCGCATGGCCAAGGCGGCCAACGAGGTCAGCCACTGGGCCGAGTACGACTACATCCTGGTCAACACAGACGTGGCGGCCAGCGTCGCCTCGGTGCAGTCGATCCTGCGCGCCGAACGCCTGCGCCGCGAGCGCCAGGTGGGCCTCAGCGAGTTCGTCGAGAGCCTGCGCGAAGGGCGCTAGCCCGGCGCTCATCGAATCAAGGAATCACCCCCACCCCGACGAATTTGAGAATCAGTCCGGCGTTTGTGCCGCCAGGGCGCGGGCCAGGGCACAGAAGGCGGCGACATCCAGTTCCTCGGCGCGGGCTGTCTCCGGCACCCCGGCGGTGGCCAGCAGCATCCCCGCATCGGCACCCAGGGACTTCAGGCTTTGCCGCAGCATCTTGCGCCGCTGTCCGAAAGCCGCCGCGGTGACCCGCTCCAGCACCGGCATGGCGGCTTCTGCCAAGGGTTGCGCGCGCGGCCGCAGGCCGACCACGGTGGAGTCCACCTTCGGCGGCGGCGTAAAGGCGCGCGCCGGGACCGTGAACAAGGGCTGGATGTGGCACAGCCATTGGGTGATCACCGACAGACGGCCATAGGCCTTGGAGCGCGGGCTGGCGGTGAGCCGGTCGGCGACTTCGCTTTGGAACATGAGAATCATGCCGGCCAAGGCGGCCGGATCAGCCGCAATATTGGTGAGCCAGCGGAGCAACAGAGCGGTCGAGATGTTGTACGGCAGGTTGGCGATGATCCGCCGGGGCGCAGGGCACAATGTTGCCATGTCGACCGAGAGGGCATCCGCCTCCCGCACCTCCAGGCGGCCCGGATAGGCCTGCGCCAGTTCCGCCAGGGCGGCTAGGCAGCGCGTATCCTTTTCGATCGCCACCAGGCGGCGGGCGCCGCCCGCCAGCAGCGACCGGGTCAGCCCGCCCGGGCCGGGGCCGACTTCGATCACCGTGCCGGTGGCCAGATCGTTGGCCGGCGGCGGCAGGAACTGGCTCGCCGCGCGGACGATGCGATCCGTGAGATTGAGGTCGAACAGAAAGTGCTGGCCCAGCGACTTGCGCGCGTTCAGCCCATGCCGGGCGATCACGTCGCGCAGCGGCGGCAGCCGGGGTTCGGGCTCAGGCAACGGACCGGCGGGGCGCCGTGTCGCGGGCCTCCGCCATGGCGCGCGCGGTCGCCAGGGCGGCCAGCAGGCTGGCCGGGCTGGCTCGCCCCGTGCCGGCGATGTCAAAGGCCGTGCCATGATCCGGCGAGGTGCGGACGAAGGGCAGTCCGAGGGTGATGTTGACGCCGTGCTCGAAGTCGATGGTCTTCAAGGGGATCAAGGCCTGATCGTGATACATGCACAAAACCGCGTCATAGCCTTGCCGGGCCATCGGGTGGAACAGGCTATCGGCGGGGGCCGGGCCGGAGACCTCGATCCCGTCGGCGCGCAAGATGGCGATCGCCGGCGCGATAATGTCGATCTCCTCGCGGCCCAGGGCGCCGCCTTCGCCGGCATGCGGGTTCAGGCCGGCCACCGCCAGCCGTGGCCGGGCAATGGCGAAATCGGCGCGCAGCGCGGCGGCGGTCACCCGTCCGGCCTGAACGATCGCCTCGGCGGTCAGGGACGCGGCGGCGCGCGCCAGCGGCAGATGCACGGTCACCGGCACCACGCGCAGGCCGGGGCAGGTCAGCATCATGACCGGTGTGCAGCCGCCTCCGGCCAACTCGGCCAGGAATTCCGTATGGCCGGGAAAGCGGAATCCGCCCTCGTACAGGACCTGTTTGTGAATCGGATTGGTGACCACGGCGGCGGCCTCGCCAGCCCGGACCAGTTCGACCGCGCGCTCGATGGCGGCGATCACTGCGGTGCTGTTCTCGCGGGCCGGCCGTCCCGGGACTACCGCTTGCGCCAGCGCGATGGGCAGGACCGGCAAGGCAGCGGGGAACACGGCGGCGGCTTGCGCCGGTTGAGCGATGGCCTTTACCGCCACATCGGGTGCGGTCATACGCGCCAGCGCCACCAGCCGCGCCGGATCGTCGATAATGAAGAATGGATTGTTCGCGCCGGTGTTCCGGGTTGCCTCACCGGCCAGGGCGCGCCAGGCCAGAAGGGCGATCTCGCCGCCGATCCCCGCCGGCTCTCCCATGGTCAGGGCGATGGGTTGCGGTGTGCTGTGTGCGTCCGGGCCCTTACGCAGGCTCATATACGGATATCGACATTGGCGGTTCGGCGCAGATCGCGCATGTAGCGCCGGGCCTGCAAGTCGAGCTGTTCATTGGTCAATTGCTCGCGGATCGCGGCAAGATCGATCCCGGCATCGGTTCGCTCGCACACCACGAGGACGGTGGTTCCCGCCGGAACCGATGTCGGTTCACTGGGTAGGCCGATGGGCAGGGACCGTACGATGGCCTGAATGTCCTGGGGCAGGTCGGCCAACTTCAACGTGCCCAGATCATCCACAGCCGGAGCCCCTGTGTCGGCGGCCGCCTGTTCCATGGTGTCGCAGCCGGTGATCCTCTCGCGGACCGCGGCCGCCTGAGCGCCAATCTCCTGACGTTGCGCTTCAGTTGAATCGGCGGCGAGGGGGAAGAGAACCTGCTTAATGTGCAAAGTGACGTCGCCAAGGGCTGCTGTCCTGTGCTCTCTCAACAACATGATGTGATAGCCGCTCAAGGTCCGAACCGGGCCGGCGACGGTATTGTCCTTCATGAGGGCCAGCATGGCATCGATCTCCGGCGCCAGTTGCCCTTCCTGTACCCAGCCGATGTCGCCGCCTTGCGGCGCCGTTGCCGATTGCGAGAATTGCCGGGCCAGGTCGGTGAAACTGGCACCCGAGCGAATCTGGTCCATCAGCCGCTCGGCATTGGCGTGAACCTCATCCTCTTGCAGCACGGAATCGACCGCCAGAAATATCTCCGCGACCCGCCATTGGGTGCTGCCGCGATTGGCGGTGATGCGGTTGACGACCTCCTGGACCTCTTCCTCTGAAATCTGCACGGATGGGCGCAAGCGGCGGGCGATGAGGGTTCGCCATACCAGTTGGCTGCGGACCTGATCGATCAGGGCCTCTTTGAGCACGCCTTGACCCTCGATGGCCGAGAGGAACGCGTCCCGATTCATGTTGTTGCGGTTGGCGAGCTGATCGATCGCGCCGTCCACCTGGTCATCCGGAATAACGATGTCCAGGCGCGTGGCTTCCTGCGCCTGCAACCGTTCGTCGATCAGCCCGCGCATGACCTGGGATGCGACCCGCTTGCGCAAATCCTGGCTGTCACGCTGGCCGGTGGCCAGAATGGCCAAGCGGATGCGCATGTCGAGGTCGAGCATAGAGATGACCTCGTCGTTGACCACCACGGCCGCACGCAGCAGGTCC
>Ga0326597_10002302_pt1 | contig 28671 bp, 28 predicted proteins | sample RVTome_12_FD_203789 | JGI IMG/M metagenome (GOLD analysis project Ga0326597, IMG submission 203789) | Soil microbial communities from uranium-contaminated site in the Upper Colorado River Basin, Wyoming, United States - RVT100D185 | ecosystem: Environmental > Terrestrial > Soil > Contaminated >... | reverse complement strand
GAATTCGAGTGGGAGGATTTGCGCCAATATGCCCGTTATCCTCAAGGACTGCCGTCAAACTTTCAGCCACAGAAGTGAATTTTCTTCAGAGAATTTTTGCTCAAAATTTCTCCAGCACTCTTGATAAAAAAACTTTTAATCATCAGTTATATCAGATTTGACCAACCATTTCAGAATATTACAAACTAAAACTCTATTATAATGAGCATCGGACTTCTTGACACCCACTACTCTTTCTCATATTTTTGGTAAACTTGTAAATTCGGGTAGAAGAAATATACTTTTAGGTTTAAGCTTAATTTTGTTTCTAACAGAAAAGAATCTTTATGCAACTGTGTAAAATATTTCTACTATTATTCTTCACTCAGATATTGTGTTTGCCCGCTGCCAATCTGACCCTGGCTCAATATGCGGAAGGTGTGGCTAAGGTTCATTACGCTCCCAGCCGGACTTACGACATCCAGCATATGAGATTAGAAATCTCTTTAGACGAAGTTAAGAAAACTGTTTCCGGAAAAGTGACATATATTTTGACCCCTCTGAATAATAATTTAAAAGAGATTGATTTGGATTGTGTGGATTTAGCGGTCAGCAAAGTTTATTTAGTGGACGGAACTAATTTAAATTTTGAAAATTCTGACGGGAAACTGAGAATCAAACTTCCTCAAGCCAAAAATTCAGACGACCTGATTTATCTGACCATAGAATACGGCGGTTCACCCAAAATGGGGTTGTATTTCATCCAGCCGGATAAATCATATCCTCACAAGCCCTATCAAATCTGGTCCCAGGGGGAAGACGAGGATAACCGTTACTGGTATCCGGGATATGATTATCCCAATGACAGATTCAGCAGTGAAATTATTACCACAGTCAAAAATAATTTCACGGTCATCTCCAACGGTAAATTGGTTTCAGTCACGGAAGATAAGAAAAACGGGAGCAAAACTTTTCACTGGAAAGAGGATGTGCCGCATGTCAATTATCTGAATTCAATTATCGTGGGGGAATATCAGGAAATCAAAGAGGACTTTGAGGGGATTCCGGTTTTGTATTATGTCCCCCGGGGGAAAGAAAGCGAAGCCAAGTATGCTTTCTCCAAAACCGTGGATATGCTGAAATTTTTCTCGGATAAAATCGGGGTCAGATACCCTTACGAGAAATATGCCCAGACCGTTATCACTGATTTCATGTGGGGCGGGATGGAAAATATTTCAGCCACCACTCTGACCGAAAGGACTCTGCATGACCGGATTGCCCATTGGGACGTGAAATCAGAAGGTCTGGTGGCGCATGAGCTAGCTCACCAGTGGTGGGGTGATTTATTAACCTGTAAAGACTGGTCCCAGGCCTGGCTCAATGAAGGGTTTGCCACTTATTTCGAGGCTCTATTTATCCAGCATGATCTGGGAGAGGATGAATTCCAGTTGGATATGCAGGGGTCCAAGGATTCTTATTTAGATGAAGATAAATCTGATTACCGCCGCCCGATAGTCTATAACCTGTATGGAGAACCGTTCGATTTGTTCGACAGCCATACTTATGCCAAAGGGTCATGGGTTCTGCATATGTTGAGGTCTTTTTTGGGAGATGAACTATTCTGGAAAGGGATTAAGCACTATTGTGACAAACATAGAGAACAGTGCGTGGATTCTCATGATTTTCAGAAAGCCATGGAAGAAACTACCGGACAAAATCTGGATTGGTTTTTTTCACAGTGGATTTACAAAGCCGGCTATCCGGAATTTAAAATAAAATGGAGCTGGGAGGATTCTTCCAAAACTGCAGCGGTCTCTATTTCTCAGGAGCAAAAAGCCGACACTCTGACTCCTATTTTTCAGTTACCGGTGGAGATTGCTTTTACTAATTCATCCGGAAGAACTGTTAAAACTATAAATATTAAAAATAAAGAACAGGAATTTTATCTGCCTCTGGATTCTAAGCCCTTGATGGTGGAGTTTGACCCGGAGAATAAGATTTTGAAAACGGTTGATTTTGACAGGTCGACTGAAGAGCTGTTATATCAGCTGCAAAACTCTCCCCGTTCCTGGGAACGCTCTGAGGCCTGTCAGGTATTGGCTAAAAAAGGGGGAGAGAAGAATATTTTACAGGCGCTGGAGAAAACTTTGGCAGAAGATAAATTTTATGCAGTCCGCCAGGCAACTGCTAAAGCTTTGGGCGAGATAAAATTAAAAGAAGCCAAGGAGATTCTAAAAAAGGGGCTGTCCGACCCGGATTCCAGAGTGAGAAGAAGCGTGATTTCCGCTTTGGCTAAGTTTAAAAATGAGCCGGATGTGGCTGATATTCTGTATAAGCAGTTTAAATCCGATTCCAGCTACTATGCTAAAGCAGAGGCCCTGGTTTCTCTGGGAAAAACTAAAGATAAAAAAGTTTACAACTGGGTATTAGAGGGTTTGAAGTATGATTCGCACAATGATGTGATTCGAGCTTCGGTTTTTGAGGCTCTGGTGCAGTTGGATGACAGTAAAGGAATTGGTCTGGCTAAAGAATATTCTGCTTATGGTAAACCATTGCTGGTGAGGAATGCGGCTATTTGGGCTCTGGGGAAACTGGCTAAGGGGAAGGAGTCTGTGACGGCTTCCAAGACTTACAGCAAACAGGAGACCAGGGAATTTCTGGAGAATCTTTTGTGGGACCCGCTTTTTAATACCAAACGGGCAGTGGTGGGCACTCTGGGGGATCTGGGGGACCCGGAGGCGATTGCCGAACTGGAAAAATTTATCGAAAGGGAGCTGCAGTATCGTCTGAAATCGGATGCCCGCAGGGCTATCCGGAAGATTAGAGAAGGGAAGAAGGAAGAGGTGGATTTGAAAGAATTGAAAGATAAGGTGGCGGAGTTGGAGGAGGAGAATAAGGGGATGAAGACCAGATTAGAGACGTTAGAGAAAGAGGTTTCGGAGAAGAAGTGAGAAACCCTCGATTTTAATCGAGGGAGTTTCACATGTTCAAATCATCTGGGCCCCTCACTTAAGTGAGGGGTTGGCTAATTAGTATTGTGATACTCCCTCATCTGAAGATGAGGGTTTCATTACTGTCATCCATATCCTTTGATTTATGACTAACCCCACCCTTCCCTCCCCTTACAGGAGAGGGTGAAATTCATCAACGGCCCTTATCCGGCGAAAGCCGCAGAATTCTGCCGTCAGGATTATCGGTCAATAAATAGAGCAGTCCATCCGGACCCTGGCGGACGTCCCGGATGCGTTCATACAAATTTCCAAGATAGCGTTCTTCACTGGCAACTTTATTATCTTTTAAAGTCAACCGGACCAGCAGTCCCGGGGTCAACGAACCGATGAAAACGCTCCCTTTCCATTGGGGAAAAGCATCTCCGGTGTAAAAACACATTCCAGAAGGTGCAATCACCGGATCCCAATAATAAACCGGCTGTTCCATCCCCGGTTTGGCGGTTCCCTCACCGATTGAGGCACCGGAGTAATCCACTCCGTAGGTGATAACCGGCCAGCCGTAATTTTTTCCGGCTTCGGGATGATTTAATTCATCACCGCCACGCGCCCCATGCTCCACGGTCCAGAGCTCTCCGGTCACAGGATGGAGCGCGGCGCATTGGACATTGCGGTGTCCGTATGACCAGATTTCCGGCTTGACGCCGGAGCGTCCCACAATGGTTCGGCTTTGCTCACCATAAAAAGGATTGTCGGGCGGAACGGTGCCGTCCGGGTTGATGCGGACGATTTTGCCGAAGTGATTGGACAAATCCTGAACTTTGTTGCGCTGGTTATAGCGGTCCCCCTGGGTAATAAAGAGAGTTCCGTCCCGCCGGAAAACCAGCCGGGAGCCGAAGTGGTTGCTGGAGCCGGAGGCCTTTGGCATCTGACGATAAATTATGCGAACACTATCGAGCCGATTAAGAGTGAGACGTCCCTTTGCCACAGCTGTCCCGGCTGTTCCATTTTCACCCGGTTCAGCGTAGGAGATATAAACGAGATTATTTTTGGCAAAGTTTGGGTCGAGGACAACGTCCAATAATCCTCCCTGACCGCGGGCATAAACCTTCGGCACACCTTCAAGCGGCGGAGAAAGTTTTCCGTCTTTGCTGACCAGGCGCAGTCGCCCGGGCCGCTCGGTGACTAACATCCGCCCGTCTGGCAGAAATGCTAATCCCCAGGGGCGTTCTAATCCGGAGGCGAAGGTTTCGACTTTGATGGGTGCTTCAATCGGCGCGGGTGTTGGCGAGCGAGGGGCTTGTCCTTCTGCAGCCTGCCCGATGTTCAGGCGGGATGGCTGGGGAGAGGAATTACAGCCCAAAATAAGTAGAATAAGAAAAGGGATTAATCGGTGCATGTTTTTATCTGAATTTATTCAGTTCAGTCAAGAGTTACTTCCAATCAAAATTCTCGTAGACCCACGTTGTCCACAACGTGGGAGCAATGTTAAATTTTCCCAGCTTGAGGACAAGCTGGGTCTACAAACTATTCTGAAATTCACATCAACTCGCTTCCACCACTATTTCGCACTTTATTGAGTTGGCGATGTAACATTCTTCATGGGCGGTGTGATGCAAAGCACCTAGTTCTGCGGGAGAAGGAAGTTTTTCTGCTGAAAATTGAATTTTTGGCCGCAATGTAATACGGGAAAAAGCCAATTTCCCCTTTTCGTTTTTCTCCATCACTCCGAACGGCTCATCCACGTAGCTTTCTACCACGAACCCCTGTTTGGCGGCGAGGGACAGAAACCAGAGCATATGGCAGCTGGAGGCGGCGGCTACCAGGGCTTCTTCCGGGTCGATGGCTTCGGCTACTGAAAGGGGGGCGCGGACTACCAAGGGAGAGGCGGAGGCGGGGACTGTTATGCCGCCGTCAAAGGACCACTGGTGTGCCCGGCTGTAGCGGTTGTCTGTAAATTTTGCTCCGTTGCGGCTCCAGCTTATTTTGGCTTCGTATCGGTGCATTGAAAACTCCTTTTATTGATTACGTCAAGAGCTATTCCCGGCGTAGTGTAGCGGTCGGACTCGTCCTGAGCTTTGTCGAAGGGTTTATCCGACTATTTATGTAGTGCGATGAATCGCACTGCTACAATTTAAAAATTTTACTTTCTTATTCGATAAGTATTTATTATATTTTTCCACAGATGCACAACGATTTATAATATACTTAGGGAGTGGCTCCAACACAACACTAAACAGAAGACATTAAAAGTAAAGTAACATTTAGAAAAATGAACTTCCTACAAATTAAAAGCGTTTTATCTATTGCTCTAGCGGAAATCTTCACAGTTATATTGATTCCAGCTCAAACATATTCTCAAGAAGTAAATCCCCCGATTTTCAATTTGAATAGCGAGAAAACTTTATTTAAAGATTCTAAGGAGTGTAATAATGATTATCCAATAGACCTACCTGAAACATCTGAAGATCTCAAAGTATTAGTTATTTTTAGTCTTGGGCTAGGACATCATGATAACCTAACCAAATCTGAAACATGGAGTGGACCGGAAGCAAAAACGGCTAACCTCTCTTGGAAAGGGTACATCGAAGGTGGAGCTGTCTATAAAAGAGTTTCTGGAAGTTTGTTTGGGTTATTCGCACTTCCTTTTCCTGGAAGTCCTACAATCTCCGGCTATGAACACAGTGGAGGGTTTGGTGAGCTAGGTCTAATGTTTAATTTGAGACTTTTGCCTCTGCAGTCAAAGCTGAATATAAACCCAATGCTAGGACATAAGGGGTTAAGGGAATCTGTGCGCATTTCTGATTTTGACGCAAAAACACCTGATTCTCTGAATTTAGGTTATGGAGACAATGGGATGTTATTTGGACTGGATTTTGAATTTGCTTTCCGGAGAAAAATCAAGTCAGAATACCGAATTGTTCTAAGGTACTTGCATGAAAATCTCAGGCGTGCCGCAGATAGATATAGGGTTGAATGGAGATATTTAGAATTTGGCACAGATAAGGATGGTATGATTCATTTCGATGAGTTTGGCTATCTTTCAATTGGATTGGAAATGACAAAATGGTTCGATGGTAGAAACGAATGGTTCATAATAGTATCTTTAGGTGTAGAAATGAAGTAAGTTGTTCTGTCAGGAGCTACTCCTGACGGTTAATGAAAAGTGTCGGGAGTAGCTCCCGACACAACATAAAAATTATTTATCCCCATCCCCCACAATATCCTCATACAAATCCAGCAACCCCTGATACCCTTCCGTCCCTTTCATCTCCGCCGGCTTTTCCGCAGGCTTAGGTCCCATCTGCCCTTCCCAGGTCCTCTTCGCCTCCGGAAAAGTAAACAGATTCTTAAAAGTCGGCAGTTTCGGGTCAACTTTAAATTCAAACAAGACCACGTCATTTTTAGCCGGCTGCACCTGGCCCTCTTTATACACATCCTCCGGGTGCCCGGGCTCAAACTCCACCATCCAGCCCGAGGTCTTGGTCAGCTCCCGGATTTTTTCCCTATCCTCCGGAACCAAATCCACCAATTTTCGATACTCAAGATACTGCTCCCTTGATGGAATCGGATAACCGAAAACATCCGTGTAATAACCATCCAGATGTTTCCAGGGGTCAGTCACAAAAGCCAGATGATACGGCCTCCAGGACAAAGCCGCAGTCGGAATCATTCCCGATTCCAGAATTTCTTTTCTGGCTTCATCCGGCACAAACATAGAAACTTTTTTCAGATACTCTTTCATCTGCCCTCTCTGCTCATCAGAGAGCATGCGGCTCCGTTTTTTGTTGAAATCAATCAGAATGTCCCTCAAAATTGCCAGAGCATAACCGTTCAGATTGGATTTATCCAGATCCGGAGTTATCTGAAATGTCATATATCCGTTGGGTCCTTCCGGATGAGGGATTGAAAAAGTCAAAGTTTCATTGTTGGGGCCTTTTCTATCCAGAGAATAAATCGGATTTTTGCTGCCTATCTGATAATATTTTAAAGCCCCGCCGGAATTGTAAGGATTTCCGTGCAATCTGTAAGCCCGAGCTGACCACTCCCATTCCATTTTCAGATGCAGATCCATGGGGATTCGACCGGCTTTCAAATATAATTCAATTATCTGGTCACCGCAGTGCAGGTGCCGGCCTTCCTGTTTCAAAAAATATCTCATCTGGGCCGCATACAAAGCGTTGGCATTCTCCCGTGAATTTCTCAACTGGGACCAGCCGTCCCGGTCCTGCTTGTCAAAATAATGCCCCATCTCCGGCAAGGTCTCCACCCAGGGATTAAATTCCACCAGGGGCTGCTGCAGATTAGGGTCTTCGCTGTTGGCTATTCGAGCCAGCAAATCCTCAACTAAAAGCCAGGCCATATCCGAGCCGTTTTCCATTCCCAGCCAGTATCCCATCTGAATCCCGTGCTCACCTTCTTCACCAATGATATACCGGGCATATTTTTCAAAAATTTTGGGCATATACCCCAATTGCTTAATCTGATTTTGCTGTTGTGATGAACCAAATTCAGATGAACCCTGATGATAAGCCACGACTGACTGGGTCTGCATAACCGAGCCTTCCAGCCAGGAAAAACGGGTCTCCGGATAGGGAGACGGGTCGACTCCCAATAATTTGGCTAATCTATCTGAAATGTAACGCTGCTTCCCCTGAAAAATTCCATGCTCAATCGGCTCTTTGGTTAACTTGACCAAATCATGCCCCACCACCCGCATGGTCATCCCGTCCACCCAGCCGATTACGTTGGAGCGATAAGCCCAGGCAATATAGGCCTGAGCGTAATCCTGCATGGATTTGACATTGGGTTGGGGAAAAGTTTCCGCGAAAAAGTCCGGTTTGTTGGGGTTTAAAACTACCATGGCTGTTCCTAAATTACTCCTTTAACCTTTTTATATTTTTCAGTCAGAATCTGATACTCTTTCAGATATTTTTCTAAGCTGCCTTCTTTGACCAGATTATTATAGATAAAATCCACCTGCCCTTTCAGATGCTCCGAATAGACATGTTCTAAACCAGGGTAAAAAGTAACATAATAATCCCTAATTATTTTCTTAGCTTCTTGTTCGTTTACGCTCATTTAAACTGACTTTATAAGCAAGGCCATTCCCATTCCGCCGGAAATGCACAAAGTCGCCAGACCAAGTTTGCTTTTTCTTTTTTGCATTTCATGAGTCAGAGTAACTACAATTCTGCTTCCGGTGCACCCAATCGGATGCCCTAAGGCAATGGCTCCGCCGTTGACGTTTAATTTATTTACGTCTAAATTTAACTCTCTCTGACAGGCGATAACCTGTGAAGCAAAAGCTTCATTCAGCTCAATTAAATCAATCTTATCCAGAGAAATTTTCTCTTTTTCCAATAATTTTTTCACGGCTGGAACCGGACCGATTCCCATCAAAGCCGGCTCTACTCCGGCTGAAGAGTAAGCCACAATTTCGGCTTGGGGAGTTATTTTTAATTCTTTGACTTTTTCCTCTGACATTACAATCACCGAAGCGGCGCCATCTGTTATTCCGCAGGAATTTCCGGCTGTGACTGTGCCATTTTCTCTGAAAACCGGTTTCAATTTCGCTAAACCCTCTACAGTTATTCCCGAACGAGGGTGTTCGTCTTTATCAATTACAATTTGGTTTCCCTTTCTGTCCTGCACTTCCACAGCCACAATTTCATCTTTGAATCTGCATTCCTTCTGGGCTTTCTCACAACGGGATTGACTGAAAACTGCATATTCATCCTGTTCTTTTCTGGAAATTTTATACTTTTCCGCCACATTTTCAGCAGTCTCTCCCATGACCTGATTGCACAGAGGGCATAAAAAACCATCTTTGTACATGGCATCCTTCATCTCCGCTTTCCCGAAAGGGAGTCCCCAGCGGATATTGGGCAATAAATAAGGGACATTGGACATCGATTCGGTTCCGCCGGCTAAAATTATATCCGCATCTCCCAATGCTATGGACTGATAGGCGTTGATAATCGATTTTAAACCTGAACCGCAGGCCTTGTTGATGGTGTAAGCCGGAATTGAAGCAGGAATTCCTGCTCTGAAAGTTATTTGTCTGGCAACATTGGGACCTACGCCGGCTTGGCGGGCGTTGCCAAAAATGACTTCCTGAATCTGTTCTGGCTGTAAATTAGCTCGCTTAATTGACTCTTTAGCAGTGATAGTTCCTAAATCTGCGGCAGTTAGAGCGGCTAAGCCACCTCCGAATTTTCCAATCGGAGTTCGATTGGCCCCAACTAAGTAAACTTTTCTCATCTTATCAGAACTTCTAACTTAAATCAATCCAGACCGATTTCACTTGAGTATACAATTCCAAGGCATGCATCCCTAATTCCCTGCCGAAGCCGGACATTTTATAGCCACCAAAAGGCGAGGCGGCATCGAACACGCCGTAGGTATTTATCCAGATGGTGCCGGCTTTCAATTCTTTGGCCAGAAGATGGGCTTTTTTGATATCCCTGGTCCAGACCGCGGCTGCCAGACCATAAATGGTCTGATTGGCTTTTTGGATCACCTCATCCAGATCTTTAAATCTCAAAGCAGCTAAGACCGGACCGAAGATTTCCTCCTGAGCGATTTTCATCTGATTATCCACTTCATCAAAGATAGTAGGTTTGACAAAATATCCTTTGCCGTTGCCAACGTTAGCGGATTCACCGCCGGTCAGGAGCTTTGCTCTCTCTTTTTTACCGGACTCAATGTAGCTTAAAACTTTTTTCATCTGCTCTTCGGAGACAAGTGGTCCCACTCTGGTTTTCGGGTCAAAGGGGTCACCGACTTTAAAACCGTTGGTTTTTTCCACCAACTTCTCCATAAACTGGTCATGGATTTCCTCCTGCACAAACAGACGGGAACCGGCCGAGCAGACCTCCCCTTTGTTGTAAAAAATTCCGTTCAAAGTGCCTCGGATAGCCGGCTCAATATCTGAATCAGCAAAAACAATATTGGGTGACTTTCCACCCAGCTCTAAAGAAACTTTTTTCAAACTATAAGAAGCAGTCCGCATAATCTCCTGCCCGGTAACATAAGAACCGGTAAAAGCAATTTTATCCACTCCGGGATGTTTCACCAAAGCCGCGCCGGTGGTTGGCCCGTGTCCGGTCAGAACATTGACCACTCCGTCAGGGATACCGGCTTCCTGACAGATTTCACCTAATTTCAAAGCAGTTAAAGGAGTCTGTTCAGCCGGTTTTAAAATCACGGTATTGCCGCAAGCTAAGGCCGGAGCCACTTTCCAGGAAGCCAGACTCAAAGGAAAATTCCAGGGGATGATTTGTCCCACCACACCCACCGGCTCTCTTAAAGTGTAATTGAAAAAATTCCCTTTAACCGGAATGGTCTCACCCTGGATTTTATCAGCCCAGCCGGCGTAGTAATGGAAAACATCAGCGGTGTGGGGGATATCGATTTTGGATGATTCAAAAATAGTTTTACCGGAATCCAGAGTTTCTAAATAGGACAACTCTTCAGCATATTTTAAAATCAAATCCCCGATTCTCCACAAAATTTTCCCTCTGTCGGAAGCAGACAACTTCTTCCAGGGACCTTCTAAAGCTTTTCGGGCGGCCTGAACCGCTAAATCAACATCCATTTCAGATGCTTCATAGACCTGCGTTATCGGCTCACCGGTAGCCGGATTGATAGTGGCAAAAGTTTTCCCGGAAACAGAATCAACCCACTTTCCGCCGATAAAAAGTTTGCCAGATTTTATCTGGATTTTTTCTTTGGTCAAAGTTTCCATTTATTGCCCCTTGAAGACCGGTTGTCTTTTTTCTACATAGGCATTCAGGCCTTCTTTAGCATCTTCTGACATAAACAGTTGTTGCTGTAATTCTCGCTCAATGGCCAAACCTTCCGAGAAGGGAACTTCCACACCGGAACAGACCGAGCGTTTGATTCTTCCCACAGCTTTGGAAGCTTTATTGGGCGGGGTAAATTGCCGGGCATATTCTAAAACCTTTTCCCAGAAGCCGTTGGCTTCCAAGACATGATTCACTATTCCCAGGGTCTGGGCTTCTTCAAAGGAAAAAAGTTTTCCGGTGGCCATCATCTCAATGGCTCTGGATTTTCCGATTAATCTCCCTAATCTTTGAGTCCCGCCGGTCCCGGGTAAAACTCCCAAAGTCACTTCCGGCAGACCGACTTTCCCGGCATCTTTTTTGGCTAATCTGATATCAGCCGCCAGTGCGATTTCCAGTCCTCCGCCGACAGTATGTCCGTTCAGAGCCGCGATAACCAACTTGGGGGTCTGCTCCAAGCGGGTTAAGGTTTCGTTGGCGTGCAGGCAGAAATAATATTTGAAGACCGGGTTGGCGGTGGCTAACATTTTGATATTGGCGCCGGCCGAGAAGAATTTGTCCCCTTTGCCGGTCAGGATTATGACATGCACTTTTTCATCCATGCGGGCTTTGAGGATGCAGTGATCCAGCTCCTGCATCATTTCATAGGTGTAGGTGTTAGCAGGCGGGTCGTTCAGCTCCAATACAGCTATGCCGTCTTTTACCGAATATTCAACTAAGCTCATTTTGTCTCCTTTTAGTGTTAAATTTTATTTGAGGCATTGATTTACCTAATTAATTACGAAAAGAGAGGGCTGTCAAGACAAAATCCTTCCCTAAAATGTAGCGGTCGGATTTATCCGACTGACCCCACCCCAGCCCTCCCCTACGATGGGAGGGAGTTATTTCCCTCTCCTGTAGGAGAGGGTTAGGGTGAGGTCAGAAAGAACGCGTGGCGGGTTTTCTTGCATATTCTGCTTGACAAGTACCCTTTAGCAAGCTATATTTGTACAAAGTTTCTAACCCACAAATAGCGACGTTAGTTCAATGCAAACTAATAAGGAGGAGGCCTTATGAAGCTCAAGTTAAGGTATTGGGGGGAGATGTTGCTGCTGGCTTTAATCTGCGTGCTGGTCAGTTGCACTAAGAAGGGATCTGAACCCAAGATTGTGCAGGGGAACTTGAGCGACCCCATATATCTAGAAGCGCTCAACGGAACGACCGAGTCAGCTGAGCTAAGTGGGCTCGCCGTCGCAGTTGCGGTGGATCGGGTTTCTTACTATCTCAGTTTTTCTCCCCAGCGCACCACTGATCCACTGTGTCATGTGGAAACCTATGCCTACCAAAATGGATGGCACCAGGTCTCCTACAGTGATGTCAACTGCGATCCTAATAATTACGTCACCTCTGTGGACAGCTTTCAAATTAAGAACAAGGCCGGAGAGCCGCAACAGACAGTGGATACAACCGACCTGGGTTCAGTTGAGGTCCGGCTAAAACTTCACTTAGTTTCAAATTCCCCCTATGCTGATTTCCTGGGGGAAGCCAACGTAACCGCTAATATCATCTTCACAAACATTGATAATAATGCCGTAACCATTAACGGGGCTATTCAGGAGGATGCCGAAGGTAGTTTTCTGCATCCCGATTCTGGCGTGTGGTGCACCCTGGACCGGGAGCTGGATTACGACATCAATAATATTCGCATTCCGATAACTAACAGCGCTTTCGCTAGCTGTGTGGGAATAACCGGAAGCCTCAGGGCCTCTGCTATCCTGAACATAATCTGCCCTTTTGAATCAGACACTTTTCAGGTCAGCGGGGCGTGGTCAACCACGGTGACCAGCAACACCCAGGTTGTGACAGTGGTGACCCAACACGGTAACACCGTGTGGACGCAGACTTTTTCTCAAGCCGAGGCCTGTCATGAAGGGACTCTATCCCGTTCTAAGCTTTGGGCCAGCCTGGATAGATTTAAATTCAGATTTTAATGATAGATGAAGGGCTGGTGAGTAATATTGTGAAACTCCTCTATCTGAAGATGGGGGGTTTCGTTCCCTCTCCTTTTAGGGGAGGGCAAGCGAGGGGTTAGTAATTTCTGTCATCCTGAACGTAGTGAAGGATCTCGATTTGAATCTCTAAAAGCGAGATTCTTCGCTTGCGCTCAGAATGACATAGAAAAATTTAAGAATTCAAATTTTTTAGTGCAATACTACCCACATTTTCAAATTGGCCAGAAAACCACCATTAATTGCATCAATGAAACATGCCCAGGGGTTTGAATTTTGATCATGATAGTTTACTTGCCAGGCCAAATAAGTCTCCTTTTCCCAAGGGAAAATGATCAGTTTGAACGAAGTTTCGTCCATTGACTTTGCGGTTTTTAATTCTTTATTTAATATTTTTAAAGCATTTTTTGGGGTTATTCTCAACTGACCAATCTTAATTTTTGGGGTTGGGACCCACTCTCCACGTATTAAAGTGATACATCCTTCTCGATTAAAACGGACCGACAATTTTGTCTGATATACAGGTAAACCTTGGTAACTTTGATGAAAGGTAATATGAACATCATCTTCTTTGCTCATAGCAAATTCTTCAAGTGTGAGCTCACTTTCGGGATCTTTTAATAGGAATAAATCTTTGAATGATTGAAGAAAACGTAGAGTGAAATTGGTGTAATGCTTGTATGTTCTTTCACAAAACTTACCAGATAACGTAGTAGGAGTTCCATTCTCAGCGAACTCAACTTTCACTTTTGACCCCACTGTTTGTTCTAATCTTTCAAGAGCTAAATCTCTAAGCTTCAGAGCTTCAGCGAGAACGGAATCTTTTTCTGGACTTACAGTCAAGCCTTTTGTGTCTTGCCCAAGAGAATAAGAATATATAACGTTAAAAAACAGAATAAAAAAAAGTAAGAGTATTTTCTTCATAAATTTTGCTCTCAGAATAAAGCTATTACGGTTTCCCCTTCACATACTTATCCAAAAAATCCGCAATCGCCGAATACCCCTTAATCCGATTAGGCAGTTTCGACAGCCCATGCCCCTCATCCTCAAACAAAAGATACTCCACAATCCCACCCTTGGCTCTCACGCTCGCCACAATCTGCTCCGCTTCGGATTTCGGAACCCGGGGGTCATTGGCGCCCTGAATCACAAACAAAGGGGTTTTGATATTCTCCACATAATGAATCGGGGAAAATTTTCTCAAAGTCTGTATATCTTTATCCAGATACCCGTACTCCGCCTCTCTCAATTTTCTTCTCCAGGCACCGGTATTCTGCAAAAATGATTCAAAATTAGCAATCCCCACAATATCCACGGCCGCGGCCCATAAGTCCGGATAAAAAGTAATCGCAGCCAGCGTCATATAGCCCCCGTAACTTCCGCCATAAATCACAATTTTGTCCGGGTCAATGGCCGGATTGGTTTTCAGGTATTCCACGGCATATACCACATCCTTGATAGCATTTCCCCGAAGTTTTATATCATCCAAATGAGTATATTTTTTCCCATATCCGGTGCTTCCCCTGATATTGGGAGCGAATATAGCATACCCCCGGCTCAGGAAATACTGAAAGGTGATAGCGAAAAAAGGTCTTTCCTGGGATTCCGGTCCTCCGTGGATATACAGGATTACCGGTACTTTGCCGTTTTTGCCGGAATCTTTGGGCAGGTACAAGAAGGCCGGAATTTGCAACCGATCAAAGGATTTGTATTTCACCAGAGACGGCTCCACAAAACTCTCCTGTGGAATACCGGCTTTGGTGGAATGAGTCACCTGGATTTTTTTATTTTCTTTAAAATCATAAATCTGGATATCGGCATTGCTGACCGGACTGACATAAGTATATGCCAGCCGGCTTCCGTCCCGGGAAAATTCGAGCTCGGTGGCTATCCCCCGCAGAGCCACCGGAGCCAGGTCTTCCCCGGACTCCAGATTCTTGATCTGCAAAACTCCGTATCCGTTGTCATTCTCCACATAAGCCAGCAACCTGCCGTCTTGGGAGACGGTTAATTCTTCGATGTCCCTTTTCTGATTTTCAATATATTTCAGCTTTTTTCCCTTAACATCATAAAAAGCCATATTGATGAAATCCTTTTTTTCGTCAGCGGTGAGGTAGAAACCCCGGCTGTCCGGGGTCCAGGAAACAAAGCTGTAATCGGCATCGTCTTGGTGGGGTGTCAGATGCCGGGGGGCGGTCTGGCCCACTTCCAAAAGATATAAATCAGAATTCAGATTGGTGATATTTTCCTTGATGACCAGATACTTGTCATCCGGAGAAAATCCGAAAGTGGAAAGAAAGGTATCCTTCTGATAGACCAGCTTCTTTTCCTTGGAATTTAAATCCATAGTATAAATATCAAAAAAGGCCTCGTTTCTCTCGTTGGAAGAGAAAGCCATGGTCTGGCCGTCTTTGGACCAGCCACCGAAGGCATGAATCATATCCGGTTTATCCGTCAGCTGCACGGTTCTAGAGCCGTCCGGAGAAATCAGATACAGCTGATATCTTTCGTTTCCGTCCTTATCCATTTCAAATAAAATCCATTTTCCATCCGGTGACCAGAAGATATCTCCGATGGTATTCTGATAAAAAGTAATCTGGTTGGGCCAGCCCCCTTTATCATCCACCACCCAGATCTGCCGGGTGCCGGTGATATTGGTCAGGAAAGCTATTTGTTTCCCATCGGGCGATAAAGCCGGTGCCGAAGCAGATTTAATGTTAAGGTACTGTGAAAAAGGATATTCGTCCGCAAAAACTAAAGATAAAGCAAAGAGCAAGATTAAACTTACGCTCCAAATTTTTCGCAGCATTTTTCCTCCTGGTTTTGCTTTTATATTACAAAATATCGTGAAACTTGACAACTGATTTTTTGCTTGACTTTGAAAAATGGTGGTTTATGTTATGCTAAATTTATGAAAAAATCACGACAGTTTTTAAAATTTCGGTTTTATCTGATACTTTTACCACTGTTGGCTTGGAATTGTTCCAATTCAGACCAAAAAGCCGAAACTCCGGACTCTGAAAAACTTCCCCCACCCAAAAATGTGACAGTCTTTCTGGTGGCTTATGGGGACAAAATTAAAACCGGTTCTGAACCGCCTCTATCTATCAAGTTCGGATGCGGTGATTATCTGGTGCCGGCACAGCTGGCTATACAGGAAGATGAGGTGGATGATTTGAGGACGGCTTTACAAAAACTATTTACCGTGAAAGAGCATAAACTGGGTGATATAGATCTAGTCAATACTTGGACCATGTATGGAACTCAGATCCAAATCGATGCCATATATGAGCGGGGTTATACCACCATAGTGGAAATAAGCGGACAGATTCATGCCGGGGGTCACTGTGACCATCCCCGCATAATGAGTCAATTGGAAGAGACGGTTCGGCATTACAAAAAAGATTTTATAATCAAATACAACAGCAGTGAAGGTAACTGGCTGAATTTATTTGACATGAGCGGTTAATATATGGACATAACCAATCCCCAGATAAACAATTATTTATATCGGGTAACCCCGCCCCGGGATAGAATTTTGCAGGAGATGGAGGCGTTAGCCAAGAAACACAACTTCCCCATAATCGGGCCTCTGGTGGGACGGTTTTTGTTTCAGATGGCCACAATTACCAGAGCCCAAAAGATTTTTGAGCTGGGTTCCGGCTACGGCTACTCGGCTTACTGGTTTGCTTCAGCCATAGAGAAGAAGGGGAAGATTATCTGTACCGACGGAGATGAAAAAAACAAAATCCTGGCCGAAAGTTTTTTCAAACGTGCTAAAATATCCAATAAGATAACTTTCAAAGTGGGGAACGCGCTGGAGATTCTGGCTGCTACCAAAGGACAGTTTGATATAATTTTAAACGATGTGGACAAACATCAGTACCCGGAGGTCTTCGACCTGGTCATCCCCAAACTGAAGAAAGGCGGGGTTTTTATCACGGACAACCTTCTGTGGTCCGGTCAGGTTCTGAACCCACATCCGGATGCTTCGACTTTGGGGATTTTGAAATTCACCCACAAAATTTACAGCTCCAAAAAAGTTTTTTCCACCATCCTGCCTATAAGGGATGGGATTTCGATCAGCATCAAGCTGTAATTTCCCGCAATTGCCCAATCTATATATATTGAGAGAGAATTTTCTCTTTGACTTTCTTCTCTATTTTGACCGGAGCATCGCCGTAAAATAAAGCCGGATTGGCTTTTACTTTCTTCAGGGTTTCAACTCCCATCTGAAAATTTATGGAGAAGGCCTTTTTAAATCCGGGGAAATCAACCGGAATGGCGGAAATATATTTATTTATCGGTTCCACATGTTTGTGAGCGGAATCCAGCATCTGGTCCAAAAGGGACAAAGCTTGGGCTTCATATTTTTTATCCAAGAGTTTAGCAGGAGTGAGGTTGTGACTGGAGAAAGCTTCCTGAGGCCAAAAGATTCTTTTGTTTTTTAAAATATCTTCTCTAAAATCTCTGATTATATTTACTTTCTGCAAAAAAATTCCGAAGTCGGCATAAAAAGCTTTGAGAATTTTTATCTGACCAGCGCTGCTTTTTTTGGCGTTTTTTATTAACAGGTCGGTCAGAAATCCGCCGATGGTTCCTCCCACATAATAGCAGTATTGGTCCAGTTCCTTGAAATTAGCGACTTTCTTCCCCAGAAATTTTTTCATTCCATAAACCGTTTTTTTGAACCAGGTCACCAAAATATCTCTTTCAGATAATTTTAAATTTCGATGAATCTTTATAATCTTGTCAAAATTCTGCACCAAATCCAAATAATTGAGGTTGGAGATATAATCCGGGGCGGTTTGGGTTATTTTTTTGATTTTAATCCCGGCTTGACTGTGATTCGGTGCTTTGAGGACTGAAAAGACCAAATCTAAATTGCCAGCCCTCTGGCTTTTTGAAATATTATTTTGATATTCATCTTCAAAACTGTCCAGGACCCGAGCTTCCAGGTAGCCCATCAGAATAGGAGTGCGGATTTCCTCCTCAATCATGGGAATGGTCAGAGCAAAGGACCGGGAAACAGAATTCAAGGCCTGAAGACAATACTGAAATTCTTTGGATTCAAACCTGCCGGAAGCCATTTGGGTATAAATGCTAATGGATTGTGCTCGCTTTGTCAAGAAATTTTTATTTGGACTCACTTTTGTTATATTACTACATAATTCACATATATAAAATCCGAATCTGAATGTTTAAAGTTATCAAGGAATCCTTTGAGACCAAGAAAAAAAGAACTAAGAGAATCATCGCTCTATTAAAAAAAGAGTATCCGGGAGCCAAATGCTCTCTTGATTTTAAAAATCCTCTGGAGCTGATGATTGCCACCATTCTTTCGGCACAATGCACGGATGTAAGGGTCAATATCGTTACCAAAACTTTGTTCAAAAAATACCGTAAGCCCCAGAATTATTATAAAGTTCCTCAAAAAGAATTAGAAGAGGATATAAGGTCCACCGGATTTTTTCGCAACAAAGCCAAAGCTATTCAATCGGCCTGTAAAGTGATTGCGGAAAAATATAGGGGCAAAGTCCCTAAAACTATGGAGGAATTGACTTCTCTAAATGGAATAGGCAGAAAGACCGCCAATGTAATCTTAGGGAATGCCTATGGGATTGCATCCGGTATCGCGGTGGATACCCATGTGACCCGGCTCTCCCATAGGTTGGGCGTATCTTATGCCAAGACCCCGGAGAAAATTGAACTGGAGTTAATAAAAATAGTCCCCCAGTCCGACTGGATTTTGTTTCCTCATCTTTTAATCTGGCACGGTCGAAAAATCTGCCAGGCCCGAAGTCCCAAATGTACGCAATGCGTTTTAAATAAGATATGTCCCTCATCTTTAGCGTAAATAGTATAAAGCCGACTGTCTTCACAGGTTGGCTTCAAAATAAGGAGAGCTTATGTCCGACCATATAAACCGCCGAGATTTTTTGAAACTTTCGGTTTCGTCCTTAGCTGCTCTGGGAATGTCCGGGTATTTACTGGATACCAAAGAAACTGTTTCCCAAGTCACCAAAAAATTAGCTCTTCCCACTCGTCCCTTAGGGAAAACCGGTCACAATGCCACCATTTTTGCTTTGGGGGGACAGGGGAATTTGCAGGTTAATGGAAATTGGGATTTAGCCGTAAAAATTATCAACAAAGCTATCGACTTAGGTGTTAATTACATTGACACTGCCACCGCTTACGGTCCCAGCCAGGATTATATCGGGGAAGTGATGAAAACTAGAAGAAAAGAAGTGTTTCTGGCTACTAAAACTTACGACAGAAGCAGAGATGGCTCCCTAAGATTGTTGGATGACAGTTTGAAACGGCTGAATACCGACCATCTGGATTTGTGGCAGTTGCATAATATCAGAATGACCTCCCAGTTAGACCAGATTTTCGGCAAGGGTGGGGCGATTGAGGCATTAGAAAAAGCTAAGAGTGAAAAAATGGTCAGATTTCTGGGAATCACCGGACATTTTGACCCGTTTGTTTTGGCGGAAGGGATTCGCAGGTATCCTTTTGATAATATTTTGATGGCTTTGAATGCGGCTGACCGGCATCATTTATCCTTTATCGAAAACTTGCTTCCCAAAGCGGTGGAGAAAAAGATGGGGATTATCGGAATGAAGGTGCCGGCGGAAGGGAATATTTTCCGCAAGAACGGGGTAAGAAACATGGAAGAGGCCATGGGATATGTTTTGACTTTGCCGGTTTCGACTATTATTGTGGGGTGTAGAAAAGTGGAGGAAGTGGAAGAGAATGTTAATATCGCTATGAATTTTAAACTGTTTTCGGAGTCAAAAATGAAAGAATTGGAATCTAAGACCAAATCGTATGCCGAGGATGCCAGTTATTTTAAAAACTGGGGATGAGATTCACAATGGTTCGACTAGCTCACCATAAACAGATTTAACGGATCTCACAGCAGATGAAGCGGATTTAGCAGATTAAATGAATAGAGGAACAGTCAAGAATTATAAATACAGATTTCGAGACAGCAAAAAAATAGACCTGGACCAGCTGGTCCGGCACTACCAATATGGCTGGTGGAGCCAGAATCGGAAAAAAGCGGATGTCAAAAAGATGCTGGAAAATTCCAATGTGGCCATTTCTCTGTGGCACGGTAAAAAGTTAATCGGCTTTGCCAGAGTTCTGACTGATTTTGTATATCGGGCTACCATCTGGGATGTGATTATCCATCCGGATTATCAGGGGCAGGGATTGGGGAAATTGATTATGGATAAAGTTTTGAAGCATCCTAAACTGAAAAAAGTTTCTTATTTTTGGTTGATTACTTCGGACAAGCAAAAATTCTATAAGAAATTAGGTTGGAAGATGGAGGAAAACTGGAGCATGTATTGGGACCGTAAGGCCAACTCTAAAGGTTGCCCTTGTGTGGATTGATTGAAAACTGACCCCACCCCAACCCTCCCCTCAAGGGGAGGGAGTTATTTCTCTCTCCTGGTGAGGGAGGGAGGTTTTTCCCCTCTCCTCTTAGGGGAGGGCAAGGGAGGGGTAAGTGAACAATAATTGTCATTCTGAGTCCGCCAAAGGCGGACGAAGAATCTTGTTTTTAAAACTACGAGATCCTTCACTTCGTTCAGGATGACATGAAAACCAAAAGGAGAGAATTTGAACAGGGAAGAGGCCTACCAGTTATTGACCGAATACACCAAAAATCCTAATCTGATTAAGCACGCCTTATCGGTGGAAGCGGCTATGCGGGCTTGCGCTAAAAAATTCGGGGAGGATGAGGAAAAGTGGGGGCTGGTGGGGTTACTGCATGATTTTGATTATGAGGTTCATCCTACTTATGACAAGCATCCTATAGAGGGTTCGAAAATTTTAAGAGAGAAAGGTTATCCGGAAGAGATTATCCGGGCTATTTTGTCTCACGCCGACCACACCGGCGTTGCCAGAGAATCTTTGATGGAAAAAGCGATTTTTGCCTGTGATGAGTTGTGCGGGTTTGTGGTGGCGGTTACCTTGGTTCGCCCCAATAAATCTCTGGCGGAGGTGGAGGTGGATTCGGTGAAAAAGAAATTTAAGGATAAGGCCTTTGCCCGGAATGTGAAACGGGAAGATATTTTTAAAGGGGCAGAGGAGTTGGGGGTGCCGCTTGATGAGCATATTGGGATGGTGATTGGGGCTTTGCAGGGAATTGCGAAAGAGTTGGGGTTGTGAGATCTGAATCACGAAAGCACCCTTCGACTTCGCTCAGGGCAAGCGAAAGACACGAAACTAAAATTCTAAGAAATGACAAAGGAGAAAGTATGTTAAAAGTATCAGGCATACATCATGTAACCTTAATCTGTTCCAATATGGAAAGAACCGTAAAATTTTACACAGAAATTCTGGGGATGAAATTAATCAAACAAACCGTCAATTACGATGACCCCAACACCAAACATTTCTACTTCGGAGATGAAAAAGGAACCCCCGGAACCATCATTACCTATTTCGAATATCCCAACTGGACCGGCGGAAAAATCGGAGTGGGCATCACTCATCATATCGCTTTCACAGTAGAAACCGAAAAAGAGCAGTTAGAATTCAGAAAAAAATTAGAGGCCAATAACATCGGCGTCACTCCTGTAATCGATAGAAAATATTTCAAGTCCATCTATTTCCAGGACCCGGACGGAGTGATTTTGGAAATTGCCACCCGGGGTCCGGGATTTGCAGTGGATGAAGATATAAAACATTTGGGAGAAAAATTTATCAAGCCGGATGAAAAACTTTTTAAAAAAAACAGGTTTGTTTCTGATAGCAAAAATTAAAATGCCTCGACAAACTCGGCAAAAAATAAACAATATAAATGCCTCGTCAAGTTCGGCAAAAAATAAACAAACTGAAGACCTAGACTAAGCTCGGTCTAAAGGAGGAAATATGTCAAGGAATATTTCTAGAAGAAATTTTTTAGCTCAAACCGGAAAGACCGGTGTCTTACTGGCAGGAGGAACCGCGGTTTTATCTGAATTGTTAGATACAGAAGCCAAAGCCCAAGGGACACCCCAAGCCACTCTGAAAGCTTTCGAGTATCAGGTGAAGCAGTTACCCTTTACTTACAATGCTTTGGACGGAATCTCTGAACAGACCAATAAATATCACCATGATACTCACTACACTGGCTATGTCAGAAAGAGAAATGAGATTGAGCAGAAATTAACTACCGTTGACCGCACTGCCGCCAATGCTAACTTTTCTGAATTCGGTGAGCTAAAAAGAAGAGAAACTTTTAACGCCAACGGGCAGATTTTACATGAACTGTATTGGGATATTTTGGGTGGAGACGGAAAACAGGCTGGAGAAATTATCGACAAGTTAAAAAGCGACTTTGGGTCTTATGATAATTGGGTAATTGATTTTAAAGCTTGTGCCAAGGCGGCTTTGGGCTGGGCTCTTTTGGTTTATGACCCTTTTGACGGGAGATTGCATAATTACAGCGGAGATACCCATAATCAAGGGGGAGTGTGGGGCTCGATTCCGCTGATTCCTATTGACGTTTTTGAGCACGCTTATTATCATGATAACGGACCGGACCGTGCCAAATACATAGAGGCCTTCTTGCGCAATTTAAAATGGTCCGAAATTAACAGAAGATACCAGAAAGTCAAAAATTTAAAATGGTAAAAAGATGAAGAAAGAGCGGATTTATAAAAAACATTTCAACCTGGAAGAAGCCAACCAGCTTGTGCCCCAGTTCACTCAATATTTTGACGAAATTTTTACTCTGCATGATATTATGAAAAAGGGAAGAAAACAGAAAGAGCTGGTGACCCAGGGTCTGTCCAAAAACGGCGGCTGGAGCAAGTCGGCCGAATATTTAGAAAATTCATTCAAAGTGAGCAAAATTCTGGATAAGATTCTTGGCACCGGTGCGGTGGTGAAAGATTTACAGCGGGGTTTGATTGATTTTCCTCATCTTTCGGAAGGGAAGGAAATTTTTCTATGCTGGGAGATGGGAGAAAAAGAGATCAAATTCTGGCATGATTTGGAAAGCGGATACCCCGGCCGGCAGCCCTTATATTTAGATTAACATGGCTAAAAAACTTTTTTTGGAAAGTTACGGCTGTCAGATGAATGAAGCTGACAGCGAAGTTATTTTGGGAGTCCTGACCAAAAACGGCTACGAGCTGGTCGATTCGGTCGCTTCAGCCGACGTGATTTTATTCAATACCTGTGCGGTCCGGGAGCATGCCGAAACCAGAATTTATGGCCGGGTCTCGCAACTTTCCCCGCTCAAAAATAAAAACCCGGATTTGGTCATCGGTATCTGCGGTTGTATGGCGACTCATTTAAAAGAAAAAATTCTGGATGAGGCACCTTTGGTTGATTTGGTGGTTGGACCGGATTCTTACCGCCGTCTGCCGGAATTGATTGAAAAATCAGCCACAGAGCCGTTTGTGGATGTGCGCCTGGACAAATATGAAACCTATGCCGACCTGGAACCGAAAAGAGAAGCCGGAGTCCGGGCCTGGGTTTCCATCATGCGGGGCTGCGATAAATTCTGTACCTTCTGTATTGTTCCTTATGTTCGCGGTCGTGAACGATGCCTGTCACTTCCGCAGGTATTATCTCAAGTCCAGCAGTTAGCAGATGAAGGATATAAAGAGATTGTCTTCTTAGGGCAGACGGTCAATTCTTACAAAGATAAAGCCAACGGCTTCGATTTTGCGGATTTGCTGGAAAAAACTTCTCAGGTTTCCGGAATCGAAAGAATCCGCTTTACTTCACCTCATCCCATCGATTTCGATGATAAGACCATTGAAGTGATGAAATCTAACTCTAAAATCTGTCCCCAGGTTCATCTGCCTTTGCAGTCTGCCTCCGATTCGGTTCTGGACAAGATGAAACGAAGATATAATATTTCTTACTACGATGAATTAGTGCAAAAATTCCGTCAGGCAATGCCTGAGATTTCTATAACCACAGATATAATCGTTGGCTTTCCCTCTGAAACGGATGAGGATTTTCTGAAAACCTACGATTACATGCAAAAAGTCAAATACGATTCTGCCTTCATGTTCATTTATTCTCCCCGAGAAGGAGCCAAAGCCTTCAACTGGGGAGACCCGGTCCCATATGAAGAAAAAGTCAAACGTTTGGAATCGCTGATTAAATTGCAGGAGAAAATTTCTTTAGAAATAAACCAGAAAGAAGTGGGGAAAAAATCTTTAGTCCTGGCAGAAGGACAAGCCAAAAAAGAGAAAGGATTTTTGTTCGGAAAAAATCCTCAATTCAAAACCGTGGTTTTTCCGCAGGACGGAATAAAAGCCGGTGACTTTGTCACCGTCAGCATAAAAGAAGCCACTCCCCATACTCTTTTAGGGGTGGTGCAGTAAAATTCCGCCCAATAAAATCTTGGCTTTACTTCTTATCCGCTGTCGATAGGTAGGTGTAAACGAAAACCGCCACAAGGGACCCGAAAATCGGTCCCACCCAGTACACCAGATGAGCCGACCAGGAGCCGGAAATCAAAGCCGGTCCCAAAGCCCGGGCCGGATTCATGGCCGCGCCGGTCAAGGGTCCTCCCATCAAGATATCAAACAGCAGGACTAAACCGATGCTAAAACCAGATAACTGTTTGGGACCTTTGGGGTCGACCGCCGTCGCTAAAATGGCAAAGACCAAAAAGAAAGTTAAAATGGCCTCGACCAAAACTCCCGAAGCAAAAGAAATGCTGGGGCCCAGAGTAGGTGTTCCCAGAAAAACCGGTTCCCAGGAATCTTTGGGGAAAATTATAATCAAAAGTATGGCGGCGATTATTGCCCCCAGAACCTGGAATAGGATATACCTCAAGGCAGTTTTGCCGGAGATTTTCTTCAAAGACCAGATAGCAATGGTCACGGCCGGATTAAAATGAGAACCGGAAATGTACATACAACAAGAAACCATAATCGACAATACTACTGCATGAGCCAGAGCAATCCCCAATAGCCCGATGCCGCCGGAAGTCAAGCTGTCTGTACAGATTGAACCTGCCCCAATAAAAACTAAAGCAAAAGTACCTACTAACTCCGCCATCAAGGCCTTCATTTACCCTCCTTCCTTTTGAATTCTTACATGGTAACTACCGGAGTACTTTTCTTTTTCCTAAGTAAGTGGTCCACCGAAAGTTTTCCACCACCCTGAACCATCAGACATAAAGCCATAGCCATCAAAGCCAGAGGAAATTCAAATCCACCCGGACCGGTCAAACCGTTCTTCAAATGCACAGACAGAATTGCCACCAGCATGGCGAATGCCACCGGAATACTGGCCCAGCGGGTGAAAAGTCCTAACAATAATAAAATTCCGCCCACAAATTCAGTCAACATCAAAAGCCAGGCCGCAACACCCGGCAAGGGAATACCTAAGCTGGTCAAAAAACCGGCTACCGCGGTGTGCCCCTGGACAAAAAGTTTTTGGCCCCCATGTGCAATAAAAATCGGTCCTATGGCTAATCTCAAAATTAACTGTCCCCAATGCTCGCATTTACCACACATAAAACCTCCTTGGTTTTAGGGTAAATTATCTTTCAAGAATAATTTTCCAGTCTAAATTATCCTCAAGATGCCGTAATTTTCTTCAATTCTTTCAGCCCGCAATCCGTGAAAATTTCTCTCCACTGAATTTAGGTAGCCGGTGACGGAGTTTGTTTCTTCTTTTTAAGCCAGGTATCCGCCGAAAATTTCCCTCCTCCTTGAACCATCAAGCATAAAGCCATCGTCATCAGAGCTAAAGGTTTTTCAAAACCGCCCGGTCCTATCAGACTGTGTTGCCAGGGAGAGTGGGCCGTTAAAATCGCCACCAGCATGGCAAAAGCAATCGGTATGCTGGCCCAGCGGGTGAAAAGTCCCCATAAAAGTAAAATTCCCCCCACAAATTCGGTAATCATCAAAAGCCAGGCAGCAATTCCAGGTAGAGGAATACCCAGATTAGTCAAAAACAGAGTTATCTTAGTGTGCCCGTCAACAAAGATTTTCTCATAACCATGTGCAATGAAAATGGGACCGATGGCTAATCTCAATACCAGCTGACCCCAATGCTCACATTTACCGCACATAATTGCTCCTCGCGTTTAAGGGTAAATTTTGTTTTAAAATGATATTTCCTTCTCGGTTTGTCAAGAAAAATTGTCAACTTCTCGTAAGGTAAATCTGATACGAAAATTTGCGGGCTCCTCTCAATGACCGTTACAAATCAGAAATAAAAAATTTCTTGACTTTTTTTGTGATGGCCATACTTTGAATTCATAGAACTGGATGTTTTTGACTTTTCGGAATTAAAAAATGATGCCTGACAAATGGAGGGAGGTTATGTTTAATAAAAAATCTGATATGTATTCAAGTTTTCGGATATTACAGATAGCCGCCATGGTTCTTGCAATTTTTGTATCTGGATTGACTGCGGCTGACCAATTTGAGTTGAAAAACTCTTCCAGCAGCGTAAAAAACGATCAAAAACCGGTTGAGTTCATTTCAGTTCAATTTTTTAAAGAACCGCAAACTGCTCCAACAGCCAACTTGCAACCGTCACCTCCCTCTTTCGAAGGCAAAGCTTTTGTCAAAGACGAGAATGGAAAGTACATTCCGGTCCAAGGGAGCACACCGGCGGTTAAATCTGAAAAAACTTCTTTCCCCACCGAGGGGCAGGGACCTCCCTCGGATGTTTATATTCAGGACGGGTCGGAAACCTCCATCGCGGTAAATTTTGCCGATGGCAACAATCTAATTGCCACCTACAACGAGGGCTGGAATTTCAATCCGGACAGTTGCCACAGCAATTCCACCAACGGAAATATCTCTTGGACCAACCGCACCTTCCCCAACGGAGGCGGAACTTTCACCGGTTATCCCTTTGACCCCTGGGCCAATGCGGGAAACACGGCTGGCGAATTTTTTTCCACCCAGATTCGCAATGACGGCTCAGCCACCGGAAATTCGCATTGTATCATATCCCGCTCCGTCAACGGCGGAGGGAGTTTCTCCCTTTTCTTCGAGGAGGTCAAAGCTGCTTTTCAGGACCGGGAAATGGTTGACATAGACAGAACCACAGCCCGCGGCGGCGGGTCGGGAACGACCCATGACAAAAAAGTTTATCTGTGCTATGATAACTGGGCCAGCGGGGGGACCTCTTACAATTCCTCAATTTTGCAGGTGGTAGATTCTCTGGGAGGGGAAGTGGCGGAATATACGATTTCCACTGCATCCCTCTTCAAAGGAAGCCAGATGCAGCCGGTGGCTGATACCGGGGACGGCAGATTATATATTCAAGCCACAGCCATAACCGCATTAGGGGCTTCCATTGTATCCAACTTTCATGCGGCAGTGAATGCCGGAGCCAGTGTGAATACGGTGGTCTCCTCGTTAAGCTGGCCTGCCGTGGGGCAACAATTGGGAACCACTTCCCGCTGGGGTCTGAACGGACATCGGATTGACCAGCATGGTTTTCTGGATGTTGACCGGAGCAGCGGCTCCAGACGGGGCAATCTGTTCTTTATTTCCAATCGTAATCCCAACCCCGGCAATTCCGCTTTAGACCAGGGAGATGTGTACCTTTCCGTATCAACCAACGCCGCAGTCAACTGGTCTTCGGCTCAACTTACCACGGCTTCCGGCAAGACCCAATATTTTCCCATGCTGGATGTGGATGACCAGGGCTGGCTGCATGTGGCTTATTACCAAAATGATTCCGGCTCTACCAACGGAGGGGTGTTAAACGGCAGCAAAGCCAATCTGTATTACACTTACTCCACCAACGGCGGCACCATCTGGTCTTCTCCGGTTCAGATGAATTCAGGTGTAAGCACTCTGGATTTTAATGACCCTCCACTGGATTTGTCATCCGGCAGCTATTACCTGATTGGCGACTATGCCCAGCTTCAAGCCAGCGGCACAGACACTGCAACCAGAGTTTATGTTCTCTGGAGCGGTTTTGACAAAGACCGAACCAACACCACAGTGGGGACCAAGAAAGAAAGAGTTTACTGCACCACTCTGACCACACTTTCCGGTTGTCTGGCTAAAGCCGGAGATGTCACTGCCGACGGCCTAATCACTCTGCCGGATGTGGTGGCTCTCATAAATTCTGTATTCCGAAGCGCTCCTGACCCTTCACCGGCCTGCCGAGGAAACGTGGACGGGAACTCCGTTATCAATCTGGCTGACATAGTGTACCTAATCAACCGCATTTTCAGAAGCGGTCCGGCTCCCATCAATTCCAGCGTGTGCTGTTTGTGAGAATTGACTCTCCAAAAATGAAATCCAAAACTCGAATGACCTCCGAGAAACCAAGTGAAAGAAGATCTTATATTTTTTTATAATAATAGGTAGAGATACGGCCCTTCAGGCAGATTTAAAAAAGTCAGAATCTCGGAACAAAAACTTATTTCGAGCGGTTAAATAGATTAACTTGCTTTTTGAGTAATTGAATTTCCATAAAGAAGGAGCAGAGATGAAAAGAACAGGGATTTTTTGGGTTTTCTTAGCACTGCTGGGAATATCTTGGCTCTACCACAACCAAACTCTCAAAGCTCTTACCCATTATTCAGCCAAAGAAGCCACCCGCTGCGCCACCTGTCATTTCAATCCCACCGGCGGGATGGCTCGGACTCAAACCGGCATCAATTATGCCTTGAATAATCATTCCTTCCAGGAAGAAGCCGAGTCCCAAAAACCGCCGCTGAATTTTTCCCTGGGCGACAATCTTACTCTGGGATCGGATATGCGCTTCAACTATATTTACCAGGATACATCGCCGGTCATTTCTACTTTTTTTACCATGCAGGGTGCCATCTATTTAGCAGCAAAATTGGACCCTCACTTATTTTTGTTTTACAATAACGACTTTGGATATTCAGCCATCGGGCAGAATCGAGAGCTGTGGGGAATGTTTCGTCGGCTTCCCTTTAATTCCTATGTCAAAGTGGGTCGTTTCAAAGTACCTTACGGGATCCGGATGGAAGAC
>Ga0326597_10002301_pt1 | contig 28702 bp, 32 predicted proteins | sample RVTome_12_FD_203789 | JGI IMG/M metagenome (GOLD analysis project Ga0326597, IMG submission 203789) | Soil microbial communities from uranium-contaminated site in the Upper Colorado River Basin, Wyoming, United States - RVT100D185 | ecosystem: Environmental > Terrestrial > Soil > Contaminated >... | reverse complement strand
CAAAATTGAGAAAAATACCGAGGCAAATTCCTGGGGGTGACAGTCAAGTGGCGAGTCCGCGTGATTTATCGAAGGATATGGCGCGCCAGCGCGGCTGCAACATCGGGGTGCCGTCGCATGAATAACGGTTTTTCAAGCTTGTTCGCGCTGGATCGGTGATCGAAGTCGCCCCTCTCCCCTGGGATCAAGGGATTAGCGCGCCGACGCCGGTGCCTAACGCAAAGAGCACAAAAGCCAGCAGCGTTGCGGTCTGCGCGGGCACGATACGAGCTGTCGACTCGGGAGCCATGAGCACCCGAATCGCTGCGAAGATTGCAAAGGGCAGCCCGGTTAAGCCGAGCCAAACACCGAATGATAGCTGGGCGACAAATGGCGCGGCAAGAAGCATCGGGAAGGAGATTAATACCGCAAGCACAAAAATGTAACTGGCCCGCTTTCGTCCCAGTCGCACGACCAGCGTACGCTTGTTGCTCTTTCGGTCGGCGCTATAATCGGGAAACTCGTTGACCCACAGAAAAGCGCCGATTAGCAGTCCGAGGGCGGTCGATAGCCAGACCGCTTTTGCCGCCACCGTTCCGGTTTGCACGAGGTAGGTCCCTGCACAGATGAGCGGGCCGTAACACAGCGCTACCGCAATCTCGCCCAGTCCCCGGTACGAAAGCCTGAGAGGGGGAGAATGATAAAAGTACGCGCAAGCCACTCCAATCATTCCAATAGCCAATATCCGCGGCTCGCGGAAGGTAACGATGACAAGACCCAATACAATCGCCAGTAGATAAAACGTGGCGGCAATCCGGATTGTTTCGCGGCGGGTTAAGAGATGATCAACCAGGACTCGCTTGCCACCCGAGAAGGGGCTTCGATCCGGTGGCGCGACGCCAAGGTCAGCGCCGGAATCGAAATCAACGATCTCGCCAGAAGCGTTCTTGGCGATTTCCAGCGCAAAGATTCCCGCAATCGCAAGACCGAGCCAGCGCCAATCGAGAGGCAGCGCAGCTGCCGCCAGGCAAGCGCCGAGAAACATGGATGCAAAAGAGGCCAGCGAAATCTTTGGGTCCGCAAGCCGCCAGAAGCCAACCCAGAAGTCCTTACCCAAAGCCTGGCACCTCCGCTGCCCTTAAAAATCGAGGTAAGCTGGTACTTGCAGGTATAAACTCATCGTCGGCCGTGGGCAATCTCTCCAGACAACCACGACCCGTAGGAATGAATGAGCGCCGAGGATAAAAAACCAACATTCTCGGGGGGCAGCTCTGGAGCGAGGTGCTGGCTCCCAATTGTTTCGCTTATGGACCGAACAACGAACAAATCTCACAGGATTTGTTCGTCGGAGAAATCGGTTCAATCCTACGTCTGAAAAACCCGGAAGTAGGTGTGGGCCAGGAGTGAAAACGGCGGCCCGTGGTGGGCCGCCGCTCGCAATTTGTTGGACGAAAACCAGCCAAACTAAAGGTACAGCGTCTAGCGCAGCACAATCTTCTCCACCGTTCGTATTCGCCAGCTAAGGCAAGTTTGATGGTGCTGTTTTTAATCGCTATGGGTTAATTCCCTGCAGCTTGCTGCGGGGTAGTTCATTTTGCTTTGGCACATCCAAGCCCTTCATCTCACATCAAGTTTTGACTTCCAGTTGTTTGTTTGCTGCGGTCCACACAAGTTGGCATGATGATAGATCATAATGAGTGAAGAAACCGCGCCGTCAAAAACGGCTCCACCTGGCGAAAAACGGGGATTTGATTACTGGAGACGCACAACCGGTTTTTTTCTGGCGCCGACGGTTGCCATAATTATTTGGCTGATCCCGTTTGACAATCTCTCAGTGGAGGCCCACCGCCTCGCAGGAGTCGCATCTCTGGTCATCATTTTTTGGATTACCGAGGCGATCCCAATACCTGCCACAGCGCTGCTGGGCGTATCTTTGGCAGTCTTGCTGGGCGTGGCGCCTGCAAAAAATATTCTTTCCGCTTTTGGCGATCAGATTGTTTTCCTGTTTATTGGGAGTTTTATGCTGGCGCGAGCAATGCAGCGCCACGGACTTGACCGGCGTATCGCCTATGCGCTACTGGCCCATCCCTGGGTTGGCGGGAATACTTACAGAACTCTCTGGGCGGTGGGATTGACGGCGTGGCTTCTTTCCATGTGGATCAGCAACACTGCGGCCGTCGCCATGCTGTTCCCTGTTGTTCTGGCCATCGCTCAAGAAACCGGCCAGTTCGTATCCGGGCAGACTCCCGATAGCGGGAAGTTGCCGGCCCTTCATTACACGACGGCACTATTACTCATGCTCGCCTTTGCAGGCTCCGTGGGTGGCATTGCGACGCCCGTGGGAACACCTCCCAATCTTATCGGCATCGCTCTGATCGCCGAGGGGCTGGGAGTCCGGATCACTTTTTTTCGTTGGATGATGTTCGCATTGCCCTTGGCCGTGTTGATGCTGCTGGCGATCTTCGGGACGATGCTGCTGCTTTTTCCACCTGAGGTGCGCAACGTGCCGGGACAACTAGAATTGATGCGGCAGCGCCAGCGCGAACTGGGCGCCTGGACGGCCGGACAATGTAACGCCTTGGTGGCCTTTTCGCTCGCTGTGCTTCTTTGGATCATGCCGGGATTGCTTGCTTTTATTCTAGGGGCGGCTCACCCCGGTGTCGCAACGCTTCAGCAGCGGTTACCGGAAGGCACGGTGGCGTTGCTGGCGGCAAGCTTGCTCTTCTTGCTGCCGACAACTTGGGGCACAAGGGAGTTTACGATCTCCTGGGAAGAAGCGGTGCAAATCGATTGGGGAACCGTATTGTTGTTTGGCGGGGGCATCGCGCTGGGTCGAATGTTTTTCGATACCGGTCTCGCGACTGCGCTAAGCCATGCCTTTCTATCAGTAGTTGACGTGGACTCCCCCCGCGTCCTGGCGGGTGCCGCCGCCTTTGTGGCGGTGATCATCAGCGAGACCAGCTCTAACACCGCATCGGCAAGCATGGTGGTTCCGGTCATGTTATCTATCGGAAAGACCATGGGATCTACAGGATTCACTCTGGCCGTTGCCGCGACGTTGGGCGCGAGTCTTGGCTTCATGCTGCCGGTATCGACTCCCCCGAACGCTATCGTGTATGGCTCTCGCGCTGTGCGCATTCTCGATATGATCAAAGCCGGCATATTGATCGATATCATCGGTGTACTGCTGGTCTGGGCTGTCGCCAATTGGCTTGTCCCAGTGGTTTTGGGTGGCTAACAGCAGTCTGGGCGGATGGAGTTTGGTATGACGATTCTGACCTACCCAGAGTGGCCGGAGGCAGTAGGACCGTCCCGCGAATTCGGAACAACTTTTTCCGGCTGATAGGTCAAAGTTTGTGCCGTCCTTTTCTAATTACAGCGCAGCTGGTGAACGGTGCCCTTGGCCCATGCGCTCTTGTGCCGGCTAACGCTACAAATCACCGGCAGGCAAAATAAATTTGAGGGACGCTGCTAGCTACGGCGCATGGGAAGTCCAATGGCTCCCATCCGACACGGTTAAAATCATGCCGAATATCATAAGTGCCATGAGAATGCCGCCTCGGTTAATCCGATTGTAATCCTCTCGGTGCAATGGATCCGGCGAAGCGCTATCCGCACTGAGTCTATTGGTTAATATCTTTCACCACCTCGCCCAGCCATTCAGCCATCTCGACAAGAAGTTTCTCTGCGGCGTGGTTGGCGGCTTGAACTCCGCCGTAGGGGTCGTCGCTCGGGGCGACTTCGAACAGTTCAAAATATCGGGTAGCGAGAATCGCGGAGTTTTTCGTATCAAAAATCTGCGCGCGGAGTGCGAGCCGCACGCGGCTCGGGCGGGAGAAAAACTGCTGCTCCAGGACGAGATGGTCGCAATCCAGGCGATATTGCGCGGGCACGGTGCCCGGTGTTTGCAGCACGGCGCGCCACCGGCCGGTCTTATCGAGATTCGCAACCATGAGCTGGTGTAACAGGCGCGCCGGGGTGTCGGCCCACTGGTTGAAGGCATAGTAGTTGAGCTCGAGCGGACGCAGCAGATAGGCCATGCGCGCGCTGTCGAAGCCGGTTTGTGGTTTGGGTTGGGTGATCAGGAGAATGGAAGTGCCGATGCGCTCGCCATAGCCATGCGGGTTTTTCCAGGAGATTTCTGGATTGAGGAAATAGCTGCGCGGGGCGGTCGTTTCCGTCGGCCCTAAACTGCACGCGCTAATCAATGAAAGCAGCGTCAAGCTAACCATCCATAGGAGTTTGTTTCGATCAGCCATGTTGTCATTCTCCCGGACCGCGCGCTGGCCGGGCGCGGCCGAAAACCAATGCGCTTGGCTCGCGCTCCAATTCACTGGCCAGCCGCTGTAAGGTTGCCGTCAACTGGCGCACTTCCGCAATCAAGAGACCGGACTCAGGCAGCGTCTGGCCGGTAAACTGCGCGATGTCGGCGCGGCTGCTGTCCACGACCGAGCTTAACGACGCGCCGGCGTGCGCGACTTCTTTCGTCATGTCGCGCAGCGCGCGCACACTCGCTGTGGTTTGATCCAAAACTTCCGGCAGCCGATCATCCAGTTTCTTGCCCACTGCGGCGAAGCGATCCAGTGCCGCATCGGCTTTGGCAATGCTGTCGGCTAACTCAGATCGATGCGCGGCGACAGTTCGGGTAATCTGCGCGAGGTCGGCAAGAATGCGTTTCAATTCAGCGCGGCTTTGGGCGTCCACTAAGCCGCGCGCGTCTTGAGTCAAGTTGTTGAGATTGACCAACAGCGCCGGCAGCTGTTGGTTGCTTGTGAGACCCGCCAGGCTACCGGTCAGCTGGGTAAGAAAGGATGGCTTGCTCTTAATCACGGGATAAGCTGCTCCAGGTTTGGCTCTTAAGAGCGGCGCGGCGTGGCCGCCGCCGGTTAAATTAACCGTGGTGATGCCTGTCAGACCTTGGGTTTCGAGCACGGCGACGGTGTCTTCCTTGACCGGAGTGCCACGCACGATGTCGAGGGCCAAACGCACTTGCTCGGGGTTGTCCGGATTGAGAATCACTTCCTTGACCCGGCCGACATCGACGCCACGATATTTGACCGACGAATCGTTACTCAATCCGGAAACCGATTCATCTATATAAGTATAGTAGCGGTCGTAAACGCCGCGGTAATCGGTTCGGCTCAGCCACAGCACTCCACCGAGCAACCCGGCGCCTAACAGGGCGATGAAAAGACCCACCAGCGTGTAATTTACTTTCGGTTCCATGCTTGCTCCTTGGCCGCCCGGCCGCGCGGCCCATAAAAATACTCGTGAATCAATGGATCCGGCGACTGCGACAGTTCGCTCATGGTGCCGATGCCGAGCACTCTGCCATTGCCCAACACCGCGACGCGGTCGGCAATGCGCCAGAGCGAATCCAAGTCATGGGTGATAATCACGATGGTCAGCCGAAACCACTCGCGCAGCTGTTGGATCAACTCGTCGAAAGCGGCGGCGCTGAGCGGATCGAGTCCCGAGGTCGGCTCATCGAGAAACAGCAGTTCGGGGTCCAGCGCGATGGCGCGCGCCAAGGCGGCGCGTCGGCGCATGCCGCCGCTCAGTTCGTTGGGATACTTGGTGACACTGGCCATGGGAAAACCGGTGCTGGAGATCTTGAGCAACGCGAGCTCTTCGATGAGTCGTTTGCTCAGCTGGGTATGTTCGCGCAGCGGCACCGCAACGTTTTCCGCGACGTTGAGCGAGCTGAACAATGCGCCGTGTTGAAACAGCACACCGCAACGGCGCCGCAGCGTTGAGACATCGGTTTCGTTCATGGATTTGCTGTTTTGGCCAAAGATCTCAATATCCCCGCCGGTCGGTTGTTGGAGCAGTATCATTTCGCGCATCAACACCGATTTGCCACTGCCGTTGCCGCCTGCGATCGCGAACACCTCGCCTTTGTCGATCGTCAGGCTGACATCCTCATGGACGACGGCGGCGCCAAAGCGCGTGTGGATATGGTTGACTTCGATCATGGAGTCGCGCGGTTGGCTTGTTTTAGAATCGGCATTCATAAGCCCCACCAATTGAAAAGAATCGAAAAGAAGGCATCGGTGACGATGACCAGAAAAATCGCTTGGACCACGCTGATCGTGGTGTGGCGGCCGACGCTGTCGACGCCGCCAAACACCTGAAACCCCTGGTAACAGCCGACCAGCGCGATAATGACCGCGAAGACCGGCGTCTTGCCGATGCCGATCAGGTAATGGCGCAAGACGATCGCGTACTCGAAACGGTTGAGGAACTCGGTGAAGGTCACGCCGAGCTGGATCAACGCGATCAACATGCCGCCAAACACGCCAACCGCATTGGCAAAGACCGTCAGCAGTGGCAGGGCGATCACTAATGCGAGCGCCCTGGGGATCACCAATAGACTCATCGGTGAGATGCCCAGCGCGCGCAAGGCATCCAACTCTTCGGTTACCCGCATGGTGCCGATTTGCGCGGTGTAGGCCGAACCTGAGCGGCCGGCAACCAGAATGGCCGTCAGCAGCGGTGCGATTTCGCGCAACAGCGCGATGCCGACGAGATCGACGATGAAGATATTGGCGCCGAATGTCTTTAACTGCTCGGCGCCTTGATAGGCGATGACAATGCCCATCAGAAACGACAGCAGGCCAACGATCGGCAGCGCGTTGAGACCATCGACCTGAAGATTGTGCAGCAGTACACGCCAACGGATTCGATTCTCATGGTTGAGCAAAGAAAAAGCTGCGGTCGCGGTCTCGCCGACGAAGGCCAGTGCGCGATGAATATTCGCCGCATAGCTCCAGGCCACGCGACCGATACGCTCTAGCCAGCCGGATGACGGCAACGGTTTAAGCTGCTCGGTTTGCGATCCGCTGCGCGCCACGGTTTGCATGAGCGTGGCAAAATCATTGGCAAAGCCATGCAAGGAAATGGTGCAACCGTTGTGCTCGAACTGGTTCAAAGTGCGCTGCAGCAACCAGGCGCCGCCGGTGTCGAGCGCATCGATGGCGGCGACGTCGCACTCGAGACGGCCGGTAGATAGCTTGGGAAGCGAGCGGATCTGACGCTCCAGGTCGGCCAAGTGTTCGAGGGTCCAGGGCCCGGTGCAACCAAGCGTGCCGTCCGGGGCGAAAAAAATTCGTCCCGTATGCTCTGGCATCGGTTCGGCTGCGCGTTCGGGTCGGTTCATGTTTCCATCGATCGGTCTGAATCGCCTTTTAGTTTGGGTACAAAGCGCGGCACCTTGCGGCAGTATTCGTCGTAAACGTCGCCGAAATGAGCGCGTAGTTCCTTTTCCTCGAGCAATGCGATCAGATCGATTCCTCCTACCCAGAGCGCGACGGCGAGATAAGCCGCCAGGTAATTGGCGATCAGCGCGTAACCGATGAGCGCGATCAGCAGCTGCACATAGCGGGGATGGCGCATGCGCGCATAAATCCCTTCGGTAAGCAGCTTGCGCGGGAAACGGTCCGGGGCGACTTCCGGGAAGCCCAGCAAGATTTTGATATCGAGATGCTTGTGAATTGCGAAGCGCAGCGATCCCGAAAGGATCAGCAACAATAGGCCCAGGGCGACAAGCCCATAGCTCGTGCCGTAATCGATGCCAAGCAAGAAGTGGCGCAGCGAGAACAAGCCAATCATGCCCGCAAGAATCACGCCCAGAACCACCGTGTAGGTAGGGCCGATGCCTTTGCCGCGCCAGAAATTGACGAACGGATGGATCAGCAGCCAGTAAAGAAACAGCGGTGGCAGAGTGATCACCAAAATCAGCGCCAGAAAATAGCGTGCCGTATTCATGTCAAACCCGATGGCGTCATTGGCTTTACCCCCAGCGGCGAGCCCAACGAGTAACGCGACTGCCGCGACCGCGAGACCGAACGCGATTCACGATCCCGTGGCAGCACTTTTCAAGACCTACGCGCTTGGCGCTGGGCCTTTCGTGTGCCGAGCACTTTTAATTAACGTGCGCTGGCTATTTTTCGCCGCGCCGGCCAGAGCTCAAGGAGCGCCTTGGGCAAGCTGTTTTTCACGTCCTCGATCTCGCCGTCGCTGGTGTGTCGCTCCAGTACTCTAAGTACCGCGCGCACGACGCTTTCCGGCCGTACCGTGACATCGTTCTTGAAGGCGTCCCTAACATGGGCGAGAAAATCCTCTTTGTGCCGTTCCTTATGCGGCTTGCCTTTGAGGGTCCAGCCTTCGTAGTAAAAGCCGCGCACCAGCATCGGCAGCTGGGCGCCGAGCTGGACCGCTTCCTCGACCGTCAAACGGTCGCGCAGCGCGTGGAGCACCGTCCGCAGGGCGAAATAGGTTTTTTCCGGTTTACCTTGCCAGTCCAGTTCCGCCATCAGATCGTTCAACCAAATCTGGGTTTTTTGCAGCGTGCCGTCGAAAACATCGCGGCTGGTTTTTGCCCGTGACTCTTTGCCGACTAGTTTGTAGCGAAAACTTGGTCCGGTTTTCATGACGATTCCTCCTCGAATTCAAACCACCTGTAATTGACGGTCGTCTTCACTTTCTTGAGTTGAGCAATTTCAATGCCGCGTTGCGTCAAGAACTCGAAACGGGCAACCCGCCGAAGTGCGACGGTTTAATCGCTGGGGGTAGTTGATTTCTTATAAAACCCCGCCTCTTGAGGAGGAGACAAAATTAATGGGGTTTCCAAAGGAAGCGAGCATCCCCTTTGGTCGCGAGCGGGGTTCAACCCCGTTCGCGAATTCAATTGATTCCCAGATTGGCCGCCTCGTGAAAATTTAAGCGCAAGTCTAGTGCCATTGAATGCCTCACGGAAGTCGCGGCGAATAACAGCAACGGTTTTTATCGGGCTTGGAGATTTATCGCAGGGTTGCGAGATTTCACCGGGATTTTTTTCAAGCTTGCGAAAAGGTTTTGGGGAAGCCAGGAAAAAGCGCGGCTAATTGTTGGCATGACGATTGCGCATGGCTCCCTGTGGGACTACTCCCGGTATCTAGAAAAAAACGGAAAGGGGAGGGATTTACTATGGCGGACAAAGCGAAAGAGAAGGAAACCAAGGCTGTAACGCCTTGGAGGCCGTTCATGGATCTCACCCGTTGGGAGAGAGACATGGAACATATGTTTGATGACTTCATGGGGCGTCGAATGCGGCCCTGGTGGCCCGAACGGTGGTTTCCGACTGGGGGAATGGAGATCGCCGCGCCGGCGGTGGATGTTTTCGAAGAAAAGGACGACATCGTCGTTAAGGCCGAGCTCCCCGGCATTGACAAGGACAATATCGAAGTGAACCTAACCGACAACACGCTAACGATTAAAGGGGAGAAGAAGAAAAAAGACGAGGTCAAGGAAGAAAACTACTACCGCTGCGAGCGCTCCTACGGCAGCTTCGTCAGAAACATTAATCTGCCTAAGGCCGTGCACGCCGATAAAGTGAAGGCTTCGTTCAAGAACGGCATTTTGGAAGTGCGTGTGCCGAAGACCGAAGAGGCCAAGAGCAAAGAGTTCAAGGTGAAAGTCGAGTAATGATCCGCAGTGAAGAGCGTAGGGCGATCAGCACGACAGGAGAGGAGACGAGGAGGAATATATGTTCACGAGCATGTTGATACCGTTGGACGGTTCCAAGACGGCCGAAAAAGTTCTGCCCTACGCTCGCCACTTGGCAGGCAAGTTTACAATTCCCATCGAATTGCTGGCGGTGATCGATATCGCCGAAATGGCGACGCAAATTTCCGCGGGTAAGGCGCGCTATCTCGACACCATGATCGAGGACGGCGTGCGCGCCAGCACGACTTACCTACGGGGCATCGCCACGACTTTTCCAAACGCCAAAGTCACTTGCACAGTGGAGAAGGGCCGCGCCGAAGACACGGTCATCGAGAAGGGCGAGGCCGATGGGGGCCTATTGATCGCCATGGCGACCCATGGCCGCTCGGGTTTGAATCGGTTCCTGCTCGGCAGCGTCGCCGAGAAGGTGCTGCGCGGCAGCGCCAATCCTTTATTGCTCATTCGCGCCGCGGATGAAGCCAAGGGAGAAGGCGAAGCCAGGCTCACTTCCATCGTGGTTCCTCTCGACGGCTCGGCATTGGCTGAAAGTGTCTTGCCGGGTGTCGCAACCATGGCGAAGATTTTGGACCTTGAAGTGCTGCTGTTCCGCGCCTACCAGATTCCTTATAACGCCTACGCGGGCGACGATGGTTATACGGTGAACTATGAAGAGCTGCTCACCGCCGTGCGCGATGAATCGAACGAGTATCTGGAAAAGAAAGTCGCGGAACTAAAAAAGCTCGGCGTCGCAAAAGTTTCGGCGCTCGCCAAGGAAGGCTTCGCCGGCGACGAAATCATCGCCCTGGGGCGCAAGACCCCGGACAACCTGATCGCCATGTGCTCGCACGGACGCTCGGGTGTGCGCCGATTCGTGCTCGGCAGCGTTACCGAAACCGTGGTGCGCCATTCCGGCGATCCCGTGCTGGTGCTGCGGGCACAGTGACCTTGGCCTAGGGAAGGGGCCAAGCGCATGTACAAGAAAATCCTGGTTCCGCTCGATGGATCGCCATCGGCCGAGAAAGTATTGCCCTATGCGCGGGCGCTGGCCCATCGCTTGGCCCTTCCGGTCGACTTATTGGCGGTGGTCGACATCGTCGAGATGGCGCGCAGTATCTCGGCGGCCGAAGGCTTGATCATTAACCAGTTGGCCGAGGACGAGGAGCAGCGAAGCGCTGCGTATTTGGACGGGATCGCGCGAAGTTTCGCCGCAGTTCCCGTGCACTGCCTGGTTACAACCGGCCACGCCGCGAATAGCATCGTCGAGAGCGCCGCCAGTGACCCAGACACGCTGATTGCGATGGCCACCCATGGCCGTTCCGGAGTGGATCGCTTCCTGCTGGGGAGCGTCGCGGAAAAAGTCTTACGCGGCGAAACCAATTCGCTACTATTGGTACGAGCGAGCGAAGCGGCGCGTACCGACGGCGAAGCCGTCCTGAAATCCGTCATCGTGCCGCTGGATGGTTCCGCGTTGGCTGAAACCATCCTCCCCGTGGTTGAGGAGGCGGCGACAAAGCTCCAGCTCGAAGTGGTTTTATTTCGCGCCTACGCGGTTCCCTTTGGCGCTTACACGGTCGGCGAGGGCTTTTACGACCCGCTAAACCTCGAAGCGTTCTTGGCGCGGCTGCGCGAAGAAACCGTCAACTATCTCGAACGCAAAACCACCGAGTTGAAACGCAACGGGCTCGCCAAAGTTTCCTTCGTCGCCAAGCAAGGGCTGAGCGCCGACGAAATCATCAAATTTGCCGGCGAGACTCCCGATAACCTGATCGCCATGTGCAGCCACGGTTATTCCGGTGTGAAGCGCTGGGTGCTCGGCAGCGTTACCGAAACCGTGGTGCGCCATTTGTGTGACCCGGTGCTGGTGCTGCGGGCGCCTTGTTAAATCAGGGTCAGAACGGAGGGAGGCATCATGTATAGCAAGATATTGGTACCGTTGGACGGCTCGCCCTTGGCCGAGCAGATTCTTCCCTACGTTCGCTTGCTCGCCGCAACCGACAATCTTGCCGTAGAGCTGCTCTGGGTGGATGACGTTGAGCTCGCCGGGTGGCCGCCGCGCTCGGGTAAAGAGTATTTGCGACAAGCGACAGCCCGATATTTGTCCGCGCTTAAACAGATCGAGCCGATCGTAGCCGAGGGCAAGCCCGCCGAGGTGATCGTGCGCCGCGCGGCGACTAAGCCCAGTTGTCTCATCGCCATGGCGACCCATGGGATGTCGGGCATGCGCCGTTGGCTGATCGGTAGCGTCGCTAGTAAAGTTACTCAGTCGGCTGAGAACCCTGTGCTTTTGGTGCGGCCCAGCGAGAACGCCGATCCGGCCGCGGCTATCGGGCTCAAGACGATTTTTGTGCCGCTCGACGGCTCGGGTCTTGCCGAAAACGCGCTGCGCCATGCCGTGCCGTTGGCGAAAGAACTGAAACTTGCGGTGCAGCTGCTGCGTGTTTACAAGTTACCAAGCGAGGCTTATATCGTCGCCGATGGTGTGATCGCGCAGGGCTCGGCACAGTTCAGGGACGTGATGCAGAGAGAGGCCCAAAGCTATCTTGATGGCAAAGTCGAAACCCTACGCGCCGAAGGTTTGGCTCACGTCATCGGCACAGCGATGGAAGGCGATGCGGCAAGCGAGATCATCGATCTCGCGGGTAAGACCGCCAATTGCCTGGTGGTGATGTCGACCCACGGCAGATCCGGCATGGGCCGCTGGCTGCTCGGCAGCGTTGCCGAAAAGGTGGTCCAGCACTCCCACGCTCCGGTGCTGCTGATTCGCGCTGGCTGACGCGCCGGCTGGTATTGCGCTGGTCTATGCCGCGGCATCGCCCACAGAGGAAATTTCAGTGCGAAGGCTGATGGTAGGCGGCAAATTGCAACTGGGGTTTTCTTTGCGTGCTCTGTGTCGGCGCGGTGAAACTCGCTAGCGGTGCGTAAGAGATGCCAGTGGGTTCCACACCGCGGGGCGACGGGGGAAAGTAGCATGGAACTAACGACCGTGACCATCGACAAGCCTGACGACCTCAATTTCATTCTCGGCCAGAGCCACTTCGTTAAGACCGTCGAGGATATTCATGAAGCGCTGGTGCAAAGCGTTCCCGGCATCAAATTCGGTTTGGCGTTTTGCGAATCCTCCGGCGCGATGTTGATCCGCTGGAGCGGCACTGACGGCGCAATGATCGAATTAGCCAAGCGTAACGCCCTGGCGCTTTCCGCCGGTCACAGCTTCATCATTTTCCTTGGTGCCGGTTTCTTTCCGCTGAGCGTGCTCAACTCTATTAAAATGGTCCCGGAGGTCTGCCGTATCTTCTGCGCCACGGCCAATCCGGCGCAAGTGGTCATTGCCGAGTCCGACCAAGGCCGCGGCATCATGGGCGTCATCGACGGCGGCAAGAGCAAAGGCATCGAAGACGAGAACGGCATCGCCTGGCGCAAAGAGCTGCTGCGCAAGATCGGCTACAAGCTGTAAAGGAGATCCGTTGCCTGGATGAGCTCCGGCCGCGGCGCTCGACCGGAGCCGCTGAGTTCATCGAGACGGCGCGGGGAATAGGTTGGCGGGCAGTGAGCCGGGTTTCATCCTTGGAAATTTCTTCTTATAACCGGTCAAGTAGTTTGCATACATGCAAATGAGTTTGTTAAGAAACGTCGATATTGCGTGATTTCGAATGTGGCATCTCTGTTGCTTTTTTTGGTTCCGGGCAATCGGTGAATTTACAATGTGATGAGGAGGCTCCCAATGGCTACGCTGAAAAGGATTCTCGCGCCGACGGATTTTTCCGAGCTGTCGGCGGAGGGCGTGCGTTACGCGTGCAAGTTGGCCAAGGATGTCAGGGCGCAGGTCATCGTCTTGAACGTCGTGATTCTGGACGAATCCAACGTCGTGGGGAAAGGCGAGATCGCGGCCCATGAAAAACGGCTCAATGAGTTCGCCAGTAAGATTGTCGGGCGGCGAGCCGATGATTTGAAAATACGCGAAGTCGTGGTTACCGGCCAGGCGTATGCGGCGATCGTTGATTGCGCCGAAAGAGAGCGCGCCGACCTGATCGTGATGTCCTCCCACGGCCGCAGCGGCTTGTCGCGCATGTTGATCGGCAGCGTCACCGACAAGCTTTTGCGCGGGGCGACTTGTCCGGTCTTGGTAGTGCCGGCAGGAGAAAAAAAATCATCTTAAATTCCGCTGGCTTTGCCGATTCGAATCGTCGTTCTTAGTGTCCTTCGTGGGTCTCGCGGTAAAGACAAAAACTTCGGTCGAGCAACAAAGAACTGCATGAATTCGACGGATGAATACGGGCCAGATAAGGTTAGTCCGGGAAATTAGGAAAAGTTTTTCGGTTTCGATCGGTTGTATCACGCAACTGCTAGGCAATAGCCGGATCTAGGATTACCCGCCAGCTCGAACCCGTGTTCACCTAAAATAGATATGGTTGTGACATTTTCATTTGTCAGGAAAACGGACGAGCCGCTAGTCTTTCACCGGGAGAAAAACCGCTCGGGGCTTCCGGCTCTAGGGCAAGCCGCAAGGCCTCGTCCGCGGTTTTCAAAAACTCAAAGCGGATTCCGTCGCGGCCCGCGGGGGGAATCTCTTGTAAGTCTCTTCGGTTCAACTCCGGCAGCAAGACGCAGGAAATCCCCGCTCTTTTTGCCGCCAGCATCTTCTCTTTGATTCCCCCCACCGGGAGTACCAGACCGCGCAGACTGATTTCGCCCGTCATGGCGACATCTTTACTGATTTGCCGTCCAGTTAGCAGTGAAACGAGCGCTACGAAGAGCGTGATCCCGGCGCTGGGACCATCCTTTGGGATAGCCCCTGCGGGAATATGGATGTGCAAGTCGTGCTTCTTGAAGATGTCCGGATCGATACCCAGTGTGTCGGCGCGAGACTTGACCAGACTCAGCGCCGCCTGTGCGCTTTCTTTCATGACATCGCCCAACTGGCCGGTTAAAATCAACTTGCCGTCTCCCGCCATCTTGGTCGCTTCGACAAACAAAATATCGCCGCCAAACGGCGTCCAGGCCAGGCCGGTAGCTACTCCGGGCAAGCTGGTGCGCAGCGCGATCTCGTTGAAGAATTTTTGCGGACCGAGGTACCCATGAATCGATTCTTGATGGACGGCTATCGTCTCTTTAAAACCATCCGCGACCCGGGTTGCCACACTGCGGCAGACCGCGCCCAGCTCACGCTCGAGTTGGCGAACGCCGGCTTCGCGCGTGTAGGAGCGAATAATTTCCCGAAGCGCATCGTCACTAAAAGTAATCTCGCCGGGTTTGAGACCATTTTCGGAAATCTGTCGAGGAACAAGGTAACCTTTTGCAATTGCCAATTTGTCTTCCTCGATGTATCCCGGCAATTCCAAAATTTCCATGCGATCGCGCAGCGGGCCCGGAACGGTATCGAGCACATTCGCCGTCGCTATGAACAATACCTGAGTTAGATCGAAAGGCACGGCGAGGTAGTGGTCTTGAAAGGTCGAATTTTGCGAGGGATCGAGGACCTCCAGCAAAGCCGCGGAAGGGTTGCCATGAAAACTCGCGCTGAGTTTGTCGACTTCATCGAGCATAAATACGGGATTTCTAGTGCCGGCTTTTTTAATACTTTGAATAATATTTCCCGGCAGAGCGCCGATATAAGTGCGTCGGTGGCCGCGAATATCCGCCTCGTCGTGGACACCGCCGAGACTTTGGCGCACGAACTTACGATTCATGGCCCGAGCGATACTTTGCCCAAGTGAGGTCTTACCCACTCCCGGAGGACCGACTAAGCACAGGATTGGGCTTTTTCCTTCCGGCATGAGCTTGCGAACCGCGAGGAATTCGATAATGCGCTTTTTCACTTTTTCCAGACCGTAATGATCGGTGTCGAGAATCTCACGGGCTTTTGGCAGGTCGATCTCTTCCTTGGTGACGACGCTCCAGGGGAGCTCTACCAACCAATCGAAGTAGGTTCTCAACAACGAGTGTTCAGGGGCCATCTCGGGAATACGCTCCAGCCGCGCCAGCTCTTTGAGCGCCTCCTTCTCAACCTCGGGCGGCATTTTTGCTTCGTAGAGTTTTCTGCGCAGCTCTTCAATTTCAACGCCTTTGCCATCCTCCTCGCCGAGCTCTTTTTGAATCGCCTTTAATTGTTCGCGGAGGAAATATTGGCGCTGCGCCGTATCCATGGACCCTCTGGTTTCGTCGCGCATTTTTTTGCTCAATTCCAGCAGTTCGATCTGCCGCGCCAACTTTTCTGAAACCCTTTGGGCGCGCTCCTCTGGGTCGAGGATCGCCAGAATTTCTTGCTTCTCGGCGGTCGGCAGGTCCAAAGTCGAAGCGATCATATCGATGACCGATAAGGGATCGTCGATCCTTTCGATCATCGCTCTCAGTTCGTTCATCGGTTCAGGGAATAACGATAAGGCTCGGGCTGCTTCTTGACGCAGATGTAAGATTCTTGCCTCGAACTCTTTTGTCTGCGGTATCCGTTCTTCGACCATTGTGACACGCGCGATGAGCACCGGATCGGTCTCGATAAATTCGCCGATCTCGAAACGGCGGTGGCCTTGCACGATGACCTGGCGCCGACCGTCCGGCAGGGTAAACATCCTCAAGACGTCCGCGGCGGTCCCGACCCCGTACAGATCTTTGGGTTGAGGCGCTTCCATGTTTGGATCGCGTTGAACGACGAAACCGAGAGGCAGTTGTTGACGCACGGCTTCTTCGACAGCTTGGAGCCTTGCCGGGCGGCCGACCATCAGCGGCATGACCATGGACGGATAGAGCACTCGGTTGCGCATCGGTATGATGATCAATGCGCCCGCGGGGATATTGAGACGCGGTTTTGCTTTAGGGGTTTCTGTATCTTTAGCGTTCATGAATTATTCCTTAGCTCGATGATGAGGAGTCCGTCCTTAAAAGATATATTTCCTTGCAATAAAGGATTCACGCCTTTGACCAGCGTGATTCGCCGCTCAAATCGACCGAGGGGAATTTCCCATAACTTCAGTTCCCCATCATGGCAGCATTGTGGCAGTGGCCGTTCGCCGGAGATAACCAAGTCACGGCCCTCCAGCCGCACCTCGATCCGATCCACTGCAACTCCAGCGAGGGCCGAAATCACCCATGGGCCTTCGTCCGTCTCGACGACGTTAACCGAGGGCTCCCAGCTTGGCGATCTGCCGTGCGAAAGCCGATAGCGGGCCCCAGCGGCGACTTGTAAAAAATTCCGATGGATCCGCTCCGCCTGCTGGATTAGATCATTAGCTCGCTGCCAAACGATAAAATCCCAGTCTTGCGCCGACATACTATCCGGGCCTCCGCGTCATTGACCTAAAATGAGCCGATACTAGTTGGAGTAAGAAAGCTAGGGACGAGCCGGGCCATTGTCAAGGAAAGTCGTCCGCAGTGTGCTTCATTTTTGCGCCAGTTCTCCTCGTAATCGTTCAATCTAATGATTCCCCGCAGCTTGCTGCGGGGACCATAACACGATTGCCAGCGCGACGAAGGCAAGGATCGAGCCAGGTTGATCCTCATTGCGATGATTTGGAACGTGCATCAAACCGCACAGAAAACCTAGCAACACTGGCTGACAGCCGCTGCTTAGGTCGTCGCGTAATTTTTGCCAGATTGTCCAATATTAGACATCAACTTGACGCGCGTCAGCGTAGGTTTCAACCTATGCGGGCGGAGATGAACCATGGATCAGAACACCGCCGTGGTGCGGGTCCACGACCCTGACGCCGAAGCAAAAGCGACCCCAAAGCGACCCCAAAAGCGACCATTGACAACCTCGTGAGGGCGGGGTTCGCGATCAGCAAGCCTTGTATTGTAGGCAAGGACTATCAAACTCGCGACGGCGTAATTGGTTAATACAATGCCCGCGACCGTATGAAAGTCTGGATCGAGCATCATGGAGCAAGAGACGGCGCTCAAATTTGAAAATTTTCTTGTCATTGCTCACGAAATGCCCGATCAGAAAGCCAAAACTGGACGTATTCTCAAAACCCCCAGTGCGACGCAAACGATTGCTATTCCGGCAAGTGGACTTCGCCAGCGCGGGAGACCCGTTGCGTCTCTAACCAGCGGTAAGTATTTGGGAGGGCACGATGCCTAGCACCCGTATCACTACCCACCGCCACCCATCACGCCAGCCGGTGTCCGCCCACCGAGCCGCCGCGTATGAGCGGCCGGCCAGCGTCGGCGTGTTTCCTGAAGAATTCTTCGACTCGCCGGTCAAACTCGCTGCCGTGTGCCCGGAGACAGCGTTGATGTACGCTGTGCTCGAAGATGCTTTTCTCTGCTTTCATAAGCAGTTTGAGACGGAGCCCCGGGTTTTTGAGCGCGCGCGAGAGGCTGAGGATTGGTTCTTCAGCGATGACTCTCGCTGGCTCTTCTCCTTCTTGTCTGTCTGCGCTGCGCTTGGGCTGGAGCCGCACTACATCCGGAAAAAGCTCAAACAGTGGTCCCCGGCCGGCCTGGACACGGCGCCGGCAACGAGATAGCCTGCTTGCAGCGGGTCACCGGCTGAGGTAAATTGCCTGTACGTAGAGTGACCGGCCAAGGCCCCACTAGAGCTATCAGACTGCTGCTTTGATCGTCGTGGGCATCGAAAGGAGACACGATGGCGATTCAACAGACCCCTCAAGCCGACCAGTTCAAAGTACAATTGCGTGAATCATTGCAGCGCGAGACCATGAATTCTCGCGCCGTCAAGATCGCCAGGCACCAACATGTTTATAGCTGCGGCGATCAAGACGAGATGGTCTACTTCATCGAGAGCGGCCAGATCAAACTGCTGATGCTGTCGTCCGAAGGCAGAGAGTGTCTGCTGGCCATCCACAGCGGGGGCGATATCTTCGGCGAGCTTTGTCTATCGGGATTAGGCGCGCGCTTGGAAACCGCGACGGCGATGAAAGCGACGACCGTAAAACAAATACCTTGCGCGCAGTTCTTTGCGCGCTTGAGCCGCGACTCGCTGTATGAAGGCTTCGTGCGTTACCTGGCGGTGCGGATTGCCGACCAACAGCAGGTCATCGCTAACCTGGTGACGGTCGATAGCGAGCAGCGGCTGGGCCAGACGCTGTTACAGTTGGCGCGCACCATGGGCAAGAAAGACCCGCGCAGCATTCGCATCGAGTTGAAGATTACCCATGATGAACTCTCCGAGATGGTCGGCACGACCCGGCCACGGATCAGTTTATTTATGCAGCGGTTTCATAACCTCGGGCTGATCGAGACCAATAAGGATCATTTTTTCATCATTAAAGAAAACAAACTCACCGATTACTTAGCGCAGATCGCCTAGAGCCCCTGCCCCTGGGTGCGCGACGCGCAATAATTCTTTTCCAAGTTGTCCAATAGTGGACAGCAATCCGCCAAGATTCAGTATACGATTAAGGGGGAAAAGGCGCTCATTATCGCCAGCCTCATGCCATGACCAAACAAATTGAGGTTTATAGTCGGCGCGTCCAACTCTACAGCTTGGACGGCGGCCATACCTGGTCGAGCAGTCTGCCCTCGATTGTCGCTTATGGACAACGGCAGAAACGGTTGCGCCTAGAATTACAAAAGAGCTTTGAATGTACCGGCGAGTTTCCCGACCCGGATCCGAATCGCTTTGCTGAACTTGAGATGCTAATTAGCATCATCAGCAAGTTTTAGCTGGCCCGGGGCACGAGGTGAAGCATGAATAACGAATTGGAGCATCACTCAGAGCCGAGCTTCGGCTCGGTGCTCGGCGGCATCGTGATCGATGCGAGAGATTTGCTGTTGCGCCACGTGGCGCAGGCCCTACTCGAAGTTCGCTACGAACTGCGCAACGGCTTGATCGCCGCGATGGGGCTGGGCATCGGGCTAGGAATCTTTGCCGGCGGCGGGATGCTGCTGATGCTCATGCTGGTCCAGGGGCTGGCAACTTTCACGGTGGTTCCGCTCTGGGCGTGTTACGGTATCGCGGGGAGCGCGCTTGTTGTCCTGGGCGGTGTGGTGCTCGCTGCGGGCAGAACCAAAGTAGAGAAACTGGACTTTGTGCCCCAGCGGGCGGCGCAGAGAATAAGCGGGAACACGCAATGGCTGACAAAGCAGACGACATCCGACAAGAGCCATAAAAAGCCGGTCAAGATATCGAGGACACGGGTCAGGCGCTGACCGAGAAGCTGGCAATCCTGAAGGGACTGGAAATTCTTCATGTAAGCTGGCTTCACCCTACTAGCCACGCCAACCATCAATGAATTACACGGCAGTACGAAAATCCGGTCCGTGGGCCTCCGATAAACATGTTACGCCGTGTCTCTTTGGCATTGCCTGGCTTTGATCTACAGCGAAGCAAGGTTTCGAAACAGGCAAATAAAACACGCCTGAAAGATCTTTCGGCTGACGGAAGGTTTTTTCGCCGCTCGTGTCACAACTTTTTTGCTAAAACTTTTCCGACCATGGCCGTAACTCAATGTGCGAGGCCCATGAGCTACGGTGCTGACGGTGTAGGTGAAGATAGGTTTGAGCGATGGCATCCGGGTCGAGACAGCCGTCGGGACCGCGCGCGGTGAGACGCTCCGGGCGCTCCGGGTTGTTGATGCCGCCGTCGATCACCACTTGAGCGACGTGAATATTTCGCGGCTGCAGCTCACGCGCCATGCTCTGCACGAGTCCGGTCAACCCCATCTTGCCCATGGCGAACGCCGGCGAGTTGGCGTAGCCTTTGACGCTCGCCGACGCACCCGTAAACAGGATCGTGCCGCTGCCGGCTTTGATCATTCTCTTGGCAGCCTCCTGGCCGATAAGAAATCCGCCGTAACAGGTGATTAAGATAGTCTGGCGCACATCTTCGGGATCGAGTTCGGTGATCGGCCCGCGCACACGCCCGCTGGCGTTGTAGACCACAAGATTGGGGTCGCCGAAATCTTGGCTCATCGACTGGAATAGGTTTTTCACGTCGGTTGGGCTGCTCGCGTCGCAGGGGTAAGCGCGTCCGTCGACTTCCTTGACTAAGCCGTCCAGTTTCTTGACGTCGCGCGCGGCCAGCGCCACCTTCATGGCGTTTTTCTTAAACAGCCTTGCCAGCGATGCGCTCAATCCCGGGCCGCTGCCAACAATCAATGCAATTTCTTGTTGTGCCATGGCGATCCTCCAAAGGCCGGATATCAAGATGCGTTGTGGGTGTCAATCAAGACAACGTTGTTGTTGGGACTATATCGCCGCGGGAATTGCGGCATAGGGCTTGAGCTCTGCTGACTGAAATTCAACTGAATCGTGTGGAAGAATCGGCCTTGGCTGGTAGCCTGGACCAGGCTTGGAATCAGCCGGGTACGATTCGAATCAACGGGCGCAGCGCGTGCTGTGCCGTTTCAAGTTGACAGACAGTGTGTCATCGCATACTTTCGCTCTGAGACTAGGGTCCAAACGCGAAAACGGTCAGTGGCAGCAGGCGCGCGGCTGCCCAGAGGAGGCACAATGGCATACGATCTGATTATCGAGAACGGCAAGGTGATCGACGGGTCCGGGCTGCCAGGCTTCCACGGCGACGTCGCCGTCAGCGACGGTCGCATCGTCGAGATCGGCAAAGTCAGTGGAGCGGCGCGCCAAGTGCTGAATGCGGACGGCTTGGTGGTGGCGCCCGGGATCATCGACAACCATACCCACTACGATGCCCAGGTCATCTGGGATCCGCTCTGCACCTACTCCTGCTATCACGGCATAACCACCGTCGTCATGGGCAACTGTTCTTTGGCGATGGCCCCCGCGCATAAGGAAGATCGCGCGGTGCTGGCCAATGTCCTGTCCCATGTCGAAGCGATTCCGCTGGAAGCCATTGAGGCTGGAGTCGATTGGTCCTGGGAAACCATTCCCGAATACTTAAACGCTTTGGACAAAAAGCTTGGCATAAACGTGGCCTCGCTGATCGGCCACTCGGCGGTGCGCCGCTATGTGATGGGTGAAGCGTCGCAGGAGCGGCACGCCAGCGACGACGAGGTGGCAGCGATGAAGGCGATCGTCCGCGAGGGCTTAGCGGCTGGCGCCGTGGGCGTCTCCTTCGAGCGTAATCTGCGCCATTTCGATTGGCATGGCCGGCTGGCGCCGACCAATCTCGCTTCCGAGGAAGAGATTTTCGCCGTCGCCAGCGTGGCGGACGAAGTGGGGCATGGGGTGATCCAATTTGGCGGCGACCGCAGTATCAGCACGAGACTAGCCAAGGCCAGCCGGCGGCCGGTCTTCTATGGCAACATCACCCAGCAGGCGGTGGCGCCGGACAAATGGCGCAAGCAATTGACTGACGCCGAAAACCTCATGCGCCAGGGCCATCGGGCCTATCAGTTCGTCATGCCGCGACCTGGTGATCTGCGTTATACGCTCAAGACCGCGCAGCACTTTGACGCCATGGCGACCTGGAAAAATGTCATGTTGCTGCCGCACGACCTGCGCACTCAAGCATTCCGCGACCCGGAGACCCGCGCCAAACTGCATCGGGAGGCCGTCGAAACGCCGATGGATACTAACCGCGCCGGCGACTTCACGCGGCGCTGGGATTTACAATTTGTCTTCAAGCCGGCGTTGGCAAAAAACCAGTACCTCATAGGCAAGAGCGTTGCCGAAATCGCACGGCAACAGAACCAAGACGTGCTCGACGCGTTCCTCGACCTGGCATTAGAGGAAAACTTGGAAACGGAGTTCGAACGGCGCGAAGTAAACAGTGACCAAGCGGCCATGACAGCTCTACTCACCAGTCCGTATACCGTCATCGGCCAGTCGGACGGCGGCGCCCATGTAGTTTTTCGCACCGACTATAGTTACTCCACCTACTTACTGTCGCACTGGGTACGGGAAAAAGAAATCATGTCGCTAGAGGACGCCATCCGAAAGCTCACTTTCGTGCCGGCGTCGCTCTTCGGATTTTCCGACCGCGGACTCGTGCGCCCCGGCATGGCCGCAGACCTGATGGTGTTCGATCCCGCGACCATTAGCCCACTGGAACCGGGCGAGGCGAACGATCTGCCGGGCGGAGCCAAGCGCCGCAAACAACTCGCTCAAGGGATCGAGTGGACCGTGGTGAACGGACAGGTGCTCATGGAAAGAGGTCATCACACCGGCGCTTATCCCGGCAAAGTGGCGCGCAGCAGCGCAGGGTAGCAGTAGAAAAAAAGTTAAAGTGAGAGAATCAAGTGGCAGGAAGCCGACGGGGCTCCTGCCACTTTTGTTTTAACCTAGGGAAACGATCACGGGTTGCTTGCGTATTTTGTATTTACCGACTTGCTTCATTACCTGCGGCAGGAGTAGTTCCGGCACATCGACGAATGATTTTTGGTTTTCGATGTGGATCTTGCCGATCGCGTTGCCTGGGATATCCGCGTGATAGGCGATGGTGCCGACCAGGTCGCTCGGGCCGATGCCATGGCTCTTGCCGACGTTCAAGGTCAGCCGCACCATGCCGGTTTCGTGCGAAGCTTTGTCACCTCGATACTGCGCCCTGGACTTCGACGATGGCCGCGAGAAAGAATCGGCTAATGAAGGCGAAGTTCGCTTCTCTGTACGATAGCTACCGCGGCGCGGGTCGCGTTGAAAACGTTTGTTTGGTGCTGCTCGCGTATCTTCCACTTCGACTACCGGCGCAATCGTTCGTTGCTTCTCGTCGCCACGGGCTAGTTTCAGAGCGGCGGCAGCGACATCCGACGGGTCATGGCCCAGCGCAACCAATTCATCCACAATCGCGCGTTCACGATTGATCCGGCCGCGGTTCAGCCAGAGAGTCACTTGCTCCGTCAGTTTTGCGGCGCGCCGTTTCATAATGTCTTCGACGTTTGGCAATGTGGCGCGGAGAAATGTCTGCCGGGTAAAAGCTTCAATGCGGCGCAAATGGGCGTGTTCGGCCGGCGTGATGAGTGAGATGGCGATGCCGGTCTTGCTGGCGCGGCCGGTGCGGCCGATGCGATGGACATAGACTTCGACTTCACTGGGCAGATCATAGTTAAAAACATGGCTGATGTCGTCGATATCGAGGCCGCGGGCGGCGACGTCGGTGGCCACTAGTATCTGAATTTTATCGTTGCGAAAGCGACCCAGCACACGCTCGCGTTCTTCCTGGGTGAGATCGCCGTTAAGAGTTTCGGCGGGGAAGCCCTGCTGGGTAAGCGCAGTGGCCAATTCGGCGGTGCCGATGCGTGTGCGCGCGAAGATTAAAGCTCGCTTCACAGCTTCGTTTTCCAGGATCCGTGTTAGCGCGGCGACTTTGTCGGACTGACGCACGAGGTAATAGCGTTGTTCAATGGCAACCGCAGTGACTTGACCGCCTTGAATGGTCACGGACTGCGGTGCCCGCATATACTTGTCGGCCAGACGGCGGATCGGCGTCGGTACGGTGGCGGAAAAAAGCGCCGTCTGACGCGTCGGCGGGGTCTTGGCTAGGATGGATTCGACATCGTCGATAAAGCCCATCTTGAGCATTTCATCCGCTTCATCGAGCACGACCGTTTTGATGCCGCTAAAATCCAAGATTTTGCGCTCCAGCAGGTCGAGCATGCGGCCTGGTGTGCCGACGACAATATCCACACCGTGGCGCAGTTGCTGGACCTGTTGGCTAAAGCCCTGCCCGCCATAAACGGCCAGCACCCGTGCGCCGAGGTGGCGTCCGTAGTTTTGCATCGCTTCGGCCACTTGCAAAGCCAGCTCACGGGTGGGCGCGAGCACCAGTGCCTGAGGAGTTTTGCGCGGTTGATAATTGTTGAGAATCGGCAGGGCGAAGGCCGCGGTTTTGCCCGTGCCGGTTTGGGCTTGACCGATGACGTCAGCGCCGGTGAGCATGAGCGGAATCATGCCTGATTGAATCGGCGTTGGTGTCGTGTAGCCGAGCTCGGAAAGCGCTTGCAGCAATGCCGGCTGCAGATTGAAGTCAGCAAAATCTACTGTCATAGAGAGGCTCCTTAAAAATACTTATGTGTAGACGTTCATTATGCTGCAACGTCACTGCAGATACCGTTGTGGTTCAACAATCGGCCCCATCACATAAGCACGAGCCACTCTGTTGCATCTAAACGCCCGACCCGTAGGGAGGACACTATTGGGCACTACCAAGCCCAGACGAATTGCCACTTTCGGAAGGTGAGCCACTCTAACATATTGAATCCAGAACATCGAACCGGAGGCTATGCAGAAACATTGGGTTACCAAGAGCGCATGACAAGGCTTGCTTGCGTCGGCAGCGATCGGCTGCGCCATGATCGCCGGAAAAAACTTATCAACCGGTCATGCGGTTATGTTAGTATTAATTGGGTTCATAGGAAGAACGGTGAGGATTTGGCCTTGCGGCTGCCGCTAGACAGCTTCATGACTCGCCGTGCTGGTTGTGATGATTGTGAGGGTTTCCGCTGAGTTAGCATAGATTGTCTAGCACCGCATCGGCCGCTTGATTTGCGAAATCGTTCAATATTGGACAATAAGTTTTGCTATCGCGTGTTATGATCACACTAGAAAAACGCGTAGGGGTGCGGGATCATCGAACCATACCGCAAAAACTCAGCAAGCTCGGAACCAGGCGACCCGAAGTGGATCGCTAATTTAGCAGCGTAATTTATCTGGCTGGAAGGGATCTATCATAAATGATGTGGGTAATCTTCGCGCTGCTTTTGATCATGGGGCTGGTGGGACTTCAGACTTCCTCCGAACTAGTCGGCGGCGTGATCCAGATAATTTTGATTTGCGCTCTGGTGGCGCTCGGGATCCGTAGAATCCTGCGATCCAAAGTGGAGTAGGCGTTGCTTATCTGATATAGCAATGTTGTGAATACCAAACCGATCATACAAGTGGGCATCGCTCTTATCCTTCTCGGCATCGTGGCTTTTACTGATCATGGCGGAAGTGACAGACCCCGCGAGAAAGCCGTCAGCATCACCGCTGTTCAAGCCGGCATCGACACCATGAAGACCCTGCTAATTTCGCCGGTCTTGGGCGCAATCGTGCTGGTCGGTGGGATCGTCTTAGTCGCCGTTGGAGTCATGAAGTCAGCTTAGAGCCAGTGAAGTTCGACTGCCACGCGCAATCGCCTGGTCAAATTATTTTACCCCATCACGCTGACTTCAGGTTCGAGCCCATAACAGGTGTTTCCAAGAGGTGGCGAGCATTTGTTTTGGTTAAGACCGGGGGCAATTCCCCGGTCGAGAAGCGGCATGTTATTCGATAGTAACTTCGCAAGTTGAACGTTACCGGTTCGACCCCGGTCGCCCGCTCCATGCCTTTTCATCACACACTCCAGTTCAAATCGCTTCAGTCGTCGCTTCTAAGACCGTCCAGATTGCATCTACGGTACTCACTCTTGGGAACCCCTTGAGTGGGTGGCATTAAGTGATGGTTCAATCTCGCTATGGAAAGCGCGTGGAAAATGAAGTAAGCAAAAAGAAAAGCAAGGGGGAAGCATTGATATGGCGGACTTACGATTGTCGCTGGCTTTATCACACTACGACCGGCATATTCCGTTATTCGACGGTTCGGTGCTAGCGCAGGGTGTCGAACTGCAGGTTCTCGAAGTGGGGCAATCCAACCCTTTGAAACACGGCCAGGATCGTCATGAGCGCATGCTGCAGAAGGGTGAGTTCGACATCTGCGAGCTGTCACTGTCGTCCTATCTCATCGCCAAGAGCCGCGGCATGCCGTTTACGGCGATCCCGGTCTTTCCGCGCCGTCTGTTTAGTTTGTCGCAGATGTGGGTCAACGCCCGTGCGGGGATCCATTCGCCGCGGGATTTGATCGGCAAGAAAGTCGGCCTCAGTACTTTTCAAACCACTTTGTCGGTTTTGGCCAAAGGCGACTTGCAAGCGGAGTATGACGTGCCGTGGCGCCAGATCGATTGGTATGTTGCTAAAGATGAAGCCGTGGCGCTGAAACCGATGACTGGCGTGAAAATGCAGCTGCTCAAGCCTGGCCAGAAGATCGGCGCGATGTTGGAGCGCGGCGAGATCGCCGCGCTGATGGTGCCCCATCCGCCTAAGGAAGCATTGCGCGGTGGCGGCAATATTCGCCGTTTGTTTGCCGACCCGAAAGCCGAGGAGGCCAAATATTTTCGCAAGAACGGTTATTATCCGATCATGCACGTGCTGGCGTTCAAGGACGAAGTGTTGGCGAAAAATCCTTGGCTGGCGAAGAGTATGACCGACGCCTTCGACAAGGCGAAAGCGGCTTGCATGGAATACTATGACGATCCCAATTGGTCGCGTTTCGTCTGGGGACGGCATCTTTTCGAAGAGGAGCGCGCCGCGTTCGGCGATGACCCGTGGCCCCATGGCATCGAGAAAAACCGCGCCAATCTGGAACGCTTTATCGGCTACTCGCTCGATCAGGGACTGATGGAGAAAAAGCTCGGCGTGGAAGAACTATTCATTGACACTGAAAACTAGCCAGACATTATCGGAAAAGAGATGACTCCCGCCAAGGCGCAAAGCACGCAAAGTTCGGAGAATTCGGAAAATATTTTTAACTTTGCGCCTTGGCGTCTTGGCGGGATAAATTTTCTGGCAGTGGTTTTACGCCACAATGCTGAAGTGAGAAAATAATCACGGAGACGCCAATGCCGCTCGTCGTGAAGTGCCCGACTTGCCGCAAGGAAGTTCAGTGGGAAAGTAACCGGTACCGGCCGTTTTGCTCGGATCGCTGCCAGCTGATCGATCTCGGCGCGTGGACCGATGAGCGTTACAAGATTCCCAGCGATGATTTGGAGTCGCTTTTCGATGACCAGGATGATGACGACGATGAAACGCGATAAGATATGGCTCCCGCAAAGGCGCAAAGGGCGCCAAGTTAAAGAAATTAAAAATACTCTTTCTTCGCGAGCTTGGCGCCTGGGCGCGATGACATGATTTGAGCGGGATCCGCTTCTGTAAATGACCATCCATCCTACCGCGATCATCGAGCCGAAAGCCGAGATTGATTCTGACGTGGAGATCGGGCCCTATGTGGTGATCGACGGCAGGGTCAGGATCGAGCGCGGCACCCGGGTGATGGCGCATGCCTACCTGACCGGCTGGACCGAGATTGGCGAGGACAATCAGATTTACCCCGGGGCTGTGCTCGGCGCCGCGCCGCAGGATAAAACCTACAAGGGGGAGGAAAGCTATTTGCGCGTCGGGGACCGCAACATTTTTCGCGAGCATGTCCAGGTGCATCGCGGTACCGCTGCAGGGTCGGCGACGGTGCTCGGCAACGATAATTTTCTGATGGCGACTTCGCACGTCGGCCACAATTGTAAAGTCGGTGACAGCGTCATCCTCGCCAACGGCGCGTTGCTCGGCGGACACGTGGAGGTGGGCAACAGCGTGTTTCTTTCCGGTAACTGCGTGGTGCACCAGTTCGTGCGCATCGGCGATTACGCTTTGATGCGCGGTTTAAGCGGCACCAGCCGCGACGTGCCGCCTTATGCGATCGTCGACTGGCAGCACACCGTTCGTGGCGTCAACGTGGTCGGTCTAAAGCGCGCCGGCTTCGATGAAAAGAGGATTCGCGCGATCCGTGCGGCGTTTCGGATACTTTTTCGCCCAGGACGAAATCTCGCGCTTGCGCTGAAAGAGGTGGAGCAATCCAAGAGGGTGAGCCAAGATGTCTCGGCCCTCTTGGAATTTATTAAGTCTTCGAAGCGCGGAGTTTGCTTCGGCGCTGATTAACGTTGAGCTGCAGACGGTGCGGCGGCGATCGTCTCGGGCTGGGGCAAATCCGGTGCGGGGCCGACGAAGTAGATCGGCTCTGTACCCTTCAGGTGGTTTGGGGTAACTACATAGTTACCGCGCACCGCCGGATAGATGATGTTGTTCGCCACGTCCGCTCGACCGCCGGACAATACGTAACCGAGCCCGCCCGTCAGCAAGCCCAATCCCGCATAGGTAACCTTGGCCGGGATATAGAAGACACTGGCCAGAGCCGCTCCCACACCGTAACCGGCCTCTTCACCGACAGGTTCAGCGGCCTGACTGCTCGTGTCCGCTGTCTGCGCGTACAAAGGACTCGACATTACGGCAACCAATGATGCCAGGGCAATGCCCTTCAGCAATTGTGTTTTCATGGGCCGAAGATAACGTAGAGTTGTGCTACTGTCAATAATCTTATTTTAAAATTGCTGATATAGCGGTTTTGCTGTGACGGCGTACTCACCACGAAGGACCCACCGCGGCAGAGCCGCAGCCGAGTCGGAGTGTCTCACGCAAAGGCGCAAAGAACGCCAAGTTCGGCGGGACGAGATGAATTATCTGGGAGAATTTTTTACGGTTATTTTCCGACCTTTGCGACCCTGGCGTCCCTTCGATTTAGC
>Ga0326597_10002300_pt1 | contig 28714 bp, 27 predicted proteins | sample RVTome_12_FD_203789 | JGI IMG/M metagenome (GOLD analysis project Ga0326597, IMG submission 203789) | Soil microbial communities from uranium-contaminated site in the Upper Colorado River Basin, Wyoming, United States - RVT100D185 | ecosystem: Environmental > Terrestrial > Soil > Contaminated >... | reverse complement strand
AGGCCATCGAAGGCGCCACGCGGCTCCGCGTGACGGGGCTGGCCGGAGGTACGGCGATCGAGACCGACCGACTGCTGAAATGGAACCGGAGGCAGGACTGGGCGGTCATGAGTGCGGAAGGCGTGGTTGCGTTGACGCTGGCGATCGACGGAGCGCGGAGCTGGAAGGTGGGCGATCGCTGCTTCTTTCTCGAGGTCGGCGCGGATGGAAGCCGCGCGATCACGGAAACGACGATCGTCGGCGCCCAGGATTTCCCGGGGCGCGGTCCGCGGATCCTGCTCGCGAGCCCGCATAACCGCCTCTCCGTCGGCGCGCCGCTCATCGACGAGCATGGGGATGCAATGGGCATCCTCGGCGGGACTCTGGTGCCGGGAATGGGGCACGCCTCGCAGGGTGCATTCCTTTCGTACGGGCCTGGCGCTGGTTCACAGACGATGGCGGTGCCGACGGGCGTGGCTTCCTCGGAGCTCGGCGCCCCCGGAGAGTCGCTTGCGGCCCTGGCGGCCCGGGGAGTCTTCGCGCCGCCGCTCGTCGGTCGGCGGAACGTCCTGACCGGGACCATCGCCCGCGCCGTCGAGATGCAGAGAGGCGTCCCGATCGCGATCGACGAGAAATCCGAGTTCCGCCGGTCGGAAGGCGAGGCGGTCGCGTTCCTCACCTGGGACCCGCAGGAGAAGCGCGACGGGATGGCGCGCTTCAAGATCTACGACGAGGACAACAGGGGTGTGACCGAGGGCAAGCCATCAAAGTTCAGCCTGAGGCCCCGGCAGTACCAGGTAACGACGTGGACGTTCCCCCTCGCGAACCTGAAGCCCGGCTACTTCCGGATCGACTTCATCATCGACGCGGACCCGGTCTGGCGATCTTCGTTCCGCGTGCTGGAGTGATTCGCAACCGCGACCGAGAATGACCGATCAGGTCTTCCTGACCCGATGCCCGGCCGCCTCGAGCGCGCGCAGCGCCGCCTCGAGCTGTCGCCCCGGGACGAGCACGTAATCGGTGTCGAACGTCGAGATCGCGAAGATCCCGACCTCCGCCGCGGCGAGAGGGGCGGCGATCGACGACAAGACGCCGGTCTCCTCGAACGCGATCGGTCCCGCGAGGCTGAAGCACCGCCATCCCTTCTCGGCGCGCACGCCGGCGGGCACGGCGTCGGCCGGGCAGACGATCGAAAGCTCGGCCGGCGTGCGCACGATCGCCTGGAACGCGCCGCGCATCGCCCAGGCGGGAACCTGGGCGTCGGACGGGAGACGGCTGACGGCGAGCTTCCAGGCCTCGACCGTGAGATCGAGCGTCCGCGTCACCGCGCCACCCTAGCCGTCGCCGCGCAGGGCCGCCATCATCTCGCCGGGGCGGTTCGATCCGATCCCGTAGAGGTCGAAGTGGGCCAGTGAGGCCAGCTCCGCGGGATCGTCGATCACCCACGTCGCCACCTTCACGCCGGCCTCGCGCGCGCGGTCGCGCAGCTCCGCCGACAGCATGCCCTTCTCCGGCATGACGAGGGTGCTCGCAACCTCGCGCGCTCCGGCCAGCACCTCGCCCACTTCCGCGCGGACGAACAGATGGCCACGCATGATGGCGGGGGCGAGCTCGCGGCAGCGCACCAGCGCGACGCGGCTGAACGAGATGAGCGCGACCTGCTTCTCCATCCCCGCCTCGCGCACCTCGGCCACGGTGTGGGCCTCGATGCCGCCTTCGGCGTCGGCGGTGACGGCGTCGTGCTTGATCTCGATCATCCCGATGGCTCGATCGCGCAGGAGGCCCAGGACCTCGGAGAGAGTGGGAATCCGCTCGCCGCGGTACGCGTCGCCGAACCGCGCGGGATAACCGGCGGAGAAGCGGCGGAGCTCGGCCAGGGTCAGGTCCTGCACGCGGCCCCTGCCGTCCGTGGTGCGATCCACCGTCGGATCGTGCACCACGACGACGTGGCCATCCCGGGTGAGCTGCACGTCGAACTCGACGATCTCCGCCCCGGCCTCGAGGGCGGAGGCGAAGGAGGCGAGGGTGTTCTCGGGGCGACGGGCGGAGTCGCCTCGGTGGGCGATGACGAGGGGAGGCATCAGGAAGTCTACGTTCTCGCTTCCAGCTCCCGGCTACCGGGCCAGCTCGGCTTCGGCGCCAGCGCGCGGCAGCGTCTTCTCGTAGATCTTGGCCTCGACGAAAACGTCCAGGACGGGGGCGTCGAGCTTCCCCGACCCCGCTTCCATCCGCAGGATGTTGAGCGCCTTCTCGACCGGCACCGCCTTCTTGTACGGGCGGTCCCACGCCACCAGCGCGTCGAAGATGTCCGAGATGGCCATCATGCGCGACTGCAGCGGGATCTCCGCCGCGGAAAGCCGCCGGGGATAACCGGTGCCGTCCATCTTCTCGTGATGGGCGTAGGCGATCTCGGGCACCCGGCGGAACTCGCCCGTCCAGGGGATCTCGGACAGGAAGCGGAAGGTGTGGGTGACGTGGCTCTCGATCTCGCGCCGCTCCTTCTCGGAAAGGCTGCCCTTCCGTATCGACAGCGCCGAGACCTCGTTCGGGGTGAGGTAGGGTTGGCGGTTGCCTTCGAGGTCGGTGAACGTGCGGGTCGTGAGGTCCATCAGCGTGCGGAAGCTCTCCTCCTCGAGGATGGTGGGCTCGTTGGACTGCATCACCATCTTGAGGATCTGGTCGAGCTCGTCCTTCCCCTGGTCGTAGTTGCGGTCCATCTCCGCCAGCAGCCCGGCGTTGGCGCGGCTGGACTGGACCTGCTCCAGCTTCGCCCGCAGGTAGTCCGCCTCCAGCGTGCGCTTGATGTAGCTGAAACGCTGTTTGACGAGGAGCATCTCGCCGACGTACAGCTTCTTGCCCTTGATCAGGACCTTCTCGCGGACGCCGACCTTGCCGAAGTCGTGCAGGAGGCTCGCGTAGTTGATCTCCTGCATCTGGTCGCGGGTGAAGCTCACGTCGCGGAACGGCCCGTGGTCGAGGGAGTCCAGGGCCTCGGCCAGGCCCACGGTGAGGGTGGCCACGCGCCGGGAATGGCCGGACGTCGTGGGGTCGCGCGACTCGATCGCGGTCACCGACGCGTACACGAAGGATTCGAACAGATTCCGCATGTCCTGGATGAGCTTGGTGTTCTCGAAGGCCACCGCGGCCTGGCTGGCCAGCGAGGTGGCCAGCTCCTCGTCCACGGAGGTGAACGGGATGACCGTCTCCTCGACCAGCGAAACCGGCCGCAGCACGACCCTGGGGTCGCGCTTCTTGTTGATGAGCTGGATGACGCCGATGACCTTCTGGTCATGGTCGCGCATGGGCACGACCAGCATGGACTTCGTCCGGTATCCCGATTTCTCGTCGAAGGACCGGCTGATCTTGTAGGGCGTTCCCGCGGGCAGGTGATAGGCGTCGGCGACGTTCACGATCTCGCCGGTCAAGGCCACGTAGCCGGAGATCGAGGTCTCGTTCAGGGGCACCGTCCGCTTCTCGAACGGGACCACCACCGAGTGGTTCTGCGTGAGCTCGAAGCTCAGCTGGTCGTCGTCGGAGGCGTCGTGCTCCTTGCCGCGCTTCACGAGGTACAGGCTCCCCGCGTCGGCGGCGGTGATCTGGCGGCTCTTGGCCAGGATCAGCTCGAGGAGCTTGTTGATGTCGCGCTCGGCGGAGAGGGCCACGCCGATGTTGTTCAGCTCGTGGAGCTCCTGGCTCTTGCGGACCAGGGCGTCGTCGAGCTGCTCGATCACCCGCCGGCTGTTGATGGTGTCGAGGGCGCGCTCGAGGCGCAGGCGCAGCCGCCCCGCGGTGACGGGCTTGATGAGGACGTCGTCGATGAACGGGTGGCGCCGGACGACTTCGTCCGCTTCCGACTGCTCCGCGACGCACACGAGGAGGGCGCGGCGGTTACCGCCCGAGCGGACCCAGGCTTCGAGGGCGTCGCGCTCGGACTCGAGGTGCGCGGCATCGGCGAGGACCAGCGTGCTGCCTTTGCCCTCCAGGGCGGACTGCAGGCCGCCGAGGCCGTCGACCTCTTCCGTCGTGATCCCCGCCGGAAGCTCGCCGGCGATGAGGTCGCGGCCCTTGCCCCAGACGAGTATCTTGGCCATGGACGGCGCTCAGCGTAGCACAGTCGCGCGAAGCGATTCCACGAACGCGGGGAGCTCCCGGAGGCTGTCGAGAAGCGCGTCCGGAGGCTCGGAAACCAGGCTTTCGGGGTCGAATCCGTAGCGGACGCCGACGGTCCGGGCGCCCGCGGCGCGCCCCGTCCGCACGTCGATCGCGGAGTCTCCGACCATCACCGTCGTCCGCGGTGTGGCCATGGCCTCGGCCATCAGCCTCACCAGGCCGTCCGGGTCGGGCTTCCGCGAGGGCAGGTCGCCGCCGCCGTACACGCGAAAGAACCGCGGTCCGGCGCCCAGCACGTCCAGGATGCGCCGGCTCATGTCTCCCGGCTTGTTGGTGAGCACGGCGAGCGGGTGCGCGGAGAGGCGGTCGAGAGTGTCCTCCACGCCGGGGTAGAACCGCGTGTGCTCGGTGAGCCGCCGGGCGTACTCCTCGAGGAACAAGGGCAGCGCGTCCTCGGGGGGAAGGGCGACTCCCGCCTGGACGAGGCTGCGCGCGACCAGGTTCCGCGCCCCGCTGCCGATGAACGAGCGCACGACCTCCAGCGCGAGGCTGGGGGCCGACGGGTCGATCCGCCGCAGCGCGGCATTCACGGCATTGCCGAGGTCGCGGCTGGAATCGACGAGCGTCCCGTCGAGGTCGAAGACGACGAGCGCGCGGGGCGCCGTCACTCCGGCAGGATCCGGAGCCGGGGGAGCCGGGTAGGCGCGTGCTCCGCCCGGCGTCCCGTGCGCATCTCGCGGATCTCGCCGACCAGCTTCTGCAGGTCCTCGGCGAGGGCGGCGACGTTGAGCCCGCGGAACCGCGGCAGGAACTCCTCCAGGCGGCGCAGCGCTATGGAGAGCATCGCTTCCGCGTCCGCGAGGTCCCCGTCGCTCAACTGCAGCAGCGCCTCGGCCACGTTCTTGAGCACGGTGTAGAAGTGCCGCTCCGAGGCGGCGCGCGTGCCCGAGGTCATGGAGTCGAGGGCGTCCTGGAACTCGGCGAAGTGCCCGTTGTTGAAAAGCTCGACCGCGCGGACGAGGGCTTCGTGCACCACTTCCATGGTACGCCGCGTCAACGCGCGGGGCAGTCGCCGTCGATGTAGCCGAGCGCCTTCAACCTCTCGCACGTCTCGCGGTCCATCGCCGCCGGCGGCTTCTTGCCCGCGCTCATGGTCAGCCACACGTGGAGGCCCGGCCGCCCGGAGGGCGGCGGCGCGAAGATGTTCTCGACCCGCTCCTTCTCGGTCTCGATCTCGGGAAGCTTGAACGGGACCGCCGCGGGGTGCACCGCTTCCTGCGCGATGAGGACGTCCGACGGCGCCAGCGGCCGCCCGCGCCGGGTGCCTTCCAGCTTCACCGGCGCGCCCATCGGCCGGATGCCGAACGCGACCTCCCGCGGCTGTCCCGCGCGCGGCTGAACCTTCAGGTAGAGCTTGCGGCCATTGCCCTCGATCTCGTAGCGGTCGGCGGCGCCGAAGCCCATCGGCTCGACGCCCTCGATCCACCCGCCGGTCTTGAGCCGCACCTCGAATGCGTCCGCGCCCTCGAACCGCAGCGTGTGGCGGAAGGGGTTGGGCACCATCGCCGCCTCGATCCCGCCCTTCAGGAACCGCGCGCGCTCCCGGTCCTGGTCCAGCCGGCTGATCGTCTCCTTCGGATCCTGCACGAGATCGAAGTACAGCTCGTCCTCCTGCGGGCTGAAGCGCTGCACGTACTTGTCGCGGCTGGTCCTCATCCCGTGGGCGACGTACCCGCGGTGGCTGATCTCCGAGACCGCCGGTGGCTCGGGCGCGCCTCCGGCGAGGACGGCCTGCAGCGGCCGCCCGGCGATCACGGGCGGCGCGGGGACCGGGAGGTCGAGCGCCTGCAGTATGGTGGGCAGCACGTCCACCGCCTGCACCTGCTGCGTCACGCGCGCCCCGGCGTTGCGGCCCCGCGGGAGCTTCACCAGGAGGGGGATGCGAATCAGCTCGTCGAACACCGTCTTGCCGTGGGTCCACTGGCCGTGGTCGAGGAACTCCTCGCCGTGGTCGGCCACGAAGACGATGAGGGCGCGATCGTAGAGACCGCGGGCCTTCAGCTCGCGGACGAAGCGGCCGAACTCGCGGTCGCCGAACGCGATCGCTCCGTCGTACTGCGCGATCAGCCGGTCGCGGTCGCCGGGCTCGAGATAATCGCTGCGCGGGTCCGCCGCCGGCCGGTCCGGCGCCGGCGGAGGATCGAACTTGCGGTCGAACGGCGGGGGAGAGCCGTAGGGGACGTGCGGGTCCATGGTGTGGATGTAGAGGAAGCGCGGAAATCCGCGCCGCGCGTCGAGGAAGCCGAGGCCCGCGTCGACGACGACGTCGGCGTCCACCGCCTTGCTCGGCCGGTCGCCGGCGCCGTGGAGGCCGGCGAAGTAATCGAAGCCCTGCTCGAAGTTCGTGCCCACTCCATAAATCACCGAGTTCGCCACCGCCCCGCCCGTCGAGTACCCCTTGGCTTGCAGCATCTCGGCCAGCGTGGCGAGGCCGGGATCGAGGGGGTCGCGCAGTTGGACCGCGCGGTGGCGGCCGGGGAGCTGAGAGGTGAGGATCGACGCGACCGAAGGCTTGGTCCACGACGCCTGGGCGATGGCCTGCTCGAAGACGACCGCGTCGCGGGCGAACGCGCCCAGCTCCGGGGTCGTGTCGCGCTTGTACCCGTAGGGCGTCGTGTGGTCGGCGCGCAGGGTGTCCACGAGGTAGAGGACCACCAGCGGCGCGTCGCGGTCGGGGACGACGAGCGCCGGCTCGGCCCAGAACGCGCGCCGCGGGTCGTCCTCGTCCTTCTCGTACCCGCGGGTCTCGAGGACCAGCTCGCGGCCGCGGCCGGCGTGCGCGGCGAGGTCGATGTCCGCGGTCACCCACTTGCGGTGCGCGGGACGCGCCACGGGGTCGAGGAGCTGGCTCCACACCGTGTCCTCGCCGCCGTCGTGGCGCACCTTCACGACGAACTCGGTCCCCGGCCGGTCCTGTTTGTCGGGGGCGATGCCGCAAGCGAGGGTCAGCCGCGCGCCGGCCGGGATGTCGAGCGCATACCGGATGACGCTGGGGGGCGACGCCGGGAGCGTGCGGCGGACGACGTCGTTGATCCGGACCTGCTTGCCGCTCTGCCCGGCCACCCAGGTCCGGTCGCGCCCCACCACGTCGGCGTGGGTCCAGGCCTCGCGGGCGCGCTCGGAGAGGAGGTCGACCGGCTGCGGTCGAGGCGAGCATCCGGCGAGGACCGCAGCCAGCATCAGTCCCCAGGCACGCCCGAAACGCAACCACCCTCCCTCTGCCGCCGAGCCGTCCGCCTAGTGTCCCACGCGCCCCGCCTGCGTCGATAACGCAAGCATGGTCCAGTTCCTCGTTTCCTGTGGAGTACGGGCGCGGTCGGAGCGCTCGCCTGCCCTTGCTTGATCTAACAAGGGTGCTCAGGGCGCGCTGGACCTCAATAAGTACGGCGCAAGGGTCCCCACCCTTGCGTGGAAGCAGAGGACGTTTTCGCGCGCCCTTCCGCGCGAGCTTTCTCCGACAGCGCGCCCGTTTTCAACGCTTCGATTTCCTGCTCGCCGGAGTCCCGGAGCGCGACCACTCGCGCCTGGCAACGCTCCGCCGTGCTCTCGAATCGCTGCCTCAGGCCGGCAGGAAATCCAGCGTTGGTTGTTCTGCGGCTGCCTGCTCACTCACGGGACAAGCGGATGTCGACTTCGCGCTCCACGAACCGCCACTCGTCCGTTTCCCGGAGGCGACCTACAAGGGTCTCGAAGGCGGCGGCATGCGCTTCGGAGAACTCGAACCAGGTCAGGAAGTCGAAGGGCTCCCCGAGCTCCCGACTGTGGTAAAGCCGACGGGCCATCGCAGGGAGGTACTCCAGCCCGACCCGGATGTGGTGCGAGCTCTCCTCGAAGGTCGCTCGGCGTTCGTCCTGCGAAAGAGCCCACCAGGCTGACGACTTCCGGATGGGGACAAGCGCGGCGCGCGTTGCTTCCGGGCGCCCGAGCGCAGCCTGAACAGCGTCGAGGGCAGCCTTCTCGGTGGCCGTGACGTAGCGGGCGTGGCTGGTGACGCCGCGGAGGGTCCATGAAGACACGGAGGCCGGCGACGAGGCGCGCCCCTCAGCACGCTCGAGGCGCGTGGCCGGGGGGAGCGACTCTCCCCGGACAGAGACGATTCGATCGACTCTCCAAAGCCCGGAGGAGCCGGCAAGAAAGGAGACTGGGACCATGTCCGCCGAGTACGAGTGCATGTCGCCGCTACTCCCCGCCGCCCCCTGGTTGGGCATGCTGCGCGCGTGCGGCAGTTCCCGAACTGCTCGGCGAGGCGGGCTTGCAGTAGAAGCCTCGAAACGCGGCCGGCACGCGCTGGTGCTTCAGGTCGAAGCCACAGAGAACAAAGACGGTCTCCGGCAACGCCTCGAGCCGGCAGCGCAGCGTGAAGATCGTGCGCTCGCCGCTTTCGATCCAGAAAAGCCCCCGCAACGCAGGGTCGCTCGGCGACAGCACTCGTTCCGCAAGCACAACCGTCTCGTCCGGCACCAGAAGCGGGCCGTGGGCTTTGGCTCCGACAAGACGCAATGTCACTTGCCCCATGCGGAGAGCCCGTGGGCCCGTGTTGTGAAGGGTGTAGTCCGCGGTGAAGACGATGGAGCCGTCCTGCAGCTCCCAATGAGCACAGGCGAGTTCGGATCGCCACCGATGCCCCAACACGTTGAGAAGCTGGAACTTGACTACAGCGGCTGCCGCTGCCAGCAGGAGCGTGATATCGACCAGCAAGCCGGTCGAGTGGTGAAGTTCTTCCAACGTCATAACAACCTCGCGGCCCGAGTCAGAAGGCCGCACCGACACTGGTTGCTGCAACACATAGTCTCAGCCCTTGGGTCGCCGGGCGTATCCGACAAGAGCCGCGAGTGCCAGCAGGCTCAGCGTGAACGGGGCTCGGCTCGCCTCCTCAGGCACACGGATCACGTGCGTGTACGTCGCCCCGGCCATGATCGTGGCGATTCCCGCAGCACCGAGGTATGCGAGACGCGGAATCAGTAGAAGAATGGCGGACGCGGTCTCCACCGCCCCCACCACCACCCGGAACCAGTCCGGATAGCCCCATCTCGCGAAGTGCTGAACGTGGGCCTCCACTCCCAACAGCTTCGGGATCCCCGCCATGAGGAACACAAATGCCAGCAGAACGGACGACACCCAGATGGCGATGCGGCTCGCCTTGCTTGACGCAGTCACGGACACCTCCGTTTGCCCCCTCGAATTCTCAAGGTTACTCTCGATGGGGGTATGCATGACACTGAGATCAGCGGCGAGGCTCGATCGCATGCGCCATCTTCCGCAGCATCCCATTGACTGGCCGCCCGTCCGTTCTATGAGAAAGAGTGACCTCAACTGCGTAAGACGCCCGACCAACACGGAGGTAGTAGTCGGGAGGTTCCCGGCCCCGGCGCCAGCGCGCGTCGAGAACCCCAACTGCCCGCAGGACGCGCCGAAAGGCGTCCCGCGCCATTGCTTCACCCCGTCGGTCCATTCGCTTCCGTCCAGCTAACAGTGGCGCTCAGCGGCGGCGCTCCGCCTCTAGCCATGCGCCGTCCGCTGCAGCGCCTCGTTAGCGGCGCGCCGCGCGCGCCCATGAGCTGGGTCCGTGGAGGCTAGTACCGCGCGGACCGTATCGGCTGCAATGAGTAGTGCGCACGCGACGTACAGCCCTTCCCGAACATAGGGCCTGATCCAGAAGCCCGTCATCGCGGTAGGTAGTAGCAGCCAGGCGCCTATGGTCGTGGCGTAGATGACCTTTGCTGCATTGTGCTTCCCGACCATTCCCGGGGGCTCAGGGCGCGTGGTCTTCTCCTCTGGTAGCTTGAGCGAGGCGAGCGCCCTTTCCTCCAATTCGTGCGCGAGGTTGATGAACCAGTGGCAGGTCTGGATGTTCCAGAGCTCCCACCAAAAGAGACCCAGGGTGACTGCGGCAGCAAAGAGCGATAGGAGAGACAAGATGGGTATCGGTGGCGCATTCTGGCCAAAGAGAATCGCCAGGAGACCGGTACCGGACACGAGCGGGACAGCTGCCATCAGCTTGAAGCTGACGGCATCGGTTTCGCTGATGGCCTTCTGGATTGCTTCGTAGACCTTTGCTGCGGCAAGTGTGTCGTCGGCCATATGCCCTCCGTCCGACCGGTTCCTCGTTTCGTCACCAACCGCCGTCTAACACTTGAGATGAGCAGCGAACGGCGCCTCCATCTCAGCCCGGGCGCCGTTCGTCTGCCCCATCTCCTTGTTGGGCGACGCGCCCGCTTCTACACCCCTCGAGCTCCTACTTGCGGGCTGTCGCGGGGCCTCGCGCCCCAACCAAGCGTACCTCTTGAGCCAACTGCTCCAGCTCCCGCTTGACGTCGTCCTCGGACGGTGGCTGAAGCCTCGTCCAGAGCCGTCTCGTCAAGAAGCCTACGAGCCGCAGCGGGAGCCGCTGCTTGCGCTGGAAATGAAGCCTCACTTGCTCGGTCACCTTGACGATGAACTCCGTCTTGCCCCGCGTGTAGGCCACCCGGTCCTGCGTTGAGACGGACGCGAGCCGGACCTTCAAGTCCGCGTACTCCTTGGCAACCTCCGGATGGTCGATCAGGTAGTCTCGGAAGAGGAGCCGGTCCCGGTGTCCGGCGAAATGGCCCTCTACCATGTGGATGTGGTGGGTGCGTGCCCCCGTGCGCGGCTCCCGCTTGACGAACCATGCGTAGAACGGCGGACCATCGTCCCCGTGCGTGGGACGCCAGAAGTAGTCGTAGCCCTGTGACTCCAGGACTGGCGCGATCCGCTCCCTGGTCGCTTGCGGTTGGTCACCTCCACCAGCATGTCCACGATGGGCTTCGCGGCGAGCCCGGGACCCCCGTGCTGCCGAAATGCTCAATGCGGCCGACGAGGTCGGTCGGCAGGCATGACCGCAGATGCTCCTTCTCTTGACGGAACGACTCCGGCCAGAAAGGATCGTACGGGGAGATCGCAATCTCCTCGCGCACGACTCGTTGGATTCGTTGCGCAGGTGTCTCCATCTCGCTTTGCATGGGCCTGACAGGGCGCCTGAGCTGCGAGCGCGCGCCCGTCACGCCAGCGTGCGCTCGTCAGCTCCAAGCGCTAGTTAGTTCAGTTAGACCTCACGGCATTTCGTTTCATGATGCCAGAAACGCCTTCAAGGAGGAGAAGATCCGCATGTCCTGAGTACGGCAGAGCTCCTGGAATCGCGCCGCCACTTCAGCCTTCGGATCGATGACCGTGAGGGTCTTGGGGCCACCCTTCCGCATGTGTTCGCTCAGGAGCATCCGTGTTTCCACATCGAGAGGCGGACACGAATAGCCCAGTACTCCATCCTGGCCAGGCCCCGTCCGCTACATCCGTGCGATAAGCAGATATCACGAGCGAGCGGCGCCAACCGCTTGACGAGCCGGCACCTCACGACATCAGATCGAACGGACGCCGGACCCCCCGAGCACGAGCGCTCCGACCGCGCCCGTACTCCACAGGAAACGAGGAACTCTCTCTGTGGCTTATCTTCGGGGCGTGCTAACGTCGCGGGCGTTGGACACGAACCGCGAGCCGGACGAGGACGCGACCTTTCGCCGCACCCTGCTCCTGCTGACCCTCGCCGGGCTTCTCGTCCGTGCCGCGCTCCTCGTGCTCGAGCCGGAGACCTCTCCGGTCGCGGACGAGAGGACGTGGACGGAGTGGGCGCGCATCGTGGCCGAGCGGCCGTCGCCCTTCAGCCACAAGATGATCTTCCACCCGCCCCTGTACCCGTACTTCCTCGCCGGCCCGTACGCCCTCACCGGATCGTTCGCAGCCGCGCAAGCGCTCCAGATCGTGGTCGCCGCCCTGCTCATCCCCGCCGTAGGCCGCGTCGGCGCGCTGACCCTCGGGCGGGAGGCCGGCGCGGCGGCGGCCGCGATCACCGCGCTGTATCCCGAGCTGGTCTGGTTCTCCTGCCACTTCTGGGTGGAGAACATCTTCCTCGTCCTGTTGTGGTGGGCATTCGAGAGGCTGCTGACCGCGGACCGGCATGGGCGCGTCCGGGATGCGGTGGCCGCGGGCGTGTTGTGGGGGACGGCGGTGCTGGCCCGCGAGACCGCGCTCTACTTCCTGCCCGTGGCCGCGGCGTGGCTCGCGCTCCGGCGGGGGCGCGGCGGCGTCGTCCGTGCCGCGGCGCTGGTCGCCGCGGCCGTTCTCACCATCGCGCCGTGGACGTACCGGAACTGGATCGCCTTCGACGCCTTCGTGCCCGTGTCGACGGCGGGCGGCCAGAACCTGTTCCAGGGCAACGCCCGCATCCCGCGCGACGAGACCTATCGGATGGTGGACGCGGTCGAGGGGCGGATCGAGCAGTACCGCTATGCGCGCGGCATGGGTCTGGCGGCGGTCCGCGAGCGGCAGCCGGCCTGGATCTTCGAGAAGCTCGCCGAGCAGATGCCCTTGTTCTGGGAAGCGGAGAGCATGGCCCTCATCCACGTGAAGCGCGGGGCGTACGGAAAGGTCCGGCCCGCGTCGGCGCTCCTGCTCTCCGCGGTGATGCTGCTTCCGTACCTCGCGGTGCTCGTCCTCGTCGTGCGGGGCCTGGTGACGCTGCCCTCCGTCCGCGGCCTGCCGCTGCTCCTCCTGTTCGTCGCGTACTACAACGCGATCCACGTCGTGGCCCACGGATTCAATCGCTACCGGGTGCCGGTGATGCCGGTGCTGTTCCTGGTGGCGGCGTGGGGGTGGCGGCCGGGCGGGGGCGCGGCCGAGGTCACGCCGGTCCGGCGTGGGTTGGGGCTGGCCGCCGCCGCGGTGCTCCTCGCGTCGGTCCTCCCGAGCCTGGCCGCGCAGTGGCAGCACTGCGCGTACGGGCTGTTCCCGGCGCGCGAGGATGCGGCGACGGAATGCCCGTCGCGATGAGGGGAAAAGTGTTGCTGGTCCTGGCGGTGGCCCTGGGGGCGCTGGTGCGCGGGCCCTTCTGGATCGAGGCCCTGCGCACGCCGGTGGACGGGGACACCGCGATCATCGGTCTGATGGCCCGCCACATCGGGCGCGGCACCACGATGTGGGGCCAGCCCTATGGATCGCCGGTGGAGGCGTGGGTGGCGGCGCCGCTTTTCGCGCTGCTGGGTTCGTCCGCGGCGACGCTGCGCGCGGTGTACTTCGTCCTCGGCATGGCGCTCATCCCCGCGGCCTGGGCGCTGGGCCGCGCCCTCGACCCGCGGGCCGCCCTACCGGCCGCCGTGCTCATGGCCTGCCCGGGGCCGTACTTCCTGCTGATGGCGGCGCTGCCGCCGCCGATGTACCCGGCGGCCCTGCTGCTCTCCGCCGTCGTGCTCACGCTCGCCATACGCGGCGGCGAGCGAGGGCGCCCCTCGGCGATCCTGCTCGTGGGCTGGGGGATCGCGGCCGGCCTTGCGGTGTGGACCCACCTGATGACCGCGCCCGCGCTGGTGGCAGCGGGCGCCTTCCTCGCCATGCGGACCCACAATCGGCGGCGCCTGTGGATCGCCGCCATCCCGTTGCTGTTGGTGAGCGCGCCCCTGTGGATGAGCACGTCGGGCGCCGAGCAGGCCACGGCCCCGGTGAGCCTCTCGGGCCGGCGCGCCTCTTTCGGCGAGCATCTGCGCGCGACCCTCCCGGCGCTCCCTCGTCCGGTGGGCGGGATCCTCGGGACCCACGTCCCGCTCGTGGCCGATGACGTGGACCACGTGGTCCACGCGCCGCGGCTCGTGGCCGCGGGGATCATCGGCCTCTGGCTGGTCGGGCTGGCGCTGGCGCTGGCCGGCGCGCGCGCCCATCCCGCCACCTGGCCGCTGCTCGCCGTCGTGGCGGCGACGATCGCGGTCTTTCCGCTGCCCGCGCGTTCGGGGCCGGGGACGATCCGCTTCCTGACGCCGTTGTACCTGCCGCTGGTCGCCCTGGTGGCCTGGGGTGGTGTCGCGCGCGGCGGCATCCGGCGCGCGTGGATGTTCGTGCTGGCCCTCGCCGCGCTGCACCTCGTTGCCTCGTCCCTGCTGCTCACGGCGTGGCGGGGCGCCGACCGCGCGGCCGCGCCTTTCCTGCTCCCCGACCTCGCGCCCGTTCGCGGCGCGCTCGAAACCCGCGGCCTCCGGCGCGCGTACGCGTCGTATGGTCCGGCCTACCGCCTCACGTTCGAGACGGGCGAGCGGGTCATCGTGTCTCAGCCCTGGAACGAGCGCTTTCTCCACTTCCCCCTGCCGTACCTCGACGAGGTGCGCTTCGCGCGAGACGTCGCCTGGGTGTTGATCCCGGCCATCCCGTCGGACCTTCCGGACGTGCAGGCGTTCGAGGAGGCGCTGGCCGCCGCGGGTGGAACGTGGCAGCGCGAGGCGGCGGGCGCGGCGACCGTCTACACCCGCTTCGAGCCGCCCTTCACCCCGGCGGTCGAGCCGCTCGGGTCCGCGGGAGCGGCGGGGGACGGGGATCCCGCGACGCATCTCGACCCGGAGCCCGACAAGCCCGTCCGGTTCGACCTGCCGGCGCCTTCCGCGCTGGCCGCGGTCACCCTCATCGCGGCCGGCCATGGGCCCGTGTTGCCGCGAAGCATGGACCTCGAGGTGAGCGCCGATGGGACGACGTTCGAGCGGGTGGCGTCGCGCCGGCGCCGCGGAGAGCGCGGCGACCTGCGTTGGGTGAACGGCCATCCGCAGTACGTGATCGACAACGACGTCCTGCCCGTGTGGCTCGGTGGGCGCACGGTGCGCGCGATCCGGATCACGCCCGTGTCCTCGACGGATGCCTGGTCGCTGGCGGAAGTGCTGCTGCACCCCGAAGGCCGGGCTGCCGATTGGGCCGACTGGCTGGCCCCCGACCTGGACTGGAGCGCCCGCCGCGAAGCGCTCGACACCTCGCCGCACCGAGACCGCGCGGACTGGTACACGCGTTGGGTGCTCGTGCACCGGCGTCGCTTGCCCGAGTAATTCACCACGGATCGTGCGTCGCAGCAGATACGTGGTGAATTATTCGGGCTGGTGTCCTGACCCGGAAGTCGCCGAACACCGAGAACGCCGAGCCGGGATGCATCGGCGTTCGAATGTCGGCGAATCTCTGGGTCAGGGCACTCTAGGCGCCGCTACTTGGGGGCGAGGAGCTTCTGGAGGGTGTCGGGGTCGATTGGCTTCACGAGGTGGTGGTCGAATCCGGCCTGCTGCGCGCGATCGCGGTCCTGCTTCTCGCCGTACCCGGTGAGGGCGACCAGCATCCGGCCTCCGATGCCCTCCTTGCGCAGTTGCGCCGCGACCGCGAACCCGTCCATCCCGGGAAGCCCGATGTCGAGGAGGACCACCTCGGGGCGATAGTCGCGGGCCGCGGCGACGGCGCCGGGCCCGTCGTGGGCGAGGCGGACGTCATGCCCCCAGATCTTCAGGAGCTCGCCGAGGGTCTCGGCGGAGTCGACGCTGTCGTCGACCACGAGGACGCGGGTACCCGGCCGCTGCGAGGGAGCGCCTGCCATTTTGGGATTATAGCCCGGCGGCTCACCGCCACTCGAGGGTGAGGTCGTTCAGCACGCGCAGGACCTCGACGTCCAGGGTGCGGGAGGAGTCGGGGCGGAACGTCGCCGCCGTATGCGCGGTGCGCACCTTGCCGTCCCAGGCGACTTCGGCGCGCACGGCGTGACGCGCGGGAGTCACCTCGACGGTCTCGAGGATGCGTCCCTTGTACAGCCGCACGCGGCCGAACTTCTCCACGAGCCGCCCTTCGAGGGGGCGATCGAGGACGAGCGCATCGTCGACCCAGACCTTGAGGCCGCCGCTCCTCATGTGGTGCTCGAAGTCGATCGTCATCCGGGCCGGGGCCGGCTCGGGCGCCGCGGGGGCGCGCGCCGCCGCTGACGCATTCTTGACGTGGGTCGGCGCCACCGCCCTGCCCGCCGACAGCTTCCATCCGACGACCACGATCAGGAGGAGGCCGGCGGCGAAAGCGCCGGGCACGCCGAAGCGTCGCAAAGGAGACCGCGATGGCACCCGCGCCGTCGACGGGGGCGCCGGGCGCCGGTTGATTGCGATGGTGGCGACCGCGGCCTGAGGGGCATCGAGCAGGCCAGCCAGTGGATGGTCGTGGGCCGGCGTGCGCGCCGCGGACGCATGGCGGGGCGCGCGGCCCGCGACGACGTCGTCGAGATCTTCGGCCATCGCTTCGCCGGTCTGGTATCGGTCGCTCGGGGATTTGGCCAGCGCCATCGCCACGACCTGATCGACGCCGGCGGGCACGGCCGCCGACCGGGACGGCGGCGCCGGCGTCTGGTTCACGACCGCGGCGAGGATCTTCGGCAGGTTCTCGCCGGTGAACGCCCGCCGGCCGGTGAGGAGCTGGTACAGCACCGTCCCCAGCGAGAAGAGATCGCTGCGGCCGTCCAGCGCATCGCCGAGCGCCTGCTCGGGGGACATGTTCGACGGCGTCCCGAACACCTCGCCGGCGCGCGTCAGCTCCGAAGCCGGCACCTTGGCGATGCCGAAATCCATCACCTTCGGCTCCCCGGACGGCAGCAGCATGATGTTGGCCGGCTTCACGTCGCGGTGGACGATTCCCGTGGCGTGCGCGGCGTGGAGCGCCCGCGCCACGCGCGCCAGGATGCGGCACGCCGGCGCCCATTCCAACGGTCCCCGGCGTGCCACGGCCTCCAGGGTCTCGCCGTGCAGGAATTCGAGGGCCATGAACAGCGTGCCGGTGGCGGGGTCGCTCCCGAAATCGTGCACGGCGACGATGTTCGGGTGCGACAGCGCGGCCGCCGCTCGCGCCTCGTTCAGGAAGCGCCGCTCGAACCCGGCGGCGTCCTCGGCCGCGGCGGGGAAGGCGGCCACCGTCTTGAGCGCGACCGTGCGCGCCAGGAGCGTGTCCTTCGCACGGTAGACGATGCCCATCGTCCCGCGTCCGACCTCGGCTTCGATCGTGTACCGCCCGATCTGGGTCGGCAAGGAGCTTCTCATCGGGGGTGTGGGGGGTGCGGCGCCGCGCCCCCCACTTTGGCGATCGCAGCATACGCCGCCGCGACCTTCTCGGAGTGGCGCGCCTCGCTGTATTCCCGCTCGATGAGGGCAAGGCCGCGCGCGGCGCGGCGGCGCGCTTCTCCCGGGTCGGCCAGCACGGACCGGATGCCCGCGGCAAGGCCGGCCGGTGTCGGCTCCACCAGCCAGGCGACCCCGTCGTCGAGCAGTTGCGTGTGGGTGGGGATCCGCGTGGCGACCATCGGCCGGCCCGACGCCAGGTATGTGTAGACCTTGAAGGGCGTGTTGGCGCCGGTGATGCGTGGCGACACGACCATCGCGGCGGCGCCGAGAAAGGCGGGCAGCTCGCTGATCGGCCGCTTCCCGGCGAAGACACACGTCGCGCCGCGCGCGGCGCGGGCCCGCCTCCGCGCGATCTGGTCCGGCTCGCCGCCCATGAAGACGAACTGGGCCTCCGGCGCCGCGGCGGCGGCGTCGACGAGCAGCTCCACCCCCTGGTAGGGCTCGAAGTTCCCCGAGTACAGCACCACCGGTCGATCGTCGAGGCCGAGGGACGCCGCGAGCGCGGCGACGTCGGCGGCGGACGCGGCGGCGGCGAGAAGCGGCGGGTCCTCGACCTGGAACACGCGGGCGTGCGGCACGCGCCCGCGAACGCCCTCCGTGAGGCTCGCGCAGACCGTCATCACCGCGGCCGAGTGCCGCAGCGCGTGGCCCTCGAGGGCTTCCGCGGCCCACAGCAGCGGGCCGCGCGCGGCGAACCCGGACTCGCGCATCTGGGCGGGGATCGACGAGTCCACATCCACCACCAGCGGCAACCCGAGCAGTCTCGCGAGGGGCGCGGCCAGGTGCGCCGCCTCCTCCACCGCGTGCACCACGTCGAACCGCCCGACCGCCATCCGCCACCAGGCATAGGCCATGAACGGCACGTCGAGGAGGATCTTCGCGAACGACGGTCCGGCCCGGACGCGTCCCACGGGAAGAGACGGGCTGCGGCGGTGGCGCACGCCCGGGAGCGGGAGATCGTCGCCCTGGGCGTAGGTCAGAAGCTCGACCGCGTGGCCCTGCGCGGCGAGCGCGCGCACCATCGCGCGCACGGCGAGCGGAGTGCCCCGGACCTCGAAGAACGGCTGCGGGGCGAGGAAGAGGATGCGCAGGTCAGACCCGGGCGCGCTCCTGGGCGGACCCGGGATGCGCCGCCTCGCTGGCGTGCTCGCCGAGGAAGCGCTCGGCGTCGATGGCTGCCATGCAGCCGGTGCCCGCGGCCGTCACCGCCTGGCGATACCGGGGATCCTGCACGTCGCCGGCGGCAAAGACACCGGGCACGCTGGTCGCCGTCGTGCGTCCGTCCGTCACCAGGTAGCCGGTCGCGTCCATGTCGAGCTGGCCGCGGAAGGCGGCGGTGTTCGGCTCGTGGCCGATGGCCATGAAGATGCCGCCGGCGGCCACGTCGCCGACCTTGCCCGTCTTGACGTTGCGGATCCGCGCGCCGGTGACCTTCGTTTCCTGGTTGCCCAGGATCTTCTCGACCACGCTGTCCCAGAGCCAGGCGATCCTGGGGTTCGCGAACGCGCGGTCCTGCATGATCTTCGACGCCCGCAGCTCGTCGCGCCGGTGGACCACCGTCACCTTCGGCGCGAACTTGGTGAGGAACGTCGCCTCTTCCATCGCGGTGTCCCCGCCGCCGACCACCAGCACTTCCTTGCCTTTGTAGAAGAAGCCGTCGCAGGTCGCGCAGGCGGAGACGCCGCCGATCCTGGTGCGGAACTCGAGCTCCTCCGGCAGGCCCAGCCAGCGCGCCTTGGCGCCGGTGGCGATGATGAGCGTCTCGGCGCGGACCGTCCCGTCCTCCAGGGTCAGGGTAAAGGGGCGCCGCGAAAGGTCGACCTCCTTCAAGGCGCCGCCCGCGAACTCGGTGCCGAACCGCTCGGCCTGCTTGCGGAAGCGGTCCATCAGCTCCGGGCCGAGGATCCCGTCCGGAAAGCCGGGGTAGTTGTCGACGTCGGTGGTGAGCATGAGCTGGCCGCCGGGGATGTCGGTGGGGTCGCCGCCTCCGCCGCCTTCCACGACCATCGGGGTGAGGTTCGCCCTCGAGGCATAAAGCGCGGCGGTGAGGCCGGCCGGGCCCGAGCCCAGGATCACCACGCGGTGCTCGCGCGCGTTCTGCATTTCGCCCAGTATACCCGCGCCTCGACTGCGCACCGCGCGGCGTGGTAGCGTCGCCGCATGGTGACGGTCACGCGAATCGAGCTGCTGCTTTCCACCCTCAATGCCGCCGACGTCGGCACCCTGGAGAGCATCTCCGCGAAGCTCGAGCAGGTCAAAGACGAGCTCGAGCAGCTCGACCAGCCCGAGCTGGCGTCGCGCGCGGCGGAGACGATCCGCGCCCTGGTGCGGGGGGACGTGGTCGAGTTCAAGCGCGGCCGGGCCTTCCTGCAGTCCAAGATCGGCCACCTCCGCCAGGGGCGGGAGTAGCCGGGCTCCGCTACTGCACGCCGCCGTCGAAGGCCTGGGTCACGTGCATCGGGGCGGGGGAGGCGTGGTGGTGCAGCATCCGCCATCCGCCGTCGGTGAGCCGGAAGATGTTGGTGGCCATGGCCACTCTCATCCCCATCTCGTCCCGGTTCTCGATCGTGATGTTCTCGACGCAGGCGATGACGCCGATCTCCCCGAAGACCAGGACGTCGATCGAGGTGGGGGTCACCTGGAGCCAGCGGGTCCGGGCAAAGATCTCCTCGAAGGAGCGCCGGATGCCGGGCCAGCCCACGAGGGCATCGCGGCCGGGGTGGACGCAGCGCACCCACCCTTCGTGGAGCCAGAGAGCGTCCATGGTGTCGATCTCGCGGTTCTCGAGGGCGCGGTAGAAGGTGTCGTTGGCCTCGATGAGTGAGCGCTGCGGCTGCTCCCGCTCCATGCCTCCATCGTAGCCCGAACCATTCAGCAGCCGCCTGCTGCGACGCACGATCCGGCGCCTGCGGCGGGCGTGCTCGCTCCTCGCTCCTCAGCGCACGGACGGGTGCGCTTGCGTCGCTCGTCGCTGCGCTCGCCCGCCTCGGCTGCCGTCTCGCGCGTCTCGCCACGGCGTCTGATGAATGGCTCGGGCCTCGCCGCCGGGATCGGGGGCGGGGCAAAAAGGCGTCGAGGATTACAATCCGGCGTGGCTTCTCCTGCCCCGGCCGGCGACCGGCCCCTACACCACTCGTGGATCGGCAACCGCGAGGTCCCGGGCCGAGGGCCGCTGCGCGACGCCGTCGATCCCGCCGACGGGCGTCCGTTCGCATCCGCCACGATCCTCGACGCCGAGCAGGCCGCGGGCGCGGTGTCGGCCGCGCAGGCCGCGTTCCCGGCATGGAGCGCGCTGCCGTTCGCGGAGCGCGGCCGCCTGCTCCTGCGCCTGCGCGATCGCATCCTCGAGGACGCGGACGACATCGCCCGGCTCATCCACCGGGAGCAGGGCAAGCCGCCGGCCGAGGCCCACGCGGTGGAGATCTTCCCGTCCCTGGAGGCGCTGAAGCACCTCGCCCTCCATGCCGAGGAGGTGCTGCGCGACGACGCCACCCTTGGCCAGAGCCTCCTGCTCGCGCACAAGGACAGCCGCATCGTGTATTCGCCGCTCGGCCCCGTGCTCGTCATCACCCCCTGGAACTATCCCTTCGGGATCGCCATGACCGGCATCGCGGCGGCGCTGGCCGCCGGCAACACCGTGCTGTTGAAGCCGGCGCCGGCCACGACCCTCATCGGCCTGCGTATCGGCGCCCTGGCCAAGGACGCGGGATTCCCCGGCGGCGTGGTGAACGTGGTCGCCGTCGACGACGCGGTGGCGGCGGCCCTGACCGAGGACCCCCGCATCGCCAAGATCGTGTTCACCGGAAGCACGGCGACGGGCCGGAAGATCATGACCGCGGCGGCCCGCAACCTCACCCCCGTCCTCCTCGAGCTCGGCGGCAAGGACCCGGCCGTGGTCTGCCGCGACGCCGACCTCGACCGCGCGGCCCGCGGCGTGGTGTGGGGCGCCTTCGTCAACGCCGGGCAGACCTGCGCCTCCGTGGAGCGCGTCTACGTCGAAGCCGAGGTGGCGGAGGCCTTCGTGGCCAAGGTCGTCGAGGAGACGGCCCGCCTGCGCGTCGGCGGCGCGGACGCCGACATGGGCCCGATGACCATGGAGCGCCAGCGCCGCATCGTCGAGGACCATGTGGCCGACGCGGTCGCCCGCGGCGCCAGCGTCCGCACCGGCGGCGTCACCCCGGAGGGTCCCGGGTGGTTCTACCCCCCGACGGTGATCACGGGGGTGGACCACACGATGCGGGTGATGCGCGAGGAGACCTTCGGCCCCGTGCTCCCGATCATGGCCGTCGGGTCCCTGGAGGAGGCGATCCGCCTTGCCAACGACAGCGAGTACGGGCTGACCGCCAGCGGCTGGACGCGCAGTCCGGAAGTCGCGCGCCGGCTGGCCGAGCGCTTGTCCGCCGGCGTCGTCACCATCAACGACTGCGTGTACAGCTACGGCGAGCCCACGGCGCCCTGGGGCGGCGTGCGGCACAGCGGGATCGGACGCACCCACGGGGCGCTCGGGCTGCGCGAGATGGTGGCGGCGAAGTACGTGGCCGCGGAGTTCCGGAGCGGCCCGAACCTGTGGTGGTACCCCTACGGCAGCGAGTTCCTCCGGCTGATGTCGACTGCGAACCGATCCCTGCATGCGCCCACAGTCGGCCGGCGGCTCCGCGACCTGATCGCGCTGATGGGCTTCCGGCGCTTCCGGCAACGCGTCCGCCTCGGCGGGATTTTACGGAACATCGATAAGCTGTAGTCGGGCCTACACTAGTGGGCGATGGCCGTGCCCGGTTCCGTCCTCTCGCCCGCCCGCCGCCCGAAGTGGCTGCACATCACGGTAGGCGTGGTCCTCATCGTCATCGTCGTCGTCCTGACCGTCGGCTGGCAGATCCTCGGCATCTCGGACGTCGGCAGCAGCCCCCTGCGGATCGTCATCTACATCCTGGGGACCGTCCTCTTCCTGCTCCTCATCGGGGGCCTGGTGATGATCGTGCTCCTGCTCCTCCGCGAGGTGCGCCTCAACGAGCGCCAGTCCAACTTCGTGAGCGCGGTGACCCACGAGCTGAAGACGCCGGTGGCGTCGCTGCGCCTGTACCTCGATACGCTCCAGATGCGCGAGCTTCCCGAAGCGAAGCGGGACGACTTCTACCGCACGATGCGCCAGGACCTCGACCGCCTGAACTCCACGATCAACAACGTCCTGAACGCGGCGATGTACACCGACCGCCCGGTGGTGGACCCCCAGCCCCTCGACTTCGCGCGGCTGGTCCGCCGCTCCATCGACCTGACGCGCACCCGGCACCAGCTCCCGCCCGAGTCCTTCAGCTACGACGGGCCAGAGGGGTTGCACCTGCGGGGCGACGCCCAGGCCCTGGAGACCGCGGTCGTGAACCTCCTGGACAACGCGGTCAAGTACTCGAAGGACAAGGTCGAGGTGGCGGTGCAGGTCGCCTCCGACGGGGACGGCCAGGCCCAGTTGCGGGTCAAGGACCATGGCATCGGGATGAGCCGCGCGCACCTGCGCTTCGTCTTCAATCGGTTCTACCGGATCGGCGCCGAGGTCCGCCGCAGCCACACCGGCACCGGCCTCGGCCTGTTCATCGTGAAGTCGGTGGTGAAGGGCCACCGCGGCACCGTGACCGCGGATAGCGGGGGCCCCGAAGGCGGATCGACCTTCACGGTGACGCTCCCCGGGGTGATGGACCCCCCGCCGGCCGGGGCCGAGGCCACCCAGCGTGGCTAGAGTGTTGATCGTCGAGGACGAGGTCAACCTCGCCAAAGGCATCCAGTTCAACCTCGAGCTGGAGGGCTACCAGGTCGAGGTGATCGGCGACGGCACCGAGGCCCTGGCCCGGCTCACCGCCCCGGGAAGGGAAACGCTCGACCTCGTCATCCTCGACATCATGCTGCCCGGCATGGACGGGCTGGCGGTGGCGGACGGGATGCGCAAGGCGGGCAACTTCATCCCCATCCTCATGCTCACCGCGAAGAGCCTGCCGGACGACGTGGTGCACGGGCTGGAGGCGGGCGCGGACGACTACCTTCCCAAGCCATTCGACCTGGCCGTGCTGCTCGCCCGAGTCAAGGGGCTCCTGCGGCGAAGGGACTGGGCGCGGGCCGGCGATGCGCCCCAGACCGCGCGCATCGGGGACGCCGAGGTGGACTTCAGCACCTTCCAGATCAGGATCGCGGGTGAGGTCCTGCCCCTGACACTGCTGGAGGCGACGCTCCTGAAGCTGCTGGTCCAGAACGCCGGGAAGGTGGTCTCCAAGGGGGAGATCCTGGAGAAGGTCTGGAACATGAGCCCGGACACCGAGACCCGCGCGGTCGACAACTTCATCGTCCGCCTGCGTCGGTATCTTCATGACAACTCCAGGTTTCCAAAGCACTTACAGACAGTTCGGGGCGCGGGCTACCGCCTGGTCCTCTGATCGGCGGGGTGCCCTTCCCGACGACTGGCCGTAACAAGGCCCTTGCAAGGCCGTCAGACGTACTGTGCCCCTTCTGACGACTGAGGGTCCGCGCCTTCGCCTGACCGCGGACCTCGCCCGGGTCTGCGCGGCCAGTCACGCGGCTCCGCTGCGCCTGTCGGACGTCCTGTCCGCGGCCGATGACCGTGGTTTCGCGCTGGTGCTGCTCCTGGCGACGTTCCCGTTCGTGCTGCCGTTCCCCACGCTCGGCCTGTCGGCCCCGGTCGGTTTTGCGCTCGCCCTGGCCGCGCTCGGACTCGTCGTGGGCCGCCCGGCCTCGTTGCCGGCTTCCCTGGGGGCGCTCCAGATCGGCCCCGAGGCGCTGGCTCGCGCGGCGGCCGTCGTCTCGCGCGCGACGTGGGTGCTGGCGCGGGTGACGCGGCCGCGCATGCCGTTCATGTTTCGGCGCGTGATGCGGATCGCCCTCGGCCTGTCGCTCTTCACCGCCGCCGTCGTTCTCGGCCTGCCCATCCCGTTGCCGCTGTCGAACTTCTTCCCGGCGGTTGCGATCCTCCTGCTCGCCGCGGGAGTGCTCGAAGGGGACGGCCTGCTCGTCCTGGCCGGCCACCTCGCGACCCTCGCCGTATGCGCGGTGGTCGGCGCGAGCGGCACGACGGCGCTGGCGCTCGGCTCGCGGATGTTCAGCTGAGGGGCCAGGTCATCCGCCGCTGACGGGCGGAACGAACACGACCTCGTCGCCGTCGCCGAGGACGGCGTCGAACCTGGCATAACGGCAGTTCACCGCCGCCTGCAGGCTGGCCCGCCGGCCGGCGAGACCGGGATGCGCGGACGCGAGCTCTCGCCACACGTCCTCCGGGGTGGCGCCGTCGGGCACCTCGAGCTGCATCTCGGGCCGGCCCACCGCTTCGCGGATCCCGGCGAAGAAACGTACGCGCACGCGCACGGGGTTAGACTAGCAGGTCCGCCATCTGTCGCCGGCGGACCTGGAGGACGCGTGCCCAGGGACCGTTTCGGGCGGGAGATCGACTACCTGCGCATCTCGGTGATCGACCACTGCAACCTGAGGTGCGTCTACTGCATGCCGCTGCGCGGCCTCACCTTCGTCCCCGCGCCGGACCTGCTGACCGCGGCCGAGATCGAAACCGTGGCCCGGGCCGCGGTGAGCATCGGGTTCCGGAAGTTCCGCCTCACCGGCGGCGAGCCCACGCTGCGGTCGGACATCGTCGACATCGTCGGCCGCATCGGCGCGATCCCCGGCGTGTTGGACGTGGCCATGACCAGCAACGCCGTCCTGCTGCCCCAGCTCGCGGGGCCGCTCCGGGCCGCGGGCCTCACGCGGATCAACATCCACGTGGACACCTTCAACCCCGAGCGCCTGAAGAAGATCATGCGCTTCGGCAGCCTGGAGGAGATCGAGGCCGGCATCGACGCCACGGAGGCGGCGGGGCTGCGGCCGATCAAGATCAACGTGGTGGTGACCCGCGACTACAACGACATGGACGTCGCGGACGTGGCGCGCCGCGCCCTCGAGCGCGGCTGGCAGGCGCGGTTCATCGAGCTGATGCCGCTCGGCGGCGGCGACACCGCCCGCCTGGCCCTCTCGCAGTTCGTGCCCTCGCGCGAGACGCGCCAGCGCATCGAGGCCGAGCTGGGGTCGCTGGAAGCCGTCCCCAACGCGCACGCCGCCGACGAGTCGCGCAACTTCCGGGTCGCGGGCGGCCGGGGCACCATCGGGTTCATCAGCCCCGTGAGCGAGCCGTATTGCGGGACCTGCAACCGCATGCGGCTGACCGCGGACGGGAAGTTCCACCTCTGCCTCCTGAACGACGACGAGATGGACGTGCGGAAGGCGCTGCGGTCGGGCGGCGGCGTGCCGGCGGCGGCGGCGATCCTGGCCCGCGCGGTGGGAGCGAAGCCGACCGGCCATCGACTGGACGAGGGCGTCTCCACCGAGGAGCGCCAGATGTTCCAGATCGGCGGTTGAGCGTCAGCGTCCCACGCCTCGCTGGACGGCGTACGAGAGCTTGAAGAAAAACGACCGCTGCGTACGGCGGAGCGTCTCCCTCTCGTCCAGCGCGCGCTCGTCACCGTACCCGACGAACAGCGCGGTCTGCCAGTTGAGCCGATAGCTGAACAGAGCCGAGCCGGAGAACTCGGCGTCGCGCCGCGGGACGCCGGCGAGGAACAGGGTCGGGTCGCGGCGGGTCGTGACGTACTGCCCGATCACGCGGACGAACGCGCGGGCATCGAGGTTGCAGGTCGCCTTCAGGCGCTGGACCTGCGCCGTGAAGAGACGCTCGGCGTCCGCGCGCGTCTCTGGCTCCACGTCCAGCCGGCGCAAGGAGCTCACGAGCTCCAGGGTGAGGTGCGGGTCGGGGCGCACGGTGGCCGAGGCGCTGACGGAAACGCCCGTCCCCGTCCGCACGTTCTCGACGTCGATCTCCTCGCCCACGGCTCCCTGGAGCGAGATGCGCGGCAGGTGGCGCGACGGATCGAGCTGGATGAAGTACGACAGGTACCGCCGGGGCAGCGTGCGGTCGGCGGTGAGCGCGCGCTCCAGGTTCATGGCCAGCTCGACGGCGAGGTTCCGGCGGCCGGCGAAGAACACCCCGGGAACGAGCCGCCGCTGCAGCAGGTCGCCCTCGCGATCCATCGCGTATTCGGCCACGAAGAAGGGCCTGACCTGGCGCAGGAGGCCTTCGGGCCAGAAGTTGTAGCCGATGCCGGCCGCGCCTGCGCGGTATCCGACCTGGGGGACGAATCCCTGGTCGTTGCGGAACTCGTCGCCGAAGTCGCGGTAGTCCACCTCCCAGCCGAGCCCACGCGTGTCGTGGCTCCACTCGATCTCCAGGCCGTGGCCCGAGAGGGTGCGGCCGTCCCATTCGCGGGCCAGCTCGGGCCGCTCCGGCGTGCGGGATTGGCTGAGCAGGAGCTGACCGGTGATGCGGTCTTTGCCCCCGCGCCACTGGAAGTCCGGTCCCACAACCGCGTTGTGGCCGCCGCCCTCGATCGCGCGGCCGGTGGCGACGAGGCCCACGAACGAGGTGCCGAGGTTGGTGCGGATGCGGGAGAGCCCCACCCAGGAGCGGAAATCCTGGGGGGCGAAGTCCGAGGACTCGGGCCCGGGCAGGACCACCAGCCCGCCGCCCTCGTCCTGCGCGAGCAGGGCGGTGTACGACGACCGGCCGATCTTACCCGTGAGCCGCGCCCCTCCGCGCGGTGCCGTCAACGTCCGCGTGTAGACGGCCTGGATGGGCGTATCGAACAGGTCCACGCCCTCCAGGAAGAACGGGCGCTTCTCCGGGAAGAACAGCGCGAAGCGCTGGTTGACGGCGATCTGCGCCACATCCCCCTCGACCTGCGAAAAGTCGGGGTTGAGGGTGAGGTCGAGCGCGGTGTCCGCCGAGGGCGTCCATTTCACGTCGAGCCCGATCTGGGCCTCGGGGTCCCCCTCGCCCAACGGGTCACCCGGCGCCGCTTCCGCCACGTGCTGCGCGGTGGCGTAGGGGACGAAGAGCAGGTTGCTCGCCGTAGGCAGGCCGACGAGGCCGGTGAGCGGCGCGAGGTGGCACACGTAGCAGTTGGCGCCGCGCGGAGAGGGCGAGCTGTAGAACGCGTAGCGGAACTCGCGCGGGTAGTTGCGCCAGATCCGGATGCCCCATTCCTGGGTGTCCTTCTCCGGATAGCGCAGGGTGGCGAAAGGAACGCGCAGCTCGGCCTGCCAGCCCTCGTCGGTGATGCGCGCCGCCGAGTCGTAGAAGAAGTCGGGTGAGAAGTCCTCGTTGAAGTTCGCGTCGCTGAAGACCGCGTCCGCCTGGATGCCGCGGGGGTTCACGCGCAGCTCAACCGCGGAGCGGCGGTCGTTGCGGGTGTCCAGGAAGATGGCCACGTTGTCGTCGGTGCCGATCACGTTGTCACGCTCGACGTAGGGGGCGCGGATCTTCCGCGGCTCGGGGTCGAAGCACTTGAGCGCGATGTAGAAGTAGCGCTGGTCGTAGGTCACCCAGGCCAGGGTCTTGACCTTCGGCTCGGCGTTTTCGCCGGGCGACGTCTCGTAGAAGCGGTCCATGACCGCGGCCCCCTGCCAGCCGGCGTCGTCGAGCGCGCCGTCGATGGTGATTGCACCCGCGGCTCGGCGGATGTTCACCGGCTCCGGCCGGGGCGTGTCCGCGGCCGCGGCGGCGAGCGGGGCGGCGAGAACGCAGAGCACGACCATGCTTCGAACCATGAGCATGAAGACGCCTCGGGCCGGCCTTTGGTTGGGTAAAACCGAAAAGCGGGGTCGAAATGGTCCGGCGGGATCGCGAATCAGGGGAGCACGAGCCCGGAGGGGTCGTCGAAGCGGGCGGCGACGCCCCAGCCGCCGAAGTATTCGGCAACGGCCATGACGAGCTCGTTACGCCCCTTGCGCAACGGCAGGTAGACCGCATCGTCGTCGACGCCGAGGACGCCCATGAATCCGGGATCGCGGAACCGGAACGGGCTGCGCCCGGTGAAGACGATCCGGCCGTTCATGAAGACGCACACCTCGTCGCTGTAACCAAATGACAGGCGTTTCACCTGCTCGCGGTCCGATTGGATGACGGCCCGCGCATACACGACGCGCCGGCCCTTTGCCGGGCCGAGGCGTCTCTCGAAATCGAATGACGGCGGGAGCGTGCCGCTGCTCTTGCGGTAACGGTCGATGACGAGCATGCCAGGCGCTTCGGCCGCCGCGCGGTCCCACCTGGCGATCGCGGGCACCGCTACCGGCAACGCGCTCTCGGCGTCGAAGGCCTCGGACAGCTCCCACGACCGCACGACGCCCTTCGCGAAGGACGGCGGCGCGCTGGGGGCGGGCGGCGCGTTTTCTTTGGCCGGTTCGTAGCGCAGGTTCGAGAACCACGCCCCGCCTGGACCTCCATACAGGCCGATGCCGCCCTTCGCGTATCCCCGCTTGAGATCCTTCACGACCATGGCGGGAGTCTCGGAGCCGTGGAGGAACACGGTGGCCTGGCTCCCCGAAATCACGAGTCTCACGTGAAACCACTGCTCCCAGGGGATGTCCGCGGGACGCATGTAGCCGGGAGCGCTGTAGAGCTGCCAGGTGCTCGATTGGTCGAAGTTCGCCTCGTACTGAAGGGCGTCGTCCAGGCCGGACTTGTGGGGGCGAAGGTAGACGCGCTCCTGGTTTCCTTCGGAGGCGACGCGGAAGAG
>Ga0326597_10002298_pt1 | contig 28724 bp, 27 predicted proteins | sample RVTome_12_FD_203789 | JGI IMG/M metagenome (GOLD analysis project Ga0326597, IMG submission 203789) | Soil microbial communities from uranium-contaminated site in the Upper Colorado River Basin, Wyoming, United States - RVT100D185 | ecosystem: Environmental > Terrestrial > Soil > Contaminated >... | reverse complement strand
CAGTTCCTCGAACAGCTGATACACCACAGCACCGTAGATGCCCGCGGAGAAGCTGTACAGGCCGCCCAGCAGCACCATCACCAGACTGTCGACGGTGTACAGCACACCCACGTAGTCGGGAAACACATTCGCATGGAAGATCCCGAACAGGGTGCCGGAGACGCCGGAGACGAACCCCGAAATGGTGAAGGCGATGAGCTGCACATTCTTGCGGCTGTGGCCCATGGCCGCGGCCCGCGCGGGATTCTGCCCCACCGAGCGAATAATGATCCCCAGCGGTGAATGCACCACTCGGTACAGAAACAGCAGCCCCAGCGTCACCACGCACAGCACCACGAAGCCGAATGCGGTCTGGCTCATCCCCAGCCGCGCCGGAATGAAGCCGGAGATGCCGGACTCACCCCCGGTGAACTCGAACCACTGGTGCGCAATGCCGAATGTGACCTCGGCACAGGCGAGCGTGATCATACCCGCATAGATGAAGGTGAGTTGCACGGCCAGGTAACCGTAGACCAGCCCGGCAATGGCCGACAGCATGGGCCCGGCCAGAATGCCGGCCCAGATGGGCCAGTCGAAACGGTCTATGGTCAATGCTAGGCCATAGGCGCCCAGCCCGAAATATACCGCATGACCGAAGGACACCATGCCGCTGTAGCTCAACACCAGGTTCAGCGCGCTGGCGAAGAGGATGAAGATCAGTACCTCCGTGGTCACGAACACCAGGCGCGGCGAGGAAACAAGCAGGATCGCCGCGGTGATGGCGAACAGGATCGCCGTCAGCTTCCAGTTGATGCGGTAGCTCTCTACGGTCTGCGCCCCGGCGGACACGGATTGTGGTTCGGTCATCTCTATCACTCCGCCGTGCGTCGCAAGGATCTGAACATCAACACGATGGCCATCAGCAGGAACATCCCCACGAAGGAGAGTTCCGGCAGCCACAGCAGCCCCAGCGCCTTGAGCACGCCCACGGCTATGGCGCCGGCCAGGGCGCCGTACAGGTTGCCCAGGCCGCCGATCACGACCACGATAAACGCGGTCACGATGATCCGCGTATCGAGCAGGTAGTTCACCGCCTCGAAGGCACCGGCGAGACCGCCGGCGATACCGGCCAGAAATGAGCCGGCCGTAAAGACGCCCGTGAACACGAGCGCCTGGTTGATGCCCAGCAGGGCCACCATGCCGCGGTCGTCCGTGGCGGCGCGCAGGATGATGCCGGCACGCGTGAAGCGCAGAATGGACCACATGGCTGCCAGAATCACGATGCCGGCCACCACCATCGATATCTGGTAGCTCGGCACGTAGTTCTCACCGATCACCAGCGCCCCGGACAGCTTATCCGGCATGGGGAAGCTGACGTCGTTCAGCCCCCAAATGAGCTTGGTGACATCCCGGATGACCAGCACGGCAGCCACCGTGGCCACCAACTGCATCAATTCTTCCGTGTGATAGAGCCGGCGCAGCACCAGCACTTCGAAGATCATCCCCAGCAGGGCCACGATCACACCGCTGATGAGAATCGTCAGGTAAAAGCCATAAACGGTGCGGAACGCAATAAGCGGGTAAAATTGATAGGTCAGAAAAGCGCCCAGCATATAGAAGGAGCCGTGGGCGAAGTTGACGATGCGGGAAACCCCGAAGATCAACGTCAAGCCGGATGCAATCAGGAAGAGGCTTACCCCCTCCATCAGCCCCTGCAGAATCTGAATGGCAATCATGGGCGAGTATTCTTGGGGCAGATCTAGCCCGGCAACATGACGGTGCCGGGCTCGATTACCAATGGACGATCAACCAAGCCGAAGGAAACCGCTACTTGGCCTCGGCACGCAGCTTGGCCACGGTGGCAGGGCTCGGCAGGGTGATGTCGCCCGGAATCACCTCAACATTCCCCAGAATTGAGAAGGGATATTGCGACGTCTTCTGGGTGACACCGATGTAGCTCGGCGAATTGAGCGTGTGATCCAGCGCACGGACCTTCAGTTTGCCGCGCATGCTGTTGAAGGTCATGGAAGTTATCGCCGCCTGCAGCTTCATCGGATCGGTGCTGCCCGCCTTCTCAATGGCCGGCGCGATGATGTTCATCATGCCGTCATAGTGCAACACGCCCCAGTCGTCCGGGTAGTCGTTGTACTTGGCGTGGAAGCGCTTCACGAATTCCTGTGCACCCGGAATGGCCCAGAAAGGCGCCCGGGCCCAGCCATGAATCCCGTCAGGCATGTCGGCACCCATGGAGAACAGGCTGTCGGTAAAGAGGGACGTCAGCATTTCGGTGCGCTTGAACATGCCGTAGGTCTGGCCCTGCTTGATCAGCGACGTGGCCGTCACACCGGCGGTCACCGCAACCACAGCATCAGGCTTCTCGTTCAGCGTCGCCGTGATGAACGAGGCCAGGTTGGTCTCGCCGAACTTGGGCCACAGTTCCTTCACGATCTTGGCACTGGGGTCCTTTTCGGCAAGCTGCTCCTTGAACACGGCCACGGTGGTGCGGCCCCACTCGTAGTCCATGCCGATGGTCACGATGCGCTTCCAGCCCTTGCGCTTCACGTACTCGGCGATGGCAGCCCCTTCCATCAGCGTGTTGGGCTGGAGCTGATAGACGTACGGATGGAAGAAGTCCACCGTCGTCTTGTGGGTTCCGCTGGTATTGCTGAACAGTGGAATCTTGGTTTCCTCGGCCACCGGGTTGATGCCCATGAACACCGAGGAACTGCACACGCCCGTCACCAGGTCGACCTTCTCGGTCTGCACCAGGTCGCGGTACTGCTTGGCCCCTTCGTCCGGCTTGGTCTTGCTGTCGCGCACGATCATGACGACCTTGCGGCCCAGGATACCACCCTTGGCATTCAGGTCATCCACGGCCATTTCCATGGCGCCGCGGGCGCGTACCGTCAACACACCACACACACCGGAAATCCCGGCCAGATATCCAATCTTGATGGGCTCGGCCGCGCCCGTATGGGACGCCCCAACCATGGCCAGCAATGCCAGTACGGCTAGTAACTTACGCATAACTTCCCTCCGTTTGATCGGTATTCAACAATAAAGCTGCCGGGATTGCACACCCCCGGCGGTATCTCTATCCCGGATTGCGCCACTTGTCCACACCAATCCTGCTTGCCGGGGCGTGGTTTCCGGGCTACTTAGTGGAGTAATGGCACACCGCGCCCGGCGTCGGAAAAACAGGGCGGCGGCCCCGACAATCAAGCCGCGCCTACGAGGCCTGGGAGAGTTCCTTGGCCGCTTCCCGCAGCTTGAATTTCTGTATCTTGCCGCTCGGGGTACGCGGCATGTCACTCACCAGTTCCAGCCGTTCAGGCAGATAATTGCGCGCCATGCCGTTATCCTGGAGGTATGCGACCATCTCCTGGAAGCTGAGGGACTGTCCGCTCTTGAGCGAGACGAAGGCACAGCCGCGCTCACCCAGCCGCTCATCGGGCATGGCCACCACCGCGGCATCCTGCACGGCCGGATGGCGATAGAGCAGCTCCTCCACCTCCACCACGGGCACGTTCTCACCGCCGCGGATGATGATGTCCTTGGAGCGGCCCGTGATGCGGATGTAGCCGTCATTGTCCATGAAGGCGTTGTCACCGGTCTCGAACCAGTCGCCATCGTGCATGTCGTAGTTTTCGGGCTTCTTCAGGTAGCCCACGAAGTTGCTTGCGCCGCGCACCTGCAAGCGGCCCTCCTCCAGGTTGGGCAGCACCTTGCCTTCTTCGTCCACCACGCGCACGGCCATGCCCTTGACCGGCGTACCGTCGGTGCCAAACACCTTCTCCGGGGCATCTCCGGTCTTGGTGGTGGTGACCAGGCCGTTTTCGCTCATGCCCCATCCGGAGATCACGTTGAACCCGTATTTTTCCACCGCCTTCTGCACGAGCACCCGTGGAATGGGCGCGCCCGCGGTGATGAAGGTGCGCAGGGTGCGAATGTCATACTGCTCCACGGCATCGGTGTTGGTGATGTCGGACAGGAACGGCGTGGAGCCCATGGTAAAGGTCACGCCCTCGTCCTGAATGCGCTGGGCCGCCACCACCGGCTCCCAGATGTCCTGGAGTACGCACTTGGTCTTGAGCATGATGGGCATGAGCATGCCGAACAGGAACCCGGTGTTATGGGCCAGGGGCGAGGACATGAGGATGATATCGTCCCCGGTCAACCCCACCTGGCGCACCACCTCGCGCACGTTGACCAGCAATGTGTTGGAGGTGTGCATCACACCCTTGGGCTGTCCTGTCGTGCCGGAGGTGTAGATCAGTTCGGAAATGTCGTGGGACGTGGGCTTGTGCTTGGCGAAGACCTGGGCCGCGTCCAGTTCATCCTCCCAGCGGCGGTTGATCAGCACCGCCTCGATGGCCGTTTCCTCATCGTCTCCATCGATCACCAGCATCTGGCGCAGCGCGGGGCATTCGCCCTGGATCTGGCGGATCATGGCCGGATGGTCGAAGCCGCGGAACTGCCGCGGCACCACGACCACCTTGGCTTCGGCAAAGTTGAGCATGAAGCTCATCTCCCGGTGCCGGAAGATGGGCATGAGCGGGTTGATGGCCGCCCCCAGCCGCATGCAGGCCAGATACAGCGCGGCGAAATGCCACCAATTGGGCAGTTGCACGGCCACCACGTCGCCTTTGCCCACCCCGATCGCCGACAGGCCCAGGGCCATGCGGTCCCCGATGCGCTGCAACTGGCGGTAGGACAGGGTCGTGGCGCGATGCGTCATGCTGTTGAAATCGGTGATGGCCACGCCGTCCGGATTGGCGGCGACCGCCTCGTCCATGTAGTCGTGGATCGTCCGGTTGTCCCACATGCCGGCCTGTACCATCGCGTCAATGCGGTCCTGCGGCAAAATAGGATCGAAAGTCATCTGTAGTCCTCCCAAGAAACCCGTTAAGCTTGCTCGCAATAGGGTTGCATAATATAGAATGCGCCACTGTTACAACAGGACAGGCACGGGCCGGATGTCCGACCTCGGCCGCTGTCCGCTTATGCCAACCGCTGGACGCCCACCGCTCCGACCGGTGCTCCCGCAACAGAAAAGGTCCCATGCAATTCGAAGATCTGCTGTACGAAGAACGCGGCCACGTGGCCTACATCACGATCAACCGGCCCCAGGTGTACAACGCCTTCCGGCCCAAGACCGCCGACGAACTGATCGAGGCGTTCAACATGGCCGGCTGGAATCGCGATATCGGGGTCATCGTGTTCGGCGGCGCGGGCGACAAGGCCTTCTGCACCGGCGGCGACCAGTCCGAGCACGACGGTCAGTACCAGGGCGCGCGCGGCAGCACGGGCATGCCGGTGGACGTGCTGCATGCCATCATCCGCAACGTACCCAAGCCGGTCATCGCCCGCGTGCAGGGCTATGCCATCGGCGGCGGCAACGTGCTGACGGTGATCTGCGACATAACCATCTGCTCGGAAAGCGCCAAGTTCGGCCAGGTCGGCCCCAAGATGGGCTCGGTGGACCCCGGCTACGGCACCGCCTACCTGGCCCGTGTGGTGGGCGAGAAGAAGGCCCGCGAAATCTGGTACATGTGCCGCCAGTATTCCGGCCGCGAAGCGGTGGAGATGGGTCTGGCCAACGTGTGCGTGCCCGATGACAAGCTGGACGAGGAAATCGAGAAGTGGTGCGCGGAGCTCGTGCAGCGCAGCCCCACGGCCATCGCCATCGCCAAGCGCTCCTTCAACGTGGACACGGAGCACATCGCCGGGATCGGCCAGCTCGGCTTCGAGGCCCTGCGCATGTACTACAACACGGCGGAGTCCCAGGAAGGCGTGAAGGCGCTTGCCGAGAAGCGCAAGCCGGAATTCCGCAAGTACCTGGAGTAGCCCGCGCCGCCGGATGTGGCCGCGCGGCGCCAGGCCGACGGGCGGGGCAGCGCCCCCACCCGCCGGCCGAACTGTCTGCGCTTCGCCTGCCGGCTACTCGAACAGCAGGAACACCGGCGGGAAAGTCCCCAGGAAGCCGATGGCGATCAGCACGTAACTCCAGGTCAACGCGGGTCGCAGGGCCACGTTCCGTCGGCCCACCATGCCGTGCAGCACAACCCAGGCCACCAGCCAGACGATGATGGCCACACCGGTCTTGCCGCTCAGCGGGCCGACGCCGTCGATCCATGCCAGGGCGCCGCCCAGCGCATGGGTCGCCTCGGAAATGATGGTCATGATGCCCATGGCGGCGCATCCGATGCCGGCGGCGAGAATGGCGGCCATGGCCGCACCGGTACTGTTGTTGTTTCGAGTCATTGTCAGATCCTTGCAGTCAGAGGAGATTGCCTGGCCACGGCCATGCCCCGTTGGGGTGGCCACGTGGCGCTGTCTGCGGCCGGCCAATGCCGTCCGGCCGGTCAATCGTCCTGCACATCACATGAGCGGTGCCGCCTTGGTGATGAAGGCACCGAATATGCCCGCCACCGCGGCGGCAATGAATGCCAGCGAGAACAGCGTGATCACGGCCCGCCGCAGCTCGTTGTCCTGAGCCAATTGACGTCCGTAGCGCAGCACGATGAACAGCACCGCGGTGGCCAGAATCGGCGCCAGCCACGCCACGTGCTCCTTCCACTCCATCCCGAAGGAATGCCACGCCGCCGTGTTCGGATCGGCCAGCAGCATCGACCGCGGACTATCGGGAAGCTTCGCCCGGTACCACGGGTAGACCACGTAGGTGCCGACGATCGCCGTCAGCCACACCACGATGGTCATGATCCACATGCCAATGTTCAGCCGGCGCAGCCGCTCGACCATCCCTTGTTCCGTGACATATTCCTTGCGCAGACTCCACAGCCCGGCAAAGCCCCCGGCAAACGCAAGCAGGTATATGCTGCCCAACAACAGACCGTGCACGACGGTCCAGAACTCCCGTGAGGTCAGTGACATCTGTATCCCTCCCTTATTGAAGGCGTATCAGACCGGCGCCGACACCGGTTCTGGGTGAGGACGCCTGTCCCGCGGCGCATCGCGTACATGCGCCATACGGCGCAGCCAACAGCCCAGCGGCCATCGGCTGACCATGGCCCGACCATACGGCGCCATCGACCGTCTGTCCTTGACCTAACGCAAGTGGGGGGCGGCTGTCATCAGTCGCAAAATGCCGCAACGCTACGGCAGACGGGGCCGCCCGGCTCAATCCTTCCCGGCGGCACGGGCTTCGCCCTCGGCGCGGCGACGGGTGAGCGCCTCGCCCGGATCCAGGCCCAGGCCCAGGGTGAGGCGGTTATTGAAGTTGAACAGCGCCGTCACGGCGATGATGTCCAGCGCCTCCTCCGCGGAGAAGCCCGCGGCCAGCACCGCGTCCACATCGGCCTGGCCCACGGCGCTCGGGGTGCGCGTGAGCTTCTCGGCAAAGTCCAGCATGGCCTGCTCCTGGGCGCTCAGCGCCGCCTGTCCGGCGCCGCCCTGGAGCTGGGAGACCAGCTTGTCGTCGCTGCTGAGGTCACGGAGAAACTCTCCGTGGAAGGTGCCTCAGTACCCGGCGGCGTTGATGCGCGAGACATGGGTGGCGATCATTTCCGCCCGCCGCAGGCCCAGGGCCGAGTCCGGATGCATGAGCTGGGCGGTCACGCCCTGCATGGCCTTGAGCACGCGCGGGCTGCGCCCCATGACCCGCATGTGCTCCGGCAGATCGGGGCCCCGGGTGCGCTGGAACTGCTCGTACAGCTCCTTCAGCTCGCCCGCGGCGGCCTCGGGGGGAATGCCCGGCAAGTGGCTCATGGGTCTCCTCGGGATGGGGTGACGCGGCCCGGTTAGCGGATCAGTTCGGCCTGGGGCAGCTTCTGTTCGCTCTCGGGGATGGTCTCATAGATGACGCGCACGCGAGCGCCGATGCTCACGGCCTCGGGCGGGCAGCCGCGCACGTTCATCATCATGCGAAAGCCCTCGTCCAGATCCACCAGGGCGATCACGTAGGGCACATCCGGCTTGAACGCCGCGCTGGGCGGGCGGTGCACCACAGTGAACGTGTACACCAGACCCTCGCCCTTCGAGCGCACCCAGCTCAGCTTGTCGCTGGTGCAGCCGGTGCAGTAGTTGCGCGGGTAGAACTGGGTCTTGCCGCAGTCATCGCATTTCTGAAACAGCAGTTCGCCGCGGTTGGCGGCATCCCAGAATTCCCGGCTTTCCGGGCGAATCTCCGGGAGCGGTTTGGCGGTCATGCTCAGCTCCTTCCCAGCACGAGAGAACAATGGGCGGACAGGATGCCCCCGTCGCCATGGACGAATCCGATCTCGGCGCCCGGCACCTGCCGCGCATCGGCCTCGCCGCGCAACTGGCGCACGGCCTCCACCACGTGGAACATGCCCCCCGCCGCCCCGGAATGGGCGTAGGAGAGCAGCCCGCCATGGGTGTTGCAGGGCAGCGCCCCGTCCAGTTCCAGGGCACCTTCCAGCGCGGCCTGGCCGGCCTCGCCGCGACCGAAGAAGCCGATGGATTCCAGCTCGATCACCAGGGTGATGGTGAAGGAGTCGTAGATTTCCGCCACGTCGATGTCCTGGGGGCCCAGCCCGGCGGCGGCAAAGGCGCGCTGGGAGGAATAGTGACAGCCGAACTCGGACAGGGACGGCGCGGCCAGGATGTGCTCATGGGTGTGCTGTTGGCCGGTGCCCAGGATCGTGATGGGCTTGGCGGCCAGGTCGGGCGCGGCGTCCGCCGCGCTGACCAGGATCGCCGCGGCGCCGTCGGAGACCACGCAGCAGTCGAGCAGGTGCAAGGGCGAGGCGATCATGCGCGAGTTCAGCACGTCGTCGATGGTGATCGGCTCGCGCATCTGGGCCTTGGGGTTGCGGCCGGCGTGGCGCCGCGTGGTTACGGCGATGGCGGCCATCTGTTCCGACGTGGTGCCGTAGTCGTGCATGTAGCGCTGGGCCACCAGGGCGTAGGAGGCCGGCACGTTGATGCCGTAGGGCACCTCGAATTCCGCGTGGCCCACCTTGGCCAGCGTGGCCACCGCCGCGTCGCGGCTCATGCCGGTCAACCGGTTGTCGCCGGTGATGCACAGCACATGGCGGCACACCCCGGCTTCGATCAGCGCCGCCGCGTTCATCACCATGATGCAGCCGCTGGCCCCGCCCGCGGAGACGTTGGCGGAGAAAGAGGGCTGGATGCCCAGGTATTCGGCCAGCCAGGAGCTGAGCATCAGGTGATGCTCGGGGATGGTGTAGGCGGCCAGCACCCCGTCGATGTCCGCCGGCTTGAGCCCCGCATTCCGCATGGCGCCCCGCCCAGCCTCGGTCAGCAGGCCCATGGCCGTGCTGCCCTCCACGCGGCCCACAGCGGTATCGTAGGCCCCGCTGATCACTGCTTTCTGACTCATCGTTGTCTGACTCCTTGTCGCATGCCCCTGCTGCCCGGCCGCCCCCGCCGTCTCCCCGGCTGCCCTGGTTACGTGCCCGCTTGGCGGCTGCGGGTCGGTGCATCCGGCCCACGCGCCTTCCTCTCTTGGCATGGTCGGCAATGCAATTCAACCCTGGTGCGCCGGCGCCGGGGCCGGGCCTGCGCTGGACGAGCTGTGCTATACTCCATGGAGCAAAGCCCCCGTATCCCCAACCGGAGACCCCATGGACGAGCACGCAGCCATTGAGCGGGTGCAGAGCTATCTGCGCCTGATGGAGCAACGGGACCTGGAGGCCGCCCAGGAGGCCCTGGCGGACAACGTGGAGATCGTGTTTCCCGGTCCGGCCCGCTTCGACAGCGCCGCCGCCATCGCCGCGGGCGGGGGCAGGCGCTACAAGAATATCCGTAAGACCTTCGGCACCACCGAGGCCTACCGCGCCCCGGACGGCATGGTGCGCGTGATCCAGCAGGGCACGCTGAGCGGCGAGAATCTGCACGGCAAGCCCTTTTCCGGTGTGCGCTACGTGGACATGTTCCTGGTCAAGGACGGCAAGATCCTGCGGCAGGACGTGTTCAACGATCTGGCCGAATCCGGCGTATTGGACGCCCGGGAATAGCGCCGCGGAGCCGACCGATGGGTTTCTACGAAGCACACTTGCTCCCCTGGATCGTCTACTGGACCATGGGCGGCAAGGCCCTGGCCCAGGTGCGCCGGCGCGCCCTGGCCTGCGCGAGAGGCCGCGTGCTGGAGATCGGGCTGGGCAACGGGCACAATCTGCCAGCGTACCCGGAAGCCGTGACCGAGGTGGTGGGCGTGGACCCCTCGCCCCTCGCCGGGCGGCTCATGCGCAAGCAGGCGGCGCGGGTGACCTTTCCCGTCACCCTGCAATTGGCCTCGGCCGAGGCGCTGCCCTTTGCGGACGGGAGCTTCGACACCGTGGCCATGACCTGGACCCTGTGCACGATTCCCGACCCGGCACGGGCCCTCGCCGAGATGCGCCGTGTGCTGCGGCCCGATGGGCGGCTGTGCTTCGTGGAGCATGGGCTCAGCCCCGACCCCGGCGTGGCCCGCTGGCAGCAGCGGCTCGACCCCCTGCAACGCAGGATCGGCGGCGGCTGCCACCTGACCCGCAAGATCGACGATCTGATCCTCGCGGCTGGATTTGCCGTGGATTCCCTGGACACACGCTACTTCAAGGGGCCGCCCACCCACACCTACTTCTACCAGGGCATCGCCGTGCCGGGAGCACCGGCCGACACAGCCTAGGCTGGGTGACGGCCAAGCTGCGTCGCACGCTGGCATCGGCGGGGCGAATGGGGTAGGGAGGGGGCGGACTGCTCCGTCGCGGCCCGGCCCCTGCCACATGGGACATGCCGCCAACCCCGGCCAGGATGCCCCCGTGACCACCCCTCCGCAAGACTCCGGCAGCATGGCTGCCGAAGCTGCCCTGCCGGCAACACCGGGCCGCGTGGATCTGCCGGCCTTCACGGCGACGGTCGTGACCATTCTGTTCTGGGCCTCGGCCTTTCCCGCCGCGCGCTACATCCTGCAATCCTACAGTCCCGCGCACATCACGCTGCTGCGGCTGGTCTTCGGGGCGCTGCCCATGGTGGTGTATGCCCTGGCCGTGCGCATGCCAGTGCCACGCCTGAAGGATGCGCTGGTGTTCATGCTCCTGGGTGTAAGCGGCTTCGGGCTCAGCGGCGTGGCCATGAACTATGGCCTGCGCTCGGTGAGTGCGGGGGCGGGCAGCTTTCTGGTGGGGACGATTCCGGTGTTTTCCACGCTGCTGGCCTGGCTGTTCATCCAGGAGCGCATCAACTGGGCCGGGTGGCTGGGCATCGCCCTCAGCATGTGCGGCGTGGCGCTGATCGCCCTGGGCGAGGGCCAGGCCATGCGCATCGAGCCGGGGGCCTTCCTGATCGTGTTGAGCGCCTTCTGCCAGTCCATCTTCTTCGTGTTCCAGAAGCCCTACCATGCGCGCTACAGCGCGGTGGTGATCACCACCTATGCCCTGTGGGGGGGGACGCTGAGCATGCTCGTGCTCAGCCCCGGTCTGGCCGGCGCCATGCGCTCGGCCCCGGCAGCGGCCACCTGGGCGCTGGTTTACGTGGGGGTGTTCCCCATCGCCGTGGCCTTCGTGACCTGGTCCTATGCGCTCTCGCGGGCCAAGGCGGCCAAGGTGACCAGCGCCATGTACGCCATGCCCGCCGTGGCCATCACCATCGCCTTCTTCTGGCTGGGCGAAATCCCCGCCACCATGAGCATCGCCGGGGGCGCCACGGCCCTCGCCGGGGTGGCCCTGGTCAATATCTGGGGCCGTTGAAATTGGCCTGGTGAGCGGCTTTGCGGCGGTTTGTCTTCGCGCCGCAATCGGGATATGGTGCGCCCTAATCAGACCCCGCGGCTGGCGCGCAAGGCCCTGCCAGCACCCGCCACCGCCGCGCCAGGCGCAATCAACAGCCAAGCGCCATCACGAGGAGGACACGCCATGCATGTCGGTTATTCTGTGATTTTCCAGAACCCGGAGGACCGTCGCACCGATCTGGAGGTCTATACCAACGAGCTGCGGCTGGCCGAGCAGGCCGTGGCGCTGGGCTACGAATCGGTGTGGTCCGTGGAGCATCACTTCACGGACTACACCATGTGCCCCGATGTGGTGCAGTTCCTCAGCTACATGGCCGGCAAGACCGACAAGACCCTGCTGGGCTCCATGGTCGTGGTGCTGCCATGGCACGATCCCATGCGCGTGGCCGAGCAGATTTCCATGCTGGACAACATGTCCGGGGGCCGCATGATCCTGGGCATGGGACGCGGCGTGGGGCGGATCGAATATGAGGGCTTCCGCCTCAACATGAACGAGTCCCGCGAGATGTTCGACGAGTATGCCACCATGGTCGTCGAGGCCCTGGAGAACGGGTACATGGAGCGTGACGGCCAATTCGTCAAGCAGCCCAAGCGCGACATCCGCCCGCGCCCCTTCAAGAGCTTCAAGGGCCGCACCTACACCGCCGCGGTCTCCCCGGAATCCATGCCCATCGTGGCCCGGCTCGGCATGGGGCTGATGATCGTGCCCCAGAAGCCCTGGAAGATGGTGGAAAACGACATTGCCGCCTACACCAAGGTCTTCGAGGAGACCCACAAGACTGCTCCGCCGCCGCCGCTGGTGGCCGGATGGACCTTCGTGGACGAGAGCGCCGACCGCGCCGCGGAAGTGGGCCGGGAGTACATTCGCGACTACTATCGCTCGGTGATCAAGCACTACGAGTTCGCCTCGGACCACCTGACCAAGACCAAGGGTTATGAGTTCTACGGCCAGGGCTTTCAGCGCAAGGTGGAGGAGATCGGCATCGAGGGTGTGGTGGACTTTCTGGCCAGCATGGCCGTCTGCGGGACGCCGGAGCAGTGCTACGAGCAGATCATGCACCAGCACAAGCTGATCGGCATGAACGCCTTCATGGCCATCACCAGCTATTCCGGCATGCCCTGGGACGAGGCGGAGCGGAACATGCAGCTCTTTGCCAAGACGGTCATGCCGGAACTGAAGAAGTTTGATACGCCGCCCCTGCAACTGGCCAAGTCGGCCTGAGGACATCAGGGCATTGGGTTATTGCGTCCCGGCTGTGGCACGCCGGGGCGCCTGATTGCCCCCGGGCGTCCACCGCCCTGTGAAGGAGTGTCGTGGGGCAATCGTTCGCGCCACCCGCGCATGCGGTTGTCGTATTCACTGCTAGAGGAGGGAATCATGTACGTTCGCCCCCACCGCGCACTCGTGCGTCTCGGGTTCGGTCTCGTCGTGTGGCTGGCCGTGCTGGGCATGACGGCCCAGACAGCCTCGGCGAAGGAGTACCTGCTGGGTCTGATGTGCGACCGCTCCGGGCCCACCGGCAACATCGGGAAGCTGCTCTGTGACGGCTTTCACGACTACATCAAGCTGTACAACTACAAGAAGGGATTGCCCAATGGTCACACCATCCGCGTGATGGAGATCGACCACGGCTACAACGTCCCGCGGGGCGTGGAGGCCTATCAGCGCTTCATCGAGTCCGGTGCCATCTCCATCGGGCTGTACGGTACGCCGATCCTCATCGCCGTCGCCAAGAACATGGACGAGGACAAGATCTCCGGCTCCGTGCCGGGCCTGGCCGCCTTTGCGGCGGACGGAGAGAAGTATCCCTACATCTTCCCCGCCTCGGCCACCTATTGGTCGCAGTCCGCCGCAGCCATCCGCTTCATGATGGATCGCTGGGAAGGCAAGGAGCAGCCGAAGATTGCCTATCTGTTCTATGACAATCCGGCCGGCCGCGAGCCCCTGCCCATTCTGAACGCGATCCAGCAGAAGGAGGGCTTCACCCTGCGGGAATTCGCCGTGCCTCCGCCGGGCATCGAGATGCGGCCGCAGGTGCTGGATATCACCCGCCGCTACCGCGCCGACTGGGTGTTGATCCATACCTTTGGCCGGGCCTCCGGCGTGGCGCTCAAGGAGTTGATCCGGGCGGGCTTTCCGCGGGATCGCATGATCGGCATGGTGTGGGCCGGCACGGAATCGGATATCGAGGTCGCCGGCTGGGACAGCGTGGAGGGCTATTACACGTTGCAGATGGCCCATGTGGGCTCCAGCCGCAAGAACCCGAACCATCCGCTGCTCAAGGAAATTGTCGACATGTACAAGGCCCTGGGCGAGGAGCAGAACAACTCCATGGATTACAGCGTCATGTATAACCGTGGCGTGATGTGGGGCGCGTTCCACGCGGAAGGGCTGCGGGCAGCGATCGAGAAGTATGGTGCGGATTTGACCCGCGACCAGGCGCGGATGGGACTGGAGACCATTCGCGACTTCGGCCTCAACGGCTTCATGCCCCCCATGACCATCACCAACAAGGATCATGAGGGCGGCGGCTACATTCGCATCTTCCAGGTGAAGGACCACGGCTTCGTTCCGGCATCCGAGTGGATGCACGGCTACCGCGACATCGTGCAGGAGCACCTGGCCGAACTGTCCAAGCTAAAATAGCTGTCCGGCCGCCACGCAGCGCCCGGCCGGCCGCCGCAGCCAAGGCGGCTGGCCGGGCCGATGCGGGACCACCGGCCAGTCAACGCCACCATCGCATCCAGGATCACAATCACCGACGCAACCGCGCTTGGCCTGGCGGCCGTCACTTGGGGGAAATGCCCGTGCTGGCGATCAGCCGCGGGTAGCTCGGGGGGACACCATACCAATGCATCGAGGAGTAACCATGTTGTCTCGCAAAACACTGGCAAGGCTGCTGCACGGGTTTGCCGTGGCGGCGCTATGCTACGGCATCATCGCGCTGTCCGCCCCGCAGGCGGCCGCCAAGGAATATCTGATCGGGCTGGCCTGTGACCGCACCGGCCCCACCTCCACGGTGGGCAAGATCATGTGCGGCGGCTTTCACGATTACGTGATGTGGTACAACGCGAAGAACAAATTGCCCGGCCACACGATCAAGGTGACCGAGATTGACCACGGCTACAACGTGCCGCGGGGCGTGGAGGCCTACGGGCGGCTGAAGGACGCCGGCGCGTTGACCATCGGGCTCTACGGTACGCCCATCATCGCCGCGCTGACAAAGCAGGTGCATGAGGATCACATCGCCAGCTCGGTGCCGGGCGGAGCCGCCTTTGCCGCGGACGGCGAGCGCTGGCCGTACCTCTTTCCGGCGGCAGCGTCCTATTGGTCCCAGTCGTCGGCTGCCATGCAGTTCATCACGGATAGCTGGAAGGGTGATCCCAAGAAGCTCAAGGTCGCCTACCTGTTCTACGACAACCCGGCAGGCCGCGAGCCGCTGTCGGTGATTCATGACATCCGTGACCGCGTGGGCTTTGAGCTGCGGGAATTCGCCGTGCCCCCGCCCGGCATCGAGATGCGGCCCCAGGTGCTGGACGTTGCCCGGCGCTACCGGGCCGACTGGGTGCTGATTCATGTCTTCGGACGGGCCACAGCCGTGGCGCTCAAGGAATTCTCCCGCGTGGGCTTTCCCATGGAGCACATGATCGGCATGGTGTGGGCCGGCGCCGAGTCGGATATCGACGTCGTGGGCTGGGAGAACGTGCAGGGTTACAATACCCTGCAAATGGCCCATGTGGGCTCCTCCCGCGCCAACCCGAACCACCCGATCCTCAAGGACATCGTGGAGCTCTACAAGGCCCGCGGTGACGAGCCGCCGGCCATCATGGATGCCAGCGTGTTCTACAACCGGGGCATCATGTGGGGCGCCTTCCACACGGCCGGGATCGAAAATGCCGTCAAGAAATGGGGCCCGGACATCGATTCGGTGAAGACCCGCATGGGCCTGGAGATGATCCGCAACATGAGCCTGGACGACTTCATGCCCCCGCTGACCATCACCAACAAGGACCACGAGGGCGGCGGTTACGTGCGTGTGTTCCAGGTGCACGAGAAGGGCTACCGGCCAGCCTCGGACTGGATCCACGGCTATCGTGACATCGTGCTGAAGCACGTGGCCGCGATCGAGTAGCGGCGCGCTGTCGAGTACCCGCGGCCGGGCTTTGCGCCTGCCCGCGGGTCTGTGGGCCAGTCAACCCGCATGACCCGGCGGCCACTTCCGTGCGCCGCCGGCACCCTCCCGCCATCACCCTCCCGCCATCACCGTTCCGCCATCACCGTTCCGCCATCACCGTTCCGCCAGCACCCTCCCGCCAGCACCCTCCCGCCAGCACCCTCCCGCCGGCACCGTTCCGCCATCACCGTCCCGCCGACCTGTGTGCGCCACGCGTTGCCCGGCACTGTGGCAGCCGATTGCCATTCCCCGATCAGGTTTTGTACCGTACGTGCACGGCGCGGCGCAGCGCGCCCTGCCATGCAACGCAGTTAGCCCCGGCGCACAGTCCACGGCCCCTGCCGCCCGGTGGGCCGGCGACCCCGGCACGACACACACACCGAGGACATCATGAGTGCAAGCCCCCCGGAACCCCATTGGCTGGAAGAACTGCAGCGCAGCCGCGAGGCCGCGCTGGCTCAGGGCGGGCCGGAGAAGATTGCCCGCCAGCACGCCAAGGGCCGCCAGACCGCCCGCGAGCGCATCGCCGCCCTGTTTGATCCGGCGTCCTTTCAGGAGTACGGCATGCTCACCGCCAGCGAATTTCCGGAGATGCGCTCCAAGACGCCCGCCGACGGCAAGATTACCGGCTGGGGCAACATCGAGGGGCGCATGGTGGCGGTGGCGGCGGACGATTCCACCGTGCTGGCCGGAGCCGGCGGCAAGATCGCCATGGCCAAGGTGAAGCGTCACATGGAATACGCCATCCGCAAGGGCATGCCCTTCGTCAACCTGGGCGATGCGGGGGGTGTGCGCATGCCGGACAACATGGGCTCGGCCAACATGATGGGGATGGTGGAGTCCAACTACGGCCAGCCGCGGCGCCGCCAGATTCCCATGGTCTCGACCATCATGGGCGAATGCTTCGGCGACCCCAGCTGGTCCGCGGCCCGGGGCGACATCGTGGTCATGGTCAAGGGCTGCACCATGGCCGTGGCCGGCCCTAAGATCCTCGCCGATGCCACCGGCGAGCGGGTGACCAACGAGGAGCTGGGCGGCTGGCAGCTCCATGCCCGGGTCACGGGCCAGGTGGACCTGTTCGCCGAGGATGAGGCGGAGTGCCTGGCCCTGGTGCGCAAGGTGCTGGGCTACCTGCCCAGCAACGCCGACGAGCTGCCGCCCGTGGTGGATACGGGCGATGCCCCCGAACGGCCCCAGGACGAGCTGCTGCGCATCCTGCCGGCGTCCAACCGCACCGCCTTCGACATGCACAAGGTGCTGGACGTGATCTTCGACAAGGGCAGCGTGGTGGAGCTGAAGCCCGAATACGACCGCAGCCTGATCACCGCGCTGGCCCGACTGAACGGGCGCACCGTGGGCATCTATGCCAACAACTCCATGGGCCAGGCCGGCGCCATGGGCTGGGGCGCCTGCGAGAAGGCCACCGCGCTGATCTGCCTGTGCGATTCCTTTCACATCCCCTTCATCGGCTTCCATGACACCCCCGGCTTCTTCGCCAGCAAGGCGGCGGAGGAGCACAAGATGCCGCTGAAGATCATGACCTTCCTGGATGCCCTGCATCAGAGCACCGTGCCGCGCATCGGCGTGATCGTGCGCAAATCCTACGGCTTCGCCCACCGCCACATGATCGGCGGCAGTGTGCCGGCCGACACGCTGCTTGCCTGGCCTACCGCCGATGTTTCCTTCATGGCGCCCGAGGGCGCGGTGAATGTGGTCTACGGGCGGCGCATCGCCGAGTCGGCCGACCCTGCAGCGGAGCGCGCCCACTACCTGGCCGAAATCAATCGCGCCAACCGCCCGTGGGAATCGGCGGCGCTGCATCTGGTGGATGCGGTGATCGATCCCCGCGAGACGCGCATGGAGCTCATCCGTGCGCTGCGCCGCGCCCAGGGCCCCAACGGCGAGCGCGGGCGCAGCCGGCGTCATCTGGCCAACTGGCCCACCGGCTTCTGACCCGGCCTGCGGCCAGGGTTGCATTCCCCCAGGGGCCGTGAAACAACCCATCGACCGCCCGGCGGGCGGGCTGCCAGCGGGCCCTGCCGACGTCGCCAACCTTCAACCCCTGCCATCGCCGGAGTGTGTTGCCCATGGATGTCGGACTGCAGGGCCTGCGCGTCATTGAGATCGGTGGCGTCGCCGCGGCCATGGCGGGCAAGATGCTCGCCGACCTGGGCGCCACCGTGGTCAAGCTGGAGCCGCCCGAGGGGGACGCCACCCGTCGGCGAGGCCCATTTCCCGCCGGGCAGGAGGGACCCGAGTGCAGCGGGCTGTTTCTGGCCCTCAATACCAACAAGCGCAGCGTCACCGTGGACCTGGCCACGCCCGCGGGGCAGGCCCGGCTGGATGCCCTGGCGCGCCGCGCCGACGTGATCGTGCACCACCACACACCGGCCGAGGCGGCGGCGCATGGCCTGACCTACGAGCGCATGGCCGCCCTGCAGCCGGCAATGGTGCTGCTCTCCATCACGCCCTTCGGGCTGACGGGCCCCTACCGGGACATCCCGGCCAACGACCTGACACTGTTCCATGGCTCCGGCTGGGGCTCCATCACGCCCGGCGCCTCGGACCGGCCCGAGCTGCCGCCGTACAAGCCCTATGGGCAGCACGTGTGGCTGCACGCGGGGCTGCACGGGGCCATGGTGGCCCTGGCCGCGCGCCTGCGAGCCGGCCTGACGGGCAAGGGCGAGCATATCGACCTGTCCGCCCACAGCGTGGTCTGCGGATTTCACGAGCAGGACCTGATCGACCTGGTCTATGTGGGCCGGGAGACCACGCGGCATGACATCCGGGTGGCCAACCCGCGGGGCTTCTTTCGCTGCCAGGACGGCTGGGCGTTCCTGGTGGCCCCGGAGCAGGAGATGTGGCTGAAGGTGCTGGAAGTGCTGGGCAATCCCGCCTGGGGCAACGACGCGCGCTTCTGCGACCTGCCCTCCCGCGATGCCAATTATGCCGAGCTGATGCCCCTCATGCGCGAGGCCATGGCGCCCTTCACGGTGCAGGAACTCGTCGAGGCGTGCCAGGCTTGCAAGATCTGCTGCGTTCCGGCCATGACCCCGGAGCAGCTGCCGGAAATTCCCCAGTTCCAGGCGCGGGGCTTCTTCCGCACCCTTGAGCACCCGGTGGCCGGAGCGCGGCGCTACCCTGGTCCGCCCTGGCTGATGCGGGAGCCCTGGTGGGCCCTGCGCCGCCCGGCACCGCTGCTGGGCGAGGCTGACGGGGAATGGGAGACGCTGCTCCCGGAGCGCGCCCCGACTCCTGCCGTCCCGCCCCGGGGCGACATGGACGACGGCTCCGGGCTGCCCCTGGCCGGGGTGCGCGTGCTGGACTTCACCTGGGTTTGGGCCGGGCCCTTCGCCGCGCAGCAGCTGGCCCATCTGGGCGCGGACGTGATCAAGGTGGAGCACAGCGAACGGCCGGACATCGCCCGCCGCCTGCCCTACTACCCGCCGGAGATGGAACCGGGGGTCAACCGCTGCGGCTACTTCAATCAGCTTGGCCAGGGCAAACGCAGCATCGCCGTGAACCTGCGCCACCCCGACGGCATTGCCCTGCTCAAGCGGCTGGCGGCCGGCAGCGATGTCTGCATCAACAATTTCTCTGCCGGCGTGATGGAGCGCCTGGGCCTGGGCGCGGAGGTGTTGCAGGCGCTCAATCCGGGGCTGGTGTACCTCTCCATGACCGGCTTCGGCGAAACCGGCCCCATGCGGCAGCACATCAATTACGGCCCGGGCATGGTCGCCTACAGCGGCCTGTCCCTGCTCAGCGGCTACGACGACGGTATTCCGCGCGAGCTGGGCATTGCCTATGGCGACCCCAACGGCGGGGTGCATGCCGCCCTGGCAGTCGTCGCGGCCCTGGCCGGGCGCAAGCCGGGGCAACTGGGACAGGTGATCGACATGTCACTCACCGAGGCCATGCTGGTCACGGCCCTGGAGTGCTGGCTACCCACCATGATGGGTGCACCGCGCCCCCGGCCCATGGCCAACCGCGACCCCCAGGCGGCACCGCACAACTGCTATCCCACGGCCGGGGAGGACACCTGGATCGCCATTGCCTGTGAGCGCGAGGCCCACTGGGCCGGTCTGTGCCGGGCCATGGGCGCGGCGGCGCCCGCCGGCGACGAGCGCTTTGCCGATGCCGCCGGGCGCAAGGCCCACGAGGATGTCCTGGACGCGCTGATCACCGCGTGGACCGCGGAGCAGGAAGGCTGGCCGCTCGCCCGGCGCCTGCATGAGCAGGGCGTGCCCGCCATGCCGGTGCTGCACTACCGGGACATCGTGCAGGACCCCCATCTGGCCGCGCGGGGCTACCTGACGCGGCTGCATCACCCCGAGGTGGGGGAGCGCACCCACACGGGCATCGCCTGGCGCCTGCGCCACGGGCACAATGGCATACGCATCCCGGCCCCCCTGCTCGGGGAGCACACGGACCAGGTGCTGGCCGAGCTGCTGGGGCTGGACGATGCGGCGCGCGTCACCTTGCGGGCTGCCGGGGCTATCGAATAGGCCTCCTTATCCGGCGTTCGCTGCCGCGGCGAAGCGGTCGATGCGCGCGCGAATGTCCCCCTCGCCCATGGCCTGGGGAAAGGCCACCAACCGCGACACGCCCAGTTCCGCATAGCGCGGTACGGATGCCGCGCCCTCCCGGCCGAAGTTCCACAGGGTGGTCACCTCGATGGTCGCCGGATCACGGCCCTGCGCTTCGCATTCGGCATGCAGCAACTGCATGACGTCGGCCATGGCCGCCACGTTGCGCGTGAAGGGAAACAGCCCGTCGCCCAGGGTCACGGCACGGCGCACCGCCGCGCGCGAATGGCCGCCGATGATGATGGGCGGATGGGGCTGTTGCCGGGGCAGGGGCAGGCTCTTGAAGGGGGCCCAGTCCAGGAATTCCGAGTGATGCTCCACCACGCCCCCGCCCCACACCTTGCGCATGGCCGCCACGTAGTCGGCAAAGCGCGCGCCCCGGTGCTCGAAAGGGGCACCCATCAGCCGGAACTCCTCGGCCATCCAGCCCAGGCCCAGCCCCAGCAGCAGGCGCCCCCCCGCCACCACATCCAGGCTGGCCACCTGCTTGGCCAGCAGCAGGGGATTCCATTGGGGCACGATCATGATGCCCGTGCCCAGGCGCAACGTGGTCGTGGCAGCGGCCAGATGGGCCAGGGTGATCAGGGGATCGACGAATGGCGTGTCCGTGCCGGGCTGAAACTCCCCCGTGCGATTGTAGGGATAGCGGGAATCCACGTGCATGGGCACCGCCACGTGCTCGCCCACCCAGACCGATTCCAGCCCCGCCGCCTCGGCGTGCCGGGCCACGGCGACCATTTCCTCGGCGGGCAGTTGGTTGCCCAGGTTGATGCCGAACAATCCCAGTTTCATCGCGTCCTCTCCTCGTCCTGCCGCCTATCCGCGGCGTGTGCCATGCGCCGCCGCCCCAGCGGGCCGCGGCCAACAGGCTGCACCTTACCAAATCGTGCCGGGACCGCTATGAGAAGTGCTGACCGCAAGGGCGGCCGCGACCGGTACGCCCCGCAACCCCCCCCCCCCCCCACACCGGAAGGAGCGAAGCCATGGCTTCAGACAACAAGGCCTCTGAAAAGCAGGTAGCCCTGATCACCGGCGCCGGCTGGTGGCCGGAACACATCCCCGGCATCGGCCACGCCATCGCCTTGGCCCTGGGCCGGGAAGGGTACCGCGTGATCGTGAGCGACCGGGAGCTCGAGCCCGCCGAACGCTCGGCGAAGGACCTGCAGGAAAAGGGTGTGGACGCCGGGGCGATCGCCCTGGACGTGACGGACAATGCTCAGGCCCATCAGGTTGCGCAGACGCTGATTGGCCAGGAGCGGCACATCGACGTGCTGGTCAATGCGGCGGCCCTCACGCTGAATCGCTGGGGCCTCAAGCGCTTCCACGACATCACGCCCGAGCAGTGCGACACCGAGATCGACGTGACGCTGAAAGGCGCCCTCAATGTGACGCGCAACGTGCTGCCGCACATGCTGGAGCGGGAGCGGGGCAACATCATCTTCATCAGTTCCGTGATGGGCCTGGAGCCGGCGCCGCGCATGAGCATCTACGGCCTGAGCAAGGCGGCCCTGGCCAGCTTCACCACCTCCCTGGCCGGCGAGCTGGGGCCCCGGGGGATTCGCGTGAACGCCATCTGCCCCGGCTCCATCCACACCCGCGTCGCCACCAAGATGCCCGAGTGGATCAACGAGGCCTTCTTCAAGCGCTCCGCCATGAGCCGCGGCGGCGAGCCGCAGGAGATCGCCAACGTGGCGACGTTTCTGGTGTCCGACAAGGCGAGCTACGTGAACGGTCAGTGCATCCGCGTGGACGGCGGCGTGCAGGGACTGCTCGGCGGCTGACAGGTCAGGCGGCGCGCCGGGCACCGGCCCGGCCGCTGCTGATGAACCACGCCGGCACCACGGCGGCCATGGTCCAAAGCGCCATCTGCACGAATCGGTCGCTGTAGGCACGGGCCACGGCCACATCCGCCACATGCCCCAGCAGCACCCCCCGCGCCGCCGCCTCGGCCTCGAACACGCCATAGCCCAGACCCCGCGCCCGATCCAGCAGTTCCGGCGGCAGCGCCCCGTGCAGCAGCGCCCCCGTGCCAAGCAGGTCCATCTGGCTGAGCGTGGAGCTTTGCAGCCATGTGCCCAGCAGCGCGATGGCCACGCTGCCGCCCGTGTACATGAGCAGGCTCAGCATCCACGAGCAGGTGCCCGCATCCCGCGCCGGCACCGCGTTGAGCCCCGCCGTGTTGACCGAGGAAAACAGGATCGAGATGCCCACCCCGCGCCAGAACTGGGGATAGATGGCCGGCCAGATGCCCGCCACCGGGTCCATGTAACTGAACAGGTACATGCAGTTGGCACACAGGAACACGCCGATCACCGTGATCCAGCGCGGCCCGTAGCGGTCGGTCAGGCTGCCCACCAGGGGCATGCACACCATCTGCGTCACCGCCGAGGGGATGAGCAGCAGGCCCGTGGTGATGGTGTCCCGCCCCTGCACGTTCTGCAGAAACAGCGGCACCATGAACAGGGGCGCGAACATGGGAATGGAGCGCACCACGGAAATCAGCATGACCATGGTGAAGTCCCGCGAGCGGAACAGGCGCAGGGGCAGCAGCGGATGGGGCGAACCCCAGTTGAGCAGCAGGAACAGCGCGAAAAATACCGCCGTGCCGGCCATGCCCAGCCGGATCAGGCCGGCGTCCCACCCCTCGTCCTGGCCGTACTCCACGGTCAGCAGCCCGACAATCAGGAATGCCGATAGCGCCAGATAGCCTCTCCAGTGAAAGGGCGAGCGGGTGTCCTGCTGTCCCCGTTGCAGCGCCACCGTGGTGAACATCAGCGCCAGCACGCCGATGGGCAGATTCACGAAGAACACGGCCCGCCAGTTGAACCACTCGGAGAGCAGCCCGCCCAGGGTGGGCCCCGACGCGGAGCCGACCATGAAGCCCACGCCCCAGATGCCCATGGCCCGGCCCCGCTCGCCGGGCGGAAAGGTGTCCGTGATGATGGAGAGGCTGGTGGTCATGATGCCGCCACCACCTATTGCCTGGAGCACGCGGGCGAACACCAGCATCTCCAGGCTCCACGCCATGGCGCACAAGGCCGAGCCGGCCGTGAAGACCAGCAATTCCAGAAAGTACAGGCGCCCCAGCCCCAGCCGCCGCCCCAGCCAGCCCGTGGACGGCATGACCACCGCCTGAGCGATGAGGAAGGCGGTGGAAACCCACTTCACCTCCTTCACGTTGACGCCGAAGGAGGCCATGATCTCCGGGATCACCACGTTGACGATGGTGATGTCCAGCACGGCCATGAAGGAGCCCATCATCACCACGGCCAGCACCATCTGCCGGCGCAGGCGCTCGGCCTGATCCACCAGATGGGCGGGAGCGGGCTCGCTGGGAGAGGCGGGGGCTGCGCTGGCCACGGCGGATTCCGGCGAAGATGGGTTGGCGGGCGTGTGGGCTTCGCCTTACCACGTCCCGTGGCTCGACGCACGGGCACTGGCCAAGCGCCCCCGGATTGGCATAGCCTGTGGGCACTTGGTCCCCCCACACAGGTTATCCCTGAGGGAGGAGCAGCCATGTGCCCACATCTCGTATCGACGGCGCGTGCGTGGCTCCGCGGCGCCGTGCTGTGCAGCGCAGCACTGGCCCTGTGGGGCTGTCAGCAGTGGGATGCGGACAAGCTCGTGGCCAAGGGGAATGAATATGCCTTCGTGGGCAACTTCCGCCCGGCCATCGAATTCTACACACGCGCCATCGCCAAGGATCCTGAACTGGCGGAGGCCTACCGCCGCCGGGCCATTGCGCTGATGAACATCAACCGCCATGCCGAAGCCCTGCCCGACTGGGATCAGGCGATCCGCTTGAACCCCGAACGCGCCCGCAACTGGTACGACAGGGCCGTCTCCCACTATTTCCTGAATCACCGCGAGCTGGCCTGCACGGACCTGGAGCACGCCTGCGCCATGAACCATGACCTGGCCTGCACCAACCTGTCCCGCCACTGTGGCGGCGTGGTCGGAGATACCGCCGGCCGGACATCCGCCGACTGATCCGTCCCTGGGCGCGCCGGCATTTGGTCCCGTGCGGCTTTCTTGCCAAGCCGCCTTTTTGCCAAGCCGCTTTTTTGCGATGCCCCTTTCTTGCTATGGTGACGTTGCGCGGGCCGCCGCATGGCCACTGTGTCGCCATTCCGTGACGCCACGAGCCCGCCGCAGACCATTCGCCGGGGGAGCCTGAGCATGAGCCGCGCCGTTTCCCAAGTCGCCAGCAAGGCCGTCACGGTCAGCCAGCCCTGGGGCCCAGCCCTGGGCGCCCGCATCGAGGGGCTGGACGTGAAGGCCGACCTCAACGACGAAACCTTCGCCCTGGTGGAGCAGGCGTTCCTGGCGCACCACGTGGTGTCCATCCCGGGACAGCAGATGGATGCGGCGGCGCTGCTGAACTTCAGCCGCCGCGTGGGGCCTATCGAACCCCACGTGCTGCAGGAATTCCACCACCCGGAGCACCCGGAAATCCTGGTGCTGTCCAACATCGTGCGCGACGGCAAACCCGTGGGACTGGCCGACGCGGGCACCTACTGGCATTCGGATCTCAGCTATAAGGCCCGTCCCTCACGGGCGACGATCCTCTACGCACTGGAAATTCCCCCGAACGGCGGCGACACCCTGTTCGTCAATCTGGTGGCGGCCTATGAGGGACTACCGGCGGACATGCAGCAGCGCCTGGAGGGCCTGCAGGCCGAGCACGACTATGCCTACCGCAGCGACCGGCTGGCGGCGTCCCTGGGCATCCGCAAGACGCTGACCGACGCACAGCGCAAGGCCACCCCACCCGTGGTGCAGCCGGTAGTGCGCACGCACCCGGTCAGCGGCCGCAAGGCCCTGTACATCAATCCAGGCTTCACGGTGCGGGTGCTGGGGCTGGACGAAACCGAAAGCAGCGAGCTGCTGACGTGGCTGTTCAACCACTGCCTGCGACCCGCGTACCGCTTCCGCTACCAGTGGCAGCCGGGCGACCTGTTGCTGTGGGACAATGCGGCGGTCATGCACCGGGCCACCACGCGGGAGCTGGACCCCAGCCTGCACCGGCACATCTGGCGCACCATCGTCAGCGGCGACGCCCCGTTCTAGCCGTCATCTGCCGGCGCTAGAAACCGAAGGCCACGCCGAGGAACAGCTCCCGCCGGTATTGCTCCGGTGAGCCCTCAGGGATGATCAGGCCCTCCCCATAGCGCAGAATCACGGGCAGGCCGCCCAGGGCCTGGATGGGATGGAACCAGGCCGCGCGCAGGCCCGCCAGGGCCTGGAAGTCCGGCTCGTCCTCGGGCAGGGGCAGGGTCTTCAGCCAGGCCCCGTCCACCCCCAGGGTCAGCTCCCGGCCCTGGGACAGGACCATGGTGTGCTCCACGCTGAGCAGGACGGCCTCCGTGGCGCGGTACTCGTTGCGGTAGTAGCCCGCTACCGGATAGTCCCCCGCAAAGCCGCCGATGCGGAAGGCGGAGAGAAAGTCCAGGTCGCGTCCGGTCAGCCCGCGCAACTCCAGGATACTGAATTGGTGCTCGCTCCAGGCCACGGGCTGGTGCCAGCGCGCCTCCGCCGTGCCGTGGGTGGTGCGCTCCACCTGCGCCGGATCCAGGCTCCACGGCTCCCACTGGTCCCGCCGCGCATCCAGCAGGGTCAGGGACAATTCCCCATCGGCGGCACCCAACAGGCCCACGCGGCGCCCTGTGACCCGCAGGGCATCGCGCACGAAGTCCACGGGCAGGACGAACGCTCTGTCCGTCTCGCCCTCGCGCTCGCGAAAGCTGGACCACAGCCGCTCCAGGCCCACGTCCACCTGCCAGCCCACGCGGGGGAACAGATGGGCCGTGAGCAAGGCCTCCAGACTTTCCGCATTGAACGAGCGGCGGGTCTGGCGCACGCCCTCCCGGTAGACATCCAGGCCCTTGAAGGCGGAGATGAATTCCCCCCGCGCCCCATAGCTCACGTCCAGCAGACGCGCCAGGGGATGGCGCATGGCGGTCTCGGCCACCGAGGAGAAGTAGTTGAAGGTGAACGTCCCGTCGCCGTAGTACCCGTCGCTCTTGTGCAGCACGACGATGGTGGGGCTGTTGCGGCCCTGACGTGAGTCGATGGGCTCGATGGAACCCAGCACGCCGGTCACGACGAAATCCTGGGCCTCCGCCGCCTGGGCCATGCCGTAGGGTGCGCCGTGAGGCAGAACGCCCAGCAGGGCGCAGGCCAGGCCAAGCATGGCGGCGCACCAGCGGGCCGGGCAACGCAGCGAATCGGGCATGGGGCTCAGGCTGATTGGGAGGGGCAGTCCGCGCCGCGCACCGACGGCGCTGCCTGATCGGCGGAATTGCCGCGCCCCGGCAGCGGCAGCCACCGCGCGCGGGGCCATGCGGAAAGCGCCGGCTGCGATGGCTCAGCTCGCCTTGCGGGCGGCGAAGCGCACCGTAGCGCCACCGGGCGTGATGACCTCGTCCTGCTCGTTCAGGATGCGCAGGTCCACCTTGACCTCGCCCGTCGCGCGATCGACCTCGGTCACCGTGCCCACCGCGCGCAGCGTCTCGCCCACGTAGGAGGCCTTGCGGTTGGAATAGTGGAACTGCACCAGTTCCGCATCCTCGCCGATCCACTCCAGTACTGTCTGCGAGAGCCAGTCGCCCTGCAGCGGGCCGTCAACCACGATCTCCGGGTGGTGTTCCACCTGGGTGGTGTAGTTGTAGTCATAGTGGATGCGGTGCGGATTCCAGATGGCGGCGTTGTACATGAACAACTGCACCATGTCCGGCTTATGGCTGCGCTCGGGCAACGAGTCGCCCACCTGGATGCTGTCGATGTCTGGCATGGGTCTTACCTCGCGATGCGGGTGACGCGTTCGGTCATGACGGGCTCGCCGGCCTTGGTCTTCACCTGATGCTCCACCACGGCGAAGATCAGCGGGCCCTGGGAGCCTTCCTTCTCAAAGAGATCGACCAGGGTCTGGGTGGCCACCAGCACGTCACCGGCATGGATGCGGCGATGATAGGTGGCCTCCGTGCCGCCGGCCATGACCCGCTTGAGCGGCAGATCGGGCAGCAACCCGCTGTCCGGCGGGCGGCCATCGGGCAACAGGCGCTCGGCCTGCAGAATGTCCCGGAACAGGCCGTAGAGAAACATGGGCGGGGCCTCGTCGCCGCGCAGGTACTTCTCCAGGCGCTGGCCGGTAGCCACGGCATACTTGCGGACTTCGCGCCGCGTCACCTCTTCCGTGACGGGCGGTAGCGAGCGGCCGATCGCCGATTTCATTTCAGGGGTGAGCAGGCTCATGGGTTGTGCTCCAGAATGAATGGCCCGTCCAGGCGGGCGCCGTGAATGGCGCGGATTCTAGCAGGAGCCCGCCCCATGCGCCACCACCGGGACACCGCACGCGTGACGGGCTTTTTTTGTTGATGCTGCGCCGCCGGGCACGCTATGGAGGAAGCTCAGCCGGGGCCGCAGGCGCCGCGGCGGGCGTTGCGCCGCTGCCGGCGGGCAGCCCCTCTTTGACAACCCTGACGTCACGGAAGCAGCACCATGGATGAAGCAGCCAAGAAGTTCGTCTTGCGCATGATCCCTTACGGCCTCTACGTGCTGGGCGCGAAGCACGGCGAGGAAATCGGACTGGCCACGGTCAACTGGGTCACCCAGGCCTCCTTCAGCCCACCGCTGGTGGTGATCGGCGTGAAGGCGGACAGCACCACCCACGAATTGCTGGAAAGCTCCAAAAAGTTTGCCCTGAGCATGCTCAAGAGCGGGCAGAAGGATATCGCCTACACCTTCTTCAAGCACCTGCCCCCGGAAAACGGCAAGGTGGGCGGCTGCGCCTATTCCCTGGCGGGAAATGGGGCCCCGACCCTGGACGATGCCGCGGGCTATGTGGCCGGGGACATCGTGGAGGTCATCAAGCGGGGCGACCATTCCATCTTCGTGGGCGAGGTGACCGAGGCCCAGCTGCACGGCGAGGCGGAGGTGCTTACGCTCAAGGAAATCGGCGCCAACTACGGCGGCTGAGCCACGCCCGGCTCCGGCATCATGGCCCGCGGCAGCCGCCATCCCGCATGACGCAGCCCGGCCGCCGGCCGTGCCCTGCCGAGCCATTCCGTGCCGCTTCACTCCATCCAGCCGAAAGATCCCATCATGGTCAAGATCACCTTCTGCATTCGCCGCCTGCCCACCCTCTCGCGGGAGCAATTCTTCGCCTACTGGCACGGCCACCATGCCGCCCTGGCCCGCAAGAATCAGCACGCCATGGGCTTCGTCAAGTACGTGCAACTGCATGCTGCCGACACACCCTTCAATGAGGTC